>Ga0224502_10000860_pt1 | contig 10529 bp, 8 predicted proteins | sample SF_Oct11_sed_USG_5_FD_169104 | JGI IMG/M metagenome (GOLD analysis project Ga0224502, IMG submission 169104) | Sediment microbial communities from San Francisco Bay, California, United States - SF_Oct11_sed_USGS_13 | ecosystem: Environmental > Aquatic > Marine > Sediment | place: USA: California... | reverse complement strand
TGCTGATGCTGTACGTGCATCGTGGGTTTTTTAAAACAATGGGTGTGCGTCATTGGCGGTCGTTTAGCGACGCGATGGTGTTGCTGGTCGACCAGCCGGATGTGGTTCGCAAACGAATGCAAATCCAGGGTGAATTTGCGGCCCGCTTGAGCGATCGGATCCTGAGTGAGGTCGAAATCGACGCGGTGGTTTTCAGTGAACCCATCGGCGGAAATGATCGGCCCTTGATTTCACCGCTGATGTACGAAGAATTTGTGCTGAAAAATTATGAGCCGGTCCTTGAGGTTCTCCGCCGCCGCAAGGTGAAGACGATTTGTCTGCAGACCTTTGCCAATGCCCGCCTTCTTATCCCCAGCATTCTTCGATGGGGATTTAACTGCCTGTGGGCCTGTGAGGTCAATATCGAGACAATGGATTACCGGAGCCTGCGCCGGGAATTCGGCCGCGACCTGCGCTTGATCGGCGGCATCGATCTCGATGCCCTGCGTAAAGATAAAGAGGCGATCCGGCGGGAAATCGAAGAAAAAGTTCCCCCTTTAATTGCAGAGGGCGGCTACATACCGCTGGCCGACGGCCGTGTTCGCGCAGATGTCCCATTTGAAAATTATGTCTACTACCGCCGGCTGCTTGAGAAAGTCACCCAAAGATAATACGGTGTAGAACAAAAATTGTCCGTGGTTGTCTGTGTAGGGCCTGCCGCGGCGACTTGTCCCGGCGTAGTTTTAACGAAGACGGGCCTGCCGAGGCGTAGCTCGCCAGAGCGAAGACGGGTCCGTGGCTAAACATAAAAGGAGAAGATTATGCCGATAGCTCAAAAAATGATCAAAATGGTCGAAGGTATGGAAATGGTCAAAAAGATGTTCGAAGAGGGCGCCCGCCTGAAAGCCGAACACGGAGCCGAGAATGTCTTTGATTTCTCGATAGGAAACCCGGATGTCCCGCCACCGCCGGAATTCAAAAAAGTTCTCAAGGACCTGGTGAATGACGAATCCCTCTACCACGGGTATACGCCGAATCCCGGATACCCTCACGTCCGGCAGGCCGTCGCCGATTATCTGAACAGCCAGCACGATGTCAGCCTTAACCCGAATTTTATTGTCATGACGGTGGGAGCTGCCGGCGCGTTAAATGACGCTCTGAATGCGGTCATTAATCCCGGAGAGGAAATTTTGACACCCTCCCCTTACTTTATCGGCTACGACCATTATGCCTTCATTGCCGATGCTGTGATTAAAACCACACCCACCGATGCCGACTTTCACCTTGATGCGGCCGCGATCGAGTCCGCCATCACCGCAAAGACCCGTGTGATGCTGATCAATTCCCCCAATAACCCCACCGGGGTCGTCTATTCAAGCGAAGAGCTCGCCGAACTCGGCCGGGTGCTGGATGCCGCCAGCCAAAAATTCGGCAAACGAATTTATATCGTGTCAGATGAGCCCTACCGCAAGATCGTTTATGATGTAGACGTACCCTCAATATTTCAGGCCTATCCGCATTCAATTATTGTGTCCTCTTATTCCAAGGAGCTGTCGCTGGCCGGCGAACGCATCGGTTATCTGGCCGTCAACCCGGAAGCCGAAGACGCCGGACAGGTGGCCAGCGCCGCAGCGGTTTTCAACACCATGCTGTGTGTCAACGCACCCAGCCTGCTGCAGTTGGCTGTCGCCCAGCTTCAGGGTATCACGGTAGATGTATCGATCTACCGGCGCCGGCGGGATATGTTATGCCGGGGCCTGGCTGAAATCGGCTATGAATTTAACGTGCCGGAAGGCGCTTTTTATTTATTTCCCAAAAGCCCGATTGCCGATGACGTTGAGTTCACCCGGATATTAAAAGAAGAACTGATCCTGACTGTACCGGGTACCGGCTTTGACGGACCGGGCTATTTCCGTCTCTCATATGCCGTGCCGGATTCAACGATTACAGGGTCTATGGCTGGTTTCAGGCGCGCGTTTGAGAAAGTTCAAAAGAAAAGTTAGTCATCGGACGTGTGAAATAACTCACCTTAAAAACGCTGCCGGACTAACCCTTCACATCTGCTAGATCCATCCTTATTATTAGAAGTGTTTTCAAAACCCCATCTAAGGCCCAATGGCTGCGTTGCATGCCTCCGATAAATGCTCACATACCCATGTATGCTGCGCTTTCTCGATCGGCCTGCGCCTTGATGCATACATTAATCTGTTTAGATCAGACATGTAATCCCGCTTCAGCGGGGCCCTTGAACCTGATCTGAGGTTTTGAAACCACTTCTAAAAAGCCCTAATTCCGAGCTACTTTACCTGGATTTTGCCCGAGTCGGAGGCTTCCATATTCATATACGAACTTGCTGTAATTAAATAACAAGAAGCTTCTCATCTATTTTCATGCAAGATTCAGGTATCAACTTGCGGTGTTTAACAGGAGCAGGAAATATGTATATCAAAATGTCAGATTTTTTTATGGGCATGGGTAAGAATTTTACCATGGAAGTATTGGATATCGCCGAAAAGTTGTCTCAAAAAGAAGGCGATCTTCTGTTTCACGAAGGCGATCCGGCCGCTCATTTTTATGTTTTGCTACAAGGCAGAGTGAAGCTCAGCCTGGGCGACACCGGACCGGTAGTCTACATGGCGCGTCAGCCGGGGGAGATCATCGGCTGGTCGGGACTGATCGGGCGGGATGTTTATTCGGCAGCAGGCGAATGCCTGGAAGCAACCAATCTGCTGAAGTTCGATCGGAATAATTTCCTTGAAATTCTGAAAAAATATCCCCAGAACGAAGCCCTGCTTTTTAAACGCCTGGCAGAGATGCTGGGCAATCGCCTGCTCGAGCTTTATCCTGCCATCTTTTAATTTAGAACCAGCGTTTTAAGGTGAAAGATTGTAAGGACGGAGAATTTTCGATAGCGGAATGTTGGCACTCTTTGCGGTCAGAATAATTAAAAAAGGCGAAGCCAAAAATTGGCTTCGCCTTTTTTACTTATGGCTCCCTGAATGCCGTTGTTCTCGTGCGTGGTCATTCGCCTTGTTAGTTTGAAGCCCGCAGGGAAGATGCACGCACATTCGAGAGACCATTAAGATGTTAACCATGCTTTTCTATATATCTATACAAATAGCATGCCAAATGCGATGAAATATCAACGATTTGTCAATATTTTAAATAATTTCATATAGTTAAATAAACACCCCGCTAAACCCGATAAAAGGACTATGAATTTTTATTCATACCGGATTGTGAAAATATTTACACAATCGACAAAATTTTGACGGTTATCAAACAAATAACAATGACCGGAATTCAAAATATCAAACTGTTTGGGTCATTGATAAATTGCGATTTGAGATTTATTTGTAATTTGGTGCTTGGAACTTGGAATTTTAAATTTTATTATTGGGGATTTAATCGACTTTAATTTTGAAAAAGTAGAATGGATGGGGGCGTAAATTATGAAATTATCGGCAGGAGAAAGAGGTGCCGACCCCTTTCTCCGGTTAACAACACTTTTTTAAATTTTTTGAGAAAGCTTCTATTTTGATTTTACAAAAGGAAATATATCCGTATATCCGGTAATATCCGTAACCAAGAGTATAACAAAAACCAGAAAGACGACAATTAGCAACGTCGTAAAAAATCCGCCGCCGGCAGGTATCTGATCCAGTTGATCGGCAACAAATCGCGCTTCTTCTTCGGTCAGGCTATCAATACGGTTCTGGGCCTCCCGGGGATCGATGCCCTGTGATACCAGGGTGTTTTTTACATCTTCACGGGCCAGAAAGGTTTTGAGATACTCACGGGCATTATGCCCTCGCTCCGAATCGACGACCGCTTCGGTCTCGATCATGGCTGCCATCGCCGATTGAAAAGGGCCGGACAGCATGAACATAAATATTGCCAGCAAAAAGCCTATTGGTTTGAGAATTTTCCGAAACCGTTTCATATCTGACCTCCTAATAGAAAGTTGACGCCTATATATTGAATTCGCATATGGATGTCAATTGCTATTTGCCGCAAAGGAATGCTGAGATTGACTTTAACACCAAATTTTAACAAAATAGTGTACCAACCTAAATCCAAAAGGGTTTAATCATGAAAGCCGGGTCGATTGCTATAATATTTGTAAGTCTCATTCTAACTGCAGGCGCTTACGGATTGCCTGAAACGCTTCCCGCCAGCCAAAGCCCTCCAATGAATTCTAACGGCCTCTTCCTGGCCTTAAAAAATCCGGATGAGGATTTTAATAAAAATCAATCTGAGATTTCTGCATCTCGCTGGTATCAAAGAAAAAACCCTGAAAAGTTAAACGGCGTGGCCCTCGTCATTCACGGACTAAATTCCCGGCCGGACAAAATGGAATCCATTATCGCAGAAATGACGGCAGCAGGAATTGACTGTTTAAATCTTTCTTTGCGCGGTCATGGTGAAAACTATTCTCAACTCAACGATACCGACAGCGCAGAAGCACGCATGCAGGCCTTCAAATCCGTTTCATATCAACTGTGGAGAACTGAAACCTATCAGGCCTATCAACAGGTTAAAAAAAGAAGCAAGCGCTATGGGACCTGTCTGTTCTTTGTCGGCTTCTCAATGGGCGCATTGCTTGGCGTTGACCTGTTCACGTCAAATCCACATATAAAGTTTGACAAAATGGTCCTTTTTGCTCCGGCCCTAAAAATGCATAAGCGCAATTTTCTTTTAAAAACGATGTCGCCATTTGAGGGACTGGTTGTTCCAAGCTTTGCCCCCGCGTCTTACCGTGCAAATAAAGGAACACCCATGGCCGCTTACAATGCCTTATTCGAAGCATCCAAGCATTTTGAAAAACATCCGGATCCTAAAATAAACGTTCCGACGGTGGTTTTTATCGATAAGCAGGACGAGCTTATTTCATTTTCCGGACTTCAAAATATGATCCGGAAACTAAACCTTGATCAATGGAATTTACATCCTGTGAAGAAGGACCAGACGGCGACTGAAATAGAAATGCATCATATTCTTATTGATGAAGCAGCCGTCGGAAAACACATGTGGAAGGAGATTGTGGATACAACCATCACGCATTTGCTATATGGACCCGCAGCGTGTGTTCCGGATAGATAGGTTGGTCCGTTGAACGGATGGAAAAATACGGCATCATTGATCCCAGGCGCCGGGATGCCACAGGTAGTAGAAGCCGGTTTGTAACGGCGCCAATGCGCCGGGAAGGTCCAATGATATAATCGACAGACCGCCGCCTTCATAACGAGATGTAGCGGTGTTGTATAGGTTATCATCCGGATACTCTGTTCGGCGATAAACCACAACCTTTGCATCGACCGGCAGTTCCGCCAGCTTTTTTGCCTCGCTAACAGCCTCATCAAGATATCCGACGCGGTCGACCAAACCCAAATTTAAGGCGTCCTGCGCCAGGTAAATACGGGCGGAGGAAATTTCCTTTAAGTTCTTTGGGTCAAGTTTGCGATGTTCGGCAATACGATCTAAAAATCGATCGGCCAGCTGATCGATAAGATCCTGGGTAATTTTCTGCTCTTCCTCGGTCGCCTGCCGGAAGGAGGAGCCCATGTCTTTGTTTTTACCCGTTTTGCTTACATTCACATCAACACCAATTTTTTCCATCAGACCGGTCAGATCGGGGCGTAAAAACAAAACGCCAATCGAACCGGTAACTGTGGTTGGGTGCGCCAAAATAAAATCGGCGGGAAGCGAGATATAATACCCGCCGGAAGCAGCCACTCCCATCATGGCAACCACCACTTTGGCTTCCTTGCGTTGTTTAAAGGCCACAATTTCATTATAGATCAGATCGCTGGCGATAACGGATCCGCCGGGTGAATCAATTTTTAAAAGGACGGCTTTCACTTCCGGATCATCTTCAGCCTTTCGGAGCTGAGAGACAATTTCCTGAACCATACTCGGCCGGGTGCGGATAAACTGCTTTTTGGGAGCATCCGAAATCATTCCCCTTAGCGAAATAACCAGAACCTTACCCTTTTCTTTTCCCTGGAGCGTGTACTCTTGCAGTGGATCCGCATAGCTTGGAAAGATTCTAATCTTGGGCGTTTGACAGCCAATTAGAAAGAGAACAACAAATCCGGCAATGATGGACAGTGATCTTCGCATGTTATATTCCTTTAAATTCTTTAGACAGGATTAACAGGATTTACTGGATAAAATTACAGTCGTCAAATTGCTATTTAATAATAAAGATGAAATACCAAAATGCAATATATATGATACTTTGTGCTTGACAAGCAGGCCTGACCCCATAATAAAGCAACTGCCCCAAATAAATTAATCGACTAAATTACAGCAATAAAGATAATCATTATGCCACGCCGCTGGATTGTATTCATACTTGCCACATCGCTTTTTTTCCTATCGCAGTTTTATCGGACTTCCAGCGCCGTTATTGCCTCGGAGTTAATCCGCGATCTATCCCTGGACACGGAGGGGTTGGGATTGATGTCGGCTTCTTTTTTTTATGCTTTTGCAATAACCCAAATCCCCATCATCCTGCTTATAGATAAAGTCGGCCCGCGACGGCTGATGACGTGCCTGACGCTGCTGGGCATAGTGGGTGCGGTCATTTTTTCCCTGGCAGACTCCTTGAGTTTGGGCTTATTCGGCCGCATCCTCCTGGGTGTCGGCATGGCCTGTAATTTAATGGGAACCTTTAAGCTATTAACCGAATGGTTCGAGCCGCTTATTTTCGCCACCCTTACCGGTCTTGTCGTTGCAACCGGCACCTTCGGGAATATCATGGCAACGACCCCGCTGGTGATGCTGGTAGAACAAATCGGCTGGCGCCATAGCTTTCAGTTAATTGCCGCCATCAATCTCGTATTGGTCCTTATGCTTTATATTGTCGTTCGTGACAGGCCATCAGATGCAACCCGTAACGCCTCAAGCATGGAGTCAACTATCAGTTTTAAGCAGGCTTTTTTAAATCTGGCGTTGCTCTTAAAAGAGAGAGATTACTGGATCATCTCGATGACATCTTTTGTTCGCTACGGTACGTTTGCCGCCCTGCAGGCGCTGTGGGCCGGACCGTTTCTGAGGGAAGTCATGGGCTACTCAGCCGTAAAGGCCGGCAATCTCTTATTATTGATGACCACGGGGATGATTATCGGAAGCCCTTTCTGGGGGGCGGTGTCGGACAGAATTTTCAGGACACGTAAATGGATCATCGTTTTTTGCCTGCTCATCGATGGCGGGGTTGCGCTGGTTCTTATGTCAATTCCACCAGATGCCGACCTGATCGTCATCGCCGCATTATTCTTTGCTTTCGGGTTTTTCTCAGCCGCCGGGATGCTGGTGTATCCGCATATTAAAGATCTAATGCCCCAAGAAATGGCAGGGGCGGCCATGACCGGCGTCAATTTTTTCAACATGTTGGGCCCGGCGGTTTTTCTTCATGGGATGGGGGTTATGATGCAAGCCCTTTACCCGGGGGCTTCCCGGGGACCGGCGGCCTTCGACGCATCTTTTTTGGTGTGTACGCTGTCGCTGTTAATCGCAGGGGGGCTTTACAGCATCGTCAAAGAAAAAAAAGAATTTTAATTTAACAAGTCAGCTTTTTTTAGAATGGCTTCAATCTCTGATCTTTCCCGCTCCGAAGAAGGCAGCAGGGGCAGGCGCGGGTCACCTCCGAAATAGCCGAGCATATCCATGGCCGCCTTTAAACCGGGTACTCCGTAAACAGCCGTCACCGCCTGATTGACCGGAAGCATTTTAAGCTGAAGGTCTCTGGCCGCCTCAAAATCACCTGCTTGCACCCGTTTAAATATCTTTACGCAATGCTCCGGTGCGATGTTGGCCAACGCCAGAACCCCCCCCACGCATCCAAGCGTCAGGCCGGCGAACAACACGCCGGCGGTTCCGACCATCACATTAAACCCCCCGGCAACCCCATTTAAAATTTCTCCGAGCTGGATAACATTTGCGGAGCTGTCCTTGATGCCAACAATATTGGGGTGCTTTGAAAGCCTGGCAACAAAATCAGCCGCCAGGTTGATATGGGTAAACTTGGGCACATTGTACAGCAAAATCGGAAGCGGTGATTGATCTGCCAGCTCTGAATAATGCTTCATCAATGCACTTTCTCTCATCCTGCCGGCATAATATTGGGGCGTGACCACCAAAGCGGCATGGGCACCCAGCCTGGCACAATCTTCGGTGAGCCTTAAGGTTTCAGCGGTGGATTCGCAACCGGTTCCGGCGATAATCAGCATCTCATCGGCAGCAGATTGAACAACGCAGTCGACAACCCTGCGCTTTTCTTCCTCAGAAAGATAGACATATTCGCCGTTTGAGCCCAGCACCACAAAACCCTTCAGTCCGGTTCGGTTCCACTTTTCCACATTGGATGCCAGTTTGTCGTAAGCGACCTTGCCGTTGATAAACGGGGTGGTAATCGGAGGGAATATGCCGTGTAAGTCAAGTTTGTCCATTCTCTATTTTTCCTTTTTAATTAGATAAGCCTCAGACCCATCATTTCATCTTATAATATCAGGTGTCAGGTGTCAGTGTTCAGGTGTCAGGAAAATACAGTGGACAGAGACAAAGGGCAGACTGCTTTCTGTTTACTGTCATCTGTTAGCTGACACCTGACACCCGAAACCTGAAACCTAACAGCGCCTGGTGGCTATTTAATCAGTTCAGATATGTGGCAAACCTTGGTGCTCAGGCCGTGTTTGCGCACACCGTATGAGAGATGCATGATGCAGGCCGGGCATGAGGTTACCAACAGATCGGCGCCGGTTTTTTTAAGATTCTCCATTTTCCGATCCAATACCTGCTGCGACAGCTCATAATGCGAGAACGCATAGGAGCCTGCACCGCCGCAACACCAGTCTGCTTCAGGCAGCGGGCGGTATTCAACCCCGGGCAATTGGTTAAGAATTTCAGCGGGCTCTTCAAGCAGCCCCTGGCCCCGGGCGGCGTGACAGGGATGATGATAGGTGACGCTAACGGCCGGATCCGACAAAGGCGCATCCGCTTTCATGGTATGAATCAATTGCACCATATCTTTTACCCGGGCGGAGACAGCCCCGGCTTTTTGATGGTGTTGATCTGCCTCCGGGAAAAGTTGAGGATATTTTTTTAAAAAAGAGGCACAACTGGAGCAATCTGTGACAATAACATCAAATTTTTCAGACGCTAGAATCGATAAATTTTTAACAGCAAGTTTGCGGGCCGCTTTCAAATCACCATAGGACCAGGCGGGCAAGCCGCAACAGCAATTTTCGAGCACATCGACGGTCTGGCCGATTTTTTTCAAAAGCTGCAGGGTCGCTTGCCCGGCATCCTGGCTAATGATATCAACCCCGCAACCCACAAAATAACCGATACGCAGAGATTGACCGTTGCCTTTATGCCTACCGGTTTTGATTTTATCTCTAAAGGCCTGGCTGGGAAATCGCTCGACAATTTCATTGGCATGCACAAAGTCGCGGCCGAAAATTTTCAACAATCCCAGTGCACGCGCCAGATCCGTAGCCCCGGTATTTTTTCCCAGCGCTACCGCCCGGGCGGCCAAATGCAATCGTCGGGGGTAAGGTAAGAGGTGTTCAAACAGCAGGCGGTGAATGGATTTGCGCCCGACCTTTTCCAGATATTCCGACCGGGCCCTGATAACCAGATCGGAAGTAGGGATTGCCGGAAAGCAATTGGCGGTACAGGCACCGCAGAGCAAACAATCAAAAAGGGGTTCTTCTACTTCTCGATTCCAATGCAGACGCCCCTCAATGATGGCGCGCAAAAGGGCCAGTCGTCCGCGAGCCACCCCGGTCTCATGGCCGGTGGATCGGAAGATCGGGCATGCCACCTGACAGAACCCGCAGCGGTTGCAGTGGGAAATTTCGTCGTAGTATTTGGAGATGTCGGTACGATTCATCTGAAATACATCTAACCGGCTCATCTAAATAAACAAACTGTTCGTTGTGTGTCGTCCGTTGGCCGTTGCATAAAATTCCGAATTTAATGAAAGGCCCGATTCAACCACAGACGGCGGACTACTGACAACTGACACTGAGCATTTATGCTCAGACTTTTCCCGGCAGGCGGCCGGGGGCAAAGATATTGTGTGGATCCAGAGCGGCCTTGATGCGATGCATGATTTTCCATTCCGGCCGGGCCGGGCCGAAGACATCGTTGTGCTTCTTAAATTCAACAGGTGCCTTTTCCAGCAACACATGACCGCCCCGTTTAGCGCCAAAATCACAGATTTGCTGCCACCCGTCAGCTTGCATAACTTCAAAGCCGGCAAGTATACGGCCGCATCCGAAATCCAGAAACATTTTGGCATCCCTCAGCCTGCTGCTCAGAAACGCAACAAAGCCGGCCACTTCATCTAGGGGCAGGTCTGCCCGCAGGATAAACGCCGCTTGACCCAGTTCCGTATAAATACCGCCGAAAATTCCATCCTGGACCGCATAGGCCTCCTGGTTTCTATATTCCATTCCGCCTTCTTCCAACAACTTCGCGGTCCTTTTGAGCTGCTCTTCAACGATCTTTTCAAACCCTTCGAATTCGATCAACAGCTTCCA
>Ga0224502_10000859_pt1 | contig 10530 bp, 7 predicted proteins | sample SF_Oct11_sed_USG_5_FD_169104 | JGI IMG/M metagenome (GOLD analysis project Ga0224502, IMG submission 169104) | Sediment microbial communities from San Francisco Bay, California, United States - SF_Oct11_sed_USGS_13 | ecosystem: Environmental > Aquatic > Marine > Sediment | place: USA: California... | reverse complement strand
GATGACCGACGTTACCTGTGGGCATCCGGGCTTGATACCAACAAGATCTTCATCTTCGACGTCCACAGCGACCCCGGCAAACCGAAGCTGGTACGTACGATCGACGACTTCGTCGAAAAAAGCGGCGGCGTCGTCGGCCCGCACACCAACTACGCGCTGCCCGGTCGCATGATGTTGACGGGACTGTCCAACAGTGCCGACCATGGCGGCCGCACCGCACTCGTCGAATACACCAATGCCGGCGATTACGTCGCCACCCACTGGATGCCGACGGACGATAACCTCCAGGGTGCGAAAAAGAGCGGCAAGTTTGCGGACGGCTATGGCTACGACGTGCGCGTGCTGCCGCGGCGTAACGTCATGATCACGTCGTCGTTCACGGGGTGGAACAATTACATGATGAACCTCGGTGCCTTGATGGCCGATGCCGAGGCGATGCAGCGGTTCGGCAACACGGTCGTCGTCTGGGACCTGCACACGCGCAAGCCACGCAAGATCCTGGACGTGCCAGGATCGCCGCTCGAGATCCGTTGCGCCTGGGGCCCTAGAAGCAACTATTGCTTCACGTCGACGGCGCTGACATCGAAGATCTGGCTGATCTACGAAGATGATGCCGGTGAATGGCAGGCTAAGGCTGTTGCCGACATCGGTGATGCCAGCCTGATTCCGCTGCCCGTCGATATCTCGATCTCGGCGGATGATCGCCATCTCTGGGTGAATACGTGGAACGACGGCATGACTCGCCTGTTCGATATCTCCGATCCGCACGCACCCGTGCAGGTCATGGAAGAAAAAATCGGCGCACAGGTCAACATGGTGTCCCAGAGCTGGGACGGCGAGCGCGTCTATTACACATCGTCGCTACTGGCCAACTGGGACAAGGTCGAAGCGCCGGAAGGCGAGGACCTGCAATACTTCAAGGCATACACCTGGGACGGTGGCGAACTGGCGCACCAGTTTACGGTGGACTTCATCGCCGAGAAACTCGGCACGCCGCACCAGATGCGCTTCGGCGCCAATTCGCTCTATGGCAAGTAGCCACGGTGGGCTGCCAGGTCAGGCATGAGATTGCTAGCTAACCTGTTGCTGCTGACGCTGCCCGTGGCGGCCGCGTCGCAGCAACAGGCGCCGCACCATACGCCGGCCGCGAAAACCCAGGTTCTCGCGCCGGGCTATTCCGCGCTGGAATTCCCCGCGCCGGAACCCGGCAGTTATGCGTTGCCGCCACTCGGCCCGGCCGCGGACGGGCTCCTGCTCGACAGTTCCGGCACGGCCGTCAGGCTGCACGAGCTCTTCGATGACAAGACGGTCGTCCTGAGTTTCATCTACACGTCCTGTCCCGACGTAAATGGCTGCCCGCTCGCCACCTTCGTGCTGGCCCAGGTCCAGAAACGGCTCGCGGCGGACGAAGCGACGAAGGAAAACGTCCGGCTCGTGAGCATCAGTTTCGATCCGGCCAACGATACTCCGGGCGTCATGGCTGAATATGGCCAGGCTTTTCGGCGCGGCACCGTCGACTGGAGATTCCTGACCGCGGAGTCCGAGGACAGACTCGACCCGATACTCGACGACTATGATCAATTCGTCATCCGCGATCGCGGCCCGGACGGCAAAGCCTTGTCGACGATGTCCCACGTATTGCGCGTTTACCTGATCGACGCGGACAAGCGCGTGCGAAACATCTACAGCCCGTCGTATTTGCACCCGGACCTCCTGTACGCCGACATTCGCAGCGTTCTGGAATCGGAGTGAGAGACGTTTTTGCGGGGACGGTGGGTCGGACCGGGTTTGGAGGTCCGTACCCTGCAGAGTTCAAGCAGCTCATTGCGACCCGGCAAGCTACGGCGTGAAAGCCCGGCCGATCCAGTCGGCCGCGCTGGTAGTTCGCCCCGGAACTCGCAGGGCGAACACCAGCTGTTCCGACTACCGGCAGGAGCCGGCGAGACCGAAGAGGCGCTCGGCTGGCTGGAAAACACGGTCCGTATCGGCAATGTCAACTATCCCTTCTGGTCACAACACGATGAATGGGTGGCTGCGCTTCGCACAGATTCCCGATTCACCGCTTTGATGATCGACGTGGAAAAAGAGTGGCTGTCCGTCGTTTCCAGTATTGACAACCACTGAGGAATACCGAACGCGTGCGCAAGTCGAGGCTCTGCCCTTTTACAAAGGATTGATTTGCCTCGAAAAAACGCCCGGTCCCGGCGGGAGACGCGCCCGAAAACGCAGCCCGTGACTGACCAGCAGCAGGCGCTGACATGCTCCCGCCACGAGGTTAGTATTGCCGCTTTCGATCCCCCGGAGAACGACCCGATGACCTCAGCGCCATGTCGCGCAGCGATTGTGATTGCGATCTCGCAGCTATTGGCTTTCTCGGCTGAGGCGGAAACCGCCGAGCCGGAAGACGCCGGCGCCCAGCCGATCGACGATATTGTCGTCACTGCGCGGCGCCGCGAAGAAAACCTGCAGCAGGTCCCTATCTCTGTCACCGCGATGAGCGGCGCCCAGCTCGAGGCGCGGCTGATCTACGCCATGGATCAGCTCGGTACCGTCGTGCCGAACCTGCAATTCGACAAGGCGGCGCCTTCGTCCGGCTCCAGTTCCGTCGGCCAGGTCTTCATTCGCGGCATCGGGCAGGCAGACTATACGCCCGTCACCGATCCGGGCGTCGCGATGTACGTGGACGGTATCTATATCGGCCGCTCGCCCGGCAACGTGCTCGACCTGGTCGACGTCGAGCGGGTCGAGGTCCTGCGCGGACCACAGGGTACCCTGTTCGGCCGCAATTCCATCGGCGGCGCCATCAAGGTCCACAGCCGCCTGCCCGGCTTCACCGACGCGGCGAATCGCGTGGAACTGAGGCTCGGCAACGACGACCTCAGGGCTATGACCTTGCGCTGGAACCAGCCCGTCACGGACTCACTGGCAACGAGTGTCGCCATCGGCCGCCTGCAGCGCGACGGCTACGTCGAGCGGCTGTTCGACGGCACAAGGACGGGCGACCGCGACCGCTGGTCCGCCCGCGGCGCCGTGCGATGGGAGCCGACCGATACTGTATCGGCCTCGCTGGTCGTCGATTACACGACGATCGACGAAAACGGCGCGCCGGTGGTCTCGGGCGGCGTCAACGACCTCCAGCCGTTCGCGACCTTCGGCAATGGCGTCCTGGAAAGCTGCAGCGCCGTGGTCATCAACCCGGCCTTCGACGCTACTCCGCAAGGCGGGCCACCCACCTTTCCGCCGCCCGGCGCGCCGACGGGTAGTGCCCCGGGCTGCTACGGCGCGGAATCAAGACCCGGGCCGTTCGTCTCGGAAGGCAGCTTCCCGGTCGCATCGGAACTCGACAGCGGCGGCGCGGCGCTGACGCTCGACTGGTCGATCAACGATCGCTGGCTCCTCAAGTCGACGACCGGCTATCGCGAGATGACGATGCTCTCGTCCAGGGACGGCGACAACACGCCCGCCAATATTTTCGCGACGCGCGACGATTACGAACACGAACAGTTCAGCCAGGAAGTGCAGCTGCAGTTCGCGAGCGACGAACGCGGCCTGTCCGCGGTGCTCGGGCTATTCTATTACGACGAGTCCGGCTTCAACCTGGTCGACGTCACGGTTCCGACCGGCGCGATCCAGAGCGGCGGCTTTTACGACAACCAGTCGTACGCGGTCTTCGCCCACGGCACGCTCGATCTCACTGAGCGGCTGGCGCTGTCGGTCGGCGCGCGGCACACGGAAGACCGCAAGGCCTACCTGCCGGACCAGCTGTCGCTCGGCGATTCCTCTGCAGGGTCGGCGCCCGGATTCTTTCCGCCGACCTGGCCGGAACTCGCGGGCTTCTATCTCGCGCCGACCGGTCCGATGGCGGCGGGCGAACGCATCCTCGACTATCGCCGCAGCGAGCTGGATTTCGACGCGACCGATGCGACCGTCGACCTGAGCTACCGGTTTTCCGACGACATCCTCGGCTACCTGACGTACGCGACGGGTTACAAGAGCGGCGGATTCGACCAGCGTTTCGTCGGGCCGACCCCAGACCGTGCGCCAAGTTCGTACCGCCCGGAGTCGGTCGAAAGCCTGGAAGTCGGCGTGAAAGCGACGACCCTGGACGGCCGCCTGCGCCTCAACGTCGCCGTGTTCGATGCCGACTACGAGGACCTGCAGATTATCGTCCGCGAATCCTTCAATCCGCTGACCGTGAACGCCGGCGACGCGAGCGTCCGCGGCGGCGAACTCGAGATGGAATGGCTCGCGTCGACCAACTGGGAGATCGGTCTGTCGGCGGGCCTACTCGACACGGAATACCGGCGGCTGAACCAGCCGGCGCAGGACTCCGGCGTGCGCCTCGACAACCGGCTTGCCAATGCGCCGGCGTGGAGCGTGGCAGCCGGTACGGCTTACCGGTTGGGCCTGGGCAGCCTGGGTGAACTGACCGCGCGCATCGACTGGTCGCGACAGGACATCGTGTACCACGATGCCGTCAACAGCCCGCAGATCAGCCAGTCGCCGTTCCACCTCGTCAACGCGTCGCTCGCTTTCGTGCCGCAGGATGGCCACTGGCAACTTACCGCCGCATCGAGAAACCTGCTCGACGAGACGTACCTCGTCACCGGCAACTCCGCTTTCGACACCGCGGCGGCCTACGTCGAACAGGTCTACGGCCGCCCCAGGGAATTCCTCGTCTCGCTTAGTTACGAGTTCTGATTCGCATCCTGCCCATGACGACGAGACTGCCCGACAATCCCCGCACAGAGAGCGCTGCCAGGCGGTCGAACATCTGGCTGCTGGGCATGCGGCCGCGGACGCTTACCATGGCGGCGGTACCGGTCGCCGTCGGCGCCGTGCTCGCGTGGGCGGGTGGCTCGGACCCCGACTGGGTTACCTTCATCGCGACGCTCGCCTGCGCGGTACTGATACAGATCGGCACCAACCTGTTCAACGACGCCAACGACGGCGAACGTGGCGCAGACGGACCGGATCGTATCGGGCCACTCAGGATTACGGGCTCGGGCCTCGCAGAACCGCGGCAGGTGCGCCGCGCGGCACTGGCTTGCTTCGGCGCGGCGCTCATGGCCGGCGTCTACCTGGTCATCGTCGGCGGGCCGCCGATCCTGGCGATCGGGCTGGTCTCGCTCGTATCCGGGTATGCGTATTCCTCGGGCGAGCGGCCGCTGTCCCACGGGCCGTTCAGCGAGGTGTATGTGATCGTCTTCTTCGGCCTGGTCGCGGTGGCGGGAAGCTATTACCTGCAGAGCCAGCGACTACCGGATACGGCCGTCGTGCTGACCGGCCTCGCCATCGGCTGTTACGCCGCAGCCGTGCTCCTGGTAAACAATCTTCGTGACACGGCGGCGGATCTGAGGGCCGGCCGGAAGACCCTCGCCATCAGGCTGGGCAAGCAAGCGGCCCAGCGACTGTACGGCTTCCTCGTGCTCGCGCCTTTCGCGATGCTGGCGGTCGCTTGGGGCATAAAGGCACTCGGCCTCGTCTGGCTCGTCTTGCCCGTCTGCCTCTGGCTGGCGGTGCTGTTTGCCCGCATGCCGATCGGTCCGGGCATGAATGCGCAACTTGGCAGGACCGCGCTGGTGCAGGTCCTCGTTGGCGCGCTGCTCATCCTGGAGCATCTGTCATGAGCCCGGTGATCTCGACGCTGCTGCCCGCGGGTCTCGCCTTCATCATGTTCGCCCTCGGGCTGAAGCTCAGCGTCGCGGATTTCCGCCGCGTCTTGACCTATCCGGTCGCCGTAGGTTTGGGACTTGTCGCGCAGACACTGCTGCTGCCGCTCACGGCATTCGGAATCGCCAGGCTGTTCGACCTGGCGCCGGAAACGGCTGTCGGGCTGATGATCCTCGCGGCCTGTCCGGGTGGTGTCACTGCGGCGATGATTACCGACCTTTCGCGCGGCGACACGTGCCTGTCCATCACGCTCACGGCATGCACCAGCCTGCTGTCCTTTATCACGGTACCGGTCATCGTCGGCCTGTCGCTGGGGCATTTTCTCGGCCAGTCGGCTCCCGTCGACTACCCCATGGGCCAGGCCATCGGCAGCCTCTTCCTCGTCACGCTGGTCCCCGTGGCGGCCGGCCTGTTCTTCAACCAGGCCGGCTGGCTGACGCCCGCCGTCGCCAAAGCGATCGGCAAGCTCGCAACGATCGTCTTCCTGGCGATCGTCTGCATCACCTTCTTCACCGAATGGCCGAACATCACCGCGCATTTCGCCTCGGTTGGTCCGGCGATCCTCATGCTGAACCTCACGACGATGGCCACGGGCGCACTGCTCGGCGTCGCCGGCCGTCTGCCGACCGCCGGCAGGATCGCGCTAGCCGTGGAATGCGGCATCCAGAACAGCGCCCTCGGTATCACGGTCGCCGTAAGCCTGCTGAGCCTGTCCGGGCTGGCCGTCCCCAGCGTGATCTATGCTTTCCTGATGAACATCACCGCGCTGGCCCTGATCATTGCCCGCCAGTTGCAGGTCGGCCGTACTGCGGTGACTTCGCAAGGCTGATACGACGCCCGGTTTGCCCTTCCTCGCAAGCAGTTTGTTCCTGGCGCAAAATACCGTACGGATTGAAGAAATTCGTGCCGCCGTGGTCAGGCCAGTCGACCCGGATTCGCCCTCGAAGGATGCTCTGCTTGTTCACGCCTTACTGCTCATAGCTGCATGGCGAGTAGGTGAATAAAAGGGCAGAAACCGCCTCTTTCATTATTTGTTCCGCCGCCGGGTCGATGTCGAACGCCGAAAGATCCGGCAGTGACTCCACGGGCCGGCCCGTGATGATCGGATAAAACACCAGGGCGGTCAGCAGTGTACCTGTCCTGGAAGCGTGATTACCGTCGATCATATGTAGCACGAGGGACGGATCCCTGAATTTGACCTCGTCCCATACCAGTCCGACCGGCGCAACGCAGGTATTTTCGCGAACCGCGATGCCCGTGTGGAGATCCCAGAGGTTCTTTGCCTCCCAGGTATTCCCATGCCGCGGATGCTCGGGAAACATGATGGGTGTCGCCCCTTGCTCCTTGCTTCCTCTTATCCAGTATTCGGCCGCATCCGTGGGATAGGTTAACGTCCCTGTCGTCGAATACTTCTGGCCCTGCAATATCACATGGGTCCACGGCTCGCTTTCAAGAAGCTGCTCACTGAAACCGTCATTGACCCGCTCATCCAGAAAACCGGCGCTCGTTGACAGCTGTACATCGATAGATTTGCCGGGCTGGCCCAGCGCCAGGAGTTCAGCGAGGACCGAATAAAGTCCCGCAGCGTGGCTGTTCCCCATGAGCAGCACTTTGTAAGCACTTGCGCCGGAGTTATCCATCAGCGGCTGCGACGTCGCGTACCGTGTCGATCCGGTCGGGTCACTGCTATCGTCGGGCGACGATACGCCGGAATCCGAGCCACCACCCCCGCAACCGGCAAGCAAGATCGCAATGGCAAGCATGCATCGCTTCTTAATGGCGAACATTCGAACTCCCCCTGGCGTACCAGAACGTTTAGTCGTGTGCCGGGCGGAATGGTTCCTCCGATATGCGCAATTTCCCATATATCCACATGCTCTGATTCAGGGGTACGATCAGATTACTGCCAGAGGGTTTCGAAAAGTGGCCCATACGACACTAAGAACGAGTTACTCCGCTCTGAGCGACAGGCTGAACCGTTTCCCACAGGGCGCACCTCCGTCCGACCTCCTGTTCGAGATTCTGTCGATGCTGTTCAGCGAGGAAGAAGCCGGCCTGGTTTCACTGATGCCGATCAAACCTTTTACGGCAAAAAAAGCCAGCCGTATCTGGAAAAAGAACCTCAGCGAAACGCAGAACATACTGGATGAGTTGGCCGGCAGGGCCATTTTGGTCGATTTCGAGCAGCAGGGTGAAACGGTTTATGCACTGCCGCCGCCGATGGCCGGTTTCTTCGAATTCTCGCTGATGCGTGTCCGCAATGACATTGACCAAAAAGTACTGAGCGAGCTCTTTCACGAGTACATGAATGTAGAGGAAGACTTCATCAGGGAATTGTTTACTCGTGGCGAAACGCAGTTGGGGCGAACCTTCGTACGTGAACCTGCTCTATCCGCTGAGAATGCACTGCATGTGCTGGATTACGAGCGGGCCAGCGAAGTGATCGAAACGGCAAGCCATATCGGCGTTGGGCGCTGTTACTGCCGGCACAAGATGGAACATATGGGCAAGGCCTGTTCTGCACCGCAGGATATCTGCATGACGTTCAACACCACCGCGTCCTCGCTTACAAGACATGGCGTTGCGCGTGAGATCGATAAACAGGAATGTCACGACTTGTTGCAGGAGGCCTATGACAATAACCTGGTGCAGTTCGGCGAGAACGTACGCGAGAGCGTCAACTTTGTTTGTAATTGCTGCGGCTGCTGTTGCGAGGCAATGATCGCCGCGCGCCGTTTTGCAATCCTCAACCCCGTGCACACGACGAACTTTATCCCGGTAATAGATGAAGAAACCTGCAATGGCTGCGGCAAATGCGTCAATGTTTGCCCGGTCGACGCGATGACCCTGGTTTCAGCCCATGACCCGGACAAGCCCAGGATGAAAATGGCGCGGTTGAACGATGAGCTTTGCCTGGGTTGCGGCGTGTGTATACGCAGCTGCAATAAACACAACAGCCTGTCTCTGGAGTCGCGTCCGAAGCGAGTTCTTACGCCATTAAACGGAACGCACCGGGCAGTGGTCATGGCCATTGAACGCGGCAAATTACAGAACCTTATATTCGATAACCAGGTCTTGTGGAGTCACCGCGCCATGGCCGGGGTATTGGGAGTGATCCTGAAGCTGCCGCCGGTCAAGCAGGCCTTGGCAAGTGAACAGCTAAAATCCCGCTACCTGGAGAAGCTAATAAGTTATACGAAGCACTAACGGCGGCTGCGTTAGCCGCACTCGGCGAGCAATAGATTAATTGGGGTCTGACCCCAGTTTCTTTGAGTGGAGAAACCGCAATCAGGGCATACCAGACAAAGCGCATGGCCTCGGTCGGCAGCCCGAAGGACTCGAAAGCGAGATCAGCCACTTGCAGGATGACCCATGCAGTGACGATGTAGATGCCCGTCACTCGGAAAACATGGCGGCGCCGCATCTCGACAATGAACTGCGAGATCTTGGCCAATGGGATTCTCACCTGACCTCTACGGTCCCATATTGTAATCGAGAAGGACTAGTGTTGCTCGTGGATAACAACGGACAAAATCGATTCTCATTTGCAAATTCGGTTGTGTTTTCCCGGGCGGACGCTGCGTGTCTGTCCCCAGGAAATCCTCGAACCGTTTGTAGTCTCGTCTCTGAGTGAAACCTTCTCGAAAGCGGGCGAAGCGAGTCATTGGCAGAGCACTTTTCCGTATAGTCCCGACAAGCACACCAGGCCGAAGCGGTAGAATCTCATTACCTTATTTGCAGGGGGATGAAAGATGAGACTCAATTCTGTTATGGCATCAGCGCCGCTACTTGCATTACTGCTCATGATGCCGTCCGCGCCGACAGCGCTTGCCGATGATGACGTTGACCTCCGTGGGGCGCTGACGTGCCGGATCGAATACTGGTCAGTCGGCCATCTCGGAGAACGCAACGACGAGGGATGGCTGCTTGCATGGAAGGCGACTGTTAGTGGCGACCTTACGGGCGAATTGAGGTATTGGTTTCCCGACTCGCCGCCGGTTCCTGAGGGCACGTACTCAGGCGGCGAGGTTGGTTACTACCTGGCAAGATGGGAGCTCTGGGACAAGGACGAGTTGATCCTGGCCGGTGAAAGTGCAGGCAAAACCGTGATCCCCGAGGGTGAAGACGGCATATGGGATGGGCACGGCATCGTCCTGGAGACAAATGGCGGTCTAGATTCTCTAAAGGGTCGCAAGATTTACGAGACAGGGACCGTGATCCTGCCATCGGATCCCGCCGTCCCATCAAGCGGCTCGGGCATGTTTCTGGTCTACTAATTCACGACGGAATATGCTGCTTCCGGCGGCCAGAATTGCCGGGGGCGATTTTGGACGCCGTGGGCGCCCGAAAGGCGGCGGGCAGGACGGCCGCCGTCAACACGATTCTAAAGCCCATACCGCCCTCGACTCGCTGGGGTGGAACGAGTCTTGCGCGGACGATGCTCTTCGCCCGACTTGCCAATTCGACGGATTCTTGACGTGGGCAATAAGCGCCCTGCGGTTTTCTGGATTGGCAAGCACTAACGAATGTCTGTGAAATCCCAACAGATGCGTGACACATTCGGCTCTTTTCTCCCGGCGCTTCAGAGAGGAGACGGGTATGACAAAAGCAGAACAAGCGAGGATCGTTGCCTGGAGGCTGAGAATCCTTCAGCACGCAGCTAGTGAGCACAGGCATGTCGCACAGACTTGCCGGTACTTTGGGATTTCACTGACGGCGTTTTACCGCAGGAAACAGCGCGTTGACGAGCTCGGGGAAGCCGGCACGCCGGACCGAAGACGGCCCGACGCGCGACACCTGTCTGCTACTTGCGGCCGCCGCCTTTGCCCTTGCCGCCGCCCTTATTGCCTTTCCCGC
>Ga0224502_10000856_pt1 | contig 10536 bp, 7 predicted proteins | sample SF_Oct11_sed_USG_5_FD_169104 | JGI IMG/M metagenome (GOLD analysis project Ga0224502, IMG submission 169104) | Sediment microbial communities from San Francisco Bay, California, United States - SF_Oct11_sed_USGS_13 | ecosystem: Environmental > Aquatic > Marine > Sediment | place: USA: California... | reverse complement strand
GAAATTCGCGGCTATCGCGGCAGTCTCGTCGTTGAACGCGCCATAAGGCCAGGTAATGACGCGCGGCGCGCGACCCGTTCGTTCCCGGATTCTGTCGACGCTCAGCGACAGATCCGTAGCGATTCGCTGCCGGTACCCCAGATCCGATTCGTAGCTGTCGCCGTCATAGATGCGGGTGACGGCGGCTGGCATCTGATTGCCCTGCGGCGTGCCGGTGACGCCGCGATGCAGGTCGTGGCTGTGCGAACCCACCTCCACGAGTCCCGAATCCTGCATTTCGACCAGCTGTTCCCAGGTCAGGAAGTTACTGCCTGTGAACAGTTCGTCGCCATACGACACTTGCACATCGGACTCGATCCAGGCACTGACAACGCTGACGACGGCCGGATAGCGGAACAGCTTGAGCAGCGGATACACCTTGGTATAGAAGCTTTGCAGTCCGTCGTCGAAGGTCAACAGGACGGCGCGTTCGGGGAGCGGGGGCCCGCCGTTCTGCGCGGCGATAATGTCATCGACGCTGATCGGCTGAAATCCCTGCTCACGCAGCCACGTGAACTGGGTGACCAGGTTGCTCGTGGATACCGCGTACTGATCGGGGTCATAGTCACCGATCACATCGTCGCGAACGTCATGGTAGGCGATGATCCGGAACGAGGGCTCGTCGGCAAGCGACGGCATCGCCAGGAGTAACATCAGGAAGAGCAAGCCGCGCATCAGAAGAGCCCCCTGAGTCCAGCGGAAACATAGGTGGCATATTCGCGTCCACCGTCATAAACGTTGCTGTTGCGGCTGACGCCCAGGTAGGTTTGCCAGCGCGAATTGAAATCGGCGTAAAACCGGTACTCGAGCGACCAGGTGGAATCGGCGGCGAAACCGGACTGATCCACCTGCCCGATGCGCCCGGTCAGATTGTGCGACAGGCCAAAGTCGTAGCGGCGATACATGAGCCAGTTGTTGCTGGCGCCGACGCTCCAGCTGGAGCTTTTAAGCGGGCTGAAGTAAGGCACGCTGTCGTTGTCGCTGCTGCCGGTGTAGATGTCGCCCAGCAATTCCAGCTTGTATTCCGGGCGATTGACGACTCGCTGCCGGCCACTGACGTACAGCGAGCGCGACGCGTTACCGTCACTGAAATCCTGAAACGTTAATCCGGCCTCGATGGCGGTCGATTCGTTCGGCGTATAAGCCGCATTCAGCCCCAGGAGATCACTGCTGATACCCGCTCGTTCGCCGCGGAGCGGCATCGAGTCACTGTGGGTCTCGAGCTTGCCGCCGACCTTGAAGAAGTCGCTGAGCCGGTAATCGATCGACCCGCGCAGTCCCACGCCGCCGCCGCTGCGATCGCCAGCCAGCTCGGCGGTTGCCAGCCAGCGTTTTTGACGATATTCGACGCCCGCGCCGATGCGCTCGCGGCGACCCTCGCCCTCCGGAAACTCGGCATAGGCATCGTGAGTCGACACGAAAGCGCGATAGTTGTAAGCAATCGGCTTTGTGTACCAGGTGGCATCGATCCGGTATTGATCCTCACCGAACGTGCTGCCACTGCTGCGGCCGACGCTGGAATCGATAAACAGCTCGTACCGATTGTGATCGTTCCAGCGTTTTTCCAGTCCGGCGATCGCCGGCTCGAGTGGGTAGTTCTCTTCCAGGTACTCGAGTTCCTGTTCGACGCTGACATAGTCACGATTGTCGAGCTGGGTGTGGGCGTTACCGAGACGTGCGGACACCAGCCCCGGCTCGACAGCCAGTACCTGCGCATACTCGGACAGCGAGCGGTCGATCCAGCCGCGCCACCGATAGACGTTGGCGAGCTCCTGGCGAATGTCGGTATTGTGAGGCAGTGCTGCCAGAATTTTCTCGAAGTGCTGCTGGGACTCGGCCAGCTGGTCGGCGTACGCGCGCGCAAGGCCGACCATGATTGCAGCGCGGAGGTACTCTTCGGAGCCCTGGACTACCGTCGAGCCGGGGACCTGCCGAACCGGCGGCAAACTCTCGAGCAGCCGCTGCGCGAGGTTCAGCGCGAGCTCGTGCTCCTGGAGGTCAGCATAGACGTAGAACAGTCGGAACTGGATCTCGAGGTTGCCCGGATCCCGATCCAGCGCGGTCTCCAGGTAGTAGCGCGCCAGCTCCGGCTGACGTTCGTTCGAATACGAACGACCGATAGCGGAAAGAACATATACGGGCGTTTCGTCGATCGGCGCCTGCGCTGCCTCGAACTCTTCGATGGCTTCAGCCGAAAGCAGCCGGTCCGTCAGTGCGACGATGCGATCGTAGCCAAGGCGCTGACGAACCGCCGGGTCGAGATCGTTCCTCGCCAGCAGCGCGTCGATATCCGACAACGCGCGGTCGGTACCCGCAAAGCGTTGCGGGGCCGGATACGAGGACTGCGCGCCGAAGCGGATGCGAAGCGCCGCGACGTCGGCTTCGAGCTGCACGATTTCGTCATCACGGGCGGTGCCGGGGTGCTGACGGGCCAGCGCCAGTGCTTCCCGCGGCAACAACAACGACCGAAGCAGCAGAAACGTGGCGCGCAGTGCCAGCGGATTCTCCGGCTCGTGTTCGAGAACTCGCTGGTAGCGCCCCAGCGCCTCCGTGACGCGTCCCTGGCGCTCGAGAACGTAAGCCTCCGCGAGGTTCAGTCGAACGACATGATTTTCCGGGTCAGGGTGGTCTCTCAGGACCTGCCGCGCGTCGAAGAAACGGCCGGCATCCGCGTAGACGTTGGCGAGCCCGATGCGAGCGTCGACATCGCTCTCGCTCTGCGTTAGCGCAAGCTGATACCAGTTTGCCGAGGTTTCAAGTTCGCCGAGATTGCGCCATGACTTCGCCACAGCGCGAAGTACGTAGTCCGGGGCGATCTCGCTGTCGATCTCGGCCGCAAGCGCGACTGCCGAATCGTCACGGTCGGCCCATTGCAGTACGACGATCTCGTCGTAAAGCAGCTGCAGATTTTCCGGGTCCTCGGCACGCAGCGCTTCGATCAGTTCAATCGATGCGTCGAGTTCGCCCTCGCGCGCCATGGCGATGGCCTGTGCATGGCGCTCGACCAGCGTGTCGGACTCCGATGCTTCGGCGACAGGCCAGTTCATGCCTGCCCAGACGAGCATCACTACGGCGAAAATGCGATTAATTGACATCGATCCAAAATCCCTGGAACAGTCGACCAGAGCACACCGTCCGCGCGGCGACGGCGCGTGCTCGTTCCCAAGTCAAAATCTTAAGGATTTCGGGCGTTCGGCGACCGGTCCCGGGTCACAAAGATGACAATAAATCGGGGGGAAATGTGACGGGAATCACATAACCGGGGCGTGGGTGTTCCCCTGCTCAGGTAATGCAGGCAGAGGGGGATAAATCTTTGAAATTACGACGACGTTGTCGATGCTTTTTTGCGGGAGGTTTTCTTGCTCGAGACCTTCTTGCTCGACGCCTTCTTTTTCGACACTTTCTTGCCAACAGCCTTCTTTTTCGAGGCCTTCTTTTTCGTTACCTTTTTGCGCGAGGCCGTCGTCCTGGACATTGCTTGCGCACCGCTTTCTGGCACAGGCCGGGCAGGCGGATTTTCGAGCGCCGTTGCAATTCGGTTAAGGGCGTTATGTATCAACTCGCCGAGTTCGGTTAACTGTTGTTGCGCTTCGCGCAGAGATGTCTCCCGGTATTCATCGTTCGACGCGTCAAAGCGATCGGCAAAAAAAGCCGCCGGCAGCTCGACCGTTTCATCCAGTTCAGATATTTCATCGTCGCGGATATCGGTGCTGAAAGACTTGGCTGACGAACTCGGCTTCATAACTCACCTCCGGGTGGAATTCAGCAAACTAGAGCAGATTCGGCGGCGAGCGACCATGACACCGGTCACAGACCCGGCATCTGGCCTGGAGAATCCCGGCGGAGATGCTGCCGATTGGCAGTTGGCATTGCGGCTTGGCGCTTGGCTCAGCGCGATCCAGAGTTCAACTCTGACCCCGGTCCATTGCCGGATGAGCGATGCTGGCGTCGCGACCCAACCAGGCCAGCCATCGGGTCGTGGCCTGGGGGCCGCTCCTACATGACCCCGAATCGGCACTCGCCCGGAGGAGCCGCCAAGGCGGGCGATCCGCCCTCTATCTTTGTCGCACATAGCCCGCCGGGGCGGGCTCCTCCGGGTTATGTGCCAATATTGCTGTAGGAGCGGCCCCCAGGCCGCGACATAGCGAGAATTCCTTATTGTTCCTGCGCGCCTCGGCCCCAGTCATAAGACGTTCCTCTGGTTTTCTTCCAGGGGAGGGAGGTGAGCATGAATATCCGTCTGATCAAGGGCCTGCTGATCGGTTTACTGATCCTTGTCGGCCTTACCCTGCCGGTGAGCGCCGAGGATCTGCGGTTCAGCGGCGACAGGGCGACCAACACCGGTGTGTTCGAAATGGACAGCCCCTGGGCGCTCGACTGGAGCGCGCGCGGCAAGGAAGAGATGTCCTGCAGCTTCACCATGTGGCAGAAGGACGCCGCCGCCGGCCTGCCCTGCAACTTCGAGATGCGGCTGATCGATGCCGACTCGGGCGAGCACCTCGGCATGATTGCCCAGCTCGCCGGCGAAGGCCGTGGGTACAAACTGTTCGAAGAACCGGGTCGTTTCCAGATCGAGGTTATAGCCCAGAACGTCAGCTGGGAGTTCATGATCTCGGCGGTCGACGAGCAGATGGCGGCAAAATTGAAGACCGGACCGACGCTGGGCGACAAGGCGCTCAGGGCAGCCACGCGGGTGCCCGAGGGTTCGTTCGAATCCTGGCGTCCGGTCGACGACGAAACGCTGTTGCTGTTTGCCGCGGGCAATACGAAGGGCTTTCGTGTTACGTTCGCCGAAGCCTGCCCCGGCCTGTCGGAAGCTACCGCGCTGTCATTCATCACGGCGATGAAGACGCGCGCCGACGCATACGATTCAATTCTTCTCGATGACGGTACGCGCTGCTATTTCGAACGGGTAGTACCGACCGTCTTCGATTAGCGAGGGTGGCAACCCGGCAACGACCGGCCCCGGTCATAGCGCGGGGGTATGCCTGCAAGGTACCTGCGTCGCGCGAAAGCGAGCCTGGCCTCCCGGGGCATCAACGCTCGCCGATGTAGATGACCCGGTTTTCTTCGGCGTAACGATCCCAGGCGCCGATCATTTCGGTCAGTTTACCGGGCATGGTTGTCGACAGATCGTTGCGTTCACCGGGATCCTCCACGAGGTTGAACAACAGCCAGCGAGCGTCGTCGCCGGCCGACGCGTCCCAGACGATTTTCCAGTCGCCCTGGCGCACACTGCGATGACCCCATAGCTCCCAGCCGACGATCGGCGCTCCGTCATGGACGGTGGCGACATCACCCTCTAGCAATGGCATGAACGACTTGCCCTGGATCGGAACCACCGGTTCACCGCGGTAACGTTCACCCGGGTGCTCGGTGCCGGCGAGTTCGAGGAAGGTTGGCAACACGTCCATCACCGTCACGAATGCGTTGCTCCTCGCAGCGGACGTCGATGATCCCGGGTAACGTAGGAACGCAGGCACGTGGATGCCGCCCTCGAAGCCGGTGAACTTGTGCCGACGAAACGGCGCCGCGCTCGCGGCGGCCCAGTTCGGACCATACATGACGTAAGTGTTCGGACGCCCCAGGTTTTCCAGGCTGTGATCGTAGGCCTCACCGACGTGTTCAGCGATGGGTGGCAGCAGGTCGCGACGGCTGGCTTCCGCACCGTTGTCCGACATGAACAGTATGAACGTATTGTCGAGCTCATCGATCGACTCGAGGTAGTCGATGAAGCGGCCGACGTACGTATCGAGGTCGCTGACCATCGCCGCGTACACCTCCATGCGCCGGGCCGCCAGCGCCTTCTCGCCGTCGTCGAGCTCGTCCCAGCGCGGCGAGAAGACCGTTTCGTCCGGCACGGCGTCCGCCGGTGCCAGGCCACGCGCCTTAAGGTTTTCGAAGCGCTGCCGGTAGAGCGTCTCGTAGCCTTCATCGTAGCGGCCGCGAAAGCGCGCGATCGAATCGTCCGGCGCCTGCAGCGGCCAGTGCGGCGCCGTGTAGGCCAGGTACGCGAAGAAGGGCTTGTCGTCGCCGCGGTCCTCGTCGATGTAGCCGATCATGCGGTCGGTGTAGTCACGGGTCGAATAGAAATCGTCACCGACCTGCACGAGCGCTTCACCGTCACGGTAATCGGCCGCCTGCGGCCCGCGCCAATCCCATCCACCGAGATGCGCGGCGCCGTCCAGCGACACGAACGCACGGCGGAAACCGCGGGCCACGGGTCCGTTTGACACGTCCATGCCGAGGTGCCACTTGCCGGTGATGTAGGTGTTATAACCGGCGTCGGCGAGGAGATCGGCCATGCTCGCCACCCGGAAATTCAGGTAGCCGACGTAGCCGGGTTCGTCCTGGTGCTCCGGCCGGGTGATGGGGCTGGCCATGACGCCGAGGCCGACCTGGTGCGAATCGATGCCCGACATGAGCATCGCCCGCGTGGGTGAGCAGCTCATGCTGGCGTAGAAATTCGTTAGCACCAGGCCTTCGCCGGCCAGTGCATCGAGGGACGGCGTTGGTATCTCGCTGCCGTTGTAGCCGAGATCGGCGTACCCCAGGTCGTCGGCGACAATGAGCACGATGTTGGGGCGGCGATCCGTAACATCGGGTTCGATGCCATTTGCCTCGTCGCCTTTATCCGGCTGGCAGGCCCACAGCGAACCGCAGGAAACCAGCAACGCCGGCAATCGTCGGCAAAGGGATATGACCCGCCAGCACAGGTCGGTGAATTCGGCGTAGATTGAACTCAAGCACAACTCCCCGGGGCCTTTTCCAATAGCGACTGTGTTCACGTCGGTCGTTGTTCTATCGAATTGTAAGCCATGTGTATCGACTCACAGTGCAATCAGCCGGGAAATTGGCACCTACTCGCAGAAGTCCGGCAATCGGGAGGTCCACCGTTCCAGCGCGATCAGTAACGGATCGGCACGAAGCTGTAGGAGCGACGCTGGCGTCGCGACCCACCACTAGGCCCGCCATTGGGTCGCGGCCCGAGGGCTACTCCTACACCAATGCTGGCATCGATCCCGTAGGAGTCCCGCAATCGGGAGGTCCCCCGCCCCGGCGGGCGATCAGCGACGGCCCGGCGCAATACCTTAGGAGCGGCCCCCAGGCCGCGACCCGCCCGGGTCCATTGACAGGTCGCGCCGTGGGCGGCGCTCCTACAACGTATACACCACCCACTTTCCAGAAGTCGCCAACCATGCAGATTGGGCTAGAATGTCCGCCAATAGCCGATTGCGGATCTGGTTAAGAATCAGTTGTCCAATTTGCGCTCCTGTTGACCCGGCAGTTCGCGGAGCGCGCGGCAAGCATTCATCGTAATGTTGCTCTTGATCGCAAATAACGGTCAGGACTCGGTTAACGCATCAGGGCTCGGCGACAAACACAATGAACGATCCAGACGGAGACAATGGCAGCGATACCCAGATGGCATGTCAGGAATGTGACCTGCTGATTGCGGTGCCCAGGCTCGATATCGGTCAGAAGGCGTACTGCCCGCGCTGCAATTACCTCCTGGCAGCGCATCGCCCGCACGCGCATGCCATGGTGTTTGCTTTTGCCGTGTCAGGGCTTCTCTTCCTGGCGCTGTCTACCGCGTTCCCGTTTCTGGGCTTCAGCGCGAGCGGGCAGGAGCGCACCGTCACGCTTCTGCAGAGCATCCTGACTCTCGTGACCGAGGACCTGCCACCACTAGCTTTCATAATATTCCTGGCGATCGTCCTGTTACCTGCGGCATTCCTGATCGGCGCCATTTACGTATGCACCGCTATCCGGCTGCATCGCAATCTGCCGGGTACCGTGCGCGTGCTGCGCTGGACGTTTACACTGCTGCCGTGGAGCATGGGCGAGATATTCCTGATCAGCATCCTGGTCGCCTTCGTCAAGATCGTCACGATCGCGGACGTGTCGCTCGGCCTGTCGTTCTGGTCGTACGCGTTGTTTACCGCGTGCATGGCCGTCGTCGTGCTGTACCCGGACAAACGCCGGATGTGGCAGCGAGTGTGGGCATTGGAAGATGACTGAATACACGGCATCGACGGCACTCGCGCACGGCCTGCAGGGCTGCCCCGTCTGCACCTCAGTCGTTTCTGCAGAGCTATCCCGTTGTGAGCGTTGCGGTGAAACTTTGCACGCCGGATGGTCCCACAGCATTCAGAACGCCTGGGCCTGGCTGATTACCTCGGCGGTACTGTATTTTCCGGCCAACTTCCTGCCGATAACCTACACGCGTGTTTTAGGCAAGGTGACGGAAAGCACCATACTGGGTGGCGTCGTGACATTATGGGAACACGGCGACCGACCGATCGCGATGGTAATCTTCATCGCGAGCATCCTCGTTCCATTGGGCAAGATGTTGGTGCTGTCGTGGATGTGTCTCTCGGTGCAGTTCGGCAGCCGTTTTGCGTTGACCCAGAAAACCAAGCTTTATCGGGTCACCGACTTTGTGGGCCGCTGGTCGATGATCGACGTGTTCGTCGTCGGCATCCTCGTCGCGCTGATCCAGCTCGGCAACGTCATATCGGTACGGCCGGGCCTGGCAGCAATCGCTTTTGCCGGCATGGTCGTCACAACAATGCTCGCCTCACACGCATTTGATCCGCGCTTGCTGTGGGCGGAAGACACCAGGAATGACAATTGATGAACACGAAGGCAGATAACGCTGACGGACCGGAAAAGAAAGGCGAGGCGGACGTGCACGCTGCAAAGGTCAGAGGCGTCGGAGCCCGTCTCGGCAGTGACGTTCGTTTTTCCAAAGTATGGATTGTGCCCATCGTCGCACTCGCGATAGGTCTGTGGATGACGTATTCGCACTACTCCGGGCAGGGGCCGATCATCGAGATTACGTTCCACGGCGGAGAGGGCATCCAGGCCGGCACGACCAAGATCCGGCACAGGAACGTAGAGATCGGTGAGGTGCTCGACCTCCGGTTGTCCGAAGATGCCGATGAAGTCGTGCTGTCGGTGCGCATATACCCTCACGCACGGCACTTGCTGAGTAACGACAGCCAGTTCTGGGTCGTGCGCCCGCGCATCGGTGCGGGCGGCATCTCCGGGCTGAGCACTTTGCTATCGGGCGCATACATCGAGATGTCGCCGGGCTCGGCGGCAGACCTGGCCGATACCTTTAACGGCCTCGACGCGCCGCCTGTTACGCCGCTGGGCACGCCGGGCCTGCGCGTGACCTTGAACAGCGCCAGCGATCAGGCATTACAGGAAGGAGATCCGGTCATCTTCCAGGGGATCAAGGTCGGCACGATCGAATCGACATTCTTCGACAACCAGAAACGTCGTTCGTATTACGACGCATTCATATTCGCGCCCTATGACGAACTCGTAACGGAGAATACGCGATTCTGGTTCAACAGCGGCCTGAGCATGGAGCTTTCTGCGGACGGCATTCGTTTCGATATCGCGTCGCTGGCGGCAGTACTTACCGGAGGCGTCGCCTTCGAAGTGCCCGACGGGTTTCCGCTCGGCGAACCCATAACCGACGGTGCATTCTTCACGATCTATCCGCGTGAAAATGTCATCCAGGACTTCGAATACGATAACGCTTTGACTTTCGTCATTCTTTTCAAGGGTTCGATTCGCGGGCTCAGGCCAGGTGCACCGGTCGAATTCCGTGGCGTGAAAATCGGCAAAGTATTGCGATGGGACATCGACCACCCTGAAATCGAAAACCTGCTCGAGCCGGAATCGAGAATCCCGATACTGATTGAAATCGTGCCCGCGCGACTCGGGTACGAGGACGATTTCGCCATACTCGACGATGTCGAGGAGCGCATTGGTGAACTGGTTTCCGAGGGACTGTCGGCGGGACTCACCGCCGGCAACATGCTGACCGGCCAGAAATTCGTCGAGTTGCGATATGGAGGCAGTGGGGCAGTCGAGATGCAGGAATTTGCCGGATACACCGTGATCCCGTCTGTCGACGGCCAATTGGACCAACTCCTCGCGAATGTGAGCAATGCGATGCGGACGATCAGCGATTTGCCGCTCGCCGAGGTCGTCGGTAGCGCAAATATCGCGCTTGAGGAGATGGCGGCGACACTTGCCGAGTTCCGCGTTTTGGCAGACGACATCGACAGGATCGTGTCAAATCCGGCGGCCGATGAAGTTATGGCGACGCTCAATGCCGCGTTGCAGAGTTTCCAGCAGCTCGCATCGAGTTACGCCGAGGGATCGGCAACGCAGGTCGATCTGCAACAGAGCCTGCAATCGCTGGCTCGCGCACTGCAGGAACTGGAACCGGTATTGCGTACGCTGCGACGCGATCCGAACAGCATTATCTTCGGCGGGAGTGAAGAAGAAGACATTGAACCTCGAGGGGAACGCCAATGAATCGTAGAGCCTTTGTTTTTGCCGCTTGTCTTGGGATGACAGCGTGCGGCTCGAACCCCGTGGGCGATCGTTACTACAGCCTCGTCCTCGCGGCTGATGATGTGGTGCCTGCGGTCGAATCCAGCGAGGCAGATCCACACCTGGTCGTCGGCCCAG
>Ga0224502_10000854_pt1 | contig 10538 bp, 6 predicted proteins | sample SF_Oct11_sed_USG_5_FD_169104 | JGI IMG/M metagenome (GOLD analysis project Ga0224502, IMG submission 169104) | Sediment microbial communities from San Francisco Bay, California, United States - SF_Oct11_sed_USGS_13 | ecosystem: Environmental > Aquatic > Marine > Sediment | place: USA: California... | reverse complement strand
GGCGTAGCCGTCGTCGTCGACGGATTCGTATCCATTTCCGGCGGCGAAGAAAACGGGCACGCCTTTTTGCTCGACGCAGTAGTCGATTGCACTTGCCGTCGGCCCGGGGATCGGGTCAAACGTGCCTTGTCCATCGGGCGGCCCCCAGCTGCAACTGATTACGCTTGCGCCGTGATCGGCCGACCAGCGGAACATTGTGGCTTCCTCGGCGACGCCGAGGCTCGTCGGGTACCGTACGGCCATCAGCTTGCAGCCCGGAGCTGCGCCGTAAGCTTTCACGCCGCCAGCGACGGCAACACCCGCACAGGCCGTGCCGTGCTTATCAAAAGAGCTCTTTGGGTTACCGTCATTCTGGCCACTCGAAAAGTCGTGCTGATCGCCCAGGCGTCCGACAAATTCTGGATGCATTGTGTCAACACCATCGTCAAGGATGGCAACCCGCACTGAGCTTGCTCCGGTCGTCAGGTTCCATGCATCCGTCACCTTCGCCTTCGTCAGATGCCATTGCTGGCTGAGAAACTCACTGCGACTAGCCGGAGTGGCCCGATCTCGGTCCTCGGCGACAGCTGTTGCTCTGACGGCCCGCCTCTTGATCAGGTCGGGCTCCGCATACTCGAACAGTCCGGTTTCAAAGTAGTGGTTCGCCGTATCAACGACGTTGATGCCCGCGTGTTTCACCTTGAGGATATACTCCCGGTCCGCAAGCTCGCCAACTTGCTCCACGTCATGTTCGGCGTTCAACGTGTCAATCTGCTCGTTGGTCGTGTCCGCCTTCAGCATGACGAGAAACCTGTTGCTGACGTATATCAGGTCCTGCGAGCCCCGGGCGCGACGGAACACCGGTGTCGCGTACTCAACGTCATTCTCGCCGTCCTGCTCCGCGATAGACTGCAACAGTTCGTTGCGGCTCGTCAGTCTGTCGCGCGCCCGATACACGTGCATGCCGTACGACGGCAGGAAATCTATGTACTTGTCACGTGGCTCTCGCCGAATGTTCGGCTTGTATCGCACTGAGTACGCCGCCGGCTCCAGCTCAAGCGTCGCCGGTTCTCCATTACTGTAGTAACGGACCGTGAATTCGTCTGCTACGTCTGCCGTTCTGCCGGTATTCGGATGCTGATTTGCCATGGCGACCGCTCCTGAGGTGTCTGTTTTATTGATTTATCATTGCTGGCGTAATACTGATTACGTGACCATCTTCCTTGAGGTCCCAATCGATCCATCGGCCGGACTCTCCCGTAGCCGAGCCCCCAACCGCGCGTACGCGGATCCGCAGCGCCACGCTCGCGATGAAGCTGAACAGGGGAAGAACCACGGCGATCTCGGCAATGCCGTTCAGATCGTCCAGCATTTCCGATCCTGAGAAAGTGATCGAAGGTATCTCAACGTCAACGACGACCGCGGCCAGACCACGGTTCTCGAGATTGATGAGATTGATCAGGATTATGTTAGTGAATACGTCTTCGACGTATAAACGTTTTTCCGCGGGCCATTCGGTCCCGCTCGTGGACGATTCAAACTCCGCGTAGAGCGCGTCGTCCGTGGATAATTCTGTACCCTCGACGTCAATTCGTTCCTCGCCTGCGATTGATTGCTCAACCGGTACCACCATACGAAGCTCGTCGTCCGCTGAGTACGCGTGGACCGCTGCGACGTCTACCGCAGCCTCGGTGTGATTCGACAGCTGCAGTTCACCATTGTCCGCCACATCGATGCCGAGCGGCCCTCTTTCCCACGGTCCGATAATGTCTCGCAGCCCGAGATCGAGGTTCGTGCGGTGGGTGACACCGTCGGCCGTTCTCAGCGACACGCTGCCGCTGAGTCCGAGGGGAGAGCTGAGCATCTCCTTGAGTAACAAAGCGGATGCCAAGTCTGTCTTGAGCGCTACACGGAATCCGTTCGGCATTCGGAATTGTTCCACCGTTACGCCGGACGGTACGGCCCACGTGTAGCTGGCGTCGCTCTCAATTTCGGTCGGATACTCAAGTACCGGCGACTGGGCGTATTCCCTGAGCGCGGACCGGATCGCCGCTCGCTCGAAAGGCGCGAGGTCCGGTTCGAGACCAACGTCGAAGATGACACGGTTGTTCTCGGGCGCTGACACGTCGAGCGAACTGTAGACCATCACCATCGGCCGGTATGGATCGTCGGTATCGTGATCCATGCGCGAGATGCGGTAACTGCTCGGCAACACCATGAAGCGTCCCGGTCGCTGTAACGATCGCAGCACGCGGAATCGGTCGGAAGTAAGAGCACCTATTTCCTCGTACATCCGATATTCGATCTCGCCCAGGCGCAGCGCGTCCCTGCAGCCAATGGCTCGTTCCTCGCCGCTGGCGACCTCAGTGTACACCGCGCCGTAACCTGCGCATGGCACCAGTAGGTCTACGACCTGCTGGCGCATGAAATGCCGGATTCCATAGCGCCTGTTGCGCGGCGGCCTGGCCAGCATCAATGGCGGCGACACCTTGGCGACGCCTGTTTTCACAGGCCGCAACGTATCGACACCTCGCGACCGTGTGACCCGCTCGGCGGATTCCTTCTGCAGCTGCGATGACGCAAATGAATCGTGGTATACGAAATTCACGGCATCGAGTACGGCGGTATCCGCGTGCCGGACTGCCGCGACATCCGCCGCGTTGTACGCGACTTCCACCACGGCCGTTTTGCCGCCCACCAGGTAAGGCGACTGTTGCTCGGGGATCTCGTAGTAACCCTCGAACTTGAATGAAACTCGAACCTGGGCTGGCTCCGTCTGAAAATCCGGGTATGCCAGCACGCCGTAGGCCAATCGTACCCATTCGTTGACAATCGCGACCCGCGCCTGGATTTCGTTGCCGGACAGCGTAATTTCCGCAGGAAATGCGTGCCTTCTAGTCCGCCCGGCGGAGTCCCTGAACGGAATCGTCAGGTGGACGGTGAGCTGTTTCGCCGTGACCTCCTGTACCCGCTGGAATCTACCGTTTGAAACTGCCGCCGCAGCAGCCGACGGTTGCCGCTTGCGCAACGTGAACAGTATGGTGGCATCCAAGCCGGGCTCACCGTCGGACGTGGCGCCGGAACGCTCAAAGCGAAAAGTAAATGGACTATTTGTGTGGGTGGCATTGGTCGTCGGCATGACGACTTCGAACTCGGGCGTATACCAACCGGTCCGCGACACCCTTCGATCGGGCCATGGTGGCCGACTTGCGTTATCGATAATAGGCAACGACCGCCGGTTGTCGTTGGTAACCAGCATCGTATCTGCGACAGCCCAATACGATACTCCAGCATTGACGGCTACAGGTTTTGCCGCATCACTGGCCGCGAGAACCGCGGGCGACGCCAGGGCGACGTTGTTCGCAAGCCGGGTCTCGATACTGCCCTGGCGCCCCTTTCTGGCGACAATCTGCGGTGCCGGCATCGCCTCTGCGACAGGCTGATCAACCGTTCCAAGCCTATTCGCCCGGCTGCGGGCCTTGCGCCGAACCTCACGAGGCTGTCCGGTCTCGGTCTCCGCAACGACGATTTTGACGAAACGGTCCCAGTGGTAGGCCCCGAGGGCGCTCTGAATCAGGTGCCGCAGTTCGACCGTTCGTTCCAGTTCGACAATCCGGTCCCCGGTCACCTCCTCGACGAAGGAAAACTCGAAAGACGGCGCCGGGCGCGATCGAAGCTGATAGATATTTTCGGGGTCGGTGGCCTGGAGGTGGGTGCTTTCGCGGGTCAGCAACAAATAGGCATTGCGACGAAAGCCTGCAAATATGGCGTCGGTAATCGTGCTGTCGAGTGCCGTTTCGCTGCTCGGCCGCGAACTCGAATACACCGTGAACAGGCCTTCAGCCAACATATCATCAAAGGCGCGTCGCAGTTCGGCCTGGGTCAGATAACCTTGCGGGTGGCCGCCGGAGAGATGGTCGTGGACCGTCGCCCATTGTCCGCGGACTTCGATTTCGATCGGCGCTGCGCGCGCTCGAAAACGAGCCGTCCAGCTCAATTCGAGGTCACTTGCTTCGTTCCTTAATGCCGCGACCACGGACCGGGTCGTGTCCGCATCGAGATGCGAGGCAAGGCTTGCCGTCGTGGCTGTGCCGGATGCGTTGGCCGAGACGATGGGTACGCCGTCGCCCCCAGCAGTTTTCAGCACCCAGTCCGACGATCTAACGAACAGCGGGCGAAGCTCTTCGTCGGCAGTGCCGCAACGGTATTGAGGGCCCGTGACTATGTTCGCTGGCGCAGCAATCGTAACGTCCATGTTGACGATGCCGCCGACGATAAGCTTGGACACCGTTAAATGCTCGTCCGGCGGCGGGTCGCGGGACACGATAAGCGTTAACCCGAATATTGGCGCCCCGTCGGCCCCAAAGGCGATGACCGCATCCCGGTATCGGTAATACTGGATCGGTCCAAGCCCTTGGCCCCGACGCCGCGGATTCGAAGCGTCGGGAATCGCGACGACTTCACGGCCGGATATTGCACCGGCAGCCGCGATTACGGTCCAATCCGCATCGGCGGCCGGACCAAGTGCTGCCGCGTCCGTCGCGCGCTCAACGATGGGAGCCGGCCTGCTCACTAGTTATAGCGCCAGCGCTCGGCTTCCTCGGGTGCCCCTTCCGCACCAGCGACCTCGCGAGGCTCGACCGCGGCGCCTGCCTCCGGCGGTGCCCCCCTCTCACCGACCTCCGTGACGGTACGTGGCTCGGGTTCCTCCGGTGTCTCGCCTTCGGCGACTTCGCGCGGTTCGGCCGGTTCGCTGCGTGCGCCCGGTTCAGCGGGCACGCTCGGACCGCCGGGCTCTCCGGGTTCCGCGGGCGCCACCGGCGTAACGACCTCTGCCGGCTCCGCTGTAACCGGTGGCTCGCCCGGTCCGGTCGCCACTTCGGTGAGACCCGTCGTTCCGGTGACGATGAGCCGCGAGCTTGCGGCCTGTTCGGGCGTCGGCACCTCTACCATTAGTGGACCATTGCCCTGGATCTCGTTCCATTCCCCCCACCACTCGCGGCCGGCACTGAAAATGCTGCCCTTGACTACGACGTGTACCCGGTAGCGGTAGCTTGGGCGATAGTCGAGGTCTCCGGTATAGATCTCCCAAATCCGCGGTTCGTTCTGGTCGGCGTGTTGCCAGAGGAAGCGCTCGACCGGTCGGTCATTGCCGTCGTGGTCCTGACCGTCGGCCTGAAACTCGACCTCGACGGTCTGCGTCGGATCGCTAAGTACCGCGTTGAGATAAACCGGACCCACCTCGAGCTTGCCAACCGAATCGGCACGAACCTCGATATTCATCGTGTCGCTGAGCGTGCCGTGCTCGCCCGGATCGAGTTCGATCACGTTCTTCTCGATGCTCAGTCGCACGAACGGGTTGTCCGACGCGCCCGGCGGTTCCTTGAGGTGCACAGAGCGCTTGATGAACGATTTGTCCGGCGCCCAGCCGGCCGGCGGCGAGCGGACCTCGGACTCGTCTTTCTTGACGCTCTCTGCAATCCACTGTGAAGAATCGCCCGTGTCCTGTGCCGTGAACACGTGACTGGCCCAACTCAACTCGCCGTGCGTATCGGGATACCCGACTTGTGCCGAGACGAATTCCACCGGGTCACCGACCCAATTCCTGCTCGCGTCCGGCCAGTTGACGACCGGTTTGATTATACGCCGGATCTTCCGGTTCCAATCGTCGAGGTACAGCGACGTGAAGTACTGCCGCTCAGCGTCCGGATCGTTCTGGATGACATCGAAGAAGCCTTCGAGCGAGCTGCTGATGTTGTGATCGTGCAAGTATTGCTCGTTAATCGTCTGGTCGTACTCGAGATTCAGTGCTCGTTCGTCACGACGGTATTTCATCGAGAATGCAACCCCCCACCAGCCACCGCCGGCATTGGCTTCGGCAGGCTCTACTCTGGGCTCCTCCACATTGAAGATCGCCTTCTCGGCCAGTTCGATGAACTTCTGGGTGATGAGGTCCGCACGCTCTTCCGCTTTCTTCCTCATCTCGTCGGAAGTGGGCAGCGTACCGTCGATCTCCAGTTCGACCCGAACCGTGCCGTTCGTCACCATTTTGTTGAACTCGGCCTGGATGTCGACCTTGGCAAACAGGTACTTGCCACTGAGGGCCGCGGAGAAATGCTGAAAAATGCTCTCCCAATTACCGGTGATCTTGATGCGTAAAGACTGCGTCCAGAGCTTCAGCTTCATGGCCTGGGACACGGCAATCGGGCTGTAGCTGCCGCGAAAACCCTGCCACAGGATAGCCGTCGGCAAGCTGCCGATCAGGCCGGAGAACGCGTTCTCGGCGGTGGGTACGATGGCACCGGAACCCTGCCCTTGCAGACGCCACGCCCACGGGTCGACGTTCGCGCTACGGGATCGATTACTTACAACCAGGTCACGCAGCGCACGGCGCGTGTCGACAATTGTCGCGGGTGTCTCCACGATAGGCACAATCGAGCGGCCGGCATGATCGCGCACGACTCGCACGCGCGGCGCAGTGTCTCCACCGCCAGCATCGGTCGGCCCTGCAGGGGCCGGGGTTGCGGGCGTCGACGCCGCAGGCGATGGCGTTGAGCCGTCGGCGTTCGGGGACAGATTGGTAATCGTCGTGATGTTGCTGACGATCGGTATCGGCCGGAACATTGGCGTCGCGGGAACCCGCCAGCCCCAGTATCGATCGCTACTGCCGCGGAATCGTTCCAGCAGTTCATCGTGAGCATTTTGCAGAACGGACGGCGGGAACCCTGACGTCGTGCTCAACGACATCACGCCGCCTGCAACTTCACCTGCACCACCGACATTGGTGTCCGCGCCCTGAATTCCGACAAAGCGGATCAAATGGAACTTGAACGGACCGTTTTCGCCGTCGCGTGCCAACCGAACATAGTTCGGCATCCAATAGTAGACCGGCGGCTTACCCTCTTTCTGCAACTCGTCGTTGTGCTTGTCCGGGAGAAACACCATGACGTGGCGTCGGTCGCCCTCTCCCGATGTAATGTGCTGAAATCCCCCGGCCCAGACCGGGCCTACTGCTTCGACCATGGTTGTCTCCTTAAGGATTGTTTGTGCGTTCGGTGTGTTGTGTCCTCGCGTTGATTAGGCGCGCGGGGACATCCAGCGACAAGCGAGCTGGCCACTGAGCCAGAATCCGCGCCAGCCCGTACGTACACTGATGTCCGTCGCAACTTCTTGTTGTCTGTGCGCGACAAATCGGAGCGTTATGTAAAGTTGTCTTTATGTTCAACCGCTTACACAGTAAGCGTAGTATATGGGCTAAAAATTTCAACCATGAGCCAAGAAAAGGCTTATTGTTTTGCACTTGGTTGGTTTTTCACATGTTCGCAACGAACGAAGCAAAACATGTGCATTCGGTCCCATCTCACCCTATGCGGAAAGACCCGAACACCACTCAGCCGATAAGTCACTTTTTTTCCCATATTTAACAACGCCCTACGATCGCGGGCACCACGGCAGTGCGTCATGGCCGGGACGGCCAACGTCCACTTGGGGCGCCGGAAAAGCGGGTCGTGCCGACCCTCGATTACCCGCTATTGGGCGAAGGTCGGCTTCAACAGAGTGCCGTCGGCTAACGGCGGTTGGACTTTTCGCTCGACGACGATCGAACGAACGTAGACAACAAACGTATCGTTGCGCCGGTGCCAACAGCCACCGTCGCGCAAAGCTTATTAACGCGTCGTCAGACCGATGGATATTCGCCGATTGCCGTGAACTCACTAGTTTCAATCGGTGTCGAGTGAACACTGCGTTCAACAACGTACAAGTTGAATGTCGCAATGACGGATTCTCTAAACCGTATAGAATCTGAAAGTTTCGTTTTCATGTTCTTTATCCAATGAAACAGGATCAAACGTGTCGTCACAACGATTACTGTTTCACGGACGGTACAAAACGCAAGTTTCGTCGCCTGCCGATGCGAAAACCCTGTACGCGCCAATAGAAATTCAAACGCCAACAACAGCTCGCTAGTTGGGGAAACTAAACCATGGACTAGTGCGCTATATTCAAGATTTTTCTCGAAGATCCAGCCGAGAATCCCGAGCTTGGATTTCGGCAGCTCGGAGGGCACTTGCCGAAATAATCGAATACAGCCCGCCGCGATTTGCGGTTGGAGTCTTCGATGATTGGGGCTCTGGTAAAACAACCTTGATGCATTACATTCGGTCGCCTGTTGCCGAGCGGAACAACATCGTGCTGGTTTGGTTCAATGCCTGGCGCTACGAGCGAAAGGACCACTTGATCGTACCGATGCTGGATGTGCTTAGAGATGCGATCAAGCGCTGGGCGGACTCCGATGGCACAGAGGATGAGAAAAAGAGCGCGTCGGTATCCGCGGCCGCGACCATCGGTCGTGCCACTTTCACTTTGCTCGCTGGATTCGAGCTGTCCGGCAATATTGACGGACTTGGGGTGGATCTCTACCCATCCAACGTCGTCCAGAAATCGAAAGACAGCGACGACGAGGCCGCCGACAGCCCCTTGTCCTTTTATCACGCCAGCTTCAGAGCGATGAACGATGCGGTAGGTGATTTTTCTACGCAGGCCGCATAGCGGGCGGTGATTTTCGTGGACGATCTGAAGCGATGTCTGGCTGTTAATGCGCTCGAGGTCCTCGAATCCATGAAACTGCTGTCCGATCTCGAGGGCATCATCCTTGTTGTACGCCTCAACAAAGACATCATAGAACGATCGATCAAACTCAAGTACCACGCGCCCGAGTTAAAAGACGATGAAATTCGCCCGGTCAAGGGTGCCGATTACGTTAATAAGATTATTCAGGTGCCATTCGGCCTAGCGCAAATCAGCATGGAGCAGCAGCAGACTTACTTTGACAACCTTGTCACATCCAATACCCTACTGGAGTATCTGCAGCAGGATTTACGCAACGCGGTGCGGCCGCACCTGAATTATCTGTCAGAAGGCGGCTCGGTGAATCCGCGCGAGGTGAAACGGTTCATAAATTCCTACACCTTGCAGTTGATGATGCTGAAGCCGAAGCTTAGCGGTGAACTCAATGGGAACGTAATTCTGGCACTGCAGGTCATGAATTTTCGACCGGACTGGCTCAAACTCTACAACAGTCTGGCCATTGATCCGGCACTTTTCGAGCAAGCGGTATCGAACGCCGTCAGTACCCCTGTTGACAGCGTCATCAATATTCATGGATCGACCGTACCACTGCCCAGTGAATTTGTGACCTATGTTGACGAGCCGTTTGGTCACAGCCTGTTGACCGCGAATATTGACGCTTATTTGTCGAGCGCGGAATCGACACGATCTTCAGCGCCAGGCCTGCTCACAGCGCAGGCAGAAGTTGCCAAAATCCGCGGTCTTGCCCTGCAGGTTGGTAAGGGAGATAGCCCGTCGCCCTCGCCAAACGCCTAATGCACCAGGGACACACCGAGCTTGGACAGAACCGTGTCAATCCGGTTGGCGTAGGTGAAATCAACGCCGTTTTCGTCTTCGCCGCCAGCAAACAGAAGACCGACGGCTCTGCCGGTAGTGTCGACGATGAGTGAGCCCGAATCGCCGCTGGTGCTGAATGTTTGTCCGTCCGTGCCGGTCACCTCGATCTGATCGCTGAACTGCGCGATCATCGGGTCCGCTTCTGTGCCCATGTTGACGCGCAACCGATCCACTTCGACCGACGTAATCACTCCCTGAGTGACGCCAGTGGTCCGGCCCGCCTTGCGAACAGTTCTGCCGAGATCATCGACCGAGATCCGGCGTATTCCCCTGATGACGCCGGGCAGGGCCTCCGTCCATCCGAACCAGAATTCCAGGTCGGGAAAGATTTCGGCAACGGCGCAATCGACCACGTTACTGCGCTGGAACGAGATGGGTACATAGCGATCCAGAACGCCGATAAGCGTGCTCCGCGATGCCCTTCGGTCGAGGTTTCCCGGCTGTGTAACCGGGTCTCCCGGTGAGGAATTGTTGACATCGGCCAGCACGTGATTATTGCTGAGCACGTAGTAGGCATCCCGGTCTTCGACGACAAACCCCAGCGTTCCCGCATGCGCAATTCCCGGGATGACCACGCCGATTGATAAGCCCGCCTCGAGCGGGCGCTGCCGGCGCCGGAAAAAAGAGATCGGCGGCTGCCGCTTAATAATTTTAGGGACGATGCGCACGTCGCACTCGCCGCGAGAGCGATCCACAATCGTTGCCGCCAATGCCTTGGCCCCACGCGTAACCTGTATCCTAGCCGACAGAACGAAATCGCGCTTTCGCTTTCCCTGGGCCACACCCAGGGCCACCTCAGTGCTCTTCGGTGCCCGCACGTGCGCATCGTGGATGGTCTCGGCGAACGCTCTGGTAACGCTTGCGACGCCGGCCGTCCTGGCGAATGCCCTCGGCAGATGCGGTGCGGAACTCAGTTCTTCTTTGAGGCTTTGGACGGATGAGAGTCGCATTGGATGATCTCCTTCTGTGCACTCGCTGGCGGTAACGAATCGCCTTTCGAGTTATGATGGCACCATGGCCAGGAAACGGGACTTGGAACGCGCGAAACGGCGGTTTCTCACCGAGACAACAAATCGCGAATGGGTACAGGGTGT
>Ga0224502_10000853_pt1 | contig 10543 bp, 10 predicted proteins | sample SF_Oct11_sed_USG_5_FD_169104 | JGI IMG/M metagenome (GOLD analysis project Ga0224502, IMG submission 169104) | Sediment microbial communities from San Francisco Bay, California, United States - SF_Oct11_sed_USGS_13 | ecosystem: Environmental > Aquatic > Marine > Sediment | place: USA... | reverse complement strand
AACGGAGTCAAAGATAAAGAGATCCTGCCGCTGGTGGAAGGAACCCTGGATACTCGCAGTCCGAGGACATGGTACCATGCTCTCATGGACTACGGTGCCATGCTCAAGAATGAGGGGCACAATCCCAATCGGCGCAGTGCTCACTATAACAGGCAACCACCCTTCAGGGGTTCCAACCGGGAAATCCGCGGACTGATTTTGAGAACTCTAATCGAGCATCCTTCTGTCGCTGAAGGAGAACTCCTCAGAGCTGTGGGCAAGAGTCCAGAACGGGTGCGGCCGATTATCACTCAGCTTACAAAGGAGGGCTTTATTGTCAGGGCGGGAAACCGTTTGAAAATTTCGCCCTGATAATGGAAAGATCACACCTCAATTCACGCTCTGCGTCTTTACCCAAAAGTGACCCGTTCAAAAATAAGTAAAATATTTTTGGGTTGTCAATCATCGAAGCAATAACCTTCTGTTTGGTTCTTTCTTTTTTCTTGAATCATTAATCCTCTGTAGGTAGACTGAAAAATAATATTTTTTTCCTTCGAGCGCACGACATTACCCATCGCTGGATATTCCACTATTAACCCGGATATTTCGCGAATTTTCGTCGCGAGACCGTGGAGAAGGATATGCCACCGGGCAACCACAGGGTGTTGGTTCCGAGGCGTACCTGAACGGTACGTCGCAGGGGGAGCCTGTCCTGAGCCTGTCGAAGGAACACCCGAGGACGCCCGGCTTCCGGCTCGTAGAGCCTACAGCTCGGAGAGAAGGACGGCCATTTCCTCGGTCGCAGTCACGCCGGGGCGTGATGAAATACCCGGGTTAAAACAGTCATGAAGTTGGCATGAAGATGCTGGAGCTCTGATGCTCTTATTATGTCTTCGGGATATCCTGCTGGTAAATTGTATGGTGAGAGAAGGTTTATCGATAACAGGTTTATCAAAGGAGGTGTGTTATGCCAGGACCAGAAAGATCAGTTGCACTAGGTTTTGTAGACCTGTCAGGAGATAAGCGTCCCAAGCGTGACAAGGCTTATGACATAATTGAAGCTTCGAGTGCCAAGCTTGAGGACCTTCCTTTCCCCGAAGGCACTGAATTTCGCAGGCTGAGTCTGGATATCTACAACTTCTATGTGGAAGATCTTCCCGATTTCACCTCTAACAACGAAGGCATGATGAAACTTCAGGTCAATACTCGGAATCCGCAAGATCTTGCCGAAATTCCAACTGATATGACCTTTGTTACCAAATTTCATGCGAAAGATAAAAGCTACGCACCAAGTTTTCTCTATCGCGGCGTGTTCCGTAACGTTCTGTTTCGAGAGTGGTTTAATCTCAGAATAGACCTTTACGAGTTGGATACAGATGCGGACGTCTATTATGACAAGATAAGGTCCGTAATTGATGGCGTTCCAGAGATAAGAAATCTTGATGTATTGGCTGGAATCCCTTACGTTGGCGTCGCGACCAAGCTATTTGATGGAATCATCAGGACTTTCGGAAGGAATCCAGATGACCATATTTGGGGAGAGTTCCCCACGCTCCAATTAATCCCGGTGGTAGGCGGTGCCTTCCTGCGCAGCGGTATCTATGTGCTGTTCGAGAAGCAAAACGTTAGAAAGAAGAAAAAGGTTCCCGTGGAGGCACTTGGATATAAGAATGGAGAGGTTTTTATCAAAAAGGGGCTTACTGTAGATCGTCCGAATCATCTTCTCTTCGGAGTTCTGATCCAAGCGCATCAGGCGTAATGGTGACTCAGGGAGTCTCCTTACATGGAGGGAGGAACTTATGACACTCAAAGTCGACGCCGTTTTTGAAGGAGGTGGGGTAAAAGGTATAGGCTTGGTTGGGGCGGTCTCCGAGGTCGAAAAAGCCGGGTATGAATTTGAAAATCTGGCAGGCACCTCAGCAGGGGCTATCGTTGCCTCACTTCTTGCGGTGGGCTATAGTTCAGCCCAGCTTAAGGAAGAACTGGAGCAGCTCGATTACAACGCTTTCAAGGACGAAAGCTTGCTCGACAAGCTTGGTTTCATAGGTAAGAGTTTAAGCCTTGGTTTTGAATACGGTATCTATGAGGGAGAGTTTTTTGAAAGCTGGCTGGAACGGTTGTTAACAGCCAAGGGAAAAAAAACCTTCGGGGACATTAGGACGGACTACAAGGAGGAACAATACAGATATAAATTTCAGGCCATCGCAGCTGATATAACCGATAGAAGGCTTCTTGTTCTTCCCGGGGATCTGAAGGACTTTGGGTATGATCCTGACAAATTCGGCATTTCACGGGCAGTAAGAATGAGCATGAGTATTCCGTTTTTTTTCGAACCGGTTAAGCTCCGGGATAGCAGTGGCAGGCCACATTATATTGTAGATGGCGGACTTTTGAGCAACTATCCCATCTGGCTTCTGGATGATGGCAGCAGCGATCCACCATGGCCAACATTCGGGTTCAAACTCATGGAGACCGATAGGAGAGCACCAAAAGGGCCAGACCGAAATCCCATAAACAATCCCATCAGCTTCTTAAAAGCTGTTGTAGGGACCATGCTGGATGCCCATGATAGTTACCACATCTCTCAATCGAAAGGGGATTACGACAGGACAATAGGAATCCCAACGGCAATTAGTCTCAAAGGGATCGAGAAAGAGATCAAAACCACCGACTTCAACATCAAGCAGGAGGAAAGCCAAGCATTGTATGAAAACGGGGTGAAACTCGCCAAGAAATTCTTGAAGATGTGGGATTTCGATAAGTGGAAGAAAAAATACAGGAAGAAGTAAAAATTGATGTTAAATCAGTTCAAAAATACGTTCAATTGATTCTTGGGAGTTGTCTACGTAGTACACACCCTCAAGATTTGGAATGGTTTGGAGGCCCACAACAGGTTTGCCGATTTTCAAAGCGTGACCAATCTCGGAGAGAGTGCCGGCGCCGCCGGCCACCGCCACCAGAGCGTCGGCTGTGTGGGCGATGATGACGTTTCGGGCCTGGCCCATATCTGTGGCCACCGGTATCTTGATAAAGGAATTTGCCCTGTTGGTGGAAGGGCCAGGAAGAATGCCGACAGTGAGGCCGCCAGCAGAAGAAGCGCCTTTGGCAGCTGCTTCCATGACCCCAGCCAGGCCGCCACAGACCAAGATAGCACCTCGTTTAGCTATTTCTTCGCCAACCTCCACAGCAAGCTGGTAAATACTGCTCTCGCACTGACCCGAGCCGATTACCCCGATGATGGGAGAGCGTTGATTCATGTAGCGTCACTCCTTCCAACCATGCTGGCCCAGCAAATTGACAAAACGGCAACCACCGAGATCCGTCTTTATAATGCCTTCCTTCGTCCGGACAACCCTCATAAGCGACTGCGTGTATTTGTCGCCCACCGGGACGACCAGTCTACCGCCCATAGCCAACTGGTCCACCAGAGGCTGCGGAATCTCAGGGGAGCCGGCTGTTACGATTATACCATTAAAAGGGGCCTCTTCCTTTGCCCCAACGGTACCATCTCCCACCTTGAGGACCACGTTAAAGTAACTCAGTTCGTCCAGGATACGTCTGGCCTTGATTGAGAGGGGACGAATGCGCTCAATGGAATAGATTTTCTCTGCAAGTTCTGCTAGGATTGCTGTCTGATAGCCACAGCCGGTTCCTATTTCCAAGACTTTATCGTCGCCCTGCAGCTCAAGGGCTTCGGTCATAAGTGCCACCATATAGGGTTGTGAGATGGTCTGTTTCTCACCTATGGGAAGGGGATGATCATTATAGGCCTGGCTGACGAGCGCTTCTTCCACAAAACGATGGCGGGGCACTTTGCGCATGGTTTCAAGAACCCGAGCGTCCTTGATACCGCGGCTGACAAGCTGGCTTTCCACCATACGGTTGCGAGCTGTGGCAAACTCCATGCATGCCCCTTTTTCTGCGTTTTACTTTCCTACGAGTACAAATCAAAGGTAGATTAGCCATGGACTATTTGTCAACGCAAAACTCAAGGAAGGCAAGCATGGGTAACTGGGTGCGTAGCCGTTGGGATTGCAACGGGAGATCGCTGCTCCTGTTCCTGCTGCTGTTGAGCATGCCTATTTTCTTGGCGTACTGTACGAAACCGCTGACCCATAGGCAAGAAATGGTTGCGAACCGGTCGCAAAAGAAGGTTTACAAGGCGAAACCTGATGTGGTCAAGGAGGCGGTGGAGCGAGTACTGGAAAAAAAGAAGTTCTACCTAAATACCAGGCAGAGTAATGAGTTGCATATTCAGACCGAGTGGCTGGAGGAGAGTGGTTACAGAAGCATGGCGGTGGTTGATATCAAACCACTCAGGAGAAACCAAACCGAACTAAAATTGCAGTTGTATCTCGAAAAAAAGCTTACGTTCCGAGACAAGTGGGAACCTATGGATGAGATTGGGGAGGATACCTACAAAATTATGCTGAGTGACATAGAGATGGAGTGTTATCGTGTCCTCTACGATCGTTCGTAAAGGCATTATTCCAGCCGCTGGTTTGGGAACAAGGGTGCGGGCCATTGCAGGAGATCTTCCTAAAGAGCTCCTGACCGTGGCAGCAAAGCCTCTGATAGTCCACGCAATAGAAGGATTGGCCGCCAGCGGTATTCGCCAGATCGGTGTTGTCATTAGTCCTGCGAAAGAGAGCATCCGTCAGTTTCTCTTGGGTGAGCCGACCGAGTTCCTTGCGCCCCAGCTGGATGCCCACCTGAGAGTGCTCCTGCGAGCCTGCAAATTTAGCTTTTTTATTCAGCCGAGCCCCCTCGGAGTAGCAGACGCTGTGAGTCTGTGCCGGGATTTTATCGACGACGAACCCTTCGCGCTGGTGATGCCGGACAACATCCTGCTGGATGGTCTTCCGGTGGTATCACAAATGATACCTTTCTTTTCTCGTGAACCGCGGGACATGCTGGGGGCTCTTCGCTTGGAAGCTGAGCAGGCTTCACGTTTTGGTAATGTTGGTATCCTTGAAACAGAAGCCGTCTCTGATGAGAGCAAAAAAATCGTAAGCGTTAGACGCTTTTCTGACAAAAACAGCACCCCCCTTCACATCCCAGCAGGAGAAAGCGCACTCAAAAATTTTGGCGGCAGTATATTCTTGCCCCACTTTTTTGACTACATTGAGAAGTTGCGGCCCCACATCGAGGGTGAGCTGGACGATGTTCCTGTTGTGCAAGCCATCATCAAAGAAAAGGGGTTGTTGGCCGTGGCTCTTGAAGGCAGTGGGTTTGATGTGGGAAATTCCGCTGGCTACTGGGCAGCAAATCTACATACAGAAAGAAAACAGCTCCTGCTACAAAATTTGTGATTCAGCATAGTGGCTCTCAAGGATGGCGCGTAAGCATTAAGAATTCTCCATCACATCTCCCCAACTTTATCTCCTGAAACTGAAAGCGTTGTTATTCTCTCTTTAGCCCGGATATTTCATGAATTACTGTCGGCGAGACCACGAAGATGGGTGTGCCACCTGGCAACCGCAGGGTGTTGGGTCCGAGGCGTACCTGAGCGGTACGTCGCAGGGGCCGACACCCGAGGACGCCAGGAAGGACGACCATATCCGTGGTCGCAGCACGTGATTCATGAAATATCCGGGTTAGAGCAGATTTGCCAGCTGGGCATACTCACGCCAAAGGTGATGGAGAGAAGAGCGATTGTCATCTGCTCGGCTTTTTTCTCTAGCGAACCCCAACCGCTCCAGAGCTAGCTGACGAAGTCTGTGGCGATAGTAGCTGCCAAAGGCCATTGGCCCTGCCGAGGTGATCAAGGCGGGAGAGAACTGTTCAGCCCGTTTCGAGGCACCAGCGAAGGGCGCCACCTGGGTACCATGGTAAAGAAACGGCAGGTTATCCTTCCAGGAGGAATCGTATTCTGCAGGGCTGAGGAAGCTTTGGGGTCTTTTGGCGAGCAAGGTGTCAAGGGACAGAGGATTGTGCACCTGAGTCAGGGGACGTAGCGCAAACAGATTGACTCGAGAACTGCGGCTTAGGATGGTTTCGAGGGGCTCCTCTTCAGAGTCCGCCTGGCTGGCATAAACACCCAGGCCAAGAAAGTCGAGCTGTTGACGCCAGTGGTCAATTGCCAACTGCAGACTCGGGTGTGCGGCTCTGGGAGTGTCGTCGATCAATAAGAACAGAGGGGCTTGATCCATACGGCTGACGAGTTGGACGAAAAGAGGGAGATGGGCCAAATCCTGGTCACGCTGGGAAGAGATAAATACCTTGTCAATGATCGGCAGGACGAGAGACTCTAGGCGTTCGCTGCGAAGCCACTCTTCACCAGCTTCAATGAGAGCCCAGAGCAAGCTGATTAGCCGGGCGTGGCCCGCCTTCTTCTTCTGATACCAAAGCAGAGTTTCGTGCACCTGCTGGCGGGCGGTGGTTGGTGGCACAAGAGTAACGGCCAACCCTTTTCCCCTGGTCAGCCTTTGGTGGTCAGCATGCTCTAGTAATTCCGGCGCTTCACTGAATATTGATTCGCATTCCTCGAGAGGTAAGTCGTTGAGAATTAGACTTACCCGCAGCGCCCAGATATTTTGTAACAGTCCGGGCCGAACCAGACGTTTCCCCCAGAGGAGGAACAGCTTGTCTATTTGTTGTTGAGGACAATGTAGGTTGGAGCGTGGCGACGACCGGGGTGGAGCAGAGAGGCTGGCGGCAAAATTTTCCCGCAAAGAGTTGACCTGGGCAGAAAAGGTTGCTGCAGCCTCCCCTGGCATCTGCTGAGCAAAAGAGGGAACCCCCCAGCCGCTCGAAGCACCGAGGCTGGCGTTGTGAAGGGTCAACACCACTCGTTTGGTCCGTTGGCTCACCTCCCTAGCAAGGCGAAACACCTCAACAAGTTCGTTGGCTTGGTAAGAAATCAATTTTTCCAAAAAAGCGACTTCTTCTAGGCTACGCTGACCCCAGGAGAGAATTCGTAGATCTCTTTCAGGTTTGTGGCAGAATGGTTCAAGGCGGCTTTGGGATGGGCTCGGAATTGATGAACTGGCTAGGTCGTGAAGCGATACCATCCGCCGCCAATACCTGTGGGTGCCCATTGGGGAGAGCCGGTTGGCGGCGACCAGGATCTCACAGATCTGTCCGGGCGAGAGATCTCGTTTTTCAAGAAGCCGCCTTCTTAAGCCAGGTTGAAGGGGAAAGGGCAAACGGTTGATCAATCTGGATAGGAGATGGTTGCGAGTTGAAGACTTCAGTGAGCCAGAAAGAAGGCTAGCTTCCTGTCGCCAAGAGGAGAGACGGCGTTTCAGTATGTATTCCAGGACTACGGCTAAAGGGCGGCAATTTCGTAGGCTATCTGTAGCTGAAATCAGTTCCGCTACCAGTGGTCGCAAGGATTGGTGTTCATACCAAGCGGGGGGCAGCCAGTCCGGAAGCCAATGGACTAAACGGCGAAAATGGGCAAGTTCCTCCTCCACTGGAGGGCTGAAAATCAAAACCCTTACTGCCTGGCGTACGTTTGCGGAGCTGTCCACTAAGCCCTGGGCCAAACAAATCAGATCCGCCCGACGTGGTGCTGGATCTGCCCTGAGAAGATGATTGGCACTATCGACGAGATGTGGGGCATGATTTTCCAGGACCCGAAGAAAAGGACGAAGGGGTTCAGGATCGTTAAATTGCCAGATTTCCATATGGGACCACCATGACAAGGTGAGGTCGAGATCTTTCCTTACTCAAAACTTTACATACCTGGAAAGAGCATTATATTAGAAGCATCCTCATTGGATGGCAAGGTTTACCATAATTGTGGAACTTTGCTGGTGTGTGGGTGTCTAAATGCAGGTGAGTGCTTACACTAATAGTCAACCGTATTGATTACATCTCCAATTTGACTATGTGGAGAAAAAAATCCCGGTAGCCCGGAAGGACGCTTATGGATTGTAGATTGCGAAACTGGGAACCCGCCCGAAGGGTGGGAGTCCGAAGGACAATTGCGGATTTGAGATTGCACAACAAGACCGAGTAACAAAAAGTAGAGGGTGGAAGTTAATACTGGATTCTTGTCTTACTCAAATGACCAGTTTGCATCAGCCATCTTTCAATCTAAAATCTAAAATCTTGAAGTGGTCGCTGCAGGCGATCTATGAAACATTCGGGCTAGGAGGCGAATTCAGAAAGGAGCTGATATGAGGATGGGTATCTTAAGAATCGGCCGTTTTAAGCCATATGAGAGCGGCCTTATTTTAGGAATTACAGTGCTGGCATTCTTGCTTATGCTAATGGTCCAGACAGCCGTTGGGGCCGAGGAGGGGGTAAAACCCTACCCAAACGCACCGATTTCCTTTACCGAACTTGTTGACCAAGTTGCAAATGAGGTAGTCAACATTTCTACCACCACAGTCATCAAGAGAGGCCCCGGGCCAAGTCAATTCGGGCCGCATAAACAATTTAGGGACTTTTTTGGCGATGATTTTTTTGAGCGCTTTTTTGGACAGATGCCCAAGGAGCGGAGACAGCGAAGCTTGGGTTCTGGCGTTGTAATCGATCCCAAGAAAGGCTATATACTCACCAACAACCACGTAGTAGCCAATGCCGAAGAGATTAACGTCCGACTGGTTGATGGCAAAGAATACAAAGCTGAAGTGGTGGGGAGGGACCCGAAGACAGATCTCGCTCTGATCAAAACGAAAAAATCTCTGGATGTTAAGAGTGGGGCTCCACTGGGGGACTCGGACACAGTTAAGGTCGGGGAATGGGTCATGGCCATCGGCAACCCATTCGGCCTGGAACGAACAGTCACAGTGGGGATTCTGAGCGCCAAGGGCAGGGTGATTGGGGCCGGACCGTATGACGATTTCCTCCAGACTGATGCTGCCATTAATCCTGGGAACAGCGGTGGCCCTCTTTTCAATATGAAGGGTGAGGTTATAGGAATCAATACAGCAATAGTAGCCACGGGTCAGGGCATTGGCTTCGCCATACCCATTAATATTGCCAAAGAGTTGTTGCCGCAATTGGAAAAGGGGAAGGTCATTCGAGGTTGGTTGGGAGTGAGTATCCAGGAGGTAACAGAGGACATTGCCAAATCTTTCAAACTCGAAAAAGCCGAGGGTGCACTGGTGGCTGAAGTCATCGAAGATTCTCCCGCCGAAAAGAGCGGACTGGAGCGTGGCGATATCGTCATCAGTTTTGACGGAAAAAATGTTGCTTCACCAAATGAACTGCAAAGGGCTGTTGCCAACACTCCTCCGAACAAACGGGTCAAGGCGGAGGTCATTAGAGATGGCAAGACCAGAACGTTGACCGTAAAAGTGGGGGCAATGCCGGATGAGATCCCCGAGACAGCAAAAGCCGTTACCACTGGTCTCGGCCTTACCGTGCAGACCTTGACACCGGAACTGGCAGAGCAATTTGACTGGCCCCGGGACGAGAAGGGTGTGCTAATTACCGACGTTGAGTCGGGTAGCGCTGGCGCTGAGGCCGGCTTGCGACGTGGGGATCTCGTCAAAGAGATAAACCGACAAGCTGTGGAAGATACGAAACAGTATAAGCGACTGGTCGGAAAAGCCAAAGCAGGCGAGTCCTTGCTGCTCTTCGTTAAACGTGGAAGCAGGACGTTTTATATAACCTTGACTCTGGAATCCGAGTAAAATCGGCCTGACTAGATGGTTAACAACTTCGGGGGCGAGGATAATCCTCGCCCCCGAAGACTTTTCACGAAAACCGAAAGATTCCCACCTGTCGACCGAAATAATCATCCAGGTTTTGGCTAATTGAAATTGCTGCCCTTGACCTTCAGGAAATGATGATTAAATTATTACACAAGAAAGTTTAATTAGATAAAATAATTGGAGAAGGAGGAAAAGAAAATGTTTGAGATGGTACCGTGGAGACGATACAGAACACCACTTGCCCAGCCAAGAAAGGATCTCTTTAACTGGTTTTTAGAGGATTGTGACCTCCCAGGTTTCGGTACAGGTGAAAGAGAGTGGGTGCCGGCCTTTGATGTCTCTGAAACCGAAGGTGAGATTATTGTAAAGGCTGAACTTTCCGGAATGAAGGTCGAAGACATTGATATCACCCTCACCGATGGTTTGCTTACCGTCAAAGGCGAGCGGAAGATGGAGAATGAGGACAAACGGGAAAACTACCATCGGATTGAACGGCGGTTCGGATCTTTTTCCAGAAGCTTGAACTTGGGACTGAAGGTCAAAGCCGACTCCATTGACGCCGGCTACAAGGACGGGATACTTACCGTTACCTTGCCAAAGGCTGAGGAAAACAAGCCCAAGAAGATTGAGGTAAAACACTAATCACTTTTAGATGCTAGGCAGTTTAATCTGGCAAAAGGGCGGGGATAGAGCGTGTCCACTATAGGAGGTGAGACGCCGGCCCCGCCAATTTTTTGATCAGTCGGTATCATTGACGAAATGGTAAATTGGACACCGTTTTCTCATATATCCGGGTAATGTTTTCATCCCCACTTTGACAGTAGGATTGGAATTATTATCTTTTTCAGCACCCGGGTTTCCTTTAATTAGTGTCCATCCGGGATCTCCTCCATGTCATTCTGAGCGAAGCGAAGAATCTCTGCGGCCCCAGTAACTATGAGATTCTTCGTCGT
>Ga0224502_10000848_pt1 | contig 10566 bp, 7 predicted proteins | sample SF_Oct11_sed_USG_5_FD_169104 | JGI IMG/M metagenome (GOLD analysis project Ga0224502, IMG submission 169104) | Sediment microbial communities from San Francisco Bay, California, United States - SF_Oct11_sed_USGS_13 | ecosystem: Environmental > Aquatic > Marine > Sediment | place: USA: California... | reverse complement strand
CGACGTCGTTCGTCACGAGCGCTTGGCGCGACTCAGATCGAAGAAGTTCGTTGTTCTGGCGAACCTCAATTGCCAAGAAAACTATACCGCCTACAACAGCAATGTTGGCAACAAGCGTCAGCCAGTCATTGATTTTGGAACTATTCATGTTCGATTTGGCGATCTTATCGGCAGCCGCTTTGGGTTAGTAGCAGTCATTTTAGCTGAAAATCAATGGCCGGCTGCTAACCAGCCATTGCACGCGGATTCAGGTCAGCGGCTACTATCGGCCAATGGTGGCCGTTGTCATTACCTTTGACCTGCGCCGTTTTGAAGCTGATCGAGTTCTGCCTGTACTTCTAGCACAAACGCGGGAAACTGCCCCGCCGAGTTAACGCTGACTGGCGATGTGTCCGTGGGCCCAGTTCGCAAAGTCCACTCTGCCTTGGCGCCGGGATTGCGCTGGAGATATCGAGCAAAGCTCCTAGGACCAACGGACTCGAAGTCTGTACCAATGCTGTCCAGAGCCAGCCAATTAAAAAACCACTGGTTCTGAATCTGTGTAAAGAGGATCTTGTATATCTCGAGGTCCTCGCCTTCAAGTTTCTCTCCCGAATTTCCACGTATCCAAACACCTATGTGCTGCGTCTGAAGGGAGGCTTGCTCGATGCCATTTGCACGCATCATCTGCACAGATTCTGCAAAAGCAAGCTGTTGTGATTGCTTCATTTGCATGCCGACAAAAACAAGTGACGCGACAATCGCGGCAATGCCGACTAGCTCTGCGATGTCTTTCCAATTCGTGGTTCTCAATTAATCCTCGTTCCGAATATCACTGGCTGCAATGGGTCATTACCAGCAGTCTGGCTTATTCCTGGTCTGCGGATACTTTCTGCCAGAACCAGACGTCAGATCAGCGCGAACGACGGCATTGAGACGGCAACTCAGCAGTCAAGCGACCCTCTTGCCATCGCGATGATCAGAATCCAAACCCCATGACGAAGCCGCCGAAGAACACGATCTCGCTGGCGACAAAGTCCAGGCCGACCTTCGGTGCGAGTTCGTAGCCGCCGCGGTCAATGGCATAACCGCCGGCGACGCGAAATACAAACTCGTCGTCTCCATGATCCGCAATTTCGACGCCCGGCCCAGCCGAGAAGGCCCACGGACCCCGGTGGTACACCAGTGGCACGGCTATTACGGTGAAGTTGAGGTCCCCGAACGCCCGTTCCGCCTCCACGATGACGCCGAATGCCTCCGAAAAGCGCCTCTCATATTCGAAGCCGAATGTAAGAGCGCGCTCGCGCCCATCGCCAGTACGATTATCCTCGCCGGTGAAGCCGACAAACCCGCCGATCATATTCTTGTGAAAGCGATGCTCATGACCGTCATTGGTCGACTCGTGTTGCTCCTCTGCGAGAGTCGCACCCGAAACCACCAGCCCAATAATTGCTGCTGAGAAAAAGCTCCGCCAATCTGTCGCTGCCTTCAATCGTGCTCTTGTCATGTCACCACTTCTCTTTCTGCTTGCCGCCCGGCGCCATTCGGATTTGGACAAATTTTATGGCCACTTTGCGTCACTGCCGGACAGTGTAGTTCAAGTAACGCGAGTGGCCACTAGCAGCCCTCAAACTGCGATATTTCATTTAGACTTCTCTGCTTCAACTTCAGCAATTATTTCGTCAATTTCATCTTGGAATGCTGGCGGCCATTCAAAGGCATTGTAGGCCAGTGAAGCCAACGTTTCCGTTTAAAGTTACGCTTGATCACAGAGCGCAATCTCAACCAGTCGCCATCGGCCTCGTACTGCAGATCCTGGTCATCAGCGACATGGGTGGCGGCGCACCGGCGGTGTCCGCGCCGGTGCCGCCGTCGGGCGACTGGCTGGGAGGCATGACGGTCGCCTTCGTCGTCTCGATCTTCCTCGTCGACGTGTCCTTTTCCCTGCTCGACAACTCTCTGTGGCTGCGCACCGGCGCCTCCCGCAACGTCGCCAACATCCGGCGGGGCGTGCGGCTGACGGCATATTTCTTTATCGCCTGGAGCGTGGTGGTCACTGCGCTCGGCGTGTTTGCGACCGGACTCCTGCCGGGTCGCGAATCTACGGAGGCGGGTGCCGACGCGGCGATACCGCTCCTGGTCATGCAGCACATGCCGCCCGTCATCAAGGAGCTGTGCCTGGCGGCCTTGCTGGCCGTCATCATGTCCACCGCCGACACGGTATTGCTCATCAGTGGCACAACGGTTTCCTGGGACCTGGTCGGCGCGCTGAGGCCCGACATGGCCGACGCGGCGAAAATCCGGGTTGCCCGGATCACCGTTTTCGCGGCCTGCACAGTCGGCGCGACCTTCGCCGTTTACGTGGCGTCGCTCTTCGTGCCGGTGATGGCGGCACTGTTCTGGCGCAGGGCCACCCGCGCGGGGGCGTTCGCCTCCGCCGGCATCGCGTTCCTTGCCCTGGTCGGCCTTTACGCCATGAAGTTTGCGGGTGCTCTTCCGGACACTATCGAGCCAATTCCTTTCAGCATGGCGCTTGGGCTCGTCGCGATGGTCGCCGTCAGCCTGGCCCGCGGGCGGCATGCGACGGCGACGCCACCACTGGTGGAGCTCAACTCCGCGTCGGACCGTTGACCAATGCGTCGCGCGTTCGCTCGATGATCAGGTCGACTTCGTCCTGGCCGATGGCGAATCGGGGCGTGAAGCGGAGCGATCGCTCGCCGCCGTGGATGACGCCCAGTCCGTTGCGACGCAGGTAATCCTCGATGCTGTTGGTCCCGAAACACTTGTAGCGTTCGTTCAGCGCGCAGCTGAAGAGCAGGCCGGTCCCCTGCACGCCGGTCACGGCGTCGCCGAGTTCGGCGGCCAGTTCCTTGAACCTGGAGACGAGTTCGCGACCGCGATCGCGAATGTTCTGCCGCAGCTCCGGGGTGAACGACTCCAGCACGGCCATTGCCACATCCAGGCCTCTCGGGTTGGCAGTCATCGTATTGCCGTAGACGCCGGTACGGAACACATCGGCCATGCGTTCATTCAGCGCCAGTACCGAAACCGGATACTGGCCGGCATTCAGCGATTTCGAAAAGCTTTCCATATCCGGCGCCCCGAGTCCCTCGAAGCCGGGATAGTCCGTGATCGACAGTACGCCGTGGGCCCGCAGGCCGGCCTGGATCGAGTCGACGACGAATACGGAGCCGTGCGCCTCGGTCAATTGACGTGCGCGCTTGTAGAATTCCGGCGAGATCGATTGGCCCGGGTTGCCTTCGCCCATGACGGGCTCCATGAAGAACGCCTCGATGAATTCGCCGCTGGCTTCGGCGCGGGCAAAGGCGTCCTCCAGTCCGGCGATGTCATCGGGCTGGACGGTCAGCAGGTAGTCACTGCCGCGATACGAGGCCAGGTACTTGCGATACGCCTTGAGCGTCGAGTCGGAAAAGCGCGCCGGCCGCGAGGTCCGGCCGTGGAAGCCGCCCTTCAGACTCAAGCCCCGGATCCTGGCGCCTTCGTGGCGGGCGCCGGGATCGGTTAGATTCTTGGTATTGATATCGGCAATGCGCGAAGCGACCGAGTTGGCTTCCGATCCGCTGTTCAGGCAGAGATAGCTGGCATAGGGCGAGCCACCGCCCGTGTGACCGATCTCGCGATTCAGACAGTCCGTGAAGCGCTTCTGGCTGACGCTGGCCGTCATGATGTTGGCCATGACCTGCGGCCGGCTCATCGCCTCGATAACGACCTCCGGAGTGTGGCCCATGCCGAGCATTCCGTAACCGCCGCAATCGTAGATGACGGCGCCTTTCAGCGTGACAATCCACGGGCCGTCGGCCGCCAGCGCGACATAGGGATTGACGTTTTCCACGTCGTAGAAATTGGTAAAGCCCTGCTGGGCTGCGCGCACCTGCTCCGCTTCGTCCAATGCGAGGAACTCGGGGTCTGCCGACTGCAGTTCCACATAATGCTCCCAGGCACGATCGATGGCGCGCTCGAGGCTCGCGTGCGTCGCGAGAAAGCGGTCGACGACGTCGTCCGCGAGGCCCGTCGTCTGACGTTCACCGCCGTGCTCGCGCATGCGGTAGAGCTTATGCAAGTGTTTGTTTTCTTTTATAGAACTGGCCATCGTGGACATGAGGCACCATGTGTTGGTCTACAGCCGAGCACTATACCAGAGGAGCGATCCGCCCAAAATTAGCGCGTGTCATATCGTGTACTGAGAAACCCGGAAACCGGGTAAGAAAAAAGGGGTCAGAGCCAGGCTCTGACCCCTCGTGCGATAACGGCAATCAGAAATCGCCCAACGTCATGGCCGTCAGCTTGCTGCCGGTCTGGAGCATCAGGTACTGCTTGCCCCCGTGTACGTATGTCGACATGCCGTAGTTGACTTCCGCCGGGATCTCGACGCTGCCGATCTGATCGCCGGTCTGCTTGTCGACGAAGAACAGTGCCGGCGTGCCGTCGCTGAGCGCGCTTGCGTAGATGAAGGCGGTCTTGGTCACCAGCATCGCGGCATTGCGTCCGGTTCCGGTAGAGCCGATGTCGATCCCCTCGAGTTCCGGGGTGTCGCGGTAGCGGTCGGGCGTTTCGCCGATCGGCAGCTGCCAGAGGTGCTCGCCGGTGTTCATGTCGATCGCCGTAATGTGGCTGTAAGGCGGTTTGAACAACGGGATACCGGCGGGGTGCCGAACCTGGTCGGAGCGAAGTGATGCGAACGCCGCGAACGTACGCCCGGTCGGCTTCTCGATGTTTGGATCGCGTTCCTCGCCGGTGACGATGATTCGCGAGGAACAGGCGGCACGGGTCGATACGTACAGGACGCCGCTTTCCGGATCGGCGACGCTCGGGCCATCGATGTTCGTGCCGCCACCGTCGCCAGGGCACCAGTACGCGGCGCGATAGCCCTGGTCGTTGTCACGGTGCAGTGGCGGGTTGAACAGCGGCCCGATCTTGTGGTCCTTGAGCGCTTCGATCGCCTGTTCGCGAAGCTCCGGCGTGAAATCGACGAGGTCGTCGACCGTCAGTCCCTGCATGCCGTATGGGGCCGGTCGCGTGACGATCGGCTGAGTCGTGGCCAGCTTTTCACCGGGGATGTCCGAGGCAGGGACTTCTCGTTCCTCGATCGGCCAGATCGGTTCGCCGGTGAGGCGGTTGAACGTATACGCCATGTTCTGCTTGGTCGTTTGCACGACGATCGGCACCTGCTGGCCGTCGATGTTGACGTCGAGCAGCACCGGCGCGGTCGGCGTGTCGTAGTTCCAGATGTCGTGGTGAACCAACTGGAAATGCCAGGCTCGTTCGCCGGTCTTTGCATTGAGCGCAATCAGGCTGGTGCCGTAAAGGTTGTCACCCGGACTGAAACCGCCCCAGTAATCGATCGTCACGCCGTTCGTCGGGATGTAGACGATACCGTGTTCCTGGTCGGCCGACATCGGCGCCCAGGAGGAGACGTCGCCGGTGTATTCCCAGGCATCGTTCTCCCAGGTCTCGTGGCCGAACTCGCCCGGCCGCGGGATGACGTGGAACTTCCACAGGAATTCGCCGGTGCGGGCATCGTAAGCCAGGATATCGCCGGGCACGTTTTCGACCCGCGACTGGTAGTAGCCCTGTTCGTGCGAGTTGCCTACGATCACCACACCGTTTACGACGATCGGTGGCGACGAGGTCGTGATGTAGCCGTCGCCGAGATCCATTCCCTCGTAGGGATCGTGGCTGTAGGGCAAATCCGAGAGCAGGTCGGTCAGCATGTCCACCACTCCCGTTTCCGGGAAGCCTTCGACGCCAACCGGACGTCCCCAGTTCTCGAGGGGTTTGCCGGTCTCGGCATCCAGTGCCGTCAGGAAGAAGGCGGGCGAGGAAATGTAGATGATTTCGCGGCCGTCGACCTCAGCATAGGCGATGCCCTTGCCGTAATCCGCGCGCATCGAGTACTCGTAGCGCGGCGTCTTCGGTTCGCCGTAGGACCAGATCAGCTCGCCGTTCGCCGGATCCAGCGCGACGACGTAGCGCCGTGGGCCGGCGACCGTGTACAGCTTGCCGTTGATGTAGCTGGGCGTGGAACGGCCGCTCTGGGCCTTGAAGCTGGCGCCGTCCCAGGCCCACGCTTCCTCCAGATCCTCGAAGTTCTCGAGGGTGATCTCGTCTGCGGGTGAATAACGCGTATGTGCGGCATCACCGCCGAGATAGCCCCACGTGCCACCATCGGTTCCCGGCGCGTTCTTGATTTCGCTGGTAGCTGCCGATGCCGGTTCTTCGGATGCCTGTTCCTGCGAACAGGCCGCAAGCGCCAATGCCGCAGCAATGACGCCGAATTTGAGTAAGTAAGACCCTTTTGTAGCGATCTTCATGCCGATGCCCCCCGATTGTTTTGTCGCCGCCTGTGTTGCCTGCACTGGATCGCCAGCGGCAGAGTTATTAGTGCAGACGGGGAAGTGTACGCCAATTGAATGATGCGTTGGAGAATAAAACCCCGTTTGGTAAAGTCGGGCCGCCGGCACGAGCGGCGGTTTCGATTGAAAGTGTCGGCGCCGCGGCCGCAGCCGATACTGGCCCGAACACAGAAGAACAGGCAACGGGCGATTGACACGGGGAACCCGCAATGCACGAAACGTTTCTGCATTTTATTTCACGGCTCAGCGAGCTGATGTGGGGGCCATGGACGATGATTTTCATCGCTTTTGTGTCCGTGTATTTGAGCATCCGCAGCCGCTTTTTCCAGGTGACCCGGTTTTGGTACATCGTCCGCAATACCTTTGGCACGATATTTACCGGAACTCGCGATCGCGGCCGGGAACGCATGACGCCTTTCCAGGCGACGACCACCTCGCTCGCCGGCACCGTGGGCATGGGGAACATGGCGGGCGTCGCAACGGCCCTGTCGATCGGCGGGCCGGGCGCGATCTTCTGGATGTGGGTCCTGGCTTTCTTCGGCATGATCACCAAGGCCGCGGAAGTCACGCTCGCGGTCCACTACCGTGACGTGGACGAGAACGGTCACGTGCACGGCGGCCCGATGTACTACATCGAAAAGGCGCTGGGCTGGCGATCGCTGGCGGTGCTCTTCAGCATCGGTGTGACGATCAACTGCTTCTTCAGTTCGTCGCTATTGCAGGCGCACACGGTCGGCCGGGCGTTCAACGCCAGCTACGGAATCAGCCCGTATCTCGTGACTGCACTGATGGGTATCGTTACGGCCGTCGTCGCGATAGGCGGCGTGCGCCGGATAGGACGTTTCTGCGAGGCGCTGGTGCCGTTAATGACGATCGGCTACCTGGTCGGCGGGCTGATCATACTGGTTGCCAATGCCGCCGATGTCCCCGCGGCGCTGGCGCAGGTTTTTCGCTACGCGCTGGCGCCCGCGCCGGCCGTCGGCGGCTTCGCCGGGGCCGCCGTAATGTCGGCTATCCAGATGGGCATGGCGCGTGGCATGTTGTCGAACGAAGCAGGGCTCGGCACGGCGCCGATGGTGCACGCCAATGCCGAGACGCCGCACCCGTTTCGCCAGGGACTCTGGGGTGCTGCGGAAGTCTTTATCGACACGACGGTCGTCTGCACGATTACCGCTATCGTAATCCTGTCGTCGGGCGTTCTGGCGAACGGCAATTCGGGCATAGAAATGTTGCTCGATGCATTCGCGAGCTTCTATTCGCCGGGCGCGGCCAATGCCTTTATTTCCATTGCAATTCTCACTTTTTGCCTGTCGACCCAGATCGGGTTCTTTATCTACTTCGAGACGGCGCTGGTGAGCCTGTTCGGCGAAAAATTCTTTTATTACTTTCGCTGGGTCTACTTTTTGCCTGGCGTGGTATTTGCCGGTATCGGCAACGTTGATCAGCTCTGGGCATTGGCCAATATTTCGGTCGCCGCGAGTGCCCTGCCCAACCTGGTCGCATTGCTTTTGCTGTCCGGCGTCTTCCTCACGCTGATGCGGGACTATGTGTCCGGCGAGAACCGCTACGCGACCGCGGAAACCGACTTGAGTCGCCGCTACATACGCGTGGCAAATGACTCTCTGACAAGGAAATAACATGGCAGCACACTTACTCGATGAATCCGCCAGCGGCGTCTACATCATATCCGCCACGCCGTTTACCGAATCGGGAGACCTGGATCTCGACAGCACCGATCGGCTGCTCGACTTCTATGTCGAGAAGGGCGTAAGCGGTATCACGATCCTCGGCATGATGGGCGAGGCGCAGAAGATGTCCGCCGACGAGTCGGCGCAGTTCATGGAACGCGTCATGAAACGTGTCGGCGACAAGTTGCCGGTGATCGTCGGCGTGTCGAGCGCTGGCCTCGATAACCTGGTGCAGCTGTCAAAACTGAGCATGGACCAGGGTGCCGCCGGCGTGATGGTGGCGCCACTGCCCGGGCTTGGTACGGAAGAGAAAATTTACAACTACTTCAACCAGGTTTTCGCGGCGCTGGGCGACGACATTCCCGTCTGTTACCAGGACTATCCGTTCGTGACCCGCTCCGAGATTTCGGTGCCCTGCTTCAACCGCCTGGTCGCCGATTTTCCGCAACTCGTCATGTTGAAACACGAGGAGTGTCCGGGGCTTGCCAAGGTTACCGCCGTCCGCAAAGCGGCCGAAGAGGGGCTGCGGCGCGTATCGATCCTTTGCGGCAACGGCGGCCTCTATCTCCCGCAGGAACTGGCTCGCGGCGCCGACGGCGCGATGACCGGCTTCGCCTACCCGGAGATGCTGGTTGCGGTCGTCGCCCTGCACCAGGCTGGCGAGCGCGACAAGGCCGAGGATATTTTCGACGCTTACCTGCCGCTGGTTCGTCATGAACAACAGCCAGGCTTCGGGTTGGCTTTACGCAAGGAAGTGCTGCATCGGCGCGGTATCATTGCGTCACCCAGGGTCAGGGCGCCGGGACCGAAGCTGTCCGCCATCGACCAGGAAGAACTATCGCGCCTCATCGGGCGTGTCGAACGTAACGTAGAGGCACTGTAATTATGGATCTGGGAATCAAGGGTAAGCGAGCGCTGGTACTGGCTTCGAGCCAGGGCCTGGGCCTTGGTATCGCGACGAAGCTTTGCGAAGAAGGCGCGAACGTCATCGTTTGTGGGCGTGTGCAGGAGAAACTGCAGGGCGTCGTCGACGAGCTGAATGCGAAGGGCGCCGGCACGGCAGACTACGTCGTTGTCGATCTTGCGGATCGCGATGCCGCGAGTCAGCTTTATGCGGCGGCGCGCGAGAAGCTGGGCGGCGTCGATATCCTGGTCAACAACACGGGGGGGCCGCCGCCGGGTACTGTCGACAAGCCGGACGCCGAACTGTGGCGCAAGCAGATCGACGTCATGCTGATCCGCATCATCGAAATCACCAATCTCTGCATCGCGGACATGAAGGCCGCCAGCTGGGGGCGCATCCTCACAGTGGCATCTTCCGGCGTCGTACAGCCGATCATGAATCTCGCGATGTCGAACACGATCCGCTCGTCGCTGGTCGGCTGGAGCAAGTCGTTGTCCAACGAGGTCGCCTCCCAGGGAATTAATGTGAACATGTTGTTGCCCGGCCGGATTCTCACCGGCCGACTTGCCGAGCTGGATGCGGCAAACGCCAAACTGCTCGGCAAGTCCGTTGAGGAAGTGTCCGCCGCGGCCGAAAAAACGATTCCCGCTGGCCGCTACGGCACTGTCGAGGAATTCGGCAGCGTGGGTGCATTCCTGTGCAGCGAGCCGGCCAGCTATGTTACCGGTGGTCTGATCCGCTGCGACGGCGGCGCGATCAAGGGCGTCTGAACGCGATGCCGGATTTCGATCTCCTCATCACCAATGGCACAGTCGCCGACGTAGCGGAGACTTACCAGGCCGATATCGGCATTCGCGACGGGAGGATTGCCGCCATTGGCCACGACCTGGGCGCTGCCGGGCAATACCTGGATGCCAGCGGTAAATACGTGTTGCCGGGTGGTATCGAGGCGCACTGTCACATCGAGCAGGAGTCTTCGAGTGGGTTGATGACCTCGGACGACTACTACTCCGGCAGCGTATCGGCTGCTTTTGGCGGCAATACCTGCATCGTGCCGTTCGCCGCCCAGCACCGCGGCCAGACGCTCGAGGACGTGCTCGCGCTCTATCACGAGCGGGCATCGTCAAAGTCCGTCATCGACTACTCGTTTCACCTGATCATTTCTGATCCGACCGACGACGTGCTGCAGAGGGAGCTGCCCAAGGCCATCGAGGAGGGTATAACGTCCTTCAAGATCTACATGACCTACGACCGGCTCATCGTCGACGACGGGCAGATCCTCGACATACTCGCCGTAGCCAAGCGCCACGGGGCGCTGACAATGATTCACGCCGAGAACAACGCGATGATCAAGTGGATGAGCGGCCGGCTGCTGGAAAAAGGCCACGGCGCGCCCAAGTACCACGCGCTCAGTCATCCGCGAACGGCGGAATCGGAGGCGATAAACCGGGCGATCGCGCTGGCAGGATTCCTGGACGCGCCGATACTGATCGTGCACGTATCGACCGAAGCCGGCGCACGGATCATCGCCAAAGCGCGCTACGACGGCCGCAAGGTATTCGGCGAAACCTGTCCACAGTATATGTTCCTGAACGCGGAACAAATGGATCTGCCCGGGATG
>Ga0224502_10000847_pt1 | contig 10576 bp, 8 predicted proteins | sample SF_Oct11_sed_USG_5_FD_169104 | JGI IMG/M metagenome (GOLD analysis project Ga0224502, IMG submission 169104) | Sediment microbial communities from San Francisco Bay, California, United States - SF_Oct11_sed_USGS_13 | ecosystem: Environmental > Aquatic > Marine > Sediment | place: USA: California... | reverse complement strand
CTGAACAACAGTTAGAAAACAAAAAACCGGCAACGCCGGATCAGGAAACTCGCTTCGCAGAAATCGCGATTACAATGGCGGCTTCAGTAACGAGTTTTTCAACAGAATAGGCCGTTAGCTGCTGTTGGGAAATTCAGTTTTTAGCCTGAACGAACGTCCGCTGTTGGTGAGAGCGGACGTTCAAATCTAAGCGCGGAAATCCGGTCCAGGAGATGTCCGCTATCTGCCCCAAAGCTGCCGTCTAGGCAAAATAGGCTAAACTGTCTGCTAGTGACCCTTTGCAGACGTTCGCGCATCATGGGGGATTCTCGCCCGCGTGTGGCTAGCCCACTCTGCGGAGGGAGAACCCAGCCCTGGCGGGTTCGACGTCGGCCGGCACTCACCAGGTCTTCAAGGGAAAGTCGATGACCTTTCGCGGAGGCCATGGAGCGCCCGTCTCTTTCAGGCGGGCGGCGAAATTGGGCGTGGCGTCCAGGTCGAAGGGCGCGCCGCAAAAACACATGCTGGTGCCTATCAGGAGCATGAAGGGCCCTCCAGCGCGCCCGTCGATGCGGGCGGCGGCAGCGTTGGCCGCCTGGCGATTACCCACCGCGGCGGCAGCCGTTATGGACGTCCAGTCGTCCACCCCTGGTCTTGCCAGGTAGGCCTCTGAGATTTTGCGCGCCGTGTCAGGGTCCCCGGCTCTTGCCTCCAGCAATAATCTGTCGGGGAAGGGATAGCTGCTGCCCGGCGGCGCTGTGAAGGCTGCGGCATCTTCATTGAACCGCCCTAAGGCCAGCAGGGCCATCATGCGCATGTCCTTGAACGGCACGGGCTGGTTCACGCCTAGGGCCTCTGCATCGGCTATTTCTTGCAGGGCGTCTCCAGGTCTGCCGTCCGAGATCAAGGCCAAGGCTAACACCATGTAATCCCATGCCGAAAGGGGGTTGCAACGCAGGTTACGCCGGTTAAAACTGACTAAGCGGTCAGCGCGACCGAGTACGCCGCCGACCTGGTGAATCCAGTTGCCTTGCATGCACTGGTCGCCGGACATGGCCAGGTCCAGCCTGGCTGTCAGGCCGCTCCAGTCATCGGAAAACGTTGTGCGCTCCACTTCCACCATGGCTCGCTCCGCTCCCGGCCGGGCGGATTGCCAGGCTAGGGAATACTCCTCCTGCAGGGTCCTCAGCAGCTCGGCACCCTCCCCGGGATAGCTTTCCGGCCGGAACCCCCCCGCATACTCGAACAACAGGTGTCCCACCAGGTCCGCCCGCTTCATGCGTACCCCGGTGAGCCTGGGCGCCACCTCCAGCACCTGATCGAAATACCGGTTGGCGTCGGCCAGGGAGGCGGAAATTTGCGCGAGGTCGGCATGGGCGTCTGCAAAGGCCTCGGAACCCTTCTGGTAGCTGATGAAGGCTTCCACGTCACCGATACCGGCGTTACGCATGCGTACCATCGCCTGGTCGTCCAGCGCGACATCCAGCACCTCAGCGATATTCCGGGCGATGTCCTCCTGAACCGCGAAGATATCTTCCAAGGTGCGATCATAGGTTCCCGACCAAAGGTGGAAACCATCCGCGGCCCGGATCAACTGGGCAGTGATCCGCACCTTGTCGCCGGCGCGCCTGACCGAGCCCTCCACCACGTTGGCCACTCCCAGGGTGGCGGCAATCTCGGGTATCGGCAGATCGGTGCCCTTGAAATAAAAAGATGAGGTTCGGGCGGTCACCAACAGCTCCGGTACGCTGGCCAGGTAGTTCAGGACTTCCTCGGTCAGGCCGTCCGCAAAATACCCGTCATCCTGGCCGTTGCTCATGGCCACGAAGGGCAGGACCGCCACCGTGCGTGCCTCCGCAGATCCGCCGGTTGCGCCAACTTGCGTTTGAGCAGACCGCTCCGCCAGTTCCGGCCCGGCTGACGCCGGACTGTTGTTGCCTTCCCAGGAATCCAGCACAAACTTGTCCACCGCGAAGTAGCCCACCGCCGCAATCAACAAGAACACCAGGGACCGGTTCAGTTTATGCGCGGACACCGAAGCGCCAGACTGCGTGCGATCCACGTGGTTCTCGCGCTTCACCCCGTCGGGAGTGATCTCAAATGCCCAGGCCAGGATCAGCACCGGAACAGATCCGATGGCCAGCACGACGACCGTGATGCGTACCGCCGCGTCACCGAAACCGAATGCGGGAAAGATCGTTTCCACCAACTGGATCACCAGCCAGGCCGCCACCGCATAGGCGGCGCCTACGCGAAAGACATTGCGACGCTTGAGTTCTTCGAAGACCGGCGACATCCCTGGTTAACGCTCCTTACGCACAGTTAGGTGAATATAAGATTCTACGGTGCAATACGATAATCGCAGAATAATTGTATCCAGCCCCATTATCTATTCTGCGAGTTTCATTTTCTTGAGCATCAAGAATAGGAAATTCTATCCTGCGGTCAAGTCGTCGGGCGCGGAGCATGACCGCGGCACCCTGGTGTTTGTTGCGCAAGGACAGGCAGGCAGCAGAGCCGAGGTCGTCGCGGCATGAACGGGTTTTAAACAGAAACGATCCTGTACGGCTACAGGACCTTTGGTGCCTTGGCTCGCGGTGGTGAAGCTGCTCCGTTGCTTTATCTTGGCGCAGGACTTGCGGCCGCCTCGTTGCTTATCGAGATACGCCATCCCAGAAAGACCAAGGCCTGCTTTTGGCCGTAAGCTGCCGTTGAAACGAAAGCCCATTCGCCAGGTTGAACGTCCGCTATCGGTAAGACCGGACATTCAGGCTGGTCCGATGTCCGCTTTACGCTCGGAACCGGACATTAGGCTAGAATGGCAGCTAAAGGCCCGTAGCGGACACTCCCAAGTATTGAAGCCCAACTAGTTCTATAGTGGGGATGAATGACTGAAGAAACCTCAGAAGTGCGACAATCCTACGAAATGGTATCCATTCGGCGAGCAGAGCCTCCCCGCGGCACCGAAGGCTCCAACTGGCATCGCTATGTAATCGCGTTTGGAGGCAGCAACAACATTCGGGGCTACCGGCAAGGAAATCTCACCGTTGTGACTGGGGAGGTGGAGGAGATTGTTGCCCAATTGAACGAACGGCACAGAGGCAAACACGGTCGCGTCCATCTCGTCCCAACGCCGAAGAAAATACCAAGCAAGTAACAATCGATAGCGCGCGCGCTGGGCACAATCTGTGCCCGGTCGGGGCTCGCCGGTGCGAACACGCCGTGATAACGGGTCAGGTGCGCGCGGGGCTTCGGCACCAGCGCAGCGAGTCGCGCGATGAAGTCCTCCGGTTCGAAAATCACGTGCGTGGTGCCGTCGCGATACGGCGTCTTCAGCGTGTAGCGCACGTGCCCGCTGCCGGTCAGTGCCAGCCGACCGGTGGCGACCGGCGGTCTTGAGACGTAACGGGCTAGGCGATCGAGCTTGTCGCGTTGTGAGGCCTTCGCCGCCAGACCTGCGTGCAGCGAAAAGCCCGAGCTCTCGGCGACTCCTCGGCTGGATCGAAGGCGTGGCTCGAAAACGACGCCGGCAACACCCGACCGGGGCTCGCTTTGCAACGGACGAGACGGGAAGGTTGCCCATGTTTTCACTAATGCATGTGATGACGGTAGTGTCGATCAATAGGGTCGAAGTCCCAGGGGTGTTTCAGATCACGTAGAGCAGAGTGCAAGTGGTTGTTTTCAAAAGCAGTGCCATCTTGAACGGTGAACTGATTGTTCTGCTGCAATTCAAGCAACATTCCCGCCACTTCAATGTAACTGGCATGCTGCGAATTAATGTCATCCAAATCGCCACCCGCCCAAGCCATTGTGATTTCTCCGTTCCCGCGTAAGGCTTTGTTGATACGCTCTTGATACTGAGCGGCAACTGCACTTGGCATACTGCCAAGGTAGGATTTAAATACCTCTTCTAAGCGCCATTTGGCTTCATCGGGTAAATGCTTAGCTTTGATCGTAATGTTAGGAAACTGATCAATTTTAGTGGTGTCAATAACAGGGTCCAAACTGCTCAGCAAAGTCGGCGGGAAGGTTTCAACACGTAACACACCCTCTTGATAAAAGTTCTCACTATCAATAAAGGCGCTGATCCGTAATCGTTCGGGCAAAGCCAACCAAAAGCCACGCATCTGCTCCACTTCTCTGAAAAGAACCGTCTGACCTTTTGTCCAATTCCAATTGGTATTGGTATCAACACCTGGGTCTTCGGGTACGATTATCGGTGACGAGCCGTAAAATGCTGGCGTGCTTGATACTAATATTTCACCGGTTTCAGGGTCGTTATGAAAATGAATATTAACGGTCACGTGATGACCTTCAAAGCGTAAGCCCCAATCTTCTGCGCCGAGCTCACCAAAAAGTGCAATAGAGAAATTATCGAACTGTTGGCGACGAATATCCAAACCCGGCGGATTCCAAGGCCAGCGAATAATGTACTCGCCAGTCACAGGGTCAGGTTTAAATGCGCCACCAAGGCCCGTATATCTATCGGTCGATGTTACCTCAAAGCATTTTTCTATAAGCTCGGCCAGGGTGTTACCGCGAATGGAAGGGCACTTATCAACAATTTCTTGAATCACTGACGCGGTAGAAACATTTTCTAGCTCACCTAACATTTGATGACGATTCATCAAGGTCATAAAGGTGTGGTAGCCCCCAGTAGAAAGCACGGTTGACAATAATTTATGCATCGCTTCTAACTGTGGCTGGCTCATTTCAACCTGTTTAATGCCCCAAGGTTCACACCAGGCAAGCACTGCACAAAAAGAGGGGGTGTTGGTTTGATCTGTGCCGCGAACACGTTGCTCGGTGAAGAATTGATACTGTAAGCGCGCACGATCGTCACGTGGGGTTTCATCGATCAACCTCTGCGCAGCTTTGATAGCATCTTGCTGGAATAACTTCAGACTGCGTTGAATCCCTATTGAAGAAAAGGTCGGGCGATTATCAGAGTCGTTGTCCAGGTGCGCATGATAGTGGTCGCTTGCGTTTGCGAATTGAGCGTCGCCGAATATTCCTATACCGAATATTCCTATCAATGTGATTGCTAAGTTGATTACCAAACGATTAAACGGTGAATTTTTTTTCTGTGAAGAAAACATTTTCTTAACGTCCTTTATCGTATAGGAAGCATAAGGAAACTTTTCGGTGGCGCGCATCGGTTCGTCTTCCCTTATTGTAGATTTGCACCAAAGGTTGACCCAAAAACTTGCATTGAAAATCGACGCGCCTGCTGCTTCCTGAAGCTTGAAAAGCTTGCTATTACATTTCCTGAGACGGTTCAATTCCAGGTTGCAAAAAATGGGTCAATTTAGCATGCAAATCAACAGCAATGGCCATGCAATAAGGGTAATCTACCTCGGAATTTACCGCTTTTATCGGCGAATAGTAAGTATAAGCCGCCTTTTGTGAGGCCTTCGCCGCCAGACCTGCGTGCAGCGAAAAGCCCGAGCTCTCGGCGACTCCTCGGCTGGATCGAAGGCGAGATACGCGTTCTCGATGTCACGCGTGATGAGCCCGGCGCGTGCTCGGGCGCGGAAATTGCCTTCCTTCTCGACGACTGAAATCACATTGATGAGCATTGGTTCCATGAACAGCATCATGGCTGCTGGCGCACCTAACTACTAACGTCATTTCTGGTCGAAACCTGCTGAAAGCCGGACGGTCTGTCTAGCCGCCGTCTTTTGCCAGTAGCCAACAGTAGCCAGACGTGCGAGCGGCGTGCGAGTTGGCGTCATGCTTGGCTTTCGGCTCTTTTCTGGACCTCGCGCAGCGTATATCATCAATAGTCCATACAGTTGCAGACCTCTGCCGTTAGGTCACAGCCGCTACACTTGCATAGATACTTGGTTCCCATCTGGCCAGTCTAACCCCCCTTGCAAGACTCAGCGAAGCCCGCGGTCACATCAGGGTTATCGGAAAGAAACGGGTACTTGGTTTCAATCCAGACTTTCTTGTCACAAGAAGGCCGCTCCTGGCCGAAAGCAGACCTCGTTTTCAGCCTGTTTTTGCCTTACTGAACGTCCGCTTTCGGCGAGACCGGACATTTAACCTTTCCTGATGTTCGCTAACCGCCCCAAAGCTGCCACTCGCTGTATTTGGGTTAGAATGACGGCTAATGACCCAAAGCAGACATAGGCAGAAAACTTGTCATTCCACGCGCTGCCGTGTGTGCCCAGAAATTTCGCTGCGATTTGTTATGAAATACGTCCTCCATCACACTAAGTGGCATGGCCAGATTTAGCGCCAAAAACTTACTCAAAGAGGCCCGACGTCGTCGGGTCTTCCGTACTATCGGCCTCTATATCGTTGGCGCCTGGCTGGTTGTGCAAATCGCGTTGGCTGTCTTTCCGGCGCTATCGATTTCAGAAACTGCGATTCGCTACATCTGGACCGCTGCGTTGCTTGGGTTTCCCTTGGCAGTCGTCTTCGGTTGGCGCTACGACATTCGTGGCGGACGTGTCGAGCGCACCGCGTCAACGAGAACTGACGTTTCCTTATCGCTGGGTAGAGGCGACTTTCTTCTGTTGGGTGCACTCGGTGTCATCGCGACGGCGATACTGGCGAGCTCACTTTGGGAAATTTCCACGACAAAGCCGGAGCAAGGTGCCTCCTTTGTGCCGACTGACGTAGATATTAATTCGGTCGCCGTGCTCCCCTTTCTCAATATGTCTTCTGACCCTGAGCAAGAATATTTTTCCGATGGCATCACCGAAGAAGTACTAAATCTGTTGGTCAAGATACCCGAGCTAAAGGTGACTTCCCGCACCTCGGTGTTCAGCTTCAAAGGCCAGAGCATCGACATCCCAACAGTAGCTCAAAAACTTGGTGTGGCGCATATTCTTGAAGGCAGCGTACGCAGAGCAGGTGACCGTATACGGATTACGGCGCAGTTAATTGAGGCACGCAATGATGTCCACCTCTGGTCGGAAACCTACGAACGGCAACTGGACGATATTTTCGCGATTCAGGACGAGATAGCCAGGGAAGTCGTCGAGGCCCTCCATATCCAATTGCTTGGTGACGCGCCGGTTGCAGCTTCAACCAATACCGAAGCCTACAACCTGTATTTGAGGGGTAAACACTTCGCCGCACAGCGCGGCCGGGAAGCCTGGGAATCATCGGTAAAAGCCTATCAAGGATCGATTGCATTCGACGCGAACTTTGCCGCACCCTGGGCAGGATTGTCTGTTGTCCTGAGAATGCAGGGACAATCCGGTATTGCAGACCGTCAGGAGGCAATGGAAGCCTCACGCCGTGCCGCCATGCGAGCGCTGGAACTTGATAATGAACTCGCTGAGGCCTGGCTGTCGCTGGCCAAAATACAATTTGACTATGATTGGGACTGGTCCAGTGCCGAGGTGACCATTCGCAAAGCGTTGGAATACGGACCGCAAGACGCACCGGTGCTTCGAACAGCCACATGGATAGCACTTGCGCTGGGAGATGCAGAGCGAGCGATGGGCCTGGCTCAGCTTGCTGTTGATCTGGACCCGCTAGACTTTTCGGGACTGACCAACCTCGCCATGGCCCATTGGGCCCTCGGGCAACTGGAAGAAGAGGAACGAACCTACTGGAGAATCCTTGAATTGTATCCGGATGCACATTCCATAAATTCCTTTCTAGCCGCCGCACTGGCACAACAGGGAAGGCCGGAAGAAGGTCTGCAATACATCGATTTCGAATCAAAAGGCATGTGGCATAGATCCATGTCAATAATGGTTCTACACCGCCTCGGGCGTCACGAGGAAGAACAGCCGATACGGCAGAAGATGGTCGATGATTACAGCCAGACCTGGCCCGCTGGTATCGCCATGACCTACGCTTGGCACGGCGACCGCGACAAGGCTTTCGAGTGGCTGGATATTGCCTTTGAGCGTAGAAGTCTCTATATGACCAACCTGCTCGTCAACCCTTGGCTGGTGCCCCTCCACATCGACCCACGATGGGAAGAACTTCTGGGCAGGATGGAACTGCAGGAATACTGGGAAGAAATGCAGGCCGGGCACGAGGCCAAACCATGACGGAGTCATGCGTTCTAAAGCCTGTCGAATTTACTAATGCGATTTTCTCCAGATTCTGATCAAGCTGAACATCTGCTTGTGCCGAAAGCAGACTGTCGATTTAGCCGTTTTTAGGCCAGTTGAATGACCACTTTTCGGTAAAAGCGGTCATTTTATCCGGGGTAGGGACTGAATTGTTGGTCGCTAGTTATTGCACGCGGACTGGTGTCGAGGCTGTCGGAACAGTGTGAATCACGCGTCCGATACCAAACAAGATGGGCCCTCTTGTGCTCCCCATTTTTGTTTCCTACTTCGCCAGGGACGAGAAAACGCCGTAGCGCTCGGTCCAAATTGAAATTACTTGCCCCTGAAAAAGCCGTGGCTCACAAACGGTTTCTCGGAAGACGCGCAGGACCCGACCTCCTGTGGGCGTTCGAACAGCTCGGAGCGAAAGCAGTCACTGTAGAGCGAGCAGTAGCACAGGCTAATTCGCATATCCATTGATCCACGCATCAGAAGATTGATTCCGTCCGGATCTGTGCCGTCGTCAACCTGAAGCGGGTAGGCTATGCCGCCGGCTTCCAGCATCAATCCGGGACTGACCGGTGAGCGGATGCTACGCAGGTAGTCTGCCTCGAAAGATTTGTCGCTTCCAACGTGGGCTGCCATCTTTCGGGCAAGCTCATCCCAGTTGTACACGGGCTGGCCCTGATAGGAGACGTCGAAGCGCTCAATCACGGCCGGACCCAGGCCCTTATTGGTTAAGGCGATTTTGTAGTAGGCCTCTCCCTCGGTATCGCCGATGTAAGTGGACAGCCAGACGGACGGCAACACGCTGATGCGTGCATTTTTGCGTTCGAGCTCGGCTTCCTCCCGCATTACCTTGGTCTGTTCCAATGTGATGACCACGGCAGCAACCGCAGTAATTAACGCCGCCATTGAGACGAAGACCTCCATGTGGCTGCCGATTGTTTCGCGCAGGCTGCGCTTCTTGGTATTGAGCTCGTCGGTCACTGGAATCCCCTCGTGGTCCCAATTGATTATGGCCCGCGCTAATGCGCTAAACCTATTCTGTTACGGAGATTCTACATGGACGATAGCGATTCTTCCGAGGCCAACCAACATTCGGGAGAGCAAAGTCATTTCGCTTTTTCAAATCGTTTCGGCCTTGTACCAACGACGTCAAAGATAATACCGGCAAGCGCATTGATGCGTGTCACCCGGAAAATCACACGGGAGAATGAGACAGGTCGAACTTTCCGAACTTCCCTTATCTTCGGCATCAAGATCAATAAGACAATCGTTCTCATAACTGCTGAAACCACAAATACACCGAGCAGGGGACTGATCCATGCTGTTGAGGCATCGAACAGCCATGTGTCGCTGGCAAACGCGATCCCAAGGTATCCTCCGAGAAGAGCGCCGCAGAAGACGCCAACACTCGCAGTCATGTTGTGGAGCGCAAGATAGGTGGCACGCTTCTGCGGTTCAATCAGATCATAAAGGAAGTTGTTTGCGCCCAATGTAAAGCCCGCCCACGAGAGGCCGCTAAGCATTTGAGCCACGAGCAAGTACCAGAAGTTCGGGGAAACGAGCCACAAGAGTGGCATGAGAGGCAACATTACGCCGGTGACAGACAGAACGCGCCGATTGCCGAAGACATCACTGATACGCCCCCATTGGCTGAGCGTCAGGAACTGGAAAAGCACCGACATACCCGTATTGGCCATGAACTGTGCATAGCTGAATTGGAGGTCGCGCAGCATGTAGACGGCGAAGAACGGTGACGCAATGGCAACGGAGAACTGCATCAGCGCATAGAACACCGAAAATCGTGCGAAATTGGACTTACGGAGTTGGCGCCACCACGAATCCCGGATCGGCACCTGGAGCGCAGCTACCTGGCCTGCCGGATCGCGCATACGTGCGAGGAAGTACGTGCTGATGCCGCGTGCAAGCATCGCAATCCCGAACAGGACCAGGAACCCGGCCAAAGTCCTTCCGACGGTTGTTGCTGCATGGAGTATGAGCCCGCCGGCGGCGAGCGACAGGAATGTTACCAGCGCCACGACTCCTGTCCTGCGCGCGAAAAACTGACCGCGTCGCTTCATCGGCACCAGGTCGCCCATGAGGCTCGCCCATTGCGGCGCGGCCAGGTTCGCCCCGCAGTGATAGAGCACCGCGGACGCGATAAGAAGGGGCACCGCGGCCGAGGGAAACAGAACGGGCAACAGTGCGATCGGCAACCACGCAAACGCTTGCAGGCTGGCACCGGCAAGAATAACTGGCTTGCGCCGACCTAACACCCGTCCCAACCCTGCCGAGAAAATCTGCGCCAGGGAGCCAAGCAACGGCGGCAGCGAGGCGAGCAGGCCTATCTGCGGCGTCGACGCCTTCAGAAACACGGCAAACGCGGACAAATAGGTCTCGCCGACACCCATCATGACGGCATATGCCGTTGCGTCCTTTATGGAATGCCGCAAAGAGTCTTCGTCGCCGCGGTTTGAGAGCCGCGTGCGAGACTCGCCGTCAGGCGGCCCGGACATGCTCCGCGCGACGGCGACTCTGCGCGAGCCGGTCAGAACAGGCGGCCAGTA
>Ga0224502_10000846_pt1 | contig 10581 bp, 11 predicted proteins | sample SF_Oct11_sed_USG_5_FD_169104 | JGI IMG/M metagenome (GOLD analysis project Ga0224502, IMG submission 169104) | Sediment microbial communities from San Francisco Bay, California, United States - SF_Oct11_sed_USGS_13 | ecosystem: Environmental > Aquatic > Marine > Sediment | place: USA... | reverse complement strand
TTAATTGACTATGCACATAGGAGATATCAACTATAAAAACCAAGTATCTTGCATCCTCCTATTTTCAGATACTGTAAACAAATCACCACTTTTAGATGGCCACCAAAAGTTGTGATATCCTCCTGGCAATAAGCGTTCCGACTCGACTTTCTTAAATGTAAAATCAGTTACCACATCAGTTGTTCTTTCGTGTTCTCTTGCTTTGGAACAGATTCAATTTTGGTAAAAAAAACAATTGCTTGATATCAGTACGTATTCAAATGGCCATCTTAAACGAGCAGACACCGGTATATGGGAGAGATCTACAAAGATGAATAACTCATTATGCCACCATCTAATTTTTACCACTATTTCCGGAATAAGCAGGTATTAAGAAGATTTTATTTATATCCTGTAAGCAGCAGCATATTTATGTGGGGACCATTTTTTTTAAGAACTTCTTGTCTACCTTCTAAAAACTTTTAAGCAAATCTCAACAACTTCTGAAAATCTGCTAATAATTAGTAAATATCCAAAACCAACAAATACTATTTCAATTGCTCAAATAAACAAATTTTTAACAGGTAGATTTTAATTTTAATGGTCAAACAAGGGCCGAACCCGAAGGGGGAGGACCTTTGTTTGTATGAAATATCATAATATTTCATATTATTTCATGTTGTTTTTGGATCTGGAATATTAGCAACAATTTAAGTTCGATTTTGCTTTACCAACCCTCGTAGAAACTTTACCAACCCCCGTAGAAACTTTACCAACCCTCGTAACCTAGCCAGCTAACCTTTTTTTGAGAAATCCCGTTTTATGATAAATTTAGCGCCATGAAGCCCTGGTTCTTTTTCATAAGCCTCAATAAAACCCTGTCGTCTTAGAGGTTCCAGAACATTTGTCACAACGGTTCTTTCCAGATTCGCCTGAATCTTGTCATTAAGGTTCAGCTTCAAGGCAATCTTATGAAGATTCAGCGGTATCATCGGAAAATTATTGTTGAGAATAAATTTCCTGAAAAATATTTGTGCTGATGTCGGCAGGGAATAAAGATCCTCTCTGACCCAATCAAAATTTCCCATTTTCAAGTTGTGGACAAAAAGCTCGCCAAGGATTGTATTAAATATTACGAAATATTCCCGTGCCCGGACCGCCCCGTCACTTTGTCGGACTTGTTTGTCGATATATCCGAATTCGAAAAGTCTGCTGAACATATTCATCATGTATGCCTTCTCTTTTAACTGTTTTTTGTTTTCTTGGAGGCGAACCGGAAAGGCCAATTTAAATTCAACCCGGGAGGTCGATGTCAAAAGATTCAGTATCTCGCCGGAGCTAAGATTAATTTTGGTAAATTTGCGGAAAATATTGTCATCAAAGCGTAGCCCTACCCTCTTTTTTATGGTCTGTGTTCCCTATATGTACCCTTTTGTGCTGACAGTATGCGTAACTAATTGATATTATGCACAGCATGCACACTATGCGAAAATATGCTTGAAAAATAGGTAGAAGAAAATATGTTTTTATTTTAATAAGTTATAAAATGTGGTTAATGGTATTTTGCCTGCTTTGGGAGCAGGAAGTCGGAGGTTCAAATCCTCTCGCCCCGACCAATAATATAAATAATTTAAGCGGGTTAGCAAAGTAGCTAAGCCGCTGTTTTTGTGCCCAAAAGCCTTATGTCTAGCCTATGTCTAGCCCACTTGCATTTGTTGTAAAAAATGCAATTTTTAAGTGCCTGATATTATTGGCCCACCTCGTAGTCATCGTATTTTCCAATCAAAAACGCTTAAAATGAATAAGATTTAATAACGGGTAGTTAGGACATGGTTGCTTGAAAGCGCTCCTGTTGCCTTTCAGGCAGTCGTAAAGCTTCGTCAGATTTCGTCAGGCTATTAATGTTTTTATGTTCCACGGTACCAAATAACACAAAACTGAAATCCACAACTTTCTGCTATTTTTATAAATAATTAAAAAATTGAACTAACTCTAAAACGATATTTACGGTGCGTTCCTTGATACCATAGCCTTTTTGTGGTTATATGGGATAATTGGCGCACTACGGCTATCAGTGCCCGGAATAATGTTTTGTGAATTAAGAGGATTGGTAGATCTAATCTACAATGAAATTAGGTTGTTGTTCAGATTTGACTTAGGCACGACATCTCCAATTTTAGGGGCAGCCTTATTTGTGAGATTATAGGACGAAATCCAATATAGCATTTTCATAACCATGATCTTTTTTTGAGATATAGTCAATAGTTGTGTATGAAGAATTAGGCGGCAATCCGTTTTTCTTCGACACCATTGACAAATTTTACTCCTCTAATGACTTCTGCCAGGCGTTGCGGATGGTGAAGTCGAATCCATCGTTTCTGTGCACACTGGCAGAGTTTAAAAGCCATTGTAATAACGGTCTGTGCTGAAAAACAGCCTCGAACCTTGTTTGTCCGCAACCGTACGGTCGCAAAAGTGGATTCGATCGGATTGGTGGTGCGAATGTGTCTCCAATGTTCCGCCGGAAAATCGTAAAAGGTCAGCAGCACTTCATGGTCCTTTTTCAGACACTCTGCGGCTTTGGGATATTTGGCACCGTAAACACGGATAAAATCATCAAAGTGGCGCTGTGCTTCAGCTTTATCGGGTGCCTGCCAGATTTGATGCAGTTTGGCTTTGGCCTTTGCCTGTAGACTCTTTGGCAACTTATTGAGCACGTTGGCGGTCTTGTGTACCCAGCAGCGTTGCCGGCGGGTGTTGCCGTATACCTTGGTCAGTGCCTTCCAGAAACCCAGGGCGCCGTCTCCCACGGCCAGCTGCGGTCCAATCTCAAGGCCGCGGCCCTTGAGACTGAGCAGCAATTGGGACCAGGACAATTCGCTTTCGCGGAATCCACCCTCGATGGCAACCAGTTCCTTGGTGCCGTCTTCGGTGGCTGCGATGATCACCAACAGGCACTGTTTATCGTCCATGCGCACATTGCAATAAACCCCATCGGCCCAGAAATACACATAGCGCTTGGCCGACAGGCCGCGCGCTTGCCACTGATCCAGATCCTGCTGCCAGATGGTCTTTAAGCGACTGATCGTGGCCGGTGACAGCCCCGGGGCATCGTTGCCAACCAGCGCTGCCAAGGCATCGCTGAAATCGCCAGTTGACACGCCTTTCAAATACAGCCAGGGAATCAGCGCTTCCATACTTTTGGTTTTGCGAAGATACGGTGGCAGGATCGATGAACTGAAATGAATCCTTGCCGATGGGTTTCCGTGGCGATCCCGCGCACGCGGTGCTTTAACCGTAACCGGTCCGATTCCAGATTGGATCTCGCGCTGCGGCCGGTAACCGTTGCGCACGATGCGTTGTCTGCCGAGCTCATCTGTTAAATCGGCATATTGGTTGATAAAAAACTCGATTTCGGCCTCTAATGCCTGGGCTAACAATTTGTGGGCTCCCTGACGGATGATGGCTGTGATCTGATCGTCAATAAAAGGCTCTGGCTTTTTTAAATCGATTACATTATCTTGGTTCATGGGTGGTGTATCCTTTCCATTTTAAAGTGGCCGGTTGACTGCCGTGAACAATCTACCGGTGGATACACCGCCTTTTTCTCTAAACACAACTTTTAATTATAACTCTCTTTTTTTCTGTCTGACTTGACTGAGCGAAACGGATTCTTATGATTTAAGTAAAACAAAAGCAAAGATAAATCGTTATAACGAAATATTGAATCTGCTGAAACATATGGTTCCGACTGAGTGAAGTGTAATGCGATATTTTGAGAACCATGGTGTCGGCGAAACACAAACAAACTGGGATAGAAAGGATTGGACATGCAAGTACAAGATTACTGCAAGGCAATGTTGGCTGAGGTGAAAGCGTGGACAGAAAAGCTTGAGGCGATGAAGAAGGTTGCTGACAGTTATGGAACAGAGCAGAAAGAAAAAATTCTTCCGCTTATTGGACAGCTGGAACAGGAGGTTGTTACTGCGCAGATGCGCGTTCAGAAGCTAGAAACAGAGTGCCCGTCTGATTGGTCGCCGATGAAAAATGATCTCGATGACCTTTTCGGTACTATTGGAAGCAGTGTCGACCGTGCCTGGCGCGACCTGTCTCCTGGCGAAGTTGGAGGGTAGCCGGCTTCAGGAGGAGCGCTCAAACCGCTCCTCCTTTGCAATTCCTTCTTTTAGTTACCAACCCGACTAAATAATTTGCACCGATCGATCCGGCCGACCCATTGCTCAATACGACGATTCGCTGATATCTTTTTGAATAGCGAGGTAGTGGGTAATTTCATCTTTTTCATTTCGGATCGGTACAATTTTCCATTCCATCATGAATTCGGATCCATCCTTTCGATAATTAATGGCCTGACCGTGAAACAGCCTCCCCTCAGAAACATCCTTATTCAGCCGCTCAAGCACGGCCTGATCTGTATTCGGCCCCTGCAGCATGGATGACGACTTGCCGATGACCTCACGGGGCCCGTATCTGGTAACCAAAACTTTTTTCACCATTGGGATTCCTGTTATCTAAAGGTTCTCAGAGAACTCATGCCCCCATCGATGTGAATAATCTGACCGGTCAGCCAGGCACTGGCATCCGATAGTAAGTGGACGGCTAAACCGGCAATTTCCTGCGGTGCTCCGATCCGCTTCAGCGGGTGACGATCCGCCGATGCCTGACGTTTTTCTTCGCTGGACAATAAATTCTGGGCCAGGGGCGTATCCGTCAGGGAGGGGGCGATCGCATTAAACCGGATACGGGGCGCAAATTCAGCCGCCAATGATCGTGTTAATCCCTCCACAGCCGCTTTGGCGCCGGCAACGGAAGCATGAAATGGCATGCCGGTTTTTACGGCCACCGTGCTGAATAGAACAACCGACGCGCCTGTTTTTGATTTTCGTAGACGGGTCAAGCAGGCCTGAATGGTTTTCACCGCGCCCAGAAAATTAACCTGAAGATCTTCTAAGAAGTCATCGGTTGTCAGACGCTGAAAGGGCTTGAGCTGGATGGTCCCCGGACAATAAACCATTCCATTTAACACTTCTGGTAGCCCTTCGAGATTAAGCGGGTCCGCAGTTACATCCAGCGGCAAATGATGCACGTCAACGAGTTCGGCCAGTTGATCATTGGTTCGTGAACCCACGTAGACTTCGTTACCTTTTTCATGAAGCGCTTTGACAATCTCCAGACCAATGCCGGAACTGCCGCCCACAATAAGAAAATGTTTCGCATCCATCTTTCACCCTCCCTAAATGGTCGCTTTCTTTATTTGCAGTAAATTGGCATCTTTTATGATGCTAAATCCATTTTCTGCACGGAAAATTCAAAATCATTTACTTTTCCGCTGCATTTCTCTTTGGCGCATCGGCATCGAGTCGATCAATCCAAAAACTGCACTTAATTCAACCCTATCCTCACGTTTGAGCTTGATCCCGCCGTCTTTGCCGACCAGAATGAGGCTGAATGTATTGCTGGGTATGGCAAAGTGAGTGCGTATCGAATCGGCCTGCTGCTGATCCATAGGTGTTTTACCCATTCGGGCGGGACCTTTTGCAGGCAACTCAAAAACAATCAAATCCCGGTCATTTACTTCACCTTTTTGACCCATAATCTGGCTTTGTAGATCTTTGAAAAAAGGATCGTTGGCATCCTCGGCAAAGATAAAAAGCAGTCGGTTTTTCCACTGGAACTGCGTTAAATCCATAGACCATGTCTCCTTGGGAGTCCAAACAGTTAAACCAACCAAAATCAAAAAAATAACGGCAAATCTTCTCACAGCTATATTTCGCCCTCTTTTTGAATGAATTCTGTTTGCAAATTCTAATTTACTGCGCATTATTGTTTATATGTTAACGCATTACATTGACTTGTAAAGATTTTTTCATAAACCGTAATTTGAATCACAAAGGCCTTAGCACTCACGTAAGTCAATGAAACCCATTACCATCGGATTTTCAATCCATCGGCCTGAAGTTATCGGCATCACATCTGAATTGATGCAGCGCCACGATGTCATTTTCCTGGAAGAACCGCCAGAAAACGGATTACAAAAAATGCTTCAAGGCGCCTTGTCAATTGATGACTATTTATTGCCCGCCGAGGTCGAATACCCGGAATTTAGCCACCGCATGTGTCTCCTCATGCGTGAGCTTTATCAGAAAGGCAAGGAAATTATTCAAGTGGAGCCGTTTTTAGAACATCTTCTGGCGATTCATACCTTTTTTTCACAGGGTCATCGGCCTGAAGAACTGCAGACGGACTCGGTTCACCATCAGGTGTATCAGGCAGAGCGAGATGCCACCAAGGCACTTTTAGGTTACTATCAGATCGTAATGAACGGTTCATTTAAAGCTGCCATTCAGGCCATCATCCGGTTTGCGCGCTTTGATGCGGCCCGATTTCTATTGCGTGACAGCTTGCGGGCCCAGGCCTTAGCCGCTGAATTAAACAAAGGATCCTCTGCCTTTATCGAAGCCGGTGAGATTCATCTTGCGTTGTATCATTCGCTGAAAAAAAGATTGCCAAAATCGGCTCAACTCAAACCCGTATTTTTAGCCCGTAGAGCGCTGAAAATTCTTGGCGTCAAGGGGACCCTGTTTGGCCCCGGTGATCGGTTGACACTGACTTACATATTTCATCCAAGAATCCATGGAACGTTAAGAGAAGAGTTGCTTGCAGCGCGATCAGTTATTTATTCCAAACTGATTGAAAAAGAAGAAGTGTCGGTCGATTTAGAAACATTTCCGCATATTCGCAACGAACTGGCCTGTATTCGCACCGTCAACTTGCTGACTTTGGAGGATTGTGACCGTCTATTTCCACTGATCCGGCGTTTTAAAACCGAACACGCCCGGCAGCTTGTGGACGATTATTTAGTCCGCATTAAAAAGTTTCCCCGGCAAAGCCGAAAGCCTCAACCATTTAATTGGCAGACCGAAGGAGAATTTATTTAAAATGGACCCCATACCCTTTAATTCGCAAAAAGATCTACCGCCTGTTGTTTTTGACACCAAAATCTGCCGTCTGGCAAACGAATTAAAGCAATTGGGAATACCCTGGCAACCCCATGTGGGATGTTTCGTATGGGACCCGGATGAACATATAAAGGTCGAATCTCCATTTCCCCACAGAATTTATTTTATTCTGAGCCTGCCGAGGTTTATTGACATATTCGGCAGTATTGAAGCGATTGCTGAAAAGCTGGTATGGCTGCCGACCTGGCATCAGGCCCGGCTGTTGTGTCAACAAATGGGTGTTTCCGACGAAGCCGTTGTAAATATTTGGCAAAGTCAAATCCCCATTTCAGCAGGTGAAGAATTAAGACAAATCTATACGCTTCTCATTGGTGCACTTAAAGAATAAACCCCATGGTGGAAGCGGTGTTTGAGGAGATAAACGCAATGAAAACAACCAAACCGGATAGCCGAATCCATTCATTCTGCGAGGCCATCATCGCAAAAAGAGTGGGAGATATTTCTACCCTGCCAAAACGATTGGTCAAACACGTATTTCACGTTTACGGTGAATTCATTGCGGCCTACTTGAACGTTTTGAGGCAGAATGAAGGCAAACCGCAGGATTGGTTTCCCGAATCACTTACAATAAATCCGGCATTGGGAGATGAAATGCGGCATTTCTTTTCGGATTATCAGCATATTACCAAGACCTTTCTATCCCTGAATAAGCAGATAGATGAACTGCGGGAAATCGACAAAGACAAACAGCCAAATTTGTACCAGCACACGGTGAACGATATTTTAAGACATGGACACCGGTAGCTTCGCAGCTGCAGCTGCCCCGGAGGTATAGATGAAATTAACAGATGTGGACGTTGTGATCGTCGGTGCCGGCCCAGCGGGCCTGGCCTGTGCCAGACACTTGATGAACAACAGACTGTCTTTTATCGTTCTTGAAGCAGATGAGCGAATCGGCGGCCGCCTGAAGACCGATGTGTTGGATGGGTTTTTATTAAATCATGGATTTCAGGTGCTGCAAACCGCTTACCCCGAGGCTCGGCGCCAGTTAGACTACCATCGCCTCGACTTGAAACCGTTTGCCCCGGGGGCGATGATCCGGGCAAGTGGCAAGTTCTATCGTATCTCCGATCCGCGACGGCGCCCCCGGGATATCTGGAGCTCCCTAACCGCACCGATAGGCACTTTTGCAGACCGTCTGCGAATGATTCGGATGGCATTAAGCGCCCGGCGGGGAAGTGTTTCCGATCTCTTTCAGCGAGCGGATATGACGGCCCTTGAATTTCTGCAATCCCAGGGGATTTCCGAAAAAATGATTCAACGATTTTTTATGCCGTTTTTCGGCGGTGTCTGCCTGGATCCGGGTATCCAGGCATCGAGCCGGGTATTCAATTACGTTCTGCGTGTCTTTGCCGAGGGAGATGTCGCTTTACCCGGCCAGGGTATGGGCGCCATCGCCAGTCAGCTTGCCGAGGATTTGCCTGAGGGGGCCATGAGAATGGGGGCCAGGGTCGGGTCGATCTACCCGGGTGGTGCTGTGCTATCATCCGGTGAAAAAATCGATTGCCGGGCGGTGGTGCTGGCGACCGATGGACCGGAAACACAGCGCTTGCTGGGAAAACCCGCATCAATTGTCTCGCACGGTGAATTGTGTCTTTATTTTGCCGCCCAAAATGCGCCGATCAATGATCCCTATCTAATCCTCAACGGCGAAGGGACTGGCGTGATCAACAGTGTGACGGTTCCCAGCATTGTCACCCCCTCATATGCGCCGGCCGGAGAAGAGCTGATATCTGTGGTTCTCCTCGGGCATTTAGAGATAGACAACAAGACCGCAGAATCATTGGTACGAAAAGAGCTAACCGAATGGTTCGGCAACGTGGTCGATGAATGGCGTCATTTGAAAACCTACCGCATCGAACACGCGCTGCCCGCACAGCCGCCGCCGATGCCGGACCCCACCGTTCAGGCAAAATCGGCGAAGCCGGGTATGTATGTGTGTGGTGAGTACCAGAGCGTACCGGGGATCCAGTGGGCGTTGCTTTCCGGCCGACATGCCGCCGAAGCAGTAATCAGGGAACTGGCAGAAACACCTGAATAAATTTCAACAACTCAGCGAAATGATCCTCGATAATGCAATATTACGTGTGCAAAATATCCGGCAGCGGCTCAACCAGTCCATCTACCCAGCGACGTGGAAATCTTTCGATCCCGCAGGATGCCCCTAAAAGCGCCCCAAGTATCGCCCCGCGCCCAGCATTGTCACCGCCAAGGTTGGTATTGGCGATGAGCGCATTTTCCGGATCATCGTGGTATTTTAGTGCCAGATAAACAACTGCCGGAATTGAGTCCTCAACATAACAGGCCGTGCTGAAGCGCGGACCTATCACCCAATCGTCCGGATCATCGAGCCATTTGATAAATGGATGCCCGACCAGCGGGTTTTGCTGTTTTTCAATTTCCTCAACGATGGCTTCTTTCAGCGGTGCACCATTGAGCACTTTCAGCAAAATATCAATAAACAGCGATCCGGCGGTTTCCATTTTGAAACCGGGGTGCGTCAGCGCCAGATGAGCTAAAGCGGCCTCACGGGCTTTGTCGGGCCGGTTGAAGTAAAAAAAAACGACGGGGACCAAACCGACCAGGCCGCCGATATGCTTTTCTTCGACGCCGCATCTACGGGGCGGCAGGCCTCTGGAATAGTTTGCGAAAAAATTACGATGGCACTCTTCGATGTAAGTGTCGTTATGCTGACCCGCGGTGGTCATGAAGGCGATGTACCTCTTCAGAAAATCGTCCGCGTCGTAGTTGCCGCTTTGGTTCATTGATTCGATGAGCAAGCGGCAAATTTTGACGTTTAATGTGTTCTCTCCTGCCTTGAGAAACTGATGATAATGAATGCCCTTTTGTCCCCAGTAAGTGGCTTGATCGTGCAGAATTTCCCCTTTTGCGTTTGGCGCATTGTATCTGGAGCGCCACAGAATGCTGTCTGGATGCGGATTGTGCGGTGCCAAGTAGTCCTTCACCCGGCCATAATCCTGCATCAGTGCCTGACGGTTATAATACCAGTGAACTGGCATCGCCAGTGCATCGCCGATGCATAGGCCATAAAGGGAGCCGCGAGATTTGGTCTGAATGGGATTCGTCATAGCCTTTTTTATATGAGCCTACTCTTTTCAAACCAAGGTTCGTTTTTAGTCGATTTCAGGCTGTTCATGTCGGAAGAGGCTTAAACCACCGTGCAGGACATAGCTTCCTCGATATCATCTTCCGTGATACCCAGAAGATGAAAGACATGGTTGAAACGCGCGTGGGACAGAGTCACGTTGGCAACTTGATCCAATGTTTTTTTTGCGTTGTAAGCAATTCCCAGACCCGCCTGAGTCAGCATTAATGAATCATTGGCACCATCGCCGATGGCTACCACCTGGTCCAGTGGAATGCCCGCATCACATGCCACCTGGTTGACGAGACGGGCTTTTTGAGCAGCGGTGACGATATCTCCCTTAACCTTTCCGGTCAGGGTGCCGTCTTTGATCTCCAAACAGTTGGCGAAGGCAAAATCCAGATTGAATTTATCCTTCAGCGATTCGGCAAAGATATCGAATCCTCCGGAAACGATCCC
>Ga0224502_10000844_pt1 | contig 10598 bp, 11 predicted proteins | sample SF_Oct11_sed_USG_5_FD_169104 | JGI IMG/M metagenome (GOLD analysis project Ga0224502, IMG submission 169104) | Sediment microbial communities from San Francisco Bay, California, United States - SF_Oct11_sed_USGS_13 | ecosystem: Environmental > Aquatic > Marine > Sediment | place: USA... | reverse complement strand
CCGGCTCGAGGACGTGGTTCTCGCCAACACCGTGGTACTCATCCTGGGCTTTTTCGCAAGCCTGTCGCCCGCGTGGCGGGCATCCCGCTTCCAGCCGATCGAGGCAATTACAAAGGTGAACTGATGACAGCAGTCCGTTGCGTGGATTTGTGCAAGACCTACCGGCAGGGTGAGCAGGACATCAAGGCACTGGATCACCTGAGCATGGAGGTCGAGGAAGGCGGGTTCGTGTGCCTGTCGTCGCCGTCCGGCGGCGGCAAGACGACTTTGCTGAACGCTATCGGGGGCCTCGACAAACCGGACAGCGGAGAGGTCTATATCGCCGGCCAACGCATCGACAATCTGAGCAAGGGCGATCTCGCCGAGTTGCGCCTGCACCGCATCGGTTTCGTGTTCCAGGCTTTCAATCTCATTCCCGTGCTATCCGCGAGGGAGAACGTCGAGTTCGTCATGCAGGTCCAGGGCGTGCCCGCGTCCGAGCGTCGCAAGAAGTCGCTCGAGATCCTGGAAGAGGTCGGCCTCGAGGGCCTCGAAGACCGCCTGCCGGCGGAGATGTCGGGCGGGCAACAGCAGCGCGTGGCGGTGGCCCGTGCGATCGTGTCCGGTCCCGCCCTCGTGCTCGCCGACGAGCCGACGGCGAACCTCGATTCGAAGACGGCCGAAGGGCTCATCGACCTGTTCAAGCACCTCAACGAGCATCACGGCACGACCTTCGTCATCGCCACCCACGACCAGCGCGTCATGGCGTATGCGAAGCGGCTGGTCAGAATGCTCGACGGCCGCATCGTCGAGGAAATCGATCAGAATGCGGCCTGAAGCCTGGCTGCTATTGCTGGTCGGGGCCGCCGCCTTCGCGGACGGGAACACTTACGAATTCGGCGGCCACACCAAGCTGCGATTCATCGGTACGACGTTCCCCTCCGACAGCGTATTCCGGTCGCTTGCTGGCAAGGAGTCGCTGGATGTCGAGGGCGACCTGCGGCTTGATTTCAGTGCGGCGACGGGCCGCTGGACCGCGAATGCCGATTACCAGCTGATCGGTCTGTACGGGGACCGGGTCGAATACACGCGCGAGCTACCCCCGGCCACCGGGCTGTTCGTTCCCCGCCTGCCGGAAGACGAGCGACGCTGGTTCGATCTTACGAAGGTGATGCGCGACCAGGGCAAATCGGCGCTGCTGCACCGCCTCGATCGCCTGTGGGCAGGCTACGCGAGCGAGAAGACCGTGATCCGCCTCGGCCGCCAGGCCATCTCCTGGGGAAACGGCCTGTTCTATGCCCCGATGGATCTCGTGAACCCCTTCGATCCCGCAGCTATCGATACCGAGTACAAGGCCGGTGACGACATGCTCTACCTGCAGTTCCTGCAAGACAGCGGCAATGACCTGCAGGCAGCGGTCGTCGTGCGCCGCAATCCCCTGGACGGCGAGGTGGAGTCGGAGCAGGCGACCGCCGCGATGAAGTATCACGGCCTCGCCGGCGGATCCGAATACGATCTGCTGGTCGCAGAGCACTACGACGATCTCGTGCTGGGACTGGGCGGCACCCGAAGCTTCGGCGGGGCGGTCCTGCGCGGCGACCTGGTCGTGACCGATGCCGACTCGGATACCTACGTCCAGGTGGTTGCCAACTGGAGCTATTCATGGACCTGGCGCGACAGGAACATGAGCGGCGCCCTCGAGTATTACTTCAACGGCTTCGGCCAGGCTGACGGCCGCTACGATCCCGTGAGTCTCGCCGACAATCCCGACCTGCTGTCCCGCCTCGTGCGCGGCGAGACCTTTACGCTGGGCCGGCACTACCTCGCAGGGAGCGTCCTGGTCGAGATGACCCCGCTCTGGACGATCACGCCGACGGTACTCGCGAACGTCGCCGATCCGAGCGCCCTCGTGCAGATCGTCACGTCGCTCAGTCTCTCCGACAACATGACGTTCCTGGGCAGTCTCAACGTACCGGTCGGACAGAACGGCAGCGAGTTCGGCGGCATCGGGAACGGCGGCGACTCTTACCTGTCCACCGGGCCGAGCATTTTCGCCCAGCTCGCGTGGTATTTCTGACGGTCGCGCTACCCGAGGCGCTGCAGGTTTGCCAGCAGGTTGGAGAAGGATTTGGCGGTGGTGGCGCCGAACACCGGGTCGTCATCCATGTACATGCTGACGTCGACGGTCGCCGTCTCGTTATCCCTCGCCAGGGAGTCTGCTCGCGGGAAGAGGTCGGCCTCTTCCCATTCTATGTGGCGGCGGAGGTGCCCTACGTAGTTCACGAGGTCATCGAGCAGGTGCTGCCGCGTGACGGCTGCGCCGGAGATGATCGCTTCGATGTCCTTGCGCAGGGTTGCACCGAGTTCCGCGATTTCGCGGTGATCATCGGGTACGCCCTCGAGACCTTCGGTCAGGTCGGTGCAATGCTCGCGCATCGCCGTGTAGACGAGGTCCTCGCGCGGGTGATGGATGGCGTCCGGATACACAGTCATGTATTGCATTATGTCGCGGAGCAGTTCGAAATCCGGTTCACCATCGTTCGGAAGGTCCTTGCACTCCGCCTCGAGCAAGTCCAGGAGCTGGGCGAGATTTCGATGATCCTCCCGCAATTCCTCGAGGATCCGGGCGAGCTTGATACGCATTGTCAATCTACCTGTTGCTTACCGCGATTATCATGCTTGCCGGTAGCCCGGGGGGTAATCGGGGTTTCCACGTACGTCGGGAGGTTGGGCCACTACATGCGCACATGGTCCGGCGTCAAACCGGGTCTTGATACGGCGGCGATACGGTAGCACTGTATGCGGCATGAAAAGGCTATTGGTATACGCAGTCCTGGCCGCATCGGTGACCGGCTGCGCGATGAATCCCGTCACCGGCAAACCGGACTTCATGATGGTCAGCGAGGCCCAGGAACTGGCGCTCGGCGAGCAGAACTATGCGCCGATGCAGCAGGCCGAAGGCGGGATCTACGACATCGACCCGCAACTCACGGCTTACGTCAGCGAAGTCGGCAACAAGCTGGCGGCGGTCAGCGACCGGCCGCTGCCGTACGAATTCGTCGTGCTCAACAATTCGGTGCCCAACGCCTGGGCGTTGCCCGGCGGCAAGATCGCCATCAATCGCGGGCTGCTTACCGAGTTGAACTCGGAGGCGGAACTCGCGGCGGTTCTCGGCCACGAAATCGTGCATGCCGCGGCCAAGCACTCGGCGCAACAGTTGTCCCGCAGCGTGATCCTGCAGAGCGCGGTCCTGGCCACCGCCATGGTGACCGGTAACAACAGCTTCGGCCAGTTTGCCGTCGGCAGCGCAGCGGTGGGCGCGCAGTTGCTCAGTTCCACGTACGGGCGCAGCGCAGAGCTCGAATCGGACAAGTACGGCATGACCTACATGTCGCGAGCGGGCTACGACCCCGGCGGCGCGGTGGCGCTGCAGGAGACTTTCGTGCGCCTCAGCGAGGGCCAGGACAGCGACTGGCTCAGCGGGCTGTTCGCCAGCCACCCGCCGTCGCGGGCCCGAGTGGAAGCGAACAGGAAGACGGCGGCGAACCTGCCTCCGGACGGGACGCTGGGCGTAGAGCGGTACCAGGCGGCCATGCAGAAGACGATGTCCGTGAAGCCGGCCTACGACGCCTACGACGAGGGGAGCAAGGCGCTCGCGGAAGAGAAGACCGATGAGGCGCTGGCGCTCGCGGAGAAAGCGATCGATCTATTCCCCGACGAGGGGCATTTCTTTGCGCTGCGTGGCGATATCCGCTCGGTGGACGGCAAGCACGACATGGCCACGAAGAACTACGACAGCGCGATCCAGCGCCGCGACGACTACTTCTATTATTACCTGCGGCGCGGGATGGCGCGGAAGGAACTCGGCGAACTCGGCAACGCGAAGTCGGACCTGGAGCGCAGCATCGAGATGTTCCCGACCGGCCCGGCCCATTTCGTGTTGGGCGACATCGAGGCCGAGCAGGGCAACGACCGACAGGCGATGGAGCATTATGCGATCGTCGCGCAAAGCGGCGGAGAAATTGGCGCAGCCGCAACGCGCAAACTGCAGCGCCTGCAGCTCCCGTACAGCCCGGGCGAGGTTATTCCGCGACGTTGCGATGCCGACAGCGCCGGGAACCTGGTGGTGTCGGTCAAGAACACCACGGCCTGGGCCATCGAAGGGGTGCAGATCGAGCTTCGCTACACGGATGCGAACGGTCGTGCCCAGAGCGCCAGGAAGACGTTCCCCGGGCGAATCGCTCCGGAAGAGATTGCGAGCATCAACACCGGCCTGGGGCCCTACGCCGGTGGGTCCTGTCCCGCCGAGGTCGTGGCGGCGCGCTACGTCGAGTAGCTGGTCGCCCGGGTCGAACCCGCATAATTTGTTGATATTATTTACTTTTGTGGTTGAAAACAGGCCTGCAGGCGCCCTGATCAGTGGTTTCCTGCGCAGAAGAAATGCGCGACTGTGGGCGGCCGCGAATGTTGCGGCCGGTAATACCCGGTTTGACGGGCGAAAAGGCCAAACCAGCGGCACTATTTTCCGCGAGTTATGGTCGAACGTTATTCTCAGCATGAGCTTACGTTGGGCTGACCGCCAATGAGGGCGCTTACATGAACAGGACTATTCTTGCGATCATCTTCAGTCTTGCTGCCGGGTTCGCGGCGGGCGCGTGGACGGCGAAGGCCATGCCGCCCCCTGCCTCGCAGGATGAACCGGCATACACGGGTACGAGTTTCGACCCGGAGGCCCCCCTCGAAGAGCGCATCGTGGCCCTCGAAAGGGCGGTTGCCGGGGAGCGCGAGGCTCGCCGGGTTCTCGAAGAGCAACTTAATGGTCTGTACGCCGAAATCGAGCGATTCGACTCGCCGGGGATGACGGAGCTGCTTCGCAACCTCGCCGAGAACAGACAGGCGCGAGAGGAGGCCCGCGTCGAGCAGGCCGGCAGGCGGGATAGCGGGGCAGGCATGCGGGACTTGAAGGACATGCGCATCCAACGCCTCGTCGCAGGCGGGTTCACGGAAGAACGGGCAGAGCAGGTGCTGGGATACGAGGACGAGACGCGCATGGCGATCCTGGAGGCCGAGTACGAGGCGTGGCGCGGCGGCGAAACCCTCAGTCCCTGGGAATGGACAGCCGAATACCAGGCAGGCTTGCGCGACCGTCTCGGCGACGCGGAGTACGAGAAATACCTGACCGCCCAGGGAGGCCAGGCGTCGGTTACCGTTCGCGAGGTCATCAGGACGTCGCCGGCAAACCAGGCCGGCCTCAGGCCCGGGGATCGGATTCTCAGCTACGACGGCCAGCGCGTTTTCGGCATGAACGACCTCAAATCAATGGCATTTTCGGGCGATCCCGGTGAGGACGTCATCGTGGATATCGAGCGCAACGGCCAGCGCATGCAGCTCGTCCTGCCGCGTGGGCCCCTCGGGATTACCGGGAGCGGCGGCGGGATGGGCTTCCGTTCGCCTTTCGGCGGGTAGGGGGCGGCTGGATAATATCGGCGTCCGAATGCAGAATGTGGGGCTTGCCGCCACTCGGACATGCCGGGCTATTGAAAAACGTCCTTCGTTACACGATTCCCAACAGCTTGACTGCTCTCAGTTTGTTGCTGGGCATTGCGTCGATCGTTACGACGCAGCTCGGCGGGCGGGAGCATCTCGAGCTCGCGGCCTGGATGATCGTCTGGTGCGGTTTGCTGGATACCGTAGACGGTGTGGCCGCGAGAGTACTCAAGGCAACCTCGAGTTTCGGCGCCGAGTTTGACTCCATGGCGGACCTGATCGCTTTCGGGGTTGCGCCGGCGATCCTCGTGCTGAATGCCGGTGTGCAGGTCGGCGGTATTGAGTACGATACCGGGCAATTCCTGGTGCTGGCGGCAGCGGCAGGCGTCTTCGCCCTCGCGGGTGCGCTGCGGCTCGCGCGTTTCAACCTGCCGACGTCGAAGCCCGAGCGCGGCTGGTTCGCCGGGGTGCCGATTACCGCTGCCGGTGGCGGGATGTGCTCGTCCCTCGTGCTGGTACTCTTGCACCACGAACAGATCTCCGCCGGCATGCCGCTGAGCCTGTATTTGCCGGTATTGCTGTTCGTGCTGGCGATATTCATGGTGTCGCGCATTCGCTTTCCGAAAGCCGTCAAGCGCAAGAGCAAGCTGATCAATACCTTCCAGGCAATCAACATCGTGCTCATCATCTATTGCGGTGTCACGCGTTCGTGGCCCGAGTACCTGTTCGGTATCAGCGTATTCCTGCTGGTCGCCGGGATCATTGCCGGCCGCATTTCGAAACCCGTCGTTACCGCCGAACAGGAATGACGGCCACTGTCGCCGTACTCGTCGGCTACCTGGCTACGCTCGCTGCGCTCGCCGTCTGGAGCCGCAGGGAGACCCATACGCTCAAGGGTTTCTACCTGGCCGGGAAGAAGCTCCCTTACTGGGTCGTGGCGTTCAGCGCCAACGCGACCGGCGAGAGCGGCTGGCTGCTGCTCGGCCTCACCGGCATGGGCTATGCCGTCGGTGCCCAGGCCTACTGGGTCATCGTGGGAGAGATGATCGGCATCGCCGCTTCCTGGGGGTTTATATCCTGCAGGCTCAAGCGCCTCAGCGACGAAACGGACTCGATCACTTTGCCGGACGTTCTCGCCGCGAGTTTCGATGACCGCTGGCACCTCATCCGCGGCGTCGCGGTCGCAATTATCGCGGTCATGGTGACGACCTACGTGTCCGCGCAGATGGTGGCGACCGGCAAGGCCTTCAGCGGCTTCGTCGGCCTCGACTACCGCGCCGGCGTGATCATCGGCGCGATTATCATCATCGGCTATACCTTCGTCGGCGGCTACAAGGCGGTGTCCTACACCGACGTGGTGCAGGGCGTGCTCATGCTCTGCGGGCTCATCGCGGTGCCGCTGGTTGCGATCAACGCGGCAGGTGGCTGGGGGCAGATGACGGCGACGCTCCATGAATACGACCCCTCGTTTGTCGACATGTTCTCTGTGCTCGACGGCAGCACTGCCGGTTTCGTGGCGGCGGTGAGTTTCGCGGCCATTGGCCTGCCGTTCCTCGGCGTACCGCAGATGCTGATCCGCTACATGTCCGCGCGCGACGAAACGGAATTGAAGAAGGCGCGCATCGTCTCGATCGCGGTGCTGTTCGTCTTCCTGTTCGGCGCCGTCACGGCGGGGATCGCGGGACGAGCACTGTTCCCCGGGCTCGAAGACAGCGAGCAGGTGTTCCCGACGCTCGCGAGCGAGTTGTTTCCGCCGCTCCTGACCGGGGTGCTGCTCGTCATCGTGCTCTCGGCGATCATGTCGACGGTCGATTCGTTGCTGCTGCTCGCCTCGTCGTCGATCGTGCGCGACACGATGCAAAAGATGCTCGGCAGTTCGAAGAGCGACCCGACGCTGGCCGGGTACGGCAAGGTCGTCACCGTGATCATCGGCGTGATCGCCGTATTCGTGGCGATCTACATGGCCGAGAACAAGCTGATCTTCTGGTTCGTGCTGTTTTCGTGGTCCGGCCTCGGCGCCGCTTTCGGCCCGGTCGTGCTGGCGTTGCTGTATGACGAGCGCACTACGGGCGCCGGTGTCGTTGCGGGAATGCTCGGCGGATTCCTGACCAGCGTGATCTGGGTACAGTACTTCAAGGCGGATGCCTACGGGCTGTACGAGGCCATTCCGGGCTTCATCGTAGCCGCCGTGGCTACCGTGGCCGTAAGCCGCCTGGGCGGCAGGCGTGGCGCTGGGTAAGGCCTTTTTTGTAACCAAATCCGCGGCCAGGCGCTATAAGCCTGCAGATATCCAGTCAGAGGATCCACAACATGCGCTTTGCTAAACAGTTCATTGTCATGCTGCTGCTGGCCCTGCCGGGCTTCGCTCTCGGCGAGTTGACGGCGTCCGGTCTCCCGGCGACGTCGACCTGGTATTTCCATGCCGACTTCGACGAGATGCGGGGCTCCGATGCGGGCAAGCCGCTCTATGCCTGGCTGCAGCGCGAAGTCTTCGCGGACGTCCGCGAAGACGCGGGCATCGACCTCGACAAGGAGGCGGACAGCATTACCGCGTTCTCGGCGGTCGAAAGCGGCGCCGTGGTCTCGATCGAGGGCGACATAAGCCAGGATACCAGGGACAAGCTGCTCGCGATGGCGGCCGGGGCCGATGAGTTCGACACGCTGAAACACCGGGGCACCACGTTCTATTACGCCAAGGGCGACAATCACGAGAAGAACAACAAGATCGAGGTCGATTCCTTCGAGAACGGCGTCTATTTCACGTTTGCGCTCGAAGACCGCATCCTTGCGACGTCGTCGCGAGAGCAGATGGAGCTCATGCTCGACAGCAAGGGCAGGCTGCCGGACCGCAGCACAGGCCGGGGCACGCTGATGGTGCTTACCGCAGAAAAGAGCCTCATCCAGGCCGGCATCCAGGCCGACCAGGTCGAGGATGATGGCGACGGCGGCTGGCGCTCCAACATCCTGAAGAACACGGAGCAGCTCGCGGTGATGGTTGCCGATGCCGCCGGCAAGATCGCCGTCGAGACCCGGCTCATTGCGACACAGCCGGAGATGGCGGAGTCGCTCGCCAGCATCGTGCGGGGACTGATCAGCCTCGCCATGTTCAGCGAAGACATGGACCCGGAGGTTTCGCAGTTCCTGATGGGCACGACGGTCGACGTAGACGGGTCCGCGCTGAACATCAGGGTGGCGCTGGATCCCGAGAGCGTCGTAGTGGCCCTGGAAGACTAGCGCCGCGGCGGGATCGCAGGCCACTCTTGTGAGCGACGAGCTGAACCTCATTGACGCCGCAAAAGGCGGGTCCGTGGACGCGTTCACCGAGCTCGTCCGCGGTTATCGCGACGGCTTGTTCCGCTTCCTGCTCACGCGCTGCACGAACCGTGCGGACGCGGAAGACGCGCTTCAGGATACGCTGATCAATGCCTATCGCTACCTCGGCTCGTACAACCCGCAGTGGCGCTTCAGCACCTGGCTCTATCGCATAGCCATCCGCAATGCGGGCAGGCTGCGGACGGACGACCACACGGAGCTCGGCGAGCCGCCGGACCACGGCGCCGATCCCCTCGCACACTGTCTCGCGGCTTCCGAACGGGAAAACCTGTGGCGCAGCGCAAAGCGCATCTTGTCGGACGAGGTGTTTGCGGCGATGTGGTTGCGCTACGTCGAAGACATGTCGGTACGCGACATCTCGAACGTGCTGGAACGTTCCTCATCGTGGACCAAGGTCAATCTTCTCCGGGGCCGCCGCGCCCTGGAAGCGGAAATGAACAGTACGGCCGGTAGCACCGGAAGTGAAGCTTATGGATAAATTCGCCAACAGGCTGCGCGATGACGCAGCGAAATTAGACGCGGAAATCTCCCCGCAGCTCGATAACCGCATCCAGGCGTCGCTGACTGCGATCGAGCCCGAGGCGGCGCGGCAACGGAAGCCAGGGCGCCGTGTCGTATCGTTCTGGCTCGCGAGCAGCCTGACCGGTGTCGCAGCGGCACTCGCGGTGATCGCGGTCCTGAACCTCGTCGACAGGAATGAGCCCGAGATGATTCCTCGCACCGTGGCCGAGAACACGGTGCAGCCGATAGATGTCCCGGCGCTGGATCTCGACGTCAAGGCGGCGACGCTGGCCGGGCCGCTGGCCCAGGAACTCGAGGATCTGCAGGCCGACCTCAGGAAGGCCGAGGAGGTTATGCGCGGCGACGTCAGGATCGATTTCTAGGAGCGTATCGCTCGTTCCCTGCTCAGGCCTGCACCTCGTTCAGGCGCCCCGTCGTCACGTCGTATACGAAGCCGCGGATGCTGTCCTTGTGCGGGATGAAGGGGCTATTCTCGATGCGCCGGATGGACTGGCGCACGTCGTCTTCCAGGTCCGGAAACGCCTCCAGCGCAAAGGGTGGGCGCACGCCAGTGTCCCGTTCGATGTCGGCTTTGACCGCGTCGTCGCTGAAAGTCAGCATGCCGCAGTCGGTGTGGTGGATGAGCACGATCTCCGTCGTGCCGAGCAGCCGCTGCGAGATCGCCAGCGAGCGGATGACGTCGTCCGTCACGACACCGCCGGCATTGCGAATGACGTGCGCATCGCCTTCCTCGAGACCGAGCAGCCGTCCGGTCTCGATGCGTGCGTCCATGCAGGCAACGACCGCCACCTGCTTCGCCGGCGGCAGGGCTTTGTCGCCCTTGTCAAAGGATTGCGCGTAGTTGCGGTTGGCGGCCAGGAATTCGTCGGTGGCAGACATCGATCGGCTTCTTTGTGATCGCGATCGGAAGGACATATCCTAGCAGGCGGGTACTCGCTGAGGAAATATGCCTTTGTCGGTGGCTCATGCCTTCGCGGAATAACGCGCCGCCGGAGCAGGGCGGCCGGGACTGATGCTAAAGTTCGGGTATGGGACGCGCGATCATACTGGTGATGGACTCCTTCGGTATTGGTGCCACGGCCGATGCCGGCAAGTTCGGCGATGCCGGCGCCGACACGTTCGGCAGTATCGCGAGGGAGCGGGCGAAATCGGCCGAAGGGCCGCTGCGGCTGCCGAACCTCGCCAGGCTCGGGCTCTTCGAGGCTAGCCGCGAGAGCACCGGCCGCTATCCCGACGGTGTGACAGCGTGCCGCGACGTCGTCGGCGCATACGGGTTT
>Ga0224502_10000841_pt1 | contig 10606 bp, 6 predicted proteins | sample SF_Oct11_sed_USG_5_FD_169104 | JGI IMG/M metagenome (GOLD analysis project Ga0224502, IMG submission 169104) | Sediment microbial communities from San Francisco Bay, California, United States - SF_Oct11_sed_USGS_13 | ecosystem: Environmental > Aquatic > Marine > Sediment | place: USA: California... | reverse complement strand
CAACGGATCGCATGCTGCGTGGGCTGAGCGAGTTCCGGGTGCGCGGCGTCGAAACGAACCTCGCGTTCCTCGATGCGCTGATATCGGATTCGCGTTTCATCAAGGGTGACTACAACACCCGTTTCGTCGACGAGTCGCCCGATCTCCTGGAGCTGAAGCCGGACAGCAGCCATGGCGCGCAGCTGATGCAGTACATCGGCGAAGTCATGGTGAACGGCAATGCCCAGGTCGCAGGGCGCAAGATCCCGAGGCTGCTGAAACAGCCTGCCGCGCCGCGGATAGATCCGCAGCCCCCGGCAAAAGGCGTGCGCCAGATCCTCGACTCGGACGGCCCGGAAGCGGTCGCCGAGTACATGAGGCGAAGCAAGGTTCCGCTGGTCACGGACACGACCTTCCGCGACGCGCACCAGTCACTAATGGCCACGCGCATGCGTTCGGCCGACATGCTGCGCATCGCGCCGCACTATGCGCAGCTGATGCCGCAGCTGTTCTCCGTGGAGTCCTGGGGTGGCGCCACTTTCGACGTCGCGATGCGCTTCCTGAACGAAGATCCCTGGCAACGGCTTGCCGACCTGTCGGCGGCCATGCCCAACCTGATGCAGCAGATGCTGCTGCGCGCGTCGAACGGCGTGGGCTATACCAACTACCCCGACAATGTCGTGCGCTTCTTCGTGCAGCAGTCGGCCGAGGCGGGTGTCGACGTATTCCGCATCTTCGACTGCCTGAACTGGGTCGAGAACATGCGCGTGGCGATCGACTCGGTTCGTGAGACGGGCAAGATCGCGGAAGCGGCCATCTGCTACACGGGCGACATCCTCGACCCGATGCGCACGAAGTACGACCTGCGCTATTACGTGGACCTCGCGAAACAGCTGGAGGCGGCGGGCGCGCACGTGCTCGGCATCAAGGACATGGCGGGGCTGCTGAAACCGGCCGCGGCGAGAATTCTGATCCGCGAGCTCAGGCAGGAAGTCGGGCTGCCCATCCATTTCCACACCCACGACACCAGTGGCGCCGCCGCGGCGACGGTACTGGCCGCGGTCGAGGAGGGGGTCGACGCGTTCGACGCTGCCATGGACTCGATGAGCGGCCTGACGTCGCAGCCGTGCCTCGGTGCCATCGTCGCCGCGCTCGAGAACACCGACCACGATCCGGGCATCGACCTGGCGAATGTGCGGCTGATCAGTGATTACTGGGAGCAGGTTCGCGAGCAATATGCGGCGTTCGAACCCGATATCCGCTCCGGTGCATCGGAGGTCTATCTCCACGAAATGCCGGGTGGGCAGTTCACGAACCTCAAGGAGCAGGCGGCAGCTCTCGGTCTCGCCAGCCGCTGGCACGAGGTCGCGCGCGCCTACGCGGACGTCAACATGGCATTCGGCGACATCGTCAAGGTCACGCCGTCGTCGAAGGTCGTCGGTGACATGGCGCTGATGATGGTGACCTCTGATACCAGCATCGAAGACGTCATCGATCCCGACACCGACATCGCCTTCCCGGAGTCGGTCGTCTCGCTGTTTGCCGGCGAACTCGGCCAGCCGCCCGGCGGGTTCCCGAAGGCGCTGCAGAAGAAAGTGCTGAAAGATCGCGAACCGATCACCGTGCGGCCGGGCTCCCTGTTGTCCGCGGTGGATCTCGAGGACGAGCGCCGCAAGCTCGACGAGGGCCACGAGCATCCGGTCACTGACTTCGATCTCGCGTCCTACCTGATGTACCCGAAGGTGTTCACCGAGTACCGCCGTCACCGCGAGGAATACGGCAACGTCAGCGTGCTGCCCACGCACGTGTATTTCTACGGCATGCAGCCGGGAGAAGAAATCGTCTGCACGATGGCGGACGGGCGCAAGGTCGTGATTCGCTACCTGACCATGGGCGACACGGACGATCGCGGTTATCGCCGCGTGTTCTTCGAGGCCAACGGCCAGCCCAGCTCGGTGCTGGTACAGGATCGCAGCTCCGAGTCGGCGCACCACGAAAACGAGAAGGCCGACAGCGCCAACCCGAAACATGTCGGCGCACCGATGCCCGGCGTCATCTCGACGATCGCGATCGAGGTGGGCCAGGTGGTCGAGCGGGGTGATACGCTGTTGACGATGGAAGCGATGAAGATGGAGACGTCGATCAAGGCCGAAAAGGATGCGACGATCAAGCGAGTGGTTGCACGCATCGGCGAACAGTTCGACGCCAAGGACCTGCTGGTAGAGTTCGAGTAAAGATAGATAGGGGACAGTGACCTTAATTATCAAGGCGGGAGATAGGGGACAGTGACCTTAATTACCCTGGTGTCTTGCCTTGATAATTAAGGTCACTGTCCCCTATCTGTAATTAAGGTCACTGTCCCCTGATTGCGAGGCGCCATGAAAATATCTGCGATCCGCGTCTACCAGGTCGATCTGCCGCTGGTCGAGGGCCGCTATGCCTGGTCGGAGGGTAAGTACGTCGAGGTGTTCGACAGCACCGTCGTCGAGTTGCTGACCGACGGCGGCCTGTCCGGTTACGGCGAAGTCTGCCCGCTGGGACCTTTCTACCTGCCGGCTTTCGGGCCAGGCGCCCGCGCCGGGATCGCGGAACTGTCCGGCACGCTGATCGGCCAGGACCCGACCGCGATCGGGCCCATCAACCAGCTCATGGACCGGGCGCTGCTCGGCCACCCGTACGTCAAGTCAGCCATCGACATGGCGTGCTGGGATCTCCTCGGCAAGGCTTGCGGCAGACCGGTATGCGACCTGCTCGGCGGCAGATTCGGCGAGAGCATTGAGCTGTACAGGGCGATCAGCCAGCGGCCGGCTGAAGAAATGGCCGCGAACGTCGCCGGGCATCGCGCGGATGGCTATACGAAGTTCCAGCTCAAGGTGGGCGGTGATCCCGCGGACGATATCGAACGCATCCACGCGGCGGCCGACGTGCTGACGGACGGTGAAGTCCTCGTTGCCGATGCGAATACCGGCTGGCGGGTCGACGACGCGCTCCGGGTCGTCAACGCGGTATGCGATCGCGATGTCTACGTCGAGCAGCCATGCCGCTCCTACGAGCATTGCCTTGTTGTCAGGCGGAAAACGCCGCTGCCGTTCATCCTCGACGAGAACATCACGGACATCGAAGCGCTGATGCGCGGCCACCGCGACGGCGCGATGGACGTCATCAACCTGAAGATCTCCAAGGTCGGTGGGCTGACGAAGGCGCGCCAGATCCGCGACCTGTGCGTCACGCTGAACCTGCCCATGACCATCGAGGACAGCTGGGGCGGCGATATCATCACCGCGGCGATCGCCCACCTGGCGCATTCGACGCCGGAGACGCTGCGGTTCTCGGCGACCGACTTCAACAGCTACGTCACGGTTCGCAACGCGACAGGCGCGCCGCAGCGCGTAGACGGCCGGATGCAGGCATCGCACGAGCCCGGCCTCGGCATCGAGCCGGACATGGACGTACTTGGTGAGCCCGTTGCCGTTTACTCGAAGTGAACATCCGGTTCCGCAATACCGCCGATAGCTGGGGCGCCGCCGCCCGGGGACTGCACTGGCTGATCGCGGCGCTGATCCTCGCGCAATTCGTCATCGGCAGCATCGCGGAAGAGATGAAACTCACGCCGGCAAAGCTCGACCTGTTCGTCTGGCACAAGTCGATCGGCATAACGGTGCTGTTGCTCGCCATCCTGAGGCTGGTGTGGCGCATGGGCAATCCGCCGCCGTTGCCGCTGACCGGAATGCCGGAATGGGAGCGCAAACTCGCAGCCGTCGCTCACTGGGTCATCTACGTGCTGATCTTCGCCGTGCCGCTGTCCGGATGGTGGGTCAGCGATGCGTCGCGGGTGCCGTTCAAGGCTTTCTTCGTCGTGCCCATGCCGGATCTCATCGCCACGGATCGTGCCTTGCAGGAAGCCGCTGCCGAGGTGCACGAGTCTCTCACCACGGCCTTGCTGATCGTAGTCATCGTGCACGTCGCCGCGGCGCTCAGGCACCACTTCCTGTTGCACGATGACGTGCTGCGGCGCATGCTGACCGGGCGACGCAACAGGGACTGACCATGACACGAATCATCGCCAGCCTGCTGGTATCGGCGCTGGCCGCGCCGGGCGCGCTCGCGGACGAGTGGCGCATGCAGGACGATGGTGAACTGCATTTCGAGCCCACCTGGGAAGGCGACGTCGTGCCCGGCCGATTCGGTGATTTCGACGTGCGGCTCGACACCGGCGAGGGCGGCATCGCCGGGTCCGAACTCGTGGTTACCGTGAGCCTCGAGAGCGCGGACATGGACGACCCCGACATCAATGAAGCCATCGCGGGTGCGGACTGGTTCGCCGTCAGCAAGTTTCCCGTCGCGACCTACACGAGCGAGACGATCGAAGCGGCAGCGGATGGCAGTTACGTGGCTGCCGGGCATCTCGACCTCAAGGGCGTCCGGCTGCCGGTCACGGTACCGTTCCAGTGGGCCGACTCGGGCGACCGCGCCGCCATGAGCGGCGAGGTCGTGATCGACCGAACGCGCTTCGACGTCGGCAGCGGGGAATGGGCGAGTGGTGAGCCTATCGGCACCGCTGTCGGGGTGCGCTTCAGGGTGACGCTCGAGCGGCAATGAGGGTGCGCGGCGTGCGTATGGCCCTGTTGCCGTTGCTGCCTGCGGCGCTGCTCGCCGCTTGCGCACAACCGCCGTCACGTGCTCCCGCGGACACGACCGCGCCGGCGCTACCGGAGCGGGTTTACGAGGAGGCCGAACGTAAAGGCGAAGCCGTGTACCGCGTGGACCCGCAGGGTTCTCGGGTCCTGATGCGCACCGGGCGCGAGGGATCGATGAAGGCGGCCGGTCACGATCACGTGATCGCCAGCGTGGACCTCGAGGGACTGGTACTGGTCAGCGCCGACCCGGAGAAATCACGCGCCGATCTGCGGTTGCCGCTGCAGAAGCTAGTCGTCGACGAACCGGCCTACCGTGAGCGATTCGGCCTGGAGCCCGAGCTTCCGCCATCCGCCATCGAAGGCACCACCCGCAACATGCAGGACAAGGTGCTGGAGTCGAACCTCTTTCCGTGGGCTACTGCGAGTGTTCGATTGTTGTCGATCGAGCAGGAGCGAGCGGAACTCGACATTACTGTTACCCTGCATGGCACGACGTTCAAATACCGGGTTCCCGCCGATCTGATCGTCGATGCGGAGAAGCTGCGCGCGTCCGGTTCAGTGTCCATAAGCCACGCCGACTTCGGCCTGAAGCCGTTTAGCGCCGCCGGCGGTCTTCTGCGCGTGGCCGAAGATATCGAGGTCGTGTTCGAGGTCGTGGCCGAACGTGGCTTTACCGGGCGCTGATAGCGCAGGAGCGCCCGCGTTTCTGATCGTTGCACCCGACCGGGACTGCGGGGACAGTGACTTTAATTCCCGGTCAATACCGTCTGGCAATTAAAGTCACTGTCCCCTTTTGCGGTGGTAACCTACGCGTGAAGACGAACGGGATTATTTCGCAATGGCTGATGCTGGCGGTAACGACGGACACCAGCGCCGGATAGCCCCCGGTTCGGGGCGGCGGCGGTCGCCTGCATTTCACAAGGGACGCCAGCTCGAACCCGGAGCACAGGACGAGATTGCGGCATTGCTCGGCGACCAGCCGCGCGATCGTGACCTGCTTATCGAGTATCTGCACCTTATGCAGGACGAGTACGGATGCCTGAGTGCCGCACACCTGCAGGCGCTCGCGGCCGAGATGCGGCTGTCGATGGCCGAGGTGTACGAGGTCGCATCGTTTTACGCCCACTTCGACATCGTCCTCGACGGCGAAAACCCGCCGCCGCCCGTCACGGTCCGGGTCTGCGACAGCCTGAGCTGCGCCCTGGCCGGCGGCGACGCGCTGCTCGAATCCCTCCCCGGCAAACTCGGCGACAATGTGCGTGTCGTCCGCGCGCCCTGCATGGGGCGCTGCGACACGGCGCCGGTGGCGGAGGTCGGCCACCGGCATGTCGACCATGCCGATGCCGAGTCGATCGCAACATCGGTGCAAAGCGGCAAGCATCAACCTGAAGTTCCCGAGCATGTCCGCTTCGATGCGTATGTGAAGAATGGGGGCTACTCGTTGTTACGAACCTGCCTTGACGGCTCGAGATTGGTGGACGACGTCATCAAGCGCATGGAGGACTCCCGCCTGCGCGGTCTCGGCGGCGCGGGCTTCCCGGCAGGTCGCAAGTGGCATTTCGTGCGCCAGGAAGCGGGGCCACGCCTGGTGGCGGTGAATGCGGACGAGGGTGAGCCGGGCACCTTCAAAGATCGCTACCACCTGGAGCGCGATCCCCACCGATTCCTCGAGGGCATGCTGATAGCGGCGTGGGCTGTCGAGGCGCAAGCGATCTACATCTACCTGCGCGATGAATACCCGGCGGTCCGCGAGATATTGCTGGAGGCCATCGCGGATCTCGAACGGGCGGGCCTGAACGGAGACCGCGCGATCCACCTGCGTCGCGGCGCTGGCGCATACATCTGCGGCGAGGAGTCCGCGATGATCGAGAGCATCGAGGGCAAGCGCGGATTGCCACGGCACAAGCCGCCGTATCCCAGCCAGGAGGGCCTTTTCGGGCGGCCGACGCTGGTGCATAACGTCGAGACGCTGTACTGGGTGCGCGACATCCTCGAGCGAGGTCCGGACTGGTTCGCAGGGGAGGGGCGCAACGGCCGCAGCGGACGCCGCAGCTTCTCCGTTTCGGGGAGGGTCAAACGGCCCGGCGTGAAATTCGCGCCCGCCGGCATCACCGCGCAGGAATTGATCGACGAGTACTGCGGCGGCATGGCGGACGGGCACGTCTTCAAAGCCTACCTGCCGGGCGGCGCGTCGGGCGGCATATTGCCGGCGGACATGGCGGACATCCCCCTCGATTTCGACACGCTCGAGGAGCACGGTGGCTTCATCGGATCGGCCGCCGTGATCGTGCTTTCCGACAAGGACAGCATCAGGGACGCCGCGCTGAACCTGATGCGCTTCTTCGAAGACGAAAGCTGCGGCCAGTGCACGCCTTGCCGCGTCGGTACGGAGAAGGCCGTGAACCTGATGTCGGCGCATGCGTGGGACCAGGGTCTGCTGGCAGAACTCAGTGGCGCGATGGCCTCCGCCTCGATATGCGGGCTGGGGCAAGCGGCGCCGAACCCGCTGCTTTGCCTGCTCAGGTATTTCCCGGAGGAGCTGTCGTGACCGGGAAGATCACATTCATCCTCGACGGCAGGGAGGTCGAGGCTCTGCCCGGTGAAACCATCTGGCAGGTGGCACAGAGGCAGGGCACGAAAATTCCGCACCTCTGTTACGCACCCGAGCCGGGTTACCGCGCCGACGGCAACTGCCGGGCCTGCATGGTCGAGATCAAAGGGGAGCGCGTGCTCGCGGCATCCTGCATCCGGAAGCCCATTCAGGACATGGTCGTCGACACGGCCTCGGCCGACGCGAAGAATGCGCGGCGCATGGTCATGGAGATGCTGGTTGCCGACCAGCCCGCGCGGGAGGCGGCCCCGGATCCGCAGTCGAAGTTCTGGGCATGGGCCGATGCGATGGGCGTCACCGAGAGCCGTTTCCCGGCACGCGCGAAAACCGCCGGCGACTCGAGCCACGTCGCGATTGCCGTGAACCTGGATGCCTGCATCCACTGCAACCTGTGCGTGCGTGCCTGCCGTGAGGTTCAGGTCAACGACGTCATCGGCATGGCGCATCGCGGCAGCGCGTCGAAGATCGTGTTCGACTTCGACGAGCGGATGGGGGAATCGACCTGTGTGGCTTGCGGCGAATGCGTGCAGGCCTGCCCGACCGGCGCACTGATGGAAGCGAACCTCCTCGACGAGGCCGGTGCGCGGCGGCAATTCGCGGATCGCCACGTCGACACCCTGTGCCCCTATTGCGGCGTCGGTTGCCAGACTCGGGTGTACGTGAGGGACGACAGGATCCTGTGGATCGACGGTCGCGACGGCCCGGCGAACGAACAGCGCCTGTGCGTCAAAGGCCGCTTCGGCTTCGACTACATAACGCACCCGCAGCGCCTCACGAAGCCGATGATCCGCCGCGACGACGCGCCAAAAGCCGGTGCCGCGGAACTCGACCCCGCGAACCCGTGGACGCATTTCCGCGAGGCGAGCTGGGAGGAGGCGCTGGACTTCGCAGCCGCAGGTTTGCGAGAAGCGCTCGATGCTTTCGGGCCGTCGGGACTGGCCGGTTTCGGTTCCGCGAAAGGGTCGAACGAGGAAGCCTACCTCTTCCAGAAGCTGGTCCGCACCGGCTTCGGCACCAACAACGTCGATCACTGCACGCGGCTGTGTCATGCGTCGTCGGTTGCGGCGCTGATGGAGGGTATCGGCTCGGGCGCAGTCACTGCGCCGTTCACGGCGGCGGATGAGGCCGACTGCATCATCGTGATCGGTGCGCGCCCCGAGCAGAATCATCCCGTGGCGGCCACCTACCTGAAGAACCGGGCGCAGCAGGGCGCGAAGCTGATCGTCGCCGATCCGCGCGGGCAGGGGCTGGGCCGCCACGCAAGCTACAACCTCAAGTTCAAGGCCGGCACGGACGTGGCACTCCTGAACGCGATGATCCACACGATCATCGACGAGGAACTGCACGACCCGGGATACCTGCAATCGCACGCCGAGGGATTCGCCGAGCTCGTCGAGCGGGTAAAGGCATTCCCGCCCGAAAAGATGGCCGGGGTCTGCGGCATCGATGCGGCCACGATCCGCGAAGTGGCGCGGCTCTATGCGACCTCGGGCAACTCGATCATCTTCTGGGGCATGGGGATCTCGCAGTCCGTGCACGGCACCGACAATGCCCGCGGCCTGATCGCGCTGGCGCTGATCACCGGGCACGTGGGACGTCCGGGAACCGGGCTGCATCCGCTGCGCGGGCAAAACAACGTGCAGGGCGCGTCGGATGCCGGGCTGATCCCGATGTTCTTTCCCGACTACAAGTCGGTAGAGGATGCCGCCAACCGGCAACGCTTCGAAGAGTTCTGGGGCAAGGAGCTGGATCCGAAGCGCGGACTCACGGTCGTCGAGATCGTGAACGCGATCCACGCCGGCGAGATTCGGGCCATGTACATCCTCGGCGAGAACCCGGCGATGTCGGACCCGGACCAGGCGCATGCGCGCGCGGCGCTGGCGAAGCTCGAGCATCTCGTGGTGCAGGATATCTTCCTCACCGAGACGGCGTGGCATGCGGACGTCGTGCTGCCGGCATCGGCGCATCCGGAAAAAACGGGCACGTTCACCAACACCAACCGGCAGGTGCAGCTCGGCCGCGAGGCTGTGCCGCTGCCGGGTGACGCACGCCAGGACTGGTGGATAACGCAGGAGATCGCGCGGCGCATCGGGCTCGACTGGCGTTACGGCCACCCGCGCGACGTGTTCGCGGAGATGACGGAGGTCATGCCGTCGCTTGCGAACATTACCTGGGAACGTCTCGAGCGCGAGGATGCCGTGACGTACCCCTGCGATGCGCCCGACAAGCCGGGTAATGCCATCATCTTCGGCGCCGGCTTCCCGACGGCGAGCGGACGAGCCAGGATCGTGCCGACCGACCTTACGCCGCCGGACGAACTGCCGGACGACGACTACCCGATGATCCTGACCACGGGGCGCATGCTGGAGCACTGGCACACGGGCGCGATGACCCGGCGCGCGGGCGTACTGGACGAGCTCGAGCCGGAGGCGGTCGCGAGTCTCTCGCCGCGCGACATCGAGCGACTCGGCCTCCGGCCGGGAGATTTCGCCACGGTGTCGACCCGTCGTGGCTCGATTACCCTGCGCGTGCGCCTGGACCGCGAAGTGGCGGACGGCATGGTTTTCATCCCGTTCTGTTACACGGAAGCGGCCGCGAACCTGTTGACGAATCCCGAGCTCGACCCTTTCGGCAAGATCCCCGAGTTCAAGTTCTGTGCCGCGCGCGTCGAGAAAAGGGGACAGTGACTTTAATTGCCAGGCTATTTGCTCCGGCAATTAAAGTCACTGTCCCCTTTTTGGGGCTAGGGGTTCGAAACGCACGATGAGCAACGGCAGCAGCGTCAGGTCGGCGAGCAGGGCGATCAACATGGCGAAGCCCGTCAACAGGCCGAAGTAAATGGTCGGGACGAATTCCGACAGCGCCAGGATGGAAAAGCCCAGCGTCACAGTAACCGTCGTGTAGTACATCGCGCGGCCGATACTGGCATGGCTGCGGTTCACCGCTGCCCAGTAGTTGCGGTCCTTGCCGAACTCCCGGGTAAACCGGTGTACGTAATGGATCGTGTCGTCGACGGCGATACCGATACTGATCGCGGCGACGGTGATAGTCATCAGATCGAGCGGGATCCTGAGCCAGCCCATCAGCCCCAGGACGAGTAATGCCGCGAACACATTGGGGACGATTGCGATCGCCGCCATCTTGATGTTGCGGAACAGGATGACAAACATGGACAGGATGGCGAGGAACACGACGCCGATGGTCAGGATCTGGGAACGGAACAGGCTCTGCAGCATGTTGTTGTACAACACCAGCATCCCGGAGAGATGGACCTGGGCGTCGTCATATCCGAATTCCCTGGTGAGTTCGTGACGAATATTCTGCATCAGCGCTTCGCGTTGCAGCGACGGGTCGGATTCGAAGACGCGTATCGCGAAAC
>Ga0224502_10000840_pt1 | contig 10609 bp, 10 predicted proteins | sample SF_Oct11_sed_USG_5_FD_169104 | JGI IMG/M metagenome (GOLD analysis project Ga0224502, IMG submission 169104) | Sediment microbial communities from San Francisco Bay, California, United States - SF_Oct11_sed_USGS_13 | ecosystem: Environmental > Aquatic > Marine > Sediment | place: USA... | reverse complement strand
TTATCCCGGCCGCCGCACAGCCGCGGCCGCAAACGGTCATCGAGATCGATGCGGTGGGCAACGAGGTCACGACGCAGCGAGAGCGTGCGCCGGACGTCGAAGAACTGCGGGTCGCGCTGTGGGACATACTCGATGCCGAGGGAAAGACCCTGGCAGCCCTGAACGCGAGCCTGTTTGCCGCCGACCTGAGCGACCAGGTCGGCCGCCGGATCCTCGCCGCGAGACGGGAGATCGGCGATAAACTCGTGCGAACCTATTGCGTCGGCAAGGGGATCGCCGTCGCATTCAACCCGGTTCCCGTCGCGGACCTGTTCGCGGCGGCGTTCATCGACGTCGCCATGGTCGTGCACCTGTCGCGCGTGTACGGCTTGCCGCTCAGCAACCGGGAGGCCGGTTCGCTGATCGGCGTAATAGTCGCCGAATCGGCCGCACTGATGGGGACGGTCTGGGCGCTGCATTTCGTGTCGAGCGCGCTCAAGGTCGGCACGGTAGGCTTGTCGACGGTACTGACGGCGGGCGCGCAGGGCGCAATCGCGTACTACAGCACTTACGTGGTCGGGCGCATCGCCGCCGAATACCTCGCGAAGGGCAAGTCCTGGGGCGAGGGCGGACCGAAAAAAGTGGTGCAGCGGATACTCGACGATCTCGATCGCGAGACGGTGCTGCGCGATGCCAGGCGGGAGATTCGTGCGCGGCTGAAGCCGGGGTGAGACGGCCGGCATGGACAGACAGGCACGGCTCGAACGCATCTACGAGACGGTTCGCGACATTCCAAGCGGCAACGTGGCCAGCTACGGCCAGGTTGCGGAGATCGCCGGCATACCGCGCGGGGCACGGCAGGTCGGCTGGGCATTGAGGAAGCTATCCCGTGGCGAGGATGTACCCTGGCACCGTGTCATAACCGCTTCCGGTAGAATCGCGTTCGAGGCAGGGAGTGCCCGCTTCGAAAAACAGCAGGCGCTGCTTGCGGAGGAAAATGTCACGGTCACTGCGGGCCGAGTCGACATGCGCAAGTATCGCTGGCGGCCAGAGCTCGACGAACTGCTGTGGAAGCCGACTTCGGCCTGGGATGATCATTGAAAGGGGAGACACTCTAATGGCGACGGTAATCTTTTCTCACGGCCAGGAAAGCGGGCCCTGGGGCACGAAGATCACGGCGATGGCCGAAATGGTGAAGGAACTCGGCTGCAAAGCCGACAGCATCGACTATCAGGGTATCGCCGATCCGACGGAGCGAGTCGAGAAGTTGGTTGCCGCGTGCGAGGGCATCGACGATACGTTGATACTCGTCGGTTCCAGCATGGGCGGCCACGTCGCGACCGCGGCGGCAGCGAGAGTGGACGTCGACGGTTTGTTCGTGCTCGCGCCGGCTTTTTACATGCAGGGCTACGAGGAACTGACGCCGCGACCACCCGGAAGGCCGATCTGCATCGTGCACGGCTGGCACGATGACGTTGTTCCTGCCGACAACAGCATTCGCTTTGCGCGAGAGTGCAACGCAGAACTCCACCTCATCGACGGTGACCACCGGCTGACGGACAAGGTTACCGAGATTTCCGCCTACCTGAAGCGTTTCATCGGCCGGATCGAAACGGCGTCGGATTAGGGCCTGTTAACAGGTCCTGGAGCATCTCAGCCAAAATCAAGGGTTTGCAGGCACGGTGTTTTCGGTAGACTGACTCGCCATGAACATCGGGGGAATTCTCTTGCAGCCGCTGTACTGGCTGGCGGGCAAGATCTTTGCGATCTGGGCGCGGCCCGTGATTCAGCCGGAAGCGCCTTTCGAGTTGATAGCTAATCCGGATGCGGCTGTCTGCTATGTCCTCGAGACCGGCGGCCTCGCCGACATGCTGGCACTGGAACGTGCCTGCAAGCGACACAGCATGCCGTCGCCGAGCGAGTCTTTCGATTGCTGTGGCAGGCGCGAGTCGCGCCGCGTGGTCGTCATGCGGCGAATGCAGGGGTTCATCATTCGACGGCCCGCGCCGCAAGGTTCGCCGCGGCTGCGGCGCCTCGTGGCGGCGGCCGATGCCAAACAGCAGGAGTTGCTGCTGATCCCGGTCGCCATCTACTGGGGCCGCTCGCCGCAGAAAGAGCGCTCGGTGTTCAAGCTCCTGTTCGCCGAGAACTGGGCCGTAGCCGGCAGGATCCGCAAGTTCTTCGCGACCGTGCTGCTCGGCCGGAATACGTTGCTGCGTTTCAGCGAGCCGCTGCCGCTGAGCTCCATCGTCTCCGGCGATCTCGATTCGGAGGTGGCATTTCGAAAGGTCTCGCGAATTCTGCGCGTCCACTTCCGGCAGCGCCGTACAGCTACCGTCGGGCCCGACCTGTCGAACCGCCGCACTGTCGTCAACCAGGTCCTGAGGGCACCGGGCGTTCGCAAGGCGATCGTAAACGAGGCCGGCAGTGATCCGGCCGCGCGGGAAAGAGCGCGCAAAGATGCGCGCCGCTATGCGCACGAGATTGCGGCGGACATTTCCTATCCCACGATCCGGGTGTTCGAGCGCCTCCTGCGCTGGCTGTGGACGAGCATCTATGACGGCGTCGACGTCGCTCATACCGATCGTCTGCACGACGTGGCCAACGACAAGGAAGTCGTCTACGTGCCGTGCCACCGCAGCCACTTCGACTACCTGCTGCTCGGCTATATCCTCTACAAAGAGGGCTTGCAGACACCGCACATCGCCGCCGGCATCAATCTCAACCTCCCCGTCGTCGGCCCGATATTGCGGCGCGGCGGCGCGTTCTTCCTGCGGCGCAGCTTCAAAGGCAACCGGCTGTATGCGGCCGTGTTCGACGCCTACCTCGACCAGATTCTGCAGCGCGGCTACTCCGTCGAATACTTCGTCGAAGGGACCCGGAGCCGCGCCGGATGGTTACTGGCCCCGAAGGGCGGGATGCTGGTCATGACGGTGCACTCGTACATCAAGAACCCGAAGCGCCCGATCGTATTCGTGCCCGTGTACTTCGGTTACGAGAAGCTCATCGAGGGGGATTCCTTCATCAACGAACTCAGCGGTTCCGAGAAAAAGAAGGAGTCGCTGTTCGGGCTGATCCGCTCGGTCAAGTCCCTGCGTGAGAATTTCGGCAAGGTATACGTGAACATTGCCGAGCCTATCGAGCTCGATTCGGTGCTGGATGATCGCATGCCGGATTGGCGGGATGCGATGCCGGAAGATGGTGAGCGGCCGGCGTGGCTCGGCGGCGTGGTCGACGAACTCGGCATCGACATAATGAGTAACATCAACGCAGCGGCGGCCGTGACGCCGATCAGCCTGCTCGCCTATGTGTTGCTCGCAACCCCAAAACAGAAGATCGGGGCACAGGAACTCAGGCGCCAGCTCGAGCTCTATCTCAAGTTATTGGCGAACTTCCGCTACTCGGAATCGGTGACGCTCCCGGAATGGACCCCGGACAAGATCATCCGTCACGGCGAAGACCTGGAGGTCATCAGCCGCACCTCGCACCCCATGGGAGACGTCATTCACATGACCGAGCACACGGCCGTGCTGATGACCTATTTCCGCAACAACATCCTGCATTTGCTCGCAGTGCCCGCAGCCGTTGCCTGCTGCTTCATCCAGGGCCGTGAACTCGAACACGCCGAACTGCAGCGGCTGATCCGCCTCATATATCCGTTCATGCGCAAGGAGTTGTGCCTGAAGTGGGACTATGACGACATCGACGATGTAACGACGCAAGCAATCGAGGCCTTGCTCGAACTGGAGTTGCTGACAAGGGGGCAAAACAAGAAGATGCTGGTACGTCCTCACGCCGGGTCGGCAAAGGCCTACCAGCTGATGATGCTGGGACAGTCGATGGTACCGATGCTGCAGCGCTTTTATCTCGTCGTCGCGATACTCGTGCACAACGGCTCCGGCAAGCTCACGAGGGGGCAGCTGGAGTCGCTTTGCCAGCAGAGTGCCGAACGCCTGTCCATGATATACGGGCTACATTCCCCCGACTTCTTCAACAAGACACTGTTTCACGATTTCATCAAGAAGCTGCAGGACCTGGATATTCTGCGCCGCAACGCCGGCGGCATGATCGAGTTCGATGACGACATCAACAGCATCGGCGCGGATGCACGGCTGGTTCTCGGCGAACAGATCCGCCACAGCATCCTCTCCCTGACATTCGATAGCACGGAGGCCGACGTATGAAGGTCGCATCGTTCTACCGCTTTCTCGGTCTCGGCGACGCGCGGGCGTTTCGTGAAGAGCTCCAGGCTTTTTGCGATGCGCGCGATGTCCTGGGGACCATCCTCGTCGCGGCAGAAGGCTTTAACGGCACGATCTGCGGGCGGGAAGAGAGCATCCTCGAGGTCTTACACTGGATCGAGGGACGGCTGGGCCTGGAGGTACCGGTCGAGGCGCGGTGGACCGACGCCACCGAGGCGCCGTTTCGCCGCATGCGCGTGCGCGTCAAGAAGGAGATAGTCACGCTCGGGCGCCCGGACATCCTGCCGCACCGGAAGACCGGCAGCTACGTGCCGCCCGGGCAATGGAACGCGCTCATCGAGAACCCCGAGGTGCTGGTTATCGATACGCGCAACCACTACGAGGTGGAAGTAGGCACGTTCCCGCGCGCGATCGACGCCGGCACAGACAGCTTCCGGCAGTTTCCGGATTTTGCCAAGCGGCTCGCCGAAACGTCCAGGGACCGGCCTCTCGCGATGTTCTGCACCGGCGGCATCCGCTGCGAGAAAGCGACGGCATTGATGCTGGAACTCGGTTTCGAGGAGGTTTACCACCTCCAGGGCGGAATACTGAACTACCTCACGGAAATGCCAGATACGGAGAACCGGTGGCAGGGGGAGTGTTTCGTGTTCGACACGCGGGTGGCCGTAGACAAGGATCTTGCGGAAGGCGGCTACGTCCAGTGCCACGCATGCAGAAGGCCGCTCTCGGCCGCGGATCTCGAATCACCGGGCTACCGGGAAGGGGTATCCTGCCCGCACTGCATCAACGAGATCGACGAGGATCGCACGGCCCGGCTGGAAGAACGCCGCAAACAGGTCGCGCTCGCGGAACAGCGCGGCGAGAAACACATCGGCCAGAAACTCTGAGCGTTTCAATTAGGGGACAGTGACCCTAATTCGAAGCAAGCAAGCGGGACTCCTCGTCACATCTCGATGCCCGAATTAGGGTCACTGTCCCCTAATTGCTCCCGAATTAGGGTCACTGTCCCCTAATTGCTAATTGCGCGAGCGCGAGCGGCGTCAGGCATCGAGGTCGGGGATGAGCTCGCTTTCCAGCGCCGTAATCATGTCCTTGAGCAACAGCTTGCGTTTTTTCAGGCGGCGAATGCGCAACTGGTCGACCATGGGATCGTGCTGCAGGCGATCGATCAGGTAATCCAGGTCCCTGTGATTTACCCGCAACTCGCGTAAACGCTCGAGCTGCTTGAAGGATTCGGTGTCGACTTTTTCGGACATGCAGACCGTGCGAAGCTGAATCGGTAGTTGCTCTTAGTATATTAGTAGACCGTTACGGCCATGCTACTCGGGGTCGGGGAGCAGCGCCAGCCAGTCGTGATCGGTTGCCCCGATGACCAGGAAATGCGGGTTCAAAATGTCTTCTTTCTGGTTGTATTTCATAGGCTTGCCATCAAGGGTCACGACAGAGCCGCCGGCCTGTTCGACCACCGCCTGAGCGGCCGCCGTGTCCCATTCCGAGGTCGGCCCGAGGCGGGGATAGACGTCCGCGCCGCCTTCCGCGACCACGCAGAACTTCAGCGAGCTGCCCATGGGCACGAGATCGCAATCGCCGAGATTGTCGATAAAGGCGTCGAGGCTCGCGCCCCGGTGGGAACGGCTGCCGACCACCCGGACGGGCTGTGCGCTGCTCCGGGTCACATGTATCGGCGTGGGCCCCGCCCCGTCGCTGCGCAGTTCCGCGCCGCGCCCCTCGCAACCGACGTAGGTCTTTCCCTGGACCGGCACATGGACCACGCCAAATACCGGGCGGCCATCGGCGATGAGCGCGATATTGACGGTGAACTCGCCGTTCCGGTTCACGAATTCCTTGGTACCGTCGAGCGGGTCGATGAGCCAGTACGACGGCCAGCCGCTGCGCTCCGCGAACGGTGGCAGCCCGGATTCCTCTGAAATTATGGGCAGATCGGGCGTCAGTTCGGCCAGTCCCGCGACAATCCGGCGGTGGGAGGCAAGGTCTGCCTGGGTCAGGGGCGACTCGTCATCCTTGCTTTGAACGTCGAAGTCGCTCGCGTAGACTTCGAGAATCGCATCGCCGGCCTTCCTGGCCAGGTCGACGATCGGTTCGATGAAATCGACATATTTCATTTCAGCATCCTTGTAAGCCTACGGGGCGCGCAGTATACGGTGAATGACGACCCTAAAACCATGCTGACTCACTGCGAGACGCTGATGCTCGATATGGACGGCACGGTGCTGGATCTCGCCTACGACAATTACGTGTGGAAGGAGCTGGTTCCCGAGCACTATGCGATGGCGACAGGCATCAGTGTCGATGACGCGCGCAGCCGGCTGTATGCCAAGTATCAGGCCATCCAGGGAGACATCCAGTGGTATTGCCTGGATCACTGGAGCGAGCGCCTGGGCCTGGACGTGCTCGCCCTGCACCGCGACGTCAATCACCGGATCGACTACCTGCCGGGCGCCAGGGACTTTCTCCAGGCATTGCGAGAGCGTGACGTGCGTGTGCTGTTGGTAACGAATTCGCACCCCGATACACTGGCGCTCAAGGACGAGGTGACCGGCCTGGGGGCCTATTTCGATGCCATTTACACCTCGCACCAGTTCGGTCATGCCAAAGAGCGCCAGGAGTTCTGGCATGCATTACAGGAGGAAGAGGGCTTCCAGGCGGAATCGACACTGTTCGTGGATGATAACCAGACTGTGTTGAAGAGTGCCGATACCTATGGCGTCGAGATGCTCGTCGAGATAAGCCACCCCGATACCTCGGAACCTGCCCGGGAGACCCCGGCCTATGCGGACGTCAGGGGTCTGGCGGACCTGCTCGATACCTAGCCGCTCGGCTCGGCGCTCAATCGCGGTTCGAGAACGGCCCCTCCTGGAGCAAAATCCGCCCCTACGATTTCTTCGGCGGGCGCTTGCTGCGGCTCGGACGCTTGTTGCTGCTTCGCTTGCGGCGCTGCTCCGTGCGCTTCCTCGGTCGCACTTTCGGTTTCTCGACCACCGGGAGCAGGGCCACATCGTAGTTGGCGACCGGGATCTTGTGGCCGATGTAGTCCTCGATGTCGGGCAGCGAGACTGCGTAAGTCTCGCAGCCGAAGCTGATCGCATCGCCGGCGGCGCCGGCACGCGCCGTGCGGCCGATACGATGCACGTAGTCTTCCGAATCCTGCGGCAGGTCGTAGTTGATGACGTACTGGACGTCGGGTATGTGCAGGCCGCGCGAAGCCACGTCGGTACCGATCAGGACAGGCAGGTCGCCGCTCTGGAAGTCCATCAGCATGCGCAGGCGTTTCTTCTGCGGTACGTCGCCGGAAATCGCCCGGGCATCGATACCGTTCGCCTGCAGGTAGGCCTGCACGCGCTCGGCTTCGCGCTTCATGTTGACGAATACCATTATTCGCGCTTGTCCCATTTCGCGAATCAGGCCGACAAGCAACGGCATCTTCTCCTCGTTCGAGGGAAAGAAAATCGCCTGGCGCACCTTGTCCGCAGTCACCTTGTCGGGCTCGATGCGGATCAGCTCCGGCTCGTTCATGTGCTCGTAGGCGAGTTCCATGACGTTGTGCGAAAGCGTTGCCGAGAACAACATGTTCAGGCGCTTGTCGGGCGCGGGCAGCCTCCTGAGCAGGTAGCGGATATCCTTGATGAAGCCCATGTCGAACATGCGGTCGGCTTCGTCGAGCACCGCTACCTCGACGCGATCGAGCTTGAACACGCCCTGCTTGAAATAGTCGATGATGCGCCCGGGCGTGCCGATCAGAATATCGATTCCTTCCTGGATCGTGCGGCGCTGCTTTTCATAATCTGTGCCCCCGAACGCGAGCCCGACCTTGAAACCCGTGTGGCTGCCGAGCAATTCGGCGTCCTTCGCGATCTGCACCGCAAGCTCACGGGTCGGCGCCAACATGAAGGCGCGCGGCTGTTTTTTCTCGTCGTCGGCCGGCGGTGAGGACAGCAGGCGCTGATACGTCGAGATCAGGAAGGCTGCGGTCTTGCCGGTGCCGGTCTGCGCCTGGCCGGCGACGTCGTGCCCCTTGAGTGCGATCGGCAGGGTGCTGGCCTGGATGGGGGTACAGAATTCGAAGCCGGCATCACGAATGCCCGCCCGGACTTGCTCGTGTATGTCGAGATCGTCGAATCTGAGGTCGCTCAGATGATTTTGGCTCATATATTCTTGGTCGGAAAATGTGCGTGAAAAGCTTGCAAAATGGCTCGCGAAGCGTTCAAATTAGCGTAATTCGACGCGACAATCGTCGCACCCGCCGTATTCGTTTTCACCAATTCCAGATAGAAGCCGGAATTAGTCGGCGTTAAAGCGCGATAGTTTGCCTGATGTTGCGGGCAGCGTCATCCATTTTGCAGAGTTCGTTTATCGGGGGAGCTGATGACGAGCCTGCCAAAACCAAACGATTTGGATCTTCGAGTGTGGAGGAAGTAGCCGGTGAGCCACAATATCGTGCACACCAACGATAGTAATTTCGACACGGATGTCTTGCAGTCGGACAGGCCCGTCCTGCTCGACTTCTGGGCCGAATGGTGCGGTCCCTGCAGGATGATTGCGCCGCTGCTCGACGAAGCAGCAAGTGAATATGCGGACAAGCTTGCAGTCGTCAAGCTCAACATTGACGAAAATCCGAACACGCCCCAGAAATTCGGCATCCGCAGCATACCGACCTTGATGTTATTCAAGGACGGAGCAGTGGCTGCGCAGAAGCTGGGCGCCATGTCGAAATCTCAATTGACGGAATTCCTGGAAAGCAATCTGTGAGAGGGTACTTGGGTAATTCAACGAAGAGCCGGCCAAAACAGTCCGGCAGCAAGAGCAAGGGCAGCCCCAACAGGAGACGCCGCAGGCGTCCACCTCAGTCGGAATATCCCGACGACGACGGCAGCCTCGAGGTAATTCCACCGGAGGAACTCGAGCAGAGCAAGGACACGATGAACCTGTCCGAGCTCAAGACGCGTCCCGCGGCGCAGCTCGTGGCGCTCGGTGAAACCCTCGGACTGGAGGGCCTGGCGCGCTCGCGCAAGCAGGACATCATCTTCTCGATCCTGAAGGCGCATGCGGACCAGGGCGAGCATATCTACGGCGAAGGTGTTCTCGAGATACTGCAGGACGGTTTCGGCTTCCTCCGCTCGGCCGACAGTTCGTACCTGGCCGGGCCCGACGACATCTACGTGAGCCCCAGCCAGATCCGCCGCTTTGCGCTGCGGACGGGCGACACCGTTTCCGGCCTGATTCGTCCGCCGAAAGACGGCGAACGCTATTTTGCGCTGCTCAAGGTGGGGCAGATCAATTTCGATGCCCCGGAGAACGCCCGCAGCAAGGTGCTGTTCGAGAACCTGACGCCGCTGTTCCCGAAGGATCGCCTCAAGCTGGAGCAGGGCAACGGGAGCACCGAGGACCTGACCGCGCGCATCATCGACATGGTTGCGCCGATCGGCAAGGGCCAGCGCGGCCTGATCGTATCCCCGCCAAAAGCCGGTAAGACGATGCTGCTGCAGAACATCGCGTCCGCTATCTCGGCCAATAATCCCGAGGTGGACCTCATGGTATTGCTCATCGACGAGCGTCCCGAGGAGGTCACCGAAATGGAGCGCACCGTGCGCGGCGAAGTCGTGTCGTCGACCTTCGACGAGCCGGCGAGCCGGCATGTGCAGGTGGCCGACATGGTCATCGAAAAGGCCAAGCGCCTTGTCGAACACAAGCGCGACGTCGTGATCCTGCTCGATTCGATCACTCGCCTCGCCCGTGCCTACAACACGGTCGTGCCGTCGTCGGGCAAGGTTCTCACGGGTGGCGTCGATGCAAATGCATTGCATCGTCCGAAGCGGTTCTTCGGTGCAGCGCGCAATATCGAGGAAGGCGGCAGCCTGACCATCCTTGCGACCGCACTCGTGGATACTGGTTCCAAGATGGACGAGGTGATCTACGAGGAGTTCAAGGGCACCGGCAACATGGAGATCCACCTCGATCGCCGCATCGCCGAGAAGCGCGTATTCCCGGCAATCAACATCAACCGTTCGGGAACGCGCAAGGAAGAGCTGCTGACCGATCAGGACGAGCTGCAGAAGATGTGGGTCCTGAGAAAGGTGCTGCACCCGATGGACGAACTCGCGGCAATCGAGTTCCTGCTGAACAAGTTGCAGGACACGAAGACCAACGCGCAATTCTTCGAGGCGATGAAGCGCTGAGGATACGCCGCCGCCGGCGGTTCGAGAACCGCCCCTGCGGCGTTCGATCAGACCTGTAGGGCGCGCCTCGGCGCGCGATTGCGGTTCTCGTTCCGTAACTACAGCATCTCGCCTGCAGACACCGTCGCCTTGTAGCGCGGCAGGCCGTCGTTGATGACCAGCCACGGCACCCTGTCCTGGACCCAGATATGCGCTTCCGGCTCGATGCCTGTCGTATCGTCGATGCTCGCAAGC
>Ga0224502_10000837_pt1 | contig 10626 bp, 7 predicted proteins | sample SF_Oct11_sed_USG_5_FD_169104 | JGI IMG/M metagenome (GOLD analysis project Ga0224502, IMG submission 169104) | Sediment microbial communities from San Francisco Bay, California, United States - SF_Oct11_sed_USGS_13 | ecosystem: Environmental > Aquatic > Marine > Sediment | place: USA: California... | reverse complement strand
AAATTTACGGCAGTATTACTTCTTGGATATGAGGCAATCTGTTTATGGCTTAAAATCAACTTCTAATTAGAATGCTAACGTTGTCCGTCAAGCCCTGTAAGATTGCAGGCGTGCAATCTGCCGCAGGAGACGAACATGGAATATGGGCTCGATATTAGAGGTAGCCCCTGCGCTTTGGCCATATCGATCACCTCTTGGGGAGGATTTTTCTTTCTGACAAACACCACCGCTCCGACACCTCCTACAATGGCTGTGCGTATAACCTGGATCGTTGTCAAACCCGTTAATAAGAGGCTATCTTCAGAAACTTTGTTCAGAATATCGCTCATTAAATCGGCGGCGCCACATCTGGTGATGTCTTTATCCAGTTTATCTTTTCCGACCAAAAGCGTCGCATCCAGCGCATCAACAATTTCTGCTAACCTCATATCCCGATCCCACCATTTTGCCTAGCGTTTAGTGACGGTTCATGTTTAAGATTCAGGCGATTGATGACGTCCGACTGAAAAAGGATCAAACCCAGAGATTAGAAAAGTATAGGATATCGGGTGTCGAAGTGTCAATGATAAGTATGGTAATTCAAAGGTTAAAAGGTTCAGGGTTCAAAGGTTCAAGGTTGTAACCCAGAACGCTGAACCCAGAACCCGATTTACACAAACAGCGGCACAACCTCAAACTTATTGACATCGACCAGGCCGATATCGGTCAGCTTTAATTCCGGTATCACGGGCAAGGCCAAAAAGGAAAGGGTCATGAACGGATCTTTTAATGGGGTACCCATATCATGTGCAACTCCAATGAGGTTGTCCAGTTGATCGCGGACCCTCCGGACCGGTTCCAAAGACATCAGCCCCGCAACCGGCAATGCCAGTTCAGCCAGAATATGGGTATCGGATACGGCCGCCAGGCCGCCTCCCATTTTTACCACCGCTTCGACTGCGGCTCGCATGTCCGCATCTGTGGTGCCGACGACAATAATGTTATGAGAATCATGGGCAACACTGGAAGCCAGGGCGCCGTGTTTTAAGCCAAAGCCCTTAACAAAGCCCTTGCCGATATTGCCGGTGCCATTGTGGCGTTCAATAACCGCCATTTTTAGCATATCCTTTGAAGGATCGCTTACCGCTTGATTGTTTTTAACCGTTATCTCTTCGATAAGCTGATGGGTAATCACCTGTTCCGGCACAATTTCAATTACACGTACTTGTTTTTTATCAGCAGATATAGCGAAATCGATTTGCTGAAGATCAACATGCATCGATGGCGGGACGGTGGCCGCTGGAGGAACCTGAATATTCGGTAATATTTTTCCGTTTTCGGCTGTTAAAATTCCCCGGCAATATACCGCTTCAATGACCGGTTTTTTCAAATTCGAAAATACGACCAGATCGGCCTGTTTGCCAGGCGCAAGAGCGCCCAGGTGGTCCAATTTGAAATATTCTGCCGGGTTCAGGGTCGCCATTTGGATCGCTAAAATTGGGTCCAGACCCGACTGAATGGCTTCATACACGATCGAATCAATATGACCCTCTGTGATCAGGTCGTGGGGGTGCCGATCATCGCTGCACCACATCATCCGTCTGGCTGTTTTTTCGTTCACGGCCGGCAGCAGCGCCTGTAAATTTTTGGCGCAGGTTCCCTGACGGATCATGATGTACATACCGGCCATGAGCTTTTCTTTGGCTTCCTGCTCGGTGGTGCACTCATGATCACTTTGAATGCCAGCTGAGATATAAGCATAAAGCTCCGGTCCTTTGAGTCCGGGCGCGTGACCGTCGATCGGCTTTTTTTGTTGCCGGGCAGCGCCTATTTTGGCCAATACATCCGGATCCCGATTGATAACTCCAGGAAAATTCATCATCTCAGCCAGTGCGATAATTCTTTCGTTATTTAATAACGGGCGCAGGTCTTCAGCGGTTAGGCGGGCACCGGCGGTTTCCATTTCGGTTGCCGGCACACACGACGGCAGGGTAAAATAGATATTGATGGGTTGTTGTTCTGCCGACTGCAGCATATATTCGATTCCCGATAACCCCAGCACGTTAGCGATTTCATGGGGATCGGCCGCTACGGTCGTGGTGCCATGTACGACAACTGTCCGGGCGAATTCGGAAATGCAGGCCATCGAGCTTTCAATATGAACATGCCCATCAATAAACCCGGGCGCGACATATCGGCCTTTTAAATCCACAACATTTTTGGCCTCGTATGGGCCGAACCCGACGATCTTCCCATCACTGATTGCGATTGCATCCGGTACGACCTCGCCTGCAAATACATTGATGATCTGCGCGTTGGTTAAAAGCAGATCAACGGTTTTTTCACCGTGTGCTGCTTTAATCGTTTCCGTCAAATCCATTGTAAAGGTCCTTTGCTCTGGAAGCTGTGGTATTAAACAAAGGTTTCGGGTGTCATTCGGTTTTCGAGGACGAGGACCTTCTTTTATTCGGCTCATTTTATTCGTCCTCGTTCTCGTTCTCGTACTCGTTCTCGTACTCGGGTGCTGTCAAATAATACCCCTGAAACCTGATAATAAGTAGGCCCCGTCAGCTAAACATTGATGCCCAAAACCTGCTATGCACATTAACTCTTGATACCACCGGCAATCGTCCGGACCCTGGCCATAATCTCCTCAACATCCAGGCTGAGAACGTTTCGATTTTTAACAAGGATGCAACCATCCACGACCACATCGCGCACGTCCGAACTTTTGGCCGTATAGACGATATGGGATTCGGGGTGGTAGATGGGCATCAGATGCGGTCTGCGGGTGTCGATGATGATCAAATCGGCTTGCTTGCCGACTTCTAGAGAACCGGTGTGCTTGTCAAGGCCAATGACCTTGGCGCCTTCAATGGTCGCCATCTCCACAACGGTTCTGGCATCCATCACTGTCGGGTCAAATGTTTCGACTTTATGAAGTTTTGCGACCATGTCCATTTCGTGAAACAGATCCAGATTGTTATTGCTGGCACAGCCGTCTGTGCCCAGACCCACCGGAATGCCGGCTTTTAAAAGCTTAGGTGCCGGTGCGATTCCCGCTGCTAATTTGGCATTGCTTTCCGGATTATGGGAAATGCCGACTTTGCGCGCGGCGATAATTTCGATATCTTCATCATCGATCCAAACACAATGGATCAGCAAGGTATTTTCATCCAGGATGCCCAGCTGTTCGAGATATTGGATCGGTGTGGTCTGATATTCATCCTGGATTTGGCGGCACTCGTTTTGAGTTTCAGCCGCGTGAATTTGAAACAGCAATCCGTTTTCGATACAAAGCGCTTTGGCGTTTTTCAACGTTTCAGCGCTGCAGGTATAGGCTGAATGGCAAAATACGGACGGGGTGATCAGCGCGGAAGGGTTACGCCATTTTGCAGCAAATGTTTGAGAAATCCGAATGTTTTCCTTGGGTTCCGGGACCCCCGGGGCCGGAAAATCAATGACCCCCTGGGCCAGGACTGCCCGCAGTCCGCTGGTTTTGACAGCCTCAGCCACCGTGTTTTCATAAAAATACCCATCACAGCAGGTGGTGGTTCCTGAAAGTAACATTTCAGCGCAGGCCAGCAGCGTGCCCCAGCGAACATTTTCTGGATTTATATGGGTACTTTCAGCAGGAAAAATGTGCTGGTTTAACCAGACATCCAGCGGCAGATCATCGGCCAGGCCTCGAAGCAAGGTCATGGGGAGATGGGTATGGGTGTTCACCAGACCCGGCATAATGAGACCGCCGCCGGCATCCAGGGTCTCTTTTGCCGCCGGAAGCGTTTGCTTGCCGGACCCGGCTTCGATGCGCTGTAATTTACCCGCTTTTATGCAAAGCAGGCCATCGGGGATAATTTCAAATGCAGCGTTAACGGTAACAATGGTTCCGTTGTGGATGACAAGATCATAAGTCATAGATTCATCGTACCCTGAAACTAGATAATTTTAGTTTATTTGATGTGAATGCTATATCTCAATAAAAACAAATTGAAGCGTTTCGAGTTTCGCGTTCCGGGTTAAAATATTGCAACCCAGACTCTGTCGAGCATAACTCGCAACTCGTAACACGTAACACGCAACGAAAGAACGAACCCGATACCCCCCCAATACGCCATATGCCCACAAATACCTATCCTGCCCTTATCTCTGCTGCAATTTCATTGACGTCCTCCATGACCCTTTTCAAATCCAGGGATTTAAGCTTGCGGTCTTCCATAACCACCGTGCCGTTAATTATTGAGGCGCTGACGTCGCTTCCCATGGCTGCATATACCAGGTGGGAAACCGGGTTGTAAACGGGGGTCAGGTGAGGCTTATTTGTGTCGATAACGATGAGATCCGCTTTTTTACCGGTCTCAAGTGAGCCAATAACCTGATTCAGTCCTAAGGCTTGCGCGCTTTGGATGGTGGCCATTTTTAATACCGTGCGGGCATCCATTACGGTAGGATCCAGCGTCTTGGCTTTATGGAGTTTGGCAACCGTATCCATTTCCAAAAAAAGATCCAGGTCGTTGTTGCTGGCACATCCATCGGTTCCCAAACCGACGCAGATTCCCGCATTTAACAGTTCGGGGATCGGCGCCACACCGGATGCCAGTTTCATGTTGCTCTCCGCGTTGTGGGCCACTTTTACATCGAAGCGTTGAAGCAAGGCGATATCGTTTTCGGTCAGCTCGACACAATGGCATGCAAGAACATTGGAAGCCAAAACTTCGATTTCAGCGAGGTGTTCCACCGGAGTCCGGCCATAACGTTCTTTTATTTGTTCAACTTCGCTTTTGGATTCGGCCAGGTGGATGACCAGGGGTAAACCGTAGGATTGTGACAGGTTAGATGCTTTTTTTAGTAATTGAGGCCCACACAGATAGGTTGAATGCGGCTCTACGGCAATGGTGACCAGGGGATCGTCTTTCCAGGTATCAATCAGCGTTTGGGTATATTCAAATCCTTTCTCGATGGGGCCGTAATTGGGCGAATCAAAATCATACAGCACCTCTCCGACAACGGCCCTCACACCGGCCTGTTTTGCAGCCCGGGCGACCGCATCCTCGAACAAATACATATCGCAGAAGCAGGTGATACCGGACATGATCATTTCCGCACAGGCCAGCAGGGCCCCCGAGTAGACTTTGTGATCATCCAGTTTGGCCTCGGCCGGGAAAATATGGTCATTGAGCCAGGTCATCAACTGAAGGTCATCTGCCAGTCCCCTGAAGCAAGTCATGGAGGCATGCGTGTGGCTATTGATCAGCCCCGGCATGATGATTCCGCCGTTCGCATCAATAACCCGGGAGATGCTCCAGTCCGAAAAATCAATGGCCGGTGCGATTGCCGTGATCGTATCTTTGCTGATGGCGACCGCGCCGTTGCTTATTTGCGTGTCGTTTGTATTTAACGTCAGTACGGTTCCGTTTTCAACGAGGATGTCAGCGGATTTCGCTTTCATATATTTTTTCAGCAACCCCTTTCATGATTTTTTCCAGCAGCGCAGTCGCACCCTGGGCCACTGCAATGATTTCCTCAACGGTCGCCGGAATTGGATCGTCCGGATTATGGACGTTGGTAATCGTCGAGAGCCCAAGCACCCGCATGCTGCCATGGACCGCAGCAATCACTTCTTGCACCGTTGAAAAGCCGACGGCATCTGCTCCGATGGTTTGTAAAAATTTTACTTCCGCCGGTGTCTCGAGGGAAGGCCCTGCAAGCCCCGCATATATTCCTTTTTGCAGATGTGCTCCGGCGGTTTTGGCGATGCCTTCGGCCGCGGAAATTAGATCTTGATTATAGGCCCGGCTCATATCCGGAAACCGCATGCCCCAGCTGTCTTCATTGGGACCGATGAGCGGGTTTGTGCCGCTCAGATTAATGTGATCGGTAATCAGCATGATCTCGCCGGCCCTAAATTCAGGATTCAGGCCGCCGGCTGCATTTGATAGGATCAGAACCTTTACGCCAAGTTGCTGCATGACCCGAATGGGGTAGGTGACTTCCAGGGGACTATAGCCTTCGTATAGATGGAAGCGGCCTTGCATGGCCATAAGCGGGCAGCTGTTCATATTGCCACAGAGCATGCGGCCGATATGGGTTTGAACCGTTGAGAGCGGGAAATGGGGAATATCTTTATAATCGATTGCCGTGTCGATTTCCATGGATTCCGCACTTTCGCTCAAACCGGTTCCGGTTAACAAACCGATATAAGGCGCTTGTTTTAGCTTACCTTTGATAAAATCAATGGTTTGCGCTAACTGCTCTTTGGTTTTTCGCATGGCTGTCCTCTCGAACATATCAATTTTAGAAAAAATTATTTTAGTTCACTAAAATGCATCAGTCAAGGCGGCAGGTATCCAGCTTGGAAACAAGATGTTCCCATTGACATTTTTATGACATTGTGACATATCCACTCCCTTAAATGCTTGCCCCCCCTCTTTAGGGCCTTTTTGTATAACTACGGCGCATTCCCGTCACAGGCGTGAGCAAATTAGGGAGATCTGCAAATGATACCTGATACCCATCCGGAACACCCCGATATCACAGATGAAATGTGGTCCCAGATCGATAAAATCATTGCCGACAACAAAGCTGTTCCGGGTTCAATTATTGGTGTTTTGCGTGAATGCCAGGACGTCGTCGGCTGGCTGCCTGTCGAGCTAATTGACTATATCAGTGATGGTCTTAATCTTTCCCGCAGCGAAGTTTTTGGAATTGTTTCCTTTTATTCCCTTTTTTCCCTAACGCCCAAAGGCAGGCACCTGATTAAGGTTTGCATGGGCACCGCCTGTTACGTCAAGGGCATCAAAGAAGTAATCAGCCGCATCGACAACCAATACCGGGTGAAAGAGGGAGGCACCACCGAAGATCGGCGCTTTTCTTTGGAAGCCGTTCGATGCTTGGGGGCCTGCGGGTTGGCTCCGGTGGTGGTAGTGGATCAGGATACTTACGGCAATGTGAAGGCCGACAAAGTCATCGAATCGATTGAAAAATACGAATAGCCAACGGTTTATCCAATATCGAAGATAGTCAATCATTGCATGCAGGAGTCGAGCATGAATAAGGTCAGAACTCATTTGATGTTGTGCGGCGGCACGGGCTGTCAGGCAAGTGCGAGTGGATTATTTCAGGAAGCGCTTCAAAAAGAACTGGAGCGCAGGGAGCTTTCTGATGAAATTAAAATTGTTGAAACCGGCTGTAACGGCTTTTGCGCTGTCGGACCGGTTATGCTGGTTCAGCCTGAAGGTATCTTTTATCAGAAGCTGAAGCCCAAAGATGTACCGCATCTCGTCGAAGAGCACTTTCTTAAAGGCCGCCCGTTAGAAAAACTATTCTACGTCGAACCTGCCTCCAAAGAAACGATTCCCCACATGAACGAAATTCCATTTTTCAAGGACCAGATGTTTTGGGCCATGCGAAACAAAGGGCTCATCGATCCGGAGGTCATCGATGAGTACATTGCCCGGGACGGTTATTTCGGTGTCGCCAAAGCACTGCAGGAAATGAGCCCGGAACAAATCATTGCAGAGGTAAAGACTTCGGGTTTAAGAGGTCGCGGCGGAGCAGGCTTTCCAACCGGTTTAAAATGGGAGTTTGCCGGTAAAAGTCCCGATGAGACCAAATACGTTTTATGTAACGCCGATGAAGGCGACCCGGGTGCTTTCATGGATCGAAGTATATTGGAGGCCGACCCGCATGCCGTCCTGGAAGGGATGATTATTGCCGCCAAAGCGATTAATGCCCATCAGGGATACATTTACGCCCGAACCGAATATCCGTTGGCCATCAGAAGATTGCAGCTGGCTATCAAACAGGCCAGGGAATACGGATTACTGGGAACAGATATTCTGGGGACCGGCTTCGATTTCGACATTGACATTTACCAGGGCGCCGGTGCGTTTGTTTGCGGAGAAGAGACGGCCCTGATGAGATCAATTGAGGGCAAACGCGGGATGCCGCGACCGCGGCCCCCCTTTCCGGCCCTTAAAGGCCTGTGGGAAAAGCCGACCATTTTAAATAATGTCGAAACGCTGGCCAACATTGCGCAGATTATCATAAATGGCGGAAAATGGTATGCCAGTGTCGGTACGGAAAGCAGCAAAGGAACGAAAGTGTTTGCGCTTTCCGGCGATGTCAACAATATCGGTTTGGTTGAAATACCGATGGGCACGACACTGCGAACCATGATATATGATATCGGCGGTGGCGTTCCCAAAAAGAAGAAGTTTAAAGCCGTTCAGCTTGGCGGTCCTTCGGGCGGTTGCGTACCTGAAGAGCATCTGGATATCCCCATCGACTATGAGGAAATTGCCAAAGTCGGTGCCATTATGGGTTCCGGCGGGGCCATTGTGATGGATGAAAACACCTGCATGGTCGATATGGCCCGCTTTTTTATGGACTTTGTCCAGGACGAATCCTGCGGTAAATGCACACCCTGTCGTGAGGGCACGCGGCGACTCTTGCAGATCCTGGAAAAAATCTGTGATGGCCGGGGAAAAAAAGAAGATATTGAGACCTTGCGGGAACTTTCAGTTACGATTAAAGAGGCGGCGCTTTGCGGGCTGGGGCAGACCGGACCCAATCCGGTTCTTTCAACCTTACGGTATTTTGAGGATGAATATAAGGCCCACGTATTTGATAAAAAATGTCCTGCCAAACGTTGCATCGAGCTGTTAAAATTTGAGGTGGATCCGGAAATGTGCACCAAATGCGGTCTTTGTTTCCGAAGCTGTCCCGTGGAAGCCATCACCTGGCAAAAGAAAGAAGTTGCCCGCATTGATTTGGAAAAGTGCATTAAGTGCATGACCTGTTTTGATAAGTGTAAATTTGACGCCATTTTTTAACCTGAATTGAGCGTTTCAATCAGTTTGTTTAACCACAGAGAACACAGGGATAGACAGGCTCAAAGCCGGTCCGCAGATTTAATTGAATTTGTGATTTAATAATCCGCAGATTACGCAGATTAACGCAGATTTAAAAAATTAGTATTAAGAGATATTCATTAAAATTATTACAGAGACATCAATGGTTACTAATAATCCAAAACCGGTGGGCCTAATTTTTTTATATTTTTTAATTTATAAATTAATCTGCGGAAATCTGCGTAATCTGCGGATAAATTAACTTTTGAATTTCTTTGTATGCTCTGTGAGCTCTGTGGTGAATGATACACGATTTAACTTTAGGCATCTTTGCTCATTTTAATTTAATTTTTCTGGGGTATTCTAATGGTTGAAGCTATTATATTGATGGGCGGCATGGGATTGGGTATCAGCATTGTTCTGGCGATCGCTTCCAAGGTTTTCTATGTGTATGTTGACCCTAAGATACTGGATATCGAAGCGGAATTGCCCGGTGCAAACTGAGGCGGTTGCGGGCTGCCGGGCTGCAGCGCCAATGCAGAGGCCATCGTGGCCGGTGTTGCTGCACCGAATTCGTGTGTGGCCGCCGGCGCGGAAGTGGCCGAGGCGATTGCCGACATAATGGGTGTTAAGGTCGAAGCCGTTGAGCCGGACATCGCTTTGCCGGGCTGCTATTTTGGAGTTCGGGATGCGGATACCAAATATGTTTATAACGGTTTAGATGACTGCCGGGCGGTGGCACTTTTGGGAGGCGGCATGAAGGTATGCACCATCGGATGCCTGGGCCTCGGAACCTGTGCCAGGGCCTGTCCGTTTGATGCTATTTCCATGGGGCCGCAAGGTTTGCCGGTCGTTAGCGAGGATAAATGTACAGGTTGCGGAACCTGTGAGCGGGTCTGTCCGAAGCACATCATTAATCTGTCTTCGATTACGCGCAGAATTATCCGGGAGTACACCACGGAAGAATGCACCACGCCCTGCCAGCGGGGATGCCCGGCCGGGATCAATATTCGAGAATATATTCATCAAATTTCACTGGGAAACAATCATCGCGCCGTTCAGGTCATCAAGGAACGCAATCCTTTTCCGGCTGTGATTGGCCGGATTTGCCCCCGACCATGTGAGCTGGAGTGCCGGCGAAATTATATTGATGAGCCGGTGGCGATCAACTATTTGAAGCGCTATGCTGCAGATTATGAAAAAGAGAGCGGCAACCGGATTCTGCCTTACAAGGCTCCGGAGACCGGCCGTAAAATTGCGGTTGTGGGTGGCGGCGTGCAGGGTTTGTCGACTGCGTTTTTTACGGCTCGCCTGGGACACGCTACAACCGTATTTGAAGCAACCCCCAAACTGGGTGGATTGCTCAGGAGCGCGATTTCAAAAGATAGACTGCCCGAGGAGATTCTGGACTGGGATATTGGCGGCATCATTGAAATGGGCGTCAAGGTCGAAACCCAAAAAGCCCTGGGCAAGGATTTTGCGATAGAATCTTTACTCCAAGAAGGTTTTGATGCGGTCTTTTTAGCTTCCGGAGGCTGGGACAGCCGTCTGACACGCGGGGCCACTGCTGATATCGAATCACCGATTCCCGGAACCTACATGCTGGTAGATCTCATGCGGTTCGGAACCGAGCCGCCGGGGGGTATTCCCGTTGAATCCGATGTTGTGATTGTCGGCGGGGGCAGCCTGGCGCTTGATGCGGCCAAAGTCTGCAAGGGGCTGGGAGCCAAAACCATCACCATTTTATTCCGGGAGACCTGGGAAGACAGTCCTATATCGGATGAGGAAGTGGAAA
>Ga0224502_10000834_pt1 | contig 10635 bp, 8 predicted proteins | sample SF_Oct11_sed_USG_5_FD_169104 | JGI IMG/M metagenome (GOLD analysis project Ga0224502, IMG submission 169104) | Sediment microbial communities from San Francisco Bay, California, United States - SF_Oct11_sed_USGS_13 | ecosystem: Environmental > Aquatic > Marine > Sediment | place: USA: California... | reverse complement strand
CGCGCCTGCATCGGGCCAGGCACAAGCTGAAAGACAGTATGGAAACACAGTGAACTGCGAAGAATACCGAGAGGCAACAGCTGCAAACCCGGCCTTTGAAGGCGGGGCCTCGCATGCTGCCGTCTGCGGTGAGTGCCGGGCATACCAGCGCGAGATGCTGGCGCTGAACGCGAAGATTGCGAAGGCGATGCAGCTCGACGTACCGGAACTGAAAATGCCGGAGCTTCCCGAAATCGAGACCGGGACGGTAGCCGTTCTGCCCGCACGCAAGCGCTGGCTGAACCCTATGTTGTTCGCCGTTGCTGCGACCGTCGTACTGGCGACGTCGATTTCCTTGCGCGTATCCGGAGTGTTCCAGAGCTACGGTTCGTTGGCGGAAGAGGTGCTGGCACATATGGACCACGAGCCGGCAGCTTTGCGCGTTACTGATGAACCGATCAGCGACACGCGACTGGCAAGAGCGGTACCGGCGAAATTCGCAATATTTGACCGCAACGCATCGCTCATCACTTATGCTCAGCCATGCAAGATCAGAGGTAAGGACGTGCCGCACCTGATCATTCAGGGACAGCACGGTCCGGTAACGATTTTGCTTATGCCGGAAGAGAAGATTGCTGAGGCGATGCCGATCGACGGCACAAATGTGAAGGGAGTCATTCTTCCCGTTGGTGACGGTAGTATCGCGATCGTCGGTGATCGCGAAGAACAGCTCGAATCCATCCAAAAGAATGTGGTGAACTCGGTGACGTGGACGACGTGACGTCCCGCACTGAAAAATGAACGCCCGGTTGCGGGCACTAATCCTGGTAGGAGTAAATGAAGATGGCACAGAAGAAAGTGATTAAACCGGTAGCACTGGCTGTAGGCGCGGCATTGGCCGGTTCGTTCGCAATTTCAGGCGCAGTAAATGCAGCGGATACGGCCGATAGCCCGTTCTCAATTTCCAGCCTCAAGGTTGGCTACATGCTTAGCGAACACGAAGGCTCCTGTGGCAGCGACCACGAAAAAGAAGGCGAAGGCAAGTGTGGCGAAGGTTCTTGCGGCGAGAAAGAAGGTGAGGGTTCTTGCGGCGAGAAAGAAGGCGAAGGTTCTTGTGGCGAGAAAGAAGGCGAAGGTTCTTGTGGCGAGAAAGAAGGCGAAGGTTCTTGCGGCGAGAAAGAAGGCGAAGGTTCTTGCGGCGAGAAAGAAGACTAAAGTAGCTGCGGCGCTTCTGTATAACAGAATCTTTGTTGAAGCATGAAAAAGCCCGCGCATCGCGCGGGCTTTTTTTTGCTAGATTGAATGCCATGAGTAAAGCAATAAAACGATGCCAATGGGCAGAGGGCGTCAGCCTTGATTACATCCGCTACCACGACGAAGAGTGGGGAGTGCCGGTGCACGACGACCGCACACAATTCGAGTTTCTAATTCTCGAAGGTGCGCAGGCGGGCTTGAGTTGGTCGACGATCCTCAATAAACGAGAGGGCTATCGAAAACTATTCGCAGATTTCGATCCAGAGAAGGTTGCACGGTTCACAAAAAAACGCGTCGAGAAAATGTTGCTCGACCCGTCGATTGTCCGAAACCGTCTGAAAGTCGAGTCCGCGGTGACCAATGCGAAAGCATTTCTCGAAATACAGACTGAGTTCGGTACATTCTGCGATTACATCTGGGACTTCGTGGACGGCAAGCCCACACAGAATACATTCAGGAAGGATAGTGAGGTGCCCGCCACGTCACCCGAATCCGACGCATTGAGCAAGGACCTCAAAAAACGCGGATTCAGGTTTGTGGGGAGCACGATCATCTACGCGCACATGCAGGCGGTCGGCATGGTTAACGACCATGTCGTCGAGTGTTTTCGCCACCGGCCGTGCGCGAGAATGGTCTAGGCTTTATTCACCGTCTCCGCCAGTGATGCGGCGAACTGTTGTCGCGTTGTAAACGCGGGCAGAATCGCAATCCAGCATGTCGCCCATGATTTCGTTCATCTTCTGGCGACCGCCACCGTTTGCGTTGTGTTGGTACGCCTTGCCGAAATCGGTGTAGTTATCGTAGGACGTTACCCACTTGAAATCCCAATCGGGTTCGCCGGCTCCGCCAAATACGCGCCACATCATCCAGGCGCCGTTGCCGAAGTTCTGCTCGGTCATGTAGGCAGCTGCCTCATCGATCCCGGCCTTCAGGGCCTCCCACTCGGTATCTTCGCCAATAGTGCAGTTAGAGAACATCAGAACAAAGTTATCGGGCGGTGGGCCTTCCTTTGGTTTTTTGACGTTTATCGTGGCCCAGTGTTCGTGGGTGTCACAAGTCACCACTTTGCTGAAACCCTCGGCCTGTTTTGTACCTTTCGTGAGGTAGCTGTCGATGCCCTCGCCCATGGCCTCCTGATTCGTCCAGAAACCCAGCCAACCAACGTCAAAGGAATCGTCCCCGTAGTAGTAAGGCGTCAGGGTCACCGCACCATAGTTATTAGTGCCCTGATTATCCATCCAGGCATTCCAGTCGGCGGCAGCTTTCTTGAGATCGTCAGGGCCTTTGCCATCATTGTAGTTGCAGGTGAAGGTGTCGACAGGCGTCACGTAGGGGGGCGCGTCCTCTTCTTCCTGGGCGTTGACCGTCACCCATGCGGATAGCGCCAGGGGAATCGCAGCCAAAATTGCCGTTGCTTTCTTATTCATTATTATTACTCTCAGAATGATTCTTGCAGTCCCGGCGGAATTACCGATTACAATCCAGTATAGAAGGTACGTACCTTTTTGCTCAAGGGGAGTCAAATGCCAGAAGAAACAACAACTAAAGTGTCAACGGGGTTTTGGATAATTGCCAGCGCGATGCTCGTCTGGAACCTGATTGGTCTCATGTTCTATTACCAGCAGTCGATACTGACTCCGGAAGCTATGGCGAACGCCGGCCTGACGGCACAGCAAATTGCCCACATAAGCAACACGCCCGCATGGGGACATTCGGGTTACGCAATCGCGGTCAACGCCGGGGTGCTCGGCTCCATATTCCTGTTGCTACGCAAGACCTGGGCAGTTCCGATGTTCATACTGTCGTTTGTCGGAGTGCTCGTTCAGGATCTCGACGCGATCGTTCTTCGTGATGCGATTGATGCCTGGGGTACGAGCGCGCTTTACCTGCCGATCACAGTGATCATTGTCTGTCTTGCGGAGATTTGGTACTCGCGCTCGGCGAAGCACAAAGGCCTGCTTTCGTAAGGTTCAGTTGCCGATGGTCAGCAACGTGAGCGCCGAAACTCCCTGCGGCGTATTGTGGGAAATACCACCGAGGTAGATCGTGTTCCCAAGCAGATCGGCCCAGTCGACGGTGACCGTCTGGGTGGTGCCGGCAGCAACGAAGGCCGGTCCGCTGGCGCTCATATTGCCCTGGTCATCAGTGACGCCAAATGCCCAGCCGAGCAACTGGTAGTTCGCGCCAGGTCCGCCCTGAATTTCGTCGGTCTCGAAGCCGTGGATCATGACGGCGTAGAAGCCCTCGGCCGGGCGATAGACGTCAACGCGTTCCTCTGACGTGGGTTCGCCGCTTTCTCCAAGCTTGATGCAGCTCGCACCATCGGTGCCGCAGTAATACACGTACATGTCGAGGTCATCCGGGTCACCATCTGTCAGCGCGTCAAACAAAGCAAATCGCAGGTACAGTTGATTGGCGGGTACTGAAATAACGTGTTGCGTCACACCGTTCGTGGTCCGGAAAAAGAATGTCTTCAGCGGGTCGTTATCAACAAAGCCGTTGAGCACCAGCGGCTGGTTGAGTCCATGCACCCGGGGCGTGTAAGAGCCCGAATAGCCGAACTCAACGTCGAAGCTCACGGTGCCCGTGCCGCCGAAAGTCGTAATCTCATCCGGCGCCAGCACCGACGTCGGCTTGACTGCGATCGGACTGAACACGTCGTGAGAATCCGAACGCCAGGTCATTGAACCGAAACGCCACAGATCGAGCGGCCCGGATTCGTAGCTAATCGTTATCTCGAAACCTGCCGATTCGCCAGGACCCAGTGAAATCGTCGATGGTACGACGTCGGCGCGCATGCCGGGTGGTGGGGAAATTTCAACGTTGTACGATCCCGCTTCCTCGCTGACATTTGTGACCCGCCGCGTGACGGTCTGCGAATTTGCCAGCCTCGACAAGCTGATAGACGGCAGGTTGAGCGCCCGCGCCTCGAACGACATGCCCGCCGCTTCCAGTTCGTCGCAGCGCGTATCGGTCACTGCCGGTGATTCAATGCCGCACGCGAAAGCATCGTATTCGTCATCGGTGATTTCATAAACGAGGCCGGGGTCGATCGCCATGTTCGCCACGATGTGGCCGGCACCAAAATCGAACGGATTGGCGTCGCCCAGTCCGGTGGAAGCGGTGATGTCCTGACGCGACGTCGTCATGAGTGCAGACTTGACCGCAGCCGGCGACCAGGTTGGATGCGCCTGCCGAATCAGCGCGGCAACGCCTGCGACATGTGGCGTCGACATTGACGTGCCACTCAGGTACGCAAAATTTTCCCCTGGCGTTGAGTACGCCGAGTCAGGCGAGAACCCGGCAAGGATGTTCACCCCGGGGGCGGTGACATCCGGCTTTAAAACATCCGGGACGGGTGCCGGGCCGCGTGCCGAGAACGTCGCCATTTCATTGCCGGCGTCGCTCGACGTCAGCAGGAAGCCCTTATTCAGGACAACTGTCACATCGATGTCCGCGTCGATCTCGGCGAGGATCAGGTTTGCATCTGCCTGGCCCAGCATCAATGCCGGGATGTCGGACAGCCCGGATTCGCCATGCATGACAATGGGGTCACCTGCAATGTTGTAGACCAACGCGGCGACTGCCCCGGCATCAGCTGCGTTCTTCACCATTTCGTCAAAACGGCAACCAGTCCGCTGGATGAAGGCAACATTGCCCCGCACTTCGTCGTCGTTGATGAGCGCCTGGCAGGCATCTGCTTCGGAGCCTTTAGCCCCGGTGTCCAGCGACGTGTCGCCATCGTCAACGAGAACGAGTGAAGACTCGATTGGGTCGACCTCATCGAGTGGCGGCGTGAAGTTGGCCTCCTTCACCGCGTATTTTCCTGCGAGGTTCGGCGGCGCCGTAATCTCCATGGCTTCCACGTTGGACTCACCGTCGCGCGTTGATGCAGCTGCCGTGATCACCCAGGGCGCACCCGCCGGTGAGCCGATGGTGCCGAGGTTCGGGCCTTCGTTTCCGGCAGCAACGATAGCCAGTACGCCCGCTTTGGAAGCGGCCATCAGGGCGATATCGTCGGGTGCGGTCGTGCGCGTCAGGGAACTGCCGACCGAGTAGCTAATGACATCAACACCGTCCTCAACTGCAGCGTCTATGGCGTTTGCGAGGTCCGATGTATTGCAGCTCGCGCGGGTGTCGCCAGGTCGAAGCCAGCAGGCCTTGTAGGCGGCTATCCTGGCCCTGGGTGCCATGCCTTCGATATCGCCAATTAACGTGCCGAAAATCGAAGCACTCGTCCGGTTGCCCGCTGCCGTCGTTGCCGTGTGAGTGCCATGTCCGTCCGCATCACGCGGCGAGCGTATTTCGTCTTCGTCGATAGGGCCGGTCTCGACAGCGCCGTCGATAAACCAGCGTGCGCCGATTACCTTGTTGTTGCAATCAGCAGCCTCGAAGCGCTCTCCTGCGATGCAGGCGCCGTTCCACCCTTCGGGCGCCTCAAAATTGATGACGTCATCAGCCTTGCGGTAGCGCCTGCACAGCCACCTGCCGAGGAGTGTGGTCTCGCCCCAGCTGCCGCTGCATGCGCGAGGCATGTCGGCCTGACGCGTATCCTGCAAGGCTGGGTGCTCGGGAGAGATACCGCTGTCGATAACGCCGATTACGATACCCTCGCCATCGAGTCCCGCAACGCTTCGCAACCCGTTCTCGGCATCAAACAGCCCGAGGAAGGTGGGGGTGTAACGTGTCGCCATGGGCCGTACTTCGTCTTCCCAGACATTGAGCACCTCGGCGTCGTGTTCGAGTTTCTGCGCCTGCGTGACGCTCATGCGGGCAGCAAAACCGTTCAGTCCGTATTTGTAACTGTAGATTTTCTGTGCCCCCGGACCGGCTCTGGCGAGCACGAGCTCCTGTTCCTGCTGGAGTCGTGCGGCATGCGCCTTGACCGACGGCTTGTTCTTGTCGAACCTGGTGTACGGAGCGTGTTTTTCCGCTGCAGATGGTGTGCGCAGCTGGACGATGTATACCTTGGTCTGTTCCGGGTTATCGGCGCCTTCCAGGCGCACCGCCATTTCGCTGGCATCGCGGAGCACGGACCCGGATTGCGCCAGACCGTTGACGGAGAGAGATAACAAACCGCAGAGCAGAAACAGGCGGGCAGTGTTCATGGCATCAGTCGTTGAGGTAGCCGCTCATTTCTTCGGCAGAAAACTCCACACCCAGCCCCATGGCGATTCTGTTGACGAAATTGAAGTAGCCGACAATCAACGTAAGGTCGAGAATGTCCTTGTCAGACAACCCTTCAGCACGAAGCTCGCCCAGGTCGCTTTCAGTCATGGCGCCCGGCGCGGTTGTCAGTTTTTCCGCATAGCGGACGATATTGCTCAATCTCGGCTCAAGCGTTTCGAGGCCATCCGCCGTCATCAGCATGTTCAGCGCGTCCTGATCGTCGATGAAGTGGCGCAGAGCCTCGGTATGGTGATTGACGCAGTAGTCACATTCATTGGTGGCGGATACGACAACAGCAACGGCCTCACGCTCCATCCGGCTGAGCCCCGACTTGCCGAACATCAGTGTCATGTAGAGGTCAAGATGATTGCCCAGCGCGGCCGGATTCAGGCTGTGGACCTTGAGAATGTTGGAAATCTTGCCGCGCTTTTTTGTCAGCTCGGCATACATCTCTCCCAGTGTACCGTCGGCTTCGCCAACCTCAATTTCTTGGATCCAGGACATGCGAGGACGTTACCACGGATATCAGGTGGCGAATAGTTGCCCCGGCTTAGCCATCACCGTCTCCGAGCCAGTCGCGCGGGCGCAAATAGTCGGTGTAGAGCTTCTCCTCGGGCGACCCCGGTTCGGGACTCCAGTTGTATGCCCAGCGAACCTGTGGCGGCAGGGACATCAGGATCGACTCGGTGCGTCCACCCGACTGCAGGCCAAACAGCGTACCCCGGTCATAGAGGAGGTTGAATTCCACGTATCGACCGCGTCGATACAGCTGGAAGTCGCGCTGTCGGTCACCATAGCGGTGGGACACGCGTCGTTCCACGATCGGCTTGTAACCCGTCAGAAAACCGTCACCCGCAGCGCGCACGAACTCGAAGCTTTTGTCGAAGCCAAGCTCGTTGACATCATCAAAAAACAGGCCGCCCACACCGCGAGTTTCATTGCGATGCTTGAGGTAGAAATACTCATCGCACCACTGTTTGTATCGTGGATACAGGTCCTCGCCGAACGGATCACATACGCCCTTTGCGTTCTTGTGCCAGTGCACAATGTCATCGTGAAACGGGTAATACGGCGTCAGGTCGAAGCCGCCACCAAACCACCAGACTGGTTTGCGCTGGCCAGCGGTAAAAAAGCGGAAGTTGGCATGGGTTGTCGGCACATAGGGGTTGCGAGGATGAAGGACCAGGGAAACGCCCACGGCCTGGAAGGCCTTGCCGGCGAGCTCGGGCCGGTTCTTTGTTGCTGATGGTGGCATTTGCTTGCCGAAAACATGCGAAAAACCGACGCCGGCCTGTTCAAATACTCCGCCGTCCGACATGACGCGACTTTCACCACCGCCACCACCCGGGCGCTCCCAGGTATCCCTCGCAAACGTCGCCTTACCGTCGAGCGCTTCGAGCTCGGCGCAGATACGATTCTGTAAGCTGGCGAGGTGCGCCTTTACATCGTCGATGTTGCTCATTTCGATCCTGGTCGCAAAACTTTTCCGCTGTCGAAGTCCCGGATTTCGGATGGACCGGATGCCGGGCCACAGTCACCGGGGACGACGTAGTCTACAACGTTGGCGAATTGGCGACGCAGCACATAGCGGTTTCTGGCCGTTGGTTTACCGCTCAGGTTGGCGCTCGTCGAAACCAGCGGTGACTCTGCGGCGAGGCAAAGTGCTCTCGCCACCGGATTGCTCGTGATGCGGACGGCGAGGCTGGCATGTTCACCGCGCAGCATCGGTGAGGCTTTCACGCCGGGTGCGATGATCCACGTGATCGGGTGGTCGGGGTCCGGTTCAGGAAGTGACCGTCCAGCAGGCAATTCAATCCAGTCCTCTAACTGCTCGGCATTGGCAGCGATTACTATCAACCCCTTGGCGGCGTCGCGGCGCTTGATGTCGAGCAGCCGCCGCAGGGCTTGCTGGTCGTCAGGCAGGCAGCCCAGACCGAATACGCCTTCGGTTGGATACGCGATGATGCCACCGCGCAGCAAGACATTGGCGGCATGCAACACGGAGATCATGATTTATTCCTTGCTGCTCTTCTTCTTGGCCGCCTTCGTGGCCTTCTTCTTTTTCTTTGTCTTTTTCTTGGTGGCCTTCTTCTTCGCGGCTGGCTTCTTCGCGACCTTCTTCTTGCCGCGGCGACCACGCTCAGGCGCTGCAGCGAGCAACTCCTTGCATTCCTCGAGCGTCAGAGACTTCGGCTCGCGATCCTTGGGCACGCGAGCATTCTTGGACTTGTCCGTAATGTACGGGCCGTAACGGCCATTGAGGACCTGGATGCCATCTTTTTCGAAATCGAGAATGATGCGGTTTGCATCTTCGATTTTCTTCTCTTCGATGAGCTCGAGGGCGCGCGGCAGCTCAATCGTGTACGGATCATCGCCCTTGATGGAAACGTACTTGTCGCCATAGCGGACGTAGGGGCCAAAACGACCGACGCTTGCCGAAACGGACAGGCCATCGGGCGTCTCGCCGAGCTTGCGTGGCAGTTTGAACAGTTCGAGTGCGGTTGTGAGGTCGATCTCGTTCATCTTCTGTCCGGGACGCAGGCCGGCGAACTTCGGTTTTTCCTCGTCGTCCTTGGTTCCGATCTGTACGAACGGTCCATAGCGGCCCATGCGAACCGTGACGGGCTTGCCGCTCTTCGGGTCGGTGCCGAGCTCGCGAGCCTGTGCTACCTGCTCACGGGTGACGGAGGTTTCTTTCTCTTCACAGAGCTTGTTGAACGGGCGCCAGAAATCGTCAAGCAGCGGGACCCAGTCCTTGTGGCCGAGGGACACTTCATCCAGATCGTCCTCGAGCCTTGCCGTGAAATCGTAATCGACGTACTGCGTGAAATGTTCCGTTAGAAAGCCGTTGACGATACGTCCAATGTCCGTCGGAATAAAACGCTTGGCGTCCATCTCGACGTACTCACGGTTCTTGAGCGTTGCAATGATGCTCGCGTAGGTCGACGGGCGTCCGATACCGTATTCCTCGAGTGTTTTAACGAGGCTCGCCTCCGTGAAGCGGGGCGGTGGCTCCGTGAAGTGCTGCTCGGGCCGCAGCTCATCGAGCTTGATCGTGTCGCCCTCGTCGATCTCGGGCAGGAGCCGATCGCTGTCGTCGTCTTTTGAATCGTCCTTCCCTTCCTGGTAGACGGCCATGAAGCCCGGCTCGACGAGGACGGAACCATTGGCCCGCATACGGTGCCCGAGTTGCTCATCGCCGGCGGCCATCTCGATGGCAACCGTATCGAATAAGGCCGGGACCATCTGGCAGGCCATCGTCCGCTTCCAGATAAGCGAATAGAGTTTGTACTGATCCTCGTCGAGCGAACCGCGGATTTCATCCGGGATGTGCGCAACAGATGTCGGACGAATGGCCTCATGCGCTTCCTGCGCATTCTTTGATTTCGTTTTGAATACGCGCGGCTCGTCGGGCACGTTTTTCTTGCCGTAGCGCTCAGCGATCATGTCGCGGATTTCGGCAACAGCAACATCAGCCAGCGTCACGGAGTCGGTACGCATGTAGGAAATCAGGCCTACCAGCCCCTCGCCGGGCAGCTCGATGCCTTCGTAGAGTTTTTGCGCAACGCGCATCGTGCGCTGGGTGTTGAAACCCAGTTTCCGCGATGCTTCCTGTTGCAGTGTCGAGGTCGTGAAGGGTGCGGTGGGGTTGCGGCGGCGCTGGCGCTTGTTGACGCTGAGAACCGTGAACTCACCGCCAGCGGCCTCGAGCAGTGTCTTTTCAACCTCACGCGCGGATGCTTCGTTCTCGAAGCTGAATTGTTCGACCTTTTCGCCCTTGTAACTGACGAGGCGCGAGACGAAGGGTTGCTCGTTCTTGCTGACGTCGGCTTCGATCGTCCAGTATTCGCGCGCTTTGAACGCTTCGATCTCGAGTTCGCGCTCGACGATCATGCGGAGCGCCGGGCTTTGCACGCGGCCGGCTGACAGGCCTGGCTGTACCTTTTTCCAGAGCAGTGGCGACAAATTGAAGCCGACAAGGTAGTCGAGTGCACGGCGCGCCTGCTGCGCACCGACCAGGTCCTCGGATAGTTCGCGAGGATGATCTACAGCATCCTGCACGGCCTGCTTGGTTATTTCATGGAAAACGACGCGACGTACGTCCTTGCCGTCCAGCGCGCCGCGTTCCTTGAGAAGCTCAATCAGATGCCAGGATATGGCCTCGCCTTCACGATCGGGATCAGTCGCGAGGTACAGTGCATCGGCTTTCTTGAGTGCACGAATAATGGCTTT
>Ga0224502_10000831_pt1 | contig 10641 bp, 11 predicted proteins | sample SF_Oct11_sed_USG_5_FD_169104 | JGI IMG/M metagenome (GOLD analysis project Ga0224502, IMG submission 169104) | Sediment microbial communities from San Francisco Bay, California, United States - SF_Oct11_sed_USGS_13 | ecosystem: Environmental > Aquatic > Marine > Sediment | place: USA... | reverse complement strand
TACGATACATGTCGTAAAGGTGGCCCGCACCCATGACTGAGAACAGCGCCTTGTCCCGCAGATAACCGGTGATCCTACAGACAAGGGTCACTACCGCCATTCGGGAAGCGTAGTGAACGACGCGCCTTTCTTGACTCACAGCTTCAAGGTACCACTGCACGTTGACGATATCGTGGCGATTCTATGGCACACCGGGGAAAGCAATCAGCTCTCAACGGTCAGCGGCCAGTAGTCGGGTCGTGTGCCTGCGGCGGGCGGAAATTCCTAATTCCTAATTCCTAATTCAGAATTCGGGGGCTTAGCACTGCGCTCGGCGCTGTGCTAAGCTCCCGCTGTCCCATCCGCGCAGGGAGTAGATAATCATGGGTATCAACAAAGTAATTTTGGTTGGAAACGTCGGTCGCGACGTGGAGTTCCGGGCCACTCAGGGCGGCCAGAATCTCGCCAAGTTCTCACTCGCCACCACAGACAGGCGATTCAAGGACGAAAACGGCAACCCCCGCACCGAATGGCACAACATCGTTGCCTGGGGCAAGCTGGCGGAGATCTGCGATCGCTATGTCACCAAGGGCAAACTGCTCTACATCGAAGGGCAGATTCGTACCCGCACATACGAGCAGGACGGCCAGAAGAAGTGGTTCACTGAGATCCACATGGAGCAGATGGAAATGCTCGGATCGAAGGCGTCCGGCGCCGGTGCGCCGGGGGAGGACTACGGCACCGTAGCCAAGGGATTCCCCGATGATGCCGACGACGTGCCCTTTTAGACCAGAAATCGAACAGTTTCGACTCCCGCGGCCGCCGCGGGAGTTTTTTGTTGGGTTGCCCCTGTCCGAGTTCATGACTGAATAGACCACAGGATGTTCGTGCTAACCCTTGACAATGATTGAGCTTCCCGGTAACTTCTCAATTCCCCGCGTCCGGGGAAGGAGGAGTGGATGATCAAGTCGGATCTGGTCGAGCGGGTCATGCAGGCCACAGATCTTCCGAAACCCAAAGCGACCGAGGCGGTGAACGCACTCTTCAACGGCATGAAGAGAGCGCTTTTGCGCGGCGATCGCATCGAGTTGCGTGGATTCGGCGTTTTTCAGGTCAAGGACCGTAAGCGCGGTATCGGACGCAATCCCAAAACCGGCCGTGAGGTCGAGATTCCGCCCGGGAAGACGATCCGGTTCAAACCGGGCAAGGCGCTGCGCGATATGAGCTGAGCGTGCACCCGCCCCCTTCAAGCGAAAATCCCGGCCCCGACGGTCCGCCCGCCGGGGCTTTTGTTTTACCGCCGATCACCTATCGCCCGCGGTGGTGGCTTCACATCACCTTGTTCCTGGCCACCTTCGCCAGCACAACGATGGTTGGTGGCCTCGTGTGGGGCGGCCTTCCAGCCGAAATGGCACGGCTCGGCCTCGTCAAACTCTTGACAGATCCGAGAGTCTATATCGCCGGTCTCAAGTTCTCGGTCCCGCTGCTGACGATTCTGTGGTGCCATGAACTTGGCCACTACATCGCAGCTCGGAGGCACGGGCTGACCGCTACGCCACCCTATTTCATTCCATTTCCGATCCCGGTCCTCGGCATCGGTACCCTCGGAGCGGTGATCCGGATCAAGGATCCGATTCAAGACAAACGGCAGCTCCTCGATGTCGGTGCCGCGGGTCCGATCGCCGGCTTCGTCGCCCTGATCCCTTTTCTCGCCTACGGAATCATGGCCTCGGAGACCGGAGAATCGGCGGTTGAGGGCTCATATCTCGAGTTCGGGGAACCTCTCATCTATCGTTTCCTCGAAACTGTGCTCAAACCTGGCCTCGGCGACGAAATGACCCTGTGGCTCCACCCGACCGGTGTCGCCGCCTGGTTCGGTGTCCTCGTTACCCTCCTGAATCTTTTGCCATTCGCCCAGCTCGACGGCGGCCATATCGGCTACGCTCTTCTCGGCCGATGGCACCAGCGATTGGTGTGGCCACTCCTCGGCGCGCTCGCCGCACTCGGATTCATTTGGCCCGGTTGGTGGCTTTGGGTTGTCATCGCCCTCGTCATGAAACCGCAGCACCCACGACTGTGGGACGAAGACCAGCCCCTCGATCGAAGGCGACAGCTGATCGGCTGGGCCGCGATCGTCATTTTTGTACTGTGCTTTGTCGCGGAGCCGATTCGGCTTGTATTCTGAGGCAGAAAACAAGCCGAATCGGTCTGACGGAATACTCAGTTCACCGAACCCAGGAAACGTTGCATCGCCTTGGTGACCGCTTCCGGCTGCTCCAGCGATGACAAGTGCCCTGATTCCGGTATGACCACGAGAGACGAGTTCGGGAGAGAGTCAGCAATCTCTTTCGAACAGGCCACCGGCAGCGACACGTCTTCATCACCCACGATGACCAGCGAGGGGATCTCGATCGACCGCAGACGGTCGACCACAGAGTCACGTCGCACCAAAGCGCGAAGGCCAAGGAGCATCGAGGGCACATCGACCGACGCAAACCTCTCCTCCCATACCTTGACCAGTTCAGGGTCACGCCGCCGGGTCGTGATTCCGAACATGAGCTTCGAGATCGTGGGCAGGAAAGGCCTGGTTCCGATCGTCTTCACCCCGATTGCCATCGCCCGGTATTTCAGCTTTTTGTAGGGGGTTTCCGCACCGGCATGGGTGTCGACGAGAATAAGGCCCGAGACGCGATTCGGGACGGTGATCGCCGCTCGCATCGCAACCATGCCGCCAATCGACAATCCCGCCCATACAGCGCTCTCGATACCAAGATGATCGAGCACCGCCACCACGTCGTCGACCATGTTGTACAGATCGAACGGTTCCGCGAGATTGCCTGAGCGTCCGTGGCCACGTCCGTCGATGTTGATGACCCGGTAGCGGTCGGCGAGTACCGGAACCTGCGATTCCCACATTTCGCCCGAGCACAGAAAGCTGTGGCCAAGAACCACGGGCGGGCCGGAACCCAGGTCCTCGAAGTGAATTTTCAGGCAATCTCGTTCGATCGAGGGCATCTCGATTCTCCTTTCACTCAAGCACACCGGCATAAGATCCTGAAAGGGCGCTTGAAAAACCGATTTCCGCTATGAGCTCTTTTGCTGATGCTAGCACTCCCTCCTCTCCTCACGTCTTCTCCGGGCTCTCTGCGTCTTGGTCACCTATATGAGTGCTTGGACGGAAATCCGAATTCCGAATTCCGAATTCCGAATTCATCAAATGCTACCCTTTGCCGATGGAAACGGTGACCCGCATCCTCGCAACGACATCGGAGATCAGCCTCAAGGGCGGCAATCGCCGCTGGTTCGAGCGCACCCTCACCGACAACGTGCGCAACGCTCTCTCCGATCTGCCGGTAGCGTCGGTGACACGACCGGCATGGCGGGTTCTGATTACGTTCGAGAAATCCGTGCCCTTTGCAGAAGCGGCGCGTCGGCTGGCAACGGTCTTCGGAATCGGCGGGATCAGAGCGGTGGAGTTCGCAGGCCACACGATCGAAGACCTCGAAGCCCACCTCGGACCCGGTCTCGAAAATTTGGCTCCCGAGACTTTTGCGGTTCGCTGCCAGCGATCGGAAAAACGTTTTCCGATGACCTCGCCTGAGATCGAAAGAGCCGTCGGCGGGTTCGTTCAGGAGCGCACCGGATGGCTGGTCGATCTCAGCAGCCCCGATCTGACCATCCATATTTTGGTCGACGAAAAGGGGCTCTTCACCTGGACCCACCAGATTCCAGGACCCGGCGGTCTTCCTGTGGGAGTCGGTGGACGAGCCACCTGTCTGATTTCGGGCGGCATCGACTCTCCGGTCGCCGCCTACCTGCTGATGAAGCGAGGCATGCACCTCGACTTCGTCCACTTCCACTCGGTGCCCCGCACGGACCCGGCAAGCCTCGAAAAGGTAGAGGATCTGATCAGGATCCTGATCCGCTATCAGGGCCCCGCACGCCTTGCCATGGTGCCATTGTTGCCGATCCAGGAAGAGATCGCGGCCCGTTGTCCAGCCGAACTCAGGGTGCTGCTCTACCGGCGTTTCATGTTGAGGTTGGCCGAAGAGGCTGCGCATCGCCTACGTTCGGATGCGCTCATCACCGGGGAGTCGTTGGGCCAGGTCGCTTCGCAGACTATCCAAAACCTGCGTGCGGTGGAGTCGGTGACATCTCTGCCGGTTCTGCGTCCCTTGATTGGACTCGACAAGCCCGAGATCATCGCCTTGGCCCGCCGCATGGGAACGTACGAGACCTCGATAACCCCACACTTCGACTGCTGCTCTTTTCTCCTCCCGGACAGACCCGCCACGAAATCGACCTCCTCCGAGTTGGTCGACGCTGAAACAACGCTCGATGTCCCTACTCTCGTTTCGGACGCCATTGACGCGACCGACATTCGGACGATTGACGAGCCCGTAGACTGGGGAGAGATTCCGTTGCCCACTGGGGTTTCGCAATGACGGAAAACGGCAGCCGCTCACGCCGCGACCTCCTCACCGGATGGATGGAGATGTTTCGCGGTGTCTCCACGGCGGCCACCGGCACCACCGAAAACGACCCGACAAAGCTGCTGAGACCACCGGGCGCACTCAAACCCGACGAGGACTTCATTTCGGCTTGTACCGGTTGCGGTGACTGCGTACCGGTGTGTCCCACTTCGAGCATATTCATCCTCGAAACCGACGATGAACTGCGGATTCCGGTGATCGCGCCATCCACCAAGGCCTGTTACCTGTGTACCGAGCTTCCCTGCATCGCGGCCTGTGAGGAGGGGGCGCTGGTGGATCCGGGCGGTCCCGAAAGGGTGCGCATGGGTATCGCCAGGGTCGATCCCCGCCGCTGCGTCACCTTTAGCGGCGAGATCTGTGACAAATGCTACATGGCGTGCCCGTACCCGGATCGCGCGATCATGTCGATCGGCGGCCGCCCGCTGATTGGAAGCGGTGCTTGCACCGGCTGCGGGCTGTGCGAAGTGGCTTGCCCCGAATACCCCAAGGCCATCGTCGTCATCGCCGAACGCAACCTGGTGCCGGGGCTCCGGATTCCGAAGGACGAGCAGCGAGCCGGCTAACGCCGCCAATTTAGAGCGCTTTGCCACGTCGACGACACAGGAGCCACCTTTAGCATTGTTCGCTCGGAACGCTTCACGACATTGCGGAGCGACGAATTCGAACAATGCAAAAGATGGCACCTCGCTCCCACCAGTGAGACACGCTTGGGGGCTTCGACGACACAAAGTCATCGTGACCTCCCGCTTCGGCGTGTAGGTGCCACTTTTCGCATTGTTTGGTGTCGACGCGGTTATGACCTCTCGCTTCGGCGGGCGAGGTGCCACTCTTCGCATTGTTTGCCCTGAAGACATCACTCGACTGGCGGGCGACGAATCCAAACAATGCGAAGAGTGGCACCTGTGTCGATGATGCCCCAGCGCGCGTCTCACTGAGGCAATCTACAGCTCCGCCTCCACCTTCAGCTCGCGCGTCATAAGCTCGCGAAGGGCCGTATGGGCGTCGGTTTCGCCCTTCAGCAGACGGCTCATCGCTTCGGTAATGGGCATGACGACCTCGTGGTCATGAGCCAATCGGGCAGCGGCAGGAGATGTCCGAACACCTTCGACGACCTCTCGCATGGAGCCCAGAATTTCTTCCAGGGACTCCCCACGTCCCAGACGTTGTCCAAGCGTCCGATTGCGCGACAAACCTCCGGTGCAGGTCAGAACGAGGTCTCCCATGCCGGCCAGACCGCGGAAGGTCTCGGCGTCCGCCCCGAGGGCGACACCGAGACGAGTGATTTCGTGCAGACCGCGCGTCATCAGTGCAGCCTGGGTGTTGAATCCCAGGCCGAGCCCGTCGACAATCCCGGCGGCAATGGCGATCACGTTTTTGAGTGCCCCGGCGAGCTCAACACCGATCAGGTCGGCACCCACATAGCAGCGAAGGTGGTGATCGGAAAACTCCTCCTGGAGAGTCGCCGCCAGTTCGAGGTCTGGACAGGCGAGAACCGCGGCAGAAGGATCTCCCCTAACGACCTCGCGTGCAAACGTGGGTCCAGAGAGACAACAGAATCTGTTTGGCTCGAGATTCAAGGCCTCACTCGCTATTTCGTCCATGCGCCGAAGGGTCTCGGTCTCGATTCCTTTCGAGGCGGAAATTACCGCCACGTCGTCCCTCACTTTGCCGGCAAGCTCCGCCATCACCGAGCGGCTGAACTGCACCGGTACGACCCACAGCCAATGGTCGGCGTGATCGGCCGCGGCACCGAGATCATTGACTGCCTCGATCCCCGGATGAAGATCGAGGTCAGAAATGAAAAGCGGATTGCGATGCTCTTGGTTGATTCCCTTGGCAACCTCCTGCTCGCGAGCCCACAGCAAGACCTCCTGACCCCGCCGAGCCAATTGATGAGCCATCGCGGTACCCCAGGATCCACCACCAAAAACGCTGAGCCTCACGCATCACCTCCAGGAATCATCACCGATCTTGACCTCTTCGCCCGCCAACATCTTGCGGATATTCGAACTGTGGCGAAAGATAATCAACACTGCCGCGGCGCTGACCGATACCAGGGTCACCATGTCGGGCGTGTCGATCAACTTGAGGGCCAATGGAAAGACCGCACTGGCAACCATCGACGCCATCGCCACCCATCGCGAGATCACGAGCACCACGAACCAGACCCCGAGTGCGGCGAGCGCGCTGAGCGGCGCGAGGACGAGAAAGGCACCAAAGCCGGCGGCCACGCCTTTGCCGCCACGGAACTTCAGCCACACCGGGTAACAGTGGCCCACAACGACCGCCAACATGGCTGCTGAGACCCAACCGCTCTCGGGGTTGTACGACCGCATCAACCAGACGGCGAGCGCTCCCTTGGCGACATCGATGACCGTCACCGTGACCCCGGCCTTCCACCCCGCCGCCCGCAGGGCATTGGTGCCGCCAATGTTCCCGGAACCCTTGCGCCGTACGTCCTCGCCGGTCATCAGACGAACCACCAACAACGCCGTGGGCAATGAGCCCAGGAGGTAGGCGATCAGGACGAGAATGAACTCGATTCTCACTCCAGGGGAAACCTTTCCAGCGCAGTGTACACCGCGCCGCCGGGTTGCAGATCGCTCGAGAAAAGCACAACCTCCCGGCATGTGAAGGCCTCGATATCCATGTTGTCTCCCCACTCGAGAAAACGATCAACAGCGCCCTTCGACCACTGCGTCTTCAGCCGTGCCTGGGTCAGATGGATCGCCCAAGGGCGCCGATCACGAGCGAAACCGGTCAGTTCCGCCGCCTCTTCGACCGCCGCCACCACATTTTCCACGCCGTCGGCTGTCCCCCCGACCCAGGCCACCCTGGGCCGCATCGACGACGGAAAGAAACCGGTCTTGTCGAGTTTCACGGACACCGCTCCGAGGCCACGAAGACGTGGAGCCAGCTCGGCGACCAGATCGGCAAGGACCGGGCGCTCGACCTCGCCGAGGAATTTCAGGGTGAGGTGCCAGCCCTCGGTGCGCGTCCACCTCGCCTTCGGGAGCTCATGTCGCAACTCACCCTGCGCCGACGCCAATTGCGCCTTGACCTGGTCCGGGACTTCGAGGGCCAGGAACGCGCGGATGGTTTGATCACTCATCTCTCGAACGCCAGAAGACGTCTCCGCAGGTGATCGAGGGTTGCGTTGAGACTCCACACGCGAACGATCGACCGGTCACCGAGGAAGACATGGTGCTTTGCCGACACCCCGTCTGGGCCCGCGATCGCCCAGTGGACCAGGCCCACCGGTTTCTCGTCGGTGCCGCCGGTGGGCCCGGCGATTCCGGTAATGCCGGCACCCCAGTCGGAGCCGAACCGCGCCCGAACCCCCTCGGCCATCGCGCGAGCGACCTCCTCCGAAACCGCACCGTGTTCGACCAGCGTTTCGTGCGGTACGTCGATCAGATGCTCCTTGGCTTCGTTCGAATAGGAAACAACGCCACCTAGAAAGACCTCCGATGCTCCCGGCACATCAGTCAGATGGGCGCTCAGAAGGCCGCCTGTGCAGGACTCGGCGACCGCGAGCGTCTGCTCGCGCCCTCTGAGCTCTTCGAGGACCACCTCCGGCAGATCGCCGACGTCGACGGCGGCGACATCCTCTCCCAGGACTTCTCGGAAGGCTCGCTCCATAACATCGAGCTGCCCTCTGGCGAGTTCGTCGTCGCCCTCGGCGGTGAGCACCAGGCGCAGAACGCCGTAAGAGGCGAGGATCGTAATGTCCTCACGCCCGAAACGGTCGTAGAGGTGGCGGATCTTGACCTCGGTGTCCGACTCGACGACACCGCCGAGAAGCAGGGTCCGGGAGATCTTCGACAGACCCGGGTTCCAGGCGGCGATCTTCGGCACCAGGTCGCGCTCGAGCATCTCCTCCATCTCCCACGGAACGCCGGGAAAGACGGCGAGGAGATGGTCGTGATCTTCGAGCAACAATCCGGGGGCCGATCCACGATTGTTGCGAAGCGGCCACGAGCCGGCCACGACGCGGGCCATCGTCGTACAGATGTCGGGCATGGCGCGGCCGAGCTCCGCATACCGAGCACGTATCCATCCTTCGACCTCGGCGACCACCTCGATCTCCCGATCGAAGGCCCGGGCCACCGCATCGCGGGTGACATCGTCTGCCGTCGGCCCCAACCCCCCTGTCACGACCACCAGATCATGGTTGTCGATGAGCTCGCGGATCGCATCGGCGACCCGCTCCACCGAATCCCCAGCCACTCTCTTCTCGTCAACCGTGATCCCGTACCGGGCCAACGTCCGGGTGATCGTGAGCGAGTTCGAGTCGAGGCGGTGATCACCCAAGAGCTCAGACCCAACTGCCAAGCACGCTGCCTTTCGCCGGGCTTCGCTCATTCGGACCTCCTGGGGGAATCATACGCTCTCGTCCCGTGCCCGTCTCCGTTGCATTGTTCTGGAACGGGATACGAGGCGTCAAGACTCTGTTTTCGCACCGCGCTCCCCGAGAGGATGCCAGGCACGCCGATTCGCGGAATTGCAGTACAGCCCCGTTCGAACATAGCCTCGAATCGGGATGCCAGGCACCTCCGGTCATCGCGCCCTTGTCCCGCAGATCGCATCACGGGTGGGTGGGGATAAATCCGAAATTCGAAATCCGAAATTCGAATTGGGTGGGTGGGCTGAATTCCGAATTCCGAATTCTTAATTCCTAATTCCTAATTCGTCATTTTTTTCGGGTACAATCTCGCCGCCGCGATGCGGCACCCAACATCTCTTCGGGAGGCATTTCATGACGACGATTACCCGCACTATTTCCGACTGGGCGAGCAACGTCCAGTACCAGGATCTACCGCCCGAAGTCGTGCACGAAGCCAAGAGATACCTGATGGACTCGGTCGGCTGCGCCCTCGGCGGAGCGCAGCAGCACGACGTTCACATCGCGCGTGAGGTCCTGACCGAGACCGCCGGCTCCGGCAACTGCCGGGTGATGGTCACCGGCGAGCTCTGGGATCCAGTGTCGGCGTCGCTGCTCAACGCCCTGATGATCCGTGTGATGGACTACAACGACATCTATTGGAAGCAGGATCCGTCACACCCCTCGGATCTCATCCCTGCCGCCATGGCGGCGGCAGAGCGCGCCGGCGGCTCCGGACGAGATCTGTTGGTCGGCATTGCCCTCGCCTACGAGTTCGAGCAGCGCCTGTGTGAGGTCTCCTACCCGGGCGTTCGCGAGATCGGTTGGCACCATGCCACCCTCACCGCCGCTGCGGCACCGATCGCCGCGGCCCGCATGCTTGGCCTCGATGCTGAAAAGATGCAGCACGCGATAGGGATTTCGGCCTCTCGCCACTGCACCACGGGCTCGGTCACCGCCGGCAAGCTGACGATGATGAAGAACACCGTCGATCCGATGGCCACCCAGAGTGGCATGCTTGCAGCGTTGCTGGCCGAGAAGGGTTACACCGGTCCGGAACACGTCCTCGACGGCAAGGAGGGATTTAGCCACGTCTTCGATTCGGAGTGGAAGTTCAACATCCTCACCGACGGTCTCGGAGATTCGTGGCGCATCCTCCAATGCGGGATGAAATTCTTCCCCACCGAGGCGCTGACCCACGCGCCGATCTCCGCCACCCTCGATCTGATGATCGACAACGATCTCAAACCCGACGAAGTCGAGACAGTCACGATCTACTCCCTGGCGCGAGCCGCCGATATCCTCGCCGATCCGTCCAAGTACGATCCACGCTCCAAGGAGACGGCAGACCACTCGCTCCCCTACGTGATCGCCGCGGCGGTCGCCGAACGACAGGTCACGCCTGTGCAGTTCACCGACGCCAAGATCATGGACCCGACAATTCGCGCTCAGCTGGACAAGGTCAAGGTCATCGCCGATCCCGAGATCGAAGCGGTCTTCCCAGAGCTGCAAAGAGTGCGCGTCGTCATCAAAACCACCGACGGCCGGGAGTTCGAAAAACAGCTCGACTACCCCAAGGGTGACCCGCGCAATCCCCTCACTGACGATGAAATCGCAGGTAAATTCACGGCCCTGGCCGAGGGTATCGCGACCCCGGAAGACGTGGAGAGGATGCGAGCCGCTGTCAACCGGACTGAAGGCTACGATGACGTCAGGGAGTTGATGAGCGAGCTGGTCGTGAAGAATTAGGAATGAGGAATTAGGAATTAGGAATGACACCCACCA
>Ga0224502_10000828_pt1 | contig 10650 bp, 12 predicted proteins | sample SF_Oct11_sed_USG_5_FD_169104 | JGI IMG/M metagenome (GOLD analysis project Ga0224502, IMG submission 169104) | Sediment microbial communities from San Francisco Bay, California, United States - SF_Oct11_sed_USGS_13 | ecosystem: Environmental > Aquatic > Marine > Sediment | place: USA... | reverse complement strand
CCGGACTGGATTCTTAAAGAAGATAACCTGCCGCGTAAAAACCTGTTTGAGGCGATACGATCTGCTCCGGTGGACCACTTTGCAAGCTTAAATTTAACTGCTTTTTTCAATTTTCTGCCCGGGTTCCCCTTTCAGCAAAATCGATTCGCGTTGGGCAACCGGCAGGCGGTATTCAGGTTTTTGATGCAGAGATTCTGCCGGACAGATTTCCACACAGATGCCGCAAAAGACGCAGGCGAAAGGATCATAACTCCAGGTGGCTGCTTTTTTATCCACCGCGATGCATTGCGAAGGGCATTTCAGAGCGCAGGCGCTACAGAAGGTGCACTTTTCAATATCGTTCATCAGTGCGCCGCGCACATTTTCAAACGGCGCTCGCACCTCCAGGGGATAACGCCGGGTGGCTTTTGGGAAGAATAAATTTCGAAGTACATTCGGCGTCATTTTAAACATGCTACAATTTCCTGCGTCTCAATTTAGCGCTCGGTGCAACTGATGCACGGATCGATAGACAGCACCGCTACCGGCACATCCGACAGCCACATACCCGGCAATATGCTCAACAGTGCCGGAATGTTGGCAAATGTCGGGGTTCTGATTCGCAACCGCTCCAAATTTTTGGTTCCATCGGCTTTGATATAGTAAAACAGTTCGCCCCGGGGCTGTTCGACCCTGCAGACGGTTTCGCCTTGAGGCCGCCCTTTAACTTTAGTCCGTATCTCGCTTTGATCAATCCTGGATAACGCCTGTCGAATCAAATCGATGCTCTGCAATACTTCGCGAAAGCGGACCTTGCTGCGGGCATAGCAGTCTCCCCCGGTTTCCACCACCGGCTCGAAGTCGAGCTGATCAAAAGCCGCATAGCCCAACATGCGCATATCCTGGCAAACGCCGCTGGCGCGCAGCGTTGGCCCGGCCAGTCCTAATTCAAAGGCCTTGTCTTTGGTGATGACGCCCTTGCCGGCGGTGCGTTTTTTTACGGTATAATCTGTCAGCAGGGTGGATCCGAGTCGGTTGATCTCCTGTTCGACCTCCGCCAGTTCTGCAAGCATCCAACTTATTTGTTCGGGGGCCAAATCCCGCCGCACGCCGCCGATAACATTGACGGAGACAATAATTCTGTTTCCAGCAGTGGCCTCGTTGAGATCCAGGACCTTTTCGCGAATTTTCCATAATTGCATAAAGAGGCTTTCAAAGCCGAAGCTGTCGGCAAACAGTCCGAGCCACAAAAGATGGCTGTGCATCCGGTTCAATTCGGACCAAATGGTGCGCAGAAACGTTGCACGCCGCGGCACCTCAATTCCCATTATCGCTTCAATGCCCTGACAGTAACACATGGCATGGATCATCGAGCAGATCCCGCAAACGCGCTCGACCACCTGGGTCATCTGTTTAAAATCACGGATATTCGCCAGCATTTCAAGCCCCCGGTGAACGAAGCCCAGCGCCGGAATGGCCTCCGTGATGACTTCGTCTTCCACCGTGAGTTTCAAATGCAAGGGTTCCGGCAAAACCGGATGCTGGGGCCCGAACGGTATAACGGTTTTCAGCATTCAACTCCCTCCTGTGCCGGGTAAATCCGCAGATGCCGAAAGCATTTTCGCTTTGTCAGCATTCATTTTTGCCACGGTATACCTGCAAAACGGCGTTACCTTGACGTCCCCCTCTAAATAGAGGGTGCGCTCGTAATCTACGGCCAGGCCACTGAAACGCAGACCGAAAAGATCCTGGATTTCATTTTCCACCAGAAAAGCGGCAAAATATACCGGGGTGATACTCGGCAGCGCGCGATCTGCTGGGACGCTCACCCGCAAATGCTTCAGGACAAGATCTTTATCGAAGTGATAGAGGACAACGACCATGTTCTCATCGCCTTGCATACACGACAGTGTAACGAACCGGTATCCTTCCACTTTTATTTTGGCAACCGCACCCACCAAATTATCAGGATCGACGGATATCACTTCATCTCGCATGGGTTTTCCTTCCTTCTTTGCTCCGCGTGAACACATTTAAGCCCAGCGTCACACCGTCAATGATAGCCTCCGGTTTAGCCGGGCACCCCGGCACATAAACGTCCACCGGAATCACCTTGTCGACGCCGCCGATCACGTTGTAAGCTTCCCTGAAAATGCCGCCCGACAGCGCACAGGAACCGATGGCCACAACCAGCTTGGGATCCGGCATCTGGTCGTGCAAATTGAGCAGCACCTTCCGGTTGCGGTAATTAACCGTACCGGTGACAAGCAGAAGATCGGCATGCATGGGGTTGCCGACATTGATGATGCCGAAGCGTTCAATATCATACACCGGTGTCAGACACGCCAGAACTTCAATATCGCAACCGTTGCAGCTGCTGCAATCATAATGCAGCAGCCAGGGTGACTTGACGCGCGCTTTTTGGATAAGTTTCTTAAACATGCCGTCGCCTCTTAGCCGACATACAGCCAGATAAGATTCACCAGAGACAATGTCAGCCCCATCGCCCAAACATAACCGAGCATCCAGCGCCAGTTCATGCGCGCCGAGACATTGTCAATCAGAACTTCCATAAAATAAGTCGCCACAATCAGAATCATCATCGCGATCCAGTTGTTGGCCCAGAAAAGTGAACAAAACCCCAGCAGCAATATGGTTTCATACCAGTGACCGATCTCGGTGAGGGCCAAAAACGGACCGGAATAATCCGTGAGCAGACCCTTGACGAGTTCTTGATGCGCGTGATGGGAAGTGGATAGATCAAACGGCGACTTGCGAAGCTTGATGGTCAGTGCATATCCGAGAACCACAAATAAAAACGGCAGTTTCATCAGCAGCGGCTCGTCCCAGGTGTCGAGTCCTGCAATTTTGAAGCTGCCGGTTTCAAGGTAAATTCCGACGGCGACAAAAACCAATAGCGGTTCATAGGACAGAATCTGCAGGAGCTCGCGGTGCGCCCCCACCTGGCTGAAGGGTGAGGTGGAAGAAAGCGCGCCGACCACTAAAAAAACGGCGCCGACGGCCTGCGTAAAAAGGATCAACAACAAATCCGACTTTAGAAAGAAGAGAACCAAAGCGATGGCGGTCGCCGCCACGTAACAGTAGGCGCAAAATGCCTGCCAAACATTTACGACTACCTTTTCTTTGCCCCAGAGTTTAACCACGTCGTAAAAGGGCTGCCACATCGGCGGTCCGATGCGTGACTGCAGACGCGCAGTCAGTATGCGGTCCAGACCGCTAACCAAACCGCCCAGCAGGGGTCCCCCGATGAGCCCGATGACGATAGACACCGCCGTGCCTGTCATAGCGCACCTCCCACAACCAGGGTGAGAAGCACGCCTGCGCCCAGATTAATCCAGGTCGTCAGCCGCTGCTCGCCGAAGATGGAGGCCAGATAATAGTTTTTGGCCTCGGCTTTGACCAAAAGGTTCTTGGGCCCTATGAATACACCCGGCGCATGCGTCTGTATTCCGCTCAGATAAGGCGCAACGATGCGCGCCCCGGCAGCTTTTTTAACAGCCAAAATGGCAATGACAAATCCGAGGATGGCGACCATACTTAACGGAAAAACGGCAAAAGCGCCGGTCGTATTTTCCAAAACCCCGCGCTTCACTATAAAGGGCGCGGCATATCCCGCATTCAATGCCGGCACTGCAAACCACACATACAGCCAGGGCGCCGCAATGCTCGATAGGCCTGCAACCAGACATAATGCGCCCAGAGCACCCCAGGTTAGCAGCGGCTGACGCTCCAGTTTGAATCTGCCGGCAAACGGATCGCTCATCAGGGTCCCGGCCCAGCGGGCCCAGTACATAACCGTCAAGGCACTTCCGAGCGCAATCATAATGACGACATAGAGGTTGCGGGCAGCGGCCTCTATCGCCATCCATTTGCTCAAGAGAACGCCGAAAGGCGGCATGATCATCATGATGACGCCCATCACGGTAATGAGTGCTGTCAGCGCCATGGTGGCGTACAATCCCCGCATGTCCTCGATATCACGGCTGGCGATATGCTGCTCAATGCTTCCCACGCACAGAAACAGGAGGGCTTTAATGACGGCGTGGAAAAAAATCAAAAGTATTCCGGCAATTATGGCTTGCGGGGAGTTCAATCCGGCGCAGGCGAAAATGAGGCCCAGGTTACTGATGGTGGAATACGCTAAAACCTTTTTTCCGTTGCTTTGACCGACAGCCAGTGCGGCAGCGGACAGAAATGCATATGCGCCGAAAACGGCAACGCAGTGGCTCAAAAAGGTGCCGTTCATCGCCGGCGCCAGCCGTAAAACCAGATAGACGCCGACTTTGACCATCGTGCTCGAGTGCAACAGCGCTGATACCGGCGTGGGGGCGACCATCGCACCTAACAGCCAGCTCTGGAAGGGAAATTGAGCGGATTTTGTAAAGGCCGCAAAGCAAAGCAGGGCCATCGAAAGAAGATAAACACCGGCATCGATGTTGCCGTATATTATCATGCGCTGCAGCTCAAGGATACCCGTCTCACGATAAATGCCGACCAGGGCCAAGATGAAGGCTGCGCCCCCCAGACTGTTCATCCACAGGGCGCGCAATGCGTTTTTTACGGCCTCTTTGGTGCCGTCATGGGCAATAAGAAGAAACGAGCACAGCGTGGTCAGCTCAAAGAAAAAATAGAAAATAAGCATATCATTGGAGAGCACCAAACCGTTCATGGCACTCAAAAACAGCAGCATCACAAAGAAGAACTGGGGTTGTCTGGATCTGTTCAATCGGAGGTGTTCCTCGTGATTTTTCATGTAAGCGATGGCCTGAAAGCAGATAAGCGAGCCGACAATGGAAACAATCAGCACCATAACAAGCGTAAGATGATCGCAATACAGTGCCGAAGTGTCCGGTTTGTCTTGAATCAGGAAAAACTCGAAGTAAAGCAGGAAAATGATCTGCAAAAGAGCCAGGGCTTTAATCGCAATATGGCGGTGTCTGAATCCGAAATACAAAATGATCAGCAGCAGGAAAAAATCCAAAGCCTGGACAATGACGTGGATGCTAACGCCGAAAAAGGGCTGCGGCGACAAACTGAAGGGCGTCAGCGGAATAAGCAACACGGCGCTGGTGATCAACACCGTCCCGGCAATTAGAACAACGATGGACCGAATCGCGCTTACGCGAATCAAATAACAGATAACGGCCGCCGCAAAGGGTAGAATAATAAGTATAGCGGAAAGTTGTTCTGCGCTAAGCATCTCTTCTGCCATATTCATTGCGTTTATTCTTGGATGTTGTTCAATAAAGTCTTCCGAAATCTGCCTGAAACCCGCGCAGGAGCGATGCGATGCTCAACTTCCAATCCACAGGGCCGGTTGAAACGCAAAGTGCAGAATTTTTCTACTGACCCGCCCGATCTTGAAGTCTCCTACCGAAGTAAAGCCCCGCCGGCCGAACACTATGGTGTCAAAGCCGCCGGCGGCGGCTGCCTTGGCGATCGCCGCTGCCCTGCTCTTTTGATGCGTCAAGATTTCACTGGAAATCTGCTCTTCGGAGAATCCCGCCTTCAGCAAGCGTCTCTTGGCTTCATTTAGGACCGGCACAATTTTTCTTTGGTTGGCTGCGATCCAATGCGCCTCATGCTTTTGCTTGAAGAGTTCCTTCGTGCCGAGCTGCTGAATATTCAAAGGTCTGATGACATGGCAAAACATGACTTCGCATTCCGCAGGCTCTAATAAAGCCCCAACATTTGCGACTGCGTTCATCGATCCTTCGGAGCCGTCAAGCGCGATCAATATTTTTTGGGATTCGGGGCTTTCGCCAACCACTATAATGGGAATGTGGCCGATCGTTTCCACTAGCTTAGAAGCAACACTTCCCATCGTAATCTCTTCAATTTTACTGGCTCCGGTACGTCCGACCACCAGAGCCGAATAATCCTCATATGATTCATTGATAATATCTCTGGCAATGCCGGACCTCATGCTTTGCGCGTTAACATTGACGGCTTCTGGCGCAATATCGGCATCCAACAATAAGGCTTGTGCTTGCTGCATAAAGTCGTCTATGATTTCCTCTTGATGAACTTTCCATATCCCCAGCAGATGGCCTTCGCTATGGCCTGAAGAATCCACATGCATATCTCGGAATGCCTCAGGAATTTCAGCCATCACATGCAACAAAACGATTTGCGATTTTTTGGAAAATAACCGGCCCACATAGCGCACGGCATTTAGAGATTGATCAGACCCATCTACGGCCAATAAAATTTTAGGGTGATTTTGCATCGGCTAGCCTCAACTGGATTTTTAGGCATTGGACCGGGTTTGTCGCTGTGTATAGCAGATATTATGCCAGGAAATGGTATCTCATATATATATAATTAATCCGGTTTGTTATCTAAAATCGTGCCCCCCCCCGACGACTGGATTGAATCCGGCGTTTTAGAAAAAATTCGAAAACCTTTTCGCAAATATTCGAAATTAATTTGAAGAAAAATAGACGAGCGCCAAAAGCAAACCTTTTGAGTGCGGCAGGGGGGTTCTATGCAGCGTCTTAAAAAGGCTGCAGCAGACCTCTCGCCAGGTTTCGCAAAGAACAAACATGACCCTAAGCGATACCCATGGATAAAGGCCTGCGCCGTGTGACCTTAAAGGATTATAGGCGTGCGGTTTTGGGGGATGTGCTCAGATGCGTTATGATATCGACCGCTTCAATTACTTTATAATGAATTCTGTTTTTACCATTATTCTTGGCGTTATACATTTGCACGTCAGCGGCATTTATCACCTGCTTGACGCTGTCAGGCGGGTTCTCAAATGTGACCGCACCGATACTGAAAGTTACCGGCCAATTATTCTTTTGCATCAGTTTTAAAAGTTTGTCTCTAAGTTTACTGGCAACCAGGGCGACAGAATCTGCACCGGTCTCTGCCAGTAGAATAACGAATTCATCGCCTCCGAATCGTCCTATGATGTCAATTGCACGGAGATTGCTTTTTATCATTTTGGCAGCGGAACACAAAAGCGCGTCGCCACTGTGATGCCCCAAACGGTCGTTGATTTGTTTGAAGTTGTCAATGTCCAGATATAAAGCCGACAGCGGTTTCTGGTAGCGACGGGCTTTATTTAGCTCCATTTCCGCCAAATCGTAAAAAGCGCGCCTGTTGGGTATTGCGGTCAGCGGATCGGTTCTGGCGAGCGCTTGATGGTTATCCAGAACACTTTTTAATTTTGTGAGAATAAACGTAATGATTAAAAACACGGTTAGCCGAAAAGTCTCGTTCAAATACGGAATGAATGCGCTTGAGAAAGCCGGCAGCATGGTTAAATCGGCAGTTAGCCAGGAAATGGCGCTGGTCAGCGAAACCGCAACGCCGGCCCACCTGCCGGCATGCCAGGTCGCCAGTGCAATCGGCAATAAATAAAAAAGCGATAGCGCAAATTCCGGTCCGGTCAGATAGCGAATCACGCCGATAAGCGTGGCCGTAAACAGGCAAAATAGCGTTAACAGGTATTTGCGACAATTCTTGCGGTTACCCGCCATCGTCATTTCCGTTTATTCTCCACAGCTTCGTTGATCAAAAAAATCTTCTGCAAAAAGATTCGTTTTCACGGTCCAGCACGTACTAGTTCATTTTTCGCGCCAGAAAATAACCCTGCGGATCGCATACGTGCCTGAGAAGCCGTAAGTCCTCTGCAGTTGGCTCCAGCATTGGTTTCAGCTCCGGAGAAATGCGTAACGCAAAGCTGGCTTTTTCCTGTATCTGTTCGGGTGTTTTTCCGGGTGCGATCTCGAGCAGCATCATTTTTTTGGATTGCGGGTCGAAACCAAAAAGGCCCTCATGCGTGATGACGCGATAGGGACCGGATCCCATAACACCGGCCTTTTCGCGATAACCCGGCGAGCCGTCACCGAAACCGATACTGGTCAGAAAATTTAATTTTTCTACAAACCTTCTTTTTTCCAGGGCCATTATAATAATTGTCTTTTCGCAGTTGGCGGCCATAACCCCGGCCCCGCCGCTTCCCGGAAATCGGGTTCGCGGTTTGCTGTAGCTGCCGCCTTCAAAAGTGGAGTTCACATTGCCATAGCAATCAATTTGCGCACCTCCGATAAAAGCATAGTCGACGTGCCCTCTCTGGGTTAGTTCGAAAACGGCACACAAACCTTTCAGGTAACATGCCTTGCGGCAGGCACGCGTGTCGCCGACCGACATCGGCAAACCCATATCCAATACCGGGGAAAGGGCTCCGGCCTCAAAGATCATACCCAAACCCGGTGCATGGGTAAGCTGGGCATGCATGGCCGCGATCATCGGCAGACCGGTTCCGACAAAAACAGTTTTGTTGTCTTCTAAAATTCTCGAACCGGTGTAGGTAATCATTTCAACGGGTGTGCAGGCAGACATGGTTTAGGCCCTGTAAATCGTTTATCGCGTGCAGACCTCAGCGCCTATTCGACGATTATCGGCTGCCCGCCGTCCAGCTGTTTGATTTTCTCGAAGACTTCGCGCGGTATTTTGTTGAGAAACGCGTCAAATGTTTCGCATCCGAAGATGTAGTCTTCATAATATTTCTTTAACGGATCTTGATTTCCCGATTTTCTGAATTCTTCGGAAGCGTCACGAAACATTTGTATATGCGCCATATCAAACCAATAATTTCCGTAACAAACGCCGGGATAAGCGCCAAACGGTTGTTCAACAAGGGCATCCACGGCCAGATACGGAATTTCAGTCAAATTGGGGTAGGTTCGAATACTCTCGTTGGATATCATCTGTTCGGTACTCACAATGCTGTACGCAGATGCAAGGGCAATTTCAGGGCATGTACACAGGGCTCCGAATATGCGGCAATTGCCGTATACATCGGCTGCGGTGACATGCAGAAGCCCGACATCGGGATAACAGGCCGGCACCAAATAGGTGTTCTTTCCGGTAAACGGACTGGATACCATAAGACCGCGATTGACATGTTCCATATCCGAGCCCCCGTGGTCCCTGACGGGAATGAAATCGAGGCCCATGGCAGCAGCTTTGAATCGTGCCGACATGCCGTAATTGGTGTAATCATCGAGTTGAATCATGCCTTTCCCAGCCAGGTGCCGGAGCAAAGGGGCGATGCCGATGACTTCATAGCCCCACCATGCCAGTTCCACCCGTCTGACAGAAACATGACGGGGATACAGCAGCATGGCCCCGGCCAATAACTCGGCACAAATTGAATTGGACTGGAACGCAAGGGTAAGATCCTTTGCGCCCTGGCGTATGATCTCATGGACAAGCGCCACCGGAACCCGGGTGTTTACAAAACCGCCGATACCGATCGTGATCGCGTCTTTAATATATCGGCTGACGGCCGCTTTCAGGCTCACTCTCTTATCGATCAGAGCCTTTGATTTGCGAACCGCAATTTTTCTTGCCGCGCTGGGAGCAGGACCCCACCACTCGAATGCTTGCTTGGTTTTTTTGTCGGTTTTGACGCAATTAAATTGCAAACCATTGCTGGATTTAGAATTCATCTTTTTTGAGTGTCTCCGGATTGGCATCCGTAACCAATTGGATGAATGCATCAATCACATTGATTTGACCCGAACGATTTGTTTTTCGCCCAACTCTTTTTCAAATTTTTCACAATACGCCTTGGCGACGATTTCCGCCACGCTTCTTGGTTTATCGATAAAATCGAGGTTAATCACCATATCGAACTCGTAAGGAGAGGCTTCCCTTTTGCCATATGCTTTTTTAAAAAATTCACTCTGTTCCTTATCGACCTGGCTGATTATCTTGCGGGCCTCATTTTCTTCCACATCTAGAATTTCACTCAGACGGCTTATGCGATTATTGTCGGAAGAAATTAGACGCACGGCCAGCACCCGTTCTCTCGGCAAAAAAAGATGGATTCCCCGACCCACAAAAACCATCGACCCCATATCTGCAAATGCATATACCGCGCTGATAAAATTTTGAATATAGTCGCTCATAATGAAAGACTTTTCGCCAAAAAGCATTGAAGCCAGTTCTGATAGCCTGCCGGGATAGCGTTCATCAAAAAACTCTATTGTTTGCTTGCTCAATTTTTTGTTTTTGGCCATATAGTCGAGAAGCCCCCTGTCGGCGACACGATAGTTCAATTTTTTGGCAAGAAGATCGGCAATCTCCAGCGTCCCGGACCCAATTTTGCGGGAGAAACAAACCGCAGGTTGAATTTGGGCCTTCTCGATCTTGGAAGGTCTAATCTTGAGCTGTCTTTTTACCCAACTGTGAATGTGCTGCTCGGCCAGCTCCGCCGCATCCGGTCTTTTGTGCGCATAGATTCCGGGCACATAATAGATCTTTTTCTTGTCAACCGACATCTCGCACCTCCTTATCTGTCTTCAAGGACCTCCCAGTTGGCCTCAAAGGTATTGTCATGAAGTGTATAAGCATAACCTAGCATTTTACCGATGCCTTGATGAACACCTTTTCTAATCTTCCAGTAGGTCAATTGAATAGCAGGTATTAAACGCGGCTTTCCGGTTTGCGGATCATCCGAAGTATTTTGCCAGACCTCCTTTTTCTCGATTACCCGCCACAGAGTTCCATGCTTTTTGCTGCGCACGGTTTGCCCGACGCGTGGTATATTTTTTTGCATGATGATATCCATATGGGTTTCCTTCATGACAGATCTCCTTTACAATTTGACCTTCTTTTTTCTTTTGATTGAGC
>Ga0224502_10000825_pt1 | contig 10668 bp, 6 predicted proteins | sample SF_Oct11_sed_USG_5_FD_169104 | JGI IMG/M metagenome (GOLD analysis project Ga0224502, IMG submission 169104) | Sediment microbial communities from San Francisco Bay, California, United States - SF_Oct11_sed_USGS_13 | ecosystem: Environmental > Aquatic > Marine > Sediment | place: USA: California... | reverse complement strand
TCCTTGGCTTCACGAATATCGCGGCATTTATTTTTAAAACACAGCGCGCTGATTTGCCCCGCTTGATCTTTAAGTCCGACAGACAACCCTTCCACTTCAATAATCAGGACCGCCGCCGCATCCCGGGGATAACCGCAAGCGTAACTGTCTTCAACTGCCTTGATAATCGGTGCGTCCATCATTTCAAGCGTAGTGGGTACAATACCCGCAGACACGATATCCGATACCGAGCGCGCGGCATCGGCAATATCATCATATATGACCAACAGGGTAATGATCGCTTCGGGCAGCGGCAGGATGTTGACGGTCACCTCCGTAACGATACCCATGGTGCCTTCACTGCCCACCATGGCACCTCGAAGGTCGTATCCCGGCGGATCGTAGGCAGGTCCTGCGATGCGAACAACCTCACCGGTGGATAGAATCACTTCCATACCCAGAATATGGTTGGTGGTAACACCGTATTTGAGACAGCGGGGCCCTCCGGAATTTTCACCCACATTGCCGCCGAGGGTGGCCACCTTCTGGCTGGCGGGATCCGGTGCATAAAAAAAGCCCAACGGGGCCAGGGCATTTTGAAGTTCGAGATTGGTCACTCCGGGTTGTACGACCGCACAGCGCTGCTGCGGTGAAATATCAATGATGCGGTTTAAACGCGACAGGCAGATGACCACACCGCCTGAAATCAATACCGTGCCGCCTGAAAGGTTGGTGCCAAACCCGCGCGGAACGAACGGAACACCGGCCTGACGGGTAATTTTAACAAGTCGGGCCGCCTCGCTGGTATCGCCCGGGAAGACAACCACACCGGGTTGCCCTTTCGCCAGTGAAGCATCGTAGGAATAGAGTTCGGTCTCCACGTTGGAAACCGATACCTGGCTAGAGCCGACAACCCGCCGAAGATTGGAAATCAATTCATCGCTCAGCATTTATCTACCTAAAGTGCGAAATGACTAAAGTGATCTAAAGTGCCTAAGGTTAAGGACTTCTGCCCGTCGAGAGCCTCAGGGTCGAACGATCATTTTTATAAAAGATGGAGCGTAGCGACACCACAATTTTAGTCACTTCAAACTTTAGTTCACTTTAGCTCACTTTTCCCAATTACCTCCATCAGGCATTCAGCAGCGACATTGCAGCTTCCGACCCGGCCGCCAAATCGGTTTTATAATCCTGTATGGCCAGAGCCCGGCTGATGGCAGACAGAAAAAACAGGACATTTTCGGCTGATGAAGAATATCCCATCAACCCAACACGCCACACCTGACCTGCGAGTGCTCCCAATCCGGCACCGATTTCAAGATTGAACGTCCCCAAAAGATAACCCCGCACTTTGGCCTCATCTATCCCTTCTGGAACTCGAATCGTATTCAGGGTCGGCAAACGGTACTCAGCTTCGACCAACATCTCCAACCCCATGGCCTCTACGCCGGCAACCAGTGCCCGATGGTTGCTTAAATGTCGCTCAAAACGATTCTGCAGCCCCTCTTCTTCAATTAGCAAAAGTGCTTCTAAAAGGGCATAATTCAGGGTGCTTGAACTGGTGTGATGATACATTCTGGTAGATCCCCAGTATTTCTCCAGCAGGGTAATATCAAGATACCAGCTGCGGATCGGATGCTTGCGGTTCCTGGCCGCTTCAAGAGCCCGATCGCTGAATGTCACCGGTGCCAGGCCTGGCGGACAACCGATGCATTTCTGGGAGCAGCTGTAAGCGGCATCCACTCCCCATTCATCCGCCTTTAACTCCACACCGCCGAGTGATGTCACCGTATCAAGCAAGATCATCACGCCATGTTCTTTTGCCAGACCGACAATATCGTCCATCGGCTGGAGCACCCCCGTAGAGGTTTCGGCATGAACCAGAGTGATGACTTTGTACGCTTTGGCCTTAAGCGCTTCGGCAATCTTTTGGGGGTCGGTCGGCTTGCCCCACTCACTCTCGATGAGGGTCACTTCGGCCTCCTGACGTTCGGCCATTAGTCGGACACGGTCTCCAAAATAGCCATGGACACACACCAGGACCGGATCCCCGGGTTCCATCAGATTGGCCACACAGGCCTCCATCCCCGAAGTGCCCGTCCCCGGTGTTGCATGGGTCACCTGGTTCTGTGTCTGAAACACCTGGCGGAGCCCTTCGCCGATCTGATCTAAAGTCTTAAAATAAGCCGGATCCATATGGCCGATGACCGGCGAAGTCAGCGCCCGATATACCCGCGGATGAATATCCAGCGGGCCCGGGCCCATCAACTTCCTCAAGGGCGCTTCAGTTCGTTTTAATGCCATAACACAACTCCTTTCTTCAATTTTGATCGGTATATGTTGGTCTTAAAAGAAATGGATCGGGTAAAAACAAAATATCAAACACCAGAAGGTATGAATCGCTCACCTCTGATACCGCTCAGAAAACGCGAGTATAGAGAGTTAATGCGTATGTGTCAATAAAGAGTAACAAGTCTGTTTTTGAGATGGCGTTGTAAAAGGGAAAAAATCAAGAAACCAAGGAAATAGAATACAAGAGGACTGAGTGCTGAGGACTGAGGCATGCGCAAAAATGTTTCATTCCGCATTCCGCAATCCAAAATCCAAAATCAAAAGGCTATCCGGAAGGCTGTTTCAGCCGTTTGAGGCGTTCCTTGGAAAAATCATACTCCAGCCAGGTGTCAAGAAATGAGCCCAGCGCCTCGCGGTAATGTTTAATCGCCTTTTGCTTATCGCCACTGCCCTCAGACCACAGTCCCAAAGCGGTGTGGGCGGTGATAAGGTTCTCGGGGCTTCCACCGGCCTGCTCTATGAGTGATTTTTCAGTCTGCTTGCCCAAAAGATAATCGCTGATGGTCAGGTACCATGGATCCATGGTCCGGCTGACAAATTCCCGGAGGCTCGTTTGCGTCTGATCGGCGAGCCCCTGGTGGTGTAAAATCCCGGCTTCCAGAATTCCCAAACTCATCCGATCCGCGTTTTGGCGGCCATCGCCTTTGAGAAACATACGGGTGTACTCCAGGGATTGCGACCAGTCTTCGTCGGCAGCGCTGTAAAAGGCCAGGGTTACGAAAATTTTTCGGTTTTGGGGATATAATTCGGATATTTTTCTGAGGGCCTCCCGTCTTTCTTTAATCGCAGCGGCCTCATCCATAAACGCCATCATCAACGGCAGTAACTCGGTTTCACGCTTTGCTCCCGCTTCCAGTGCTTGCTTGACGACTTTATCAAATGCCTGAATATCTTCATTGTATTTTGACCACTGCGCCTTCGTTTTCAGCCCTTTCTGCCGGCGTTTTTGCAATTGTTCCAGCTTGGCACGCGCCAACAAAAACTCCCAGGCACTCGGATCGGCGGCAAGCACGGATTCTCTCAGCAGCTTTTCGGCTTCTTCCCAATCCTGGCCTTTGGCCCGCAGAAGGCTGACCGCATAATGAAGCCAGCTTTTTTCAGCCGACGTATGCCAGCCCCCGAGGGCAGAGACCTCGTCGATTAAGCCCTCCAAAACTCGAACCATATATCCCTGAAATTCGCCCGGAGACCGCCAGTCCTGCGCCAGTAATGCTTCGCGGTGAGCACTCGTGGTGCCTTCGCCCTTGAGCCAGTCAATTAAAAAAAGCATGAGCCTGGCCTCGGGGTTTTCAGCATCCATGGAAAACGTTTGGGAAAACAGCTTGCCGGCGCCGGCATTATCTCCAGTGCAATAATGCATCATGCCGGCCGCCATAATCATCTCCGGCTGCTGGTTGCCTTTTAGCTCTTCATCGGCCAGGGCCTGCGCTTCGGCCCAAAGACCCCGGGTCGCCTTGTCCTTAATCTGCACCAGGGTATCCTCGATTGAAAAATCCAGTACGCCATTCCACTTCGCCTGGCCGGATTTTAATTCATCGAGGAATTTTACGGCGTTTGTAATGGGCAAGACCATTCCCAGGTCCCATCGGGGGGTTATCGTCGGCATCAATCCCTGTTCAATATCCATTGCCACACCGGCTGCGATACCGATGACTTTGCCGCGGATATCAATGATCGGGCCGCCACTGTTGCCACCGTAAAGAGACGTGTCCACCTGAATAAGATTTTCAAAGGTACGGCGCACACTGCCGCCGGTCACACTGGCATTGACCGTATCCGCCTGGGTTCGGCTGCCCAACGGAAACCCGATGGCGATGAGCTTTGAAAGCTTGGGAACGCTCCGGGAGTCCAATTTTAAATCCAACGGCAGCGGCATCAGCCCTTCCGGCACCGGGTTAATCTTTATGACGGCAAAATCATCTCTAAGCGGCGATGTGATCACCTGGCGGGTTTGCACCGGCGGTTTGGGCACTCCGGCGATATACAGACGCGGTTCGGACTCTGTGCTGTAAGCACCTTCTAAAAAATACACATCGGTCAGATCCGGACTTTCCATCAGACGGGCGACCCGGTTAAAAGCGCGGGCCCCTTCAAACCACAAAAATATCCGATATTTAAATTTGGGCGACTTACCGCTTTGCCGGAAATGCTGGGCAGTGGCTAACAGGTTTGAATCCTCCAGCCAGGGGCATACCACATGACGGCTGGTCAGCATATGGCCTTCAGCGTCCACCAAAAATGCCGTCCCTTCAGCCATATTACGATACAGGTCCTCGTTATCGACTTCCAACCAATACTCGACCAGTATAAATGCAATCGCCGGGGAATACTGATTGGCGTAATCTTCGAGTCGGTTGGTAGAATCTCCCTTGCGTTGACTGAGTTGAAACCAGGCCAGCACCCCGGCCAGTGATAAAATGATGATTAAAGCGGCCAGCACCCCTTGCCTTGTTTGCAGACCCCGGATCGTCTTTCTGCGGGACACGGCTACTTCGGGCTGGGATATTTCGGCCTTTTCAACTTCGCCTTCATTAAGCCGGGCCAGAGACACGGCCACTTCGGCCATCGAACGGGGCCGTAAGTCCGGATCGTCGGTCAGCATGACCTTAAAAAGGATTTTGGCTTCTTGCGGTAAATCAAGTGCGTCGACCTTGGCCAGAAAGTCGGTGATTTCTAAGTCGGCTGAAAGCAGCTCCACGAAAATTTTACCCAGCGACCAGATATCACTTCTAAAATCAAGGGGACGCTGGTTAACCATATCCGGGTGGCAGTTCAACAGCTTTTTAAGCATCGGGCCGGGACGGTCGAGTTTGGGATCGAAGAAGCGCGAAAGCTTATAGTCGATTTTGACCTCGAGGTTTCCGCTTTCACCCTTAACCAGCATAATGTCATTCAAGATGAGATGGGGAATAAAGTAGCCTTCATTATGAAGCACGGTCAGGGTGGATGCTATCTTAAAAAACAGATCAAAGGCCACCCGGCGATCTTTAAGCCGGCCGGATGTCAGCAACGACCCCCAGCTTTCCGTATCGATCCACTCGCTGATCCGGTACCAGAGCCCATCGGTTGATTGTCTAATGGCATAATGACGCACGAATCCCTTATCCGGCAGCTTTTTGAGGCGCTCGAGCTCCCGCGTGAGCCTTGCGGCCACTTTTTCGTCGACCCCCGATTGGGGCGTAAACAGGCGGATCATGACCATTTCACCGGTGCGCTCACGAATCGCCCGGCAAAGAAAACTGGAATGGCCTTCGTGAAGAATATCCACAATCCGGTAATCGTCGATGTATTTGCGGCCTTCGCCGATTTCGTTTCCGCAGGCCGGACAAAGACTGATCTCTTCGGCAACCGGCTGATCACATTTGGGACAGAGTCTCATAATTTTCTTCTATAATTAGGGAGGATCCATGGGTTAAGGGCACACAAATAAATGGTCAGGCGAAAATGAAACCGCCTGTAAAAAGTTTACTTTCATTTATAAGTAAGAGTCAAGCTCCAGGATGGATAACCTTCGGGGTTGAATATATTAAAGCTAACATTCAAACAGAAGCGTTTGTTTAAATGCAAAGATCAGCGAATTCAATATTTATAAACTTTTCAATATATTATATGTTTTTCAGCGCTAAATGTCAAGCAGGTAAAGCGCGGCTGCGGAAAGAAGAATGATCGGTAAAACATATGCAACGCTGGTTAAATTTCAGTTGAGAACTTTAATTACGACTCCTTCACCCTGATTGATCGAAAGTCGAGGGTGCCCCAGCTTCAAGGCGTCCAAGGGCGAAGCTGTAGTTATCTACCGCGAGCCCTTGGCAACGCAGAAGATGGGGTGGCATCGGCTTTCCCGAAGGGTAAACAAAATGAAAATGTTTTAAACGATAACTCATCTTTAAACTTTACCCCTGTTTTTCATTTTGTTTACGATCAATTAGGGTTTCAATACCGCCTTAAGAATATCCGGACGGTTGGTGATGATGCCATCCACTCCCATGTCAATGAGACGTTCCATTTCCGAACGGGAGTCAGGCGTCCACACAAATACCTGGTGGCCTAACTGATGCGCCGTTTGAATATTGCTGCTGGTCACATGTTTATAGTACGGAGCCCAATAGCGTCCCCCGGCCGCCTGAACCGCATGCGGAATGGATCCGGAAAAGTCATCGATATCCAGCCCTGCCATCCACGGAGAAGCCCCTGGCTGACCGGGCTTGATGTTGTTCAAACGCACCCCTTCAAGGGAAAGGTAAACGGTGGGAATATCCGGTGCAACTTTCTGAATGTGTACCAGGTTGCGCCAGTCAAATGAAAGAATCCGTACCTGGTCTGAAATCTTTTCTTCGCGCAAAATTTTTACGACCGCCGCGGTAACCACTTCCGGTGCCGGTGTTAGATCCGGTTTTTCCGGCGTTGTTTTAATTTCGATCCAGAGTTGGGTTGCCGTGTCACACTGCTTTTTATGCAATCGAATGACCTCGCGCAGCGTCGGGATGCGCTCGCCATCAACCGGCGTTTGCTCAGGATAGCGTCGCGAATAACGGCTCCCGGGTTTCAGTCGGCCGACATCATATGTTTTGAGATCAACCAGCCTCAAATCTTTGATCGCTGACGGCGAAGCGGACGCCAGCCATTTACCATCAGGCGTACGCGTGAGTTCCGGCTTTAGGCGAAAATCATGATTCACTACGGCTTTGCGATCTGCTGTTAGCAGGACGTCCAATTCAACCGCATCGACACCCATACTGCATGCCCGCGCAAAGGCTGCCAACGTATTTTCCGGCGCCAGACCTGCCGCGCCCCGGTGGCCGATCACATAAATCTTCTTCGCTGCCGCTTCCTGTTGAGCGGGTGAAGCGCTTCGGTCTGTACTCTGGCAGGAAGAAATGAAAAACAGGATCGCACTTCCAAAAATTGCGATCGACAGTGCGCGATAAAATATAAATGGCCATCTTTTCATTGATTTCTAAACCATGGTTGGAATGATCAACTCATCCGTGCTTAAACATTCTTCAATCGTCAATCAAACGAAAACCATTTCTTCATATCAGCGCACGATAAAATAAGCAAAACGAAGATATCAGCGTCCGCTGCCGGCAGAGATTATTTTATTAAGGATTTTCTTGACTTTGGGGCGCATAATCTGATTATTATGAACTGCGAAAACGTTTTTGATAATATCCAATAGCCACCCTCTTGATTGTCTTTTGGAGAAACTTTTGATTTTCGAAAATTTGCGAAAATAATATTGTAATTTTTCTAAAAGCAAGTTCACATCAAAATAAAACATAACCATTGTAACCTAATAAATGCTTGGATGTGCTGATTAATTTTATTTTCCTGTCAATGGCATATTTCATGCAGAAGTAAAAACAATCAGCTCTCCGCGGGACAACGCATCGTGTTCGCATTCTCATTAGCAGCTGGCTGACCGCTGATTCCAGGTTAGCGGTATGCCGATCTTATGTCTCTGGACCCAGAACATGAAAACCACTGATAAGCGAATGGCGCCAGCACCACCTGATGGTCGGCTCAATTTTTTCAAGTTTATTTGGGCTTACCTCTTCTTTTAATTTTTGATGTAAACTCATTTCCCTTCCGTGGGGGAAGGATTCCAATCTTTTTAAAGTGTCAACCGCAACGCTAACCTTTATTTTAGAAAGGAGGACGAAATGATCAATTTGCGCAAATTGATTTTTATCGGAGCCATGATAACGCTTGTGGTGTTTCCGGCAAGTGCGCTGGCAGAACCGATTACGATTAACTGGTGGTTTGCCCATGGGGGCCGGCTGGGGGAAAAGGTCCAGGAAATAGTGGCCAATTTTAATGCCAGCCAGAGTGAGTATAAGGTGGTGGCCACATATAAGGGAAACTACACTGACACCATGAACGCCGGGATTGCCGCTTTCCGTTCAAAAAATCCGCCCCACATTTTGCAGGTTTTTGAAGTTGGAACAGCGAGCATGATGGCGGCCAAAGGAGCCATTAAACCGGTTTACGAAGTAATGGCGGAATCGGGACTTCCTTTTGATCCGAAGGCCTATCTGTCAACGGTAACCGGTTATTACACCGCTCCGGACGGCAAAATGTTGTCTATGCCCTTTAACAGCTCGACACCGGTTCTCTATTACAATTTGGAAGCATTTCAAAAAGCGGGTCTGGATCCGGACAAGCCGCCCAAAACATGGCCTGAGGTTGCTGAATACGCGAAGAAGCTGGTAGCAGCGGGGTATCCCGGTGGATTCTCCACCGCCTGGATCTCCTGGATCCATGTCGAAAACTTCAGTGCCTGGCATAATGTGCCGATCGGGACCAAGTCCAACGGCTTTGCTGGACTGGATACCCAGTTCGTTTTCAACAGCCCGCTGCATGTCAAACATATTCAGAAGCTGGCCGACTGGCAGAAAGAGAAAATCTTTGTCTACGGCGGACGGCGCAATAAAGGCAATGCGTTATTTTCTTCCGAACAGGTGGCCATGTATACGGAATCATCGGCCGGATACGCCGGATTCAAAAAGACATGCAAATTCCCCTTCCGCACCAGCATGCTCCCTTACTGGCCGGATGCGAGCGGCGCTCCGCAGAACACCATCATCGGCGGCGCCAGTCTGTGGGTCATGCAGGGACATTCTGCTGCGGAATATAAAGGCGTGGCGTCATTCTTTAATTATATCTCCGAACCGGAAGTTCAGGCGGATTGGCATCAATTCTCAGGGTACCTGCCGATTACCCTGGCGGCTTACGACCTGACCAAGCAACAGGGATTTTACAAACAGAACCCCGGCACGGAAACCGCCCTGATACAGATGACCATGCACAATCCAACGGCCAACTCCAAAGGCCTGCGTTTCGGCAATTTTGTGCAGATGCGCGCTATTATGTATGACACCCTGGAGGCCATTTTTGCCGAAAAGGAAACCGCTCAGCAGGGCCTGAACGACGCCGTTGATAAAGGCAATAAATTATTGCGTAAATTCGAAAAGGCCAACAAGTAGCGTCACGAGAAGCAAAACACATCCGCGCTATAATTGTTGCCGTTTGAAAACAATCCATCAAGCAGGACCCATTTTTAAATCCAAATGGGTCCTGCCCCATTTTCACAGAGGGCATAGGTTTAATGGAAAAACGAGTTGTCTTCAAAAATAAAGTCCTGCCTTATTTTCTGGTTGCGCCCCAGATCATCATTACCCTGGTTTTTTTCATTTGGCCCGCATTTATGGCCCTTTATCAATCCGTCCAGCAGGAAGACGCGTTTGGGCTCAAAACGGTCTTTGTGGGCCTGGATAACTTTAAATATATCTTCAACGATTCCATCTATCTCAACTCGATTAAGGTCACCATGATCTTCAGTTTTTCGGTGGCAGCCCTTGCGATGTCGATAGCGCTTTTTCTGGCTGTAATGGCCGATCGCGCGATTCGCGGGGCCACGACTTACAAAACATTTATCATCTGGCCGTATGCGGTTGCACCGGTGGCAGCGGCGGTCTTATGGTATTTTCTGTTTAATCCCACCGTCGGGATGATTTCTTTTTTCTTAAAAGCCATCGGGATTGACTGGAATTTTATCTTAAACGGCCCCCAGGCGATGGTTCTGGTGATCCTCGCTGCGACCTGGCGCCAAATTTCCTATAATTTCCTTTTTTTCCTGGCCGGACTCCAGGCCATCCCCAAGTCGTTTATCGAAGCCGCCGCCATTGACGGAGCTTCGCCGGCAAAACGGTTTTGGACGATTGCTTTACCGTTGTTGTCGCCGACGGTCTTTTTTCTACTCGTTATGAATATGGTGTATGCCTTTTGCGATTCCTTTGGGGTGATTCACGCCATTACCGAAGGCGGTCCCAACGAGGCCACCAATATTATGGTCTTCAAGATTTATCACGACAGCTTCGAAAGTCTGGATCTGGGCGGTTCCGCCGCCCAATCGGTCATTCTGATGTTCATCGTGATTTCACTGACGGTGGTCCAGTTTCGCTACATCGAAAAAAAAGTCCATTATTAAAGGAGTAGAACATGGTTGAGCATCGACCCTGGCTCACTTTTTTGACCCACGCAATCTTGCTGCTGGGCTGCCTCATTATTGCCTTTCCGATTTATACGACGTTTGTCGCCTCCACCCACAGCCTGGATGAGATCACATCATCCTTTCCATTATTACCGGGCCGCCACATAATAGAGAATTACCACCAGGCACTGACCGTTGGAAGCGGAGAAGTCGTTGTTTCCGTGGGCACCATGATGATAAACAGCCTTATCATGGCACTTGGTATCGCCTTCGGCAAGATATCCATTTCCCTGCTGTCCGCCTTTGCCATCGTTTACTTCCGTTTTCGCTTCCGTATGTTTTTT
>Ga0224502_10000821_pt1 | contig 10687 bp, 7 predicted proteins | sample SF_Oct11_sed_USG_5_FD_169104 | JGI IMG/M metagenome (GOLD analysis project Ga0224502, IMG submission 169104) | Sediment microbial communities from San Francisco Bay, California, United States - SF_Oct11_sed_USGS_13 | ecosystem: Environmental > Aquatic > Marine > Sediment | place: USA: California... | reverse complement strand
CTTGTCTGTCTCAAAACCCTTTCTACCTATCCTGCGTATGTCCTTGGAGGCTCTCTGTAGATAGGCTGCCCTATAGACTTCTTGGAGTTCGTCGGGGACTAGCTCGAGGATACGTGCTTGCTTCTCAGGATCTCTCTCTTCTCTGAACGCTGCCCAATAATCACGCTCTCTCTTCGGCATAGCACGAAGGATGTACAGAGGATTACCATATGGGTTCATGCCCACCATGGTTTCCTTCGCTTTCGTTCTATACATCTGTGCAGACTCAGCGTCATCTGCCTCAATAGCAGCCTTCTCTAACCTTAGATTCTTAATATACTCTAGCTTGTCAAAGTATGCTTCTGTATCACGCTGACGTCTCAGGTGTGGAGGAACACCTTCGTAGCCCATGATATTGGCAAATCGCCATATACCAGGTCGGATAAAGTTATCATAGACTCTGTTCCAGAACGATAGATCTGTACCATAGATTTGAGATTGCTCATAGTCTTCCAGTGCCGTTCGCCTGTGCACGAATTTACCCATTGGAGCGATCGGTGGGAACATGACTTGCTCAACTGGAGTCTCAATTCTTGAGACTATATCCCAGTAATCAGCCATCGCACGGCCTATGATGCCGGTGTTAGACTCATCAAGCTCTCTGTCAGTCATGTACTCAGCAAACTCTTTTCTTGTTTTAACTGATCTGACCTGTTTTCTAATTACCTTAACTTGATCCTGTTCCTTTTGCGACAGCATACCAGAACGTGCTAAGCTTGACATGCGCACATTATACTGTTTATACTCCTGTGAATATGGAGCAACATTAGCCAGAATTTTGAATCTGTGGTACTCGGGATAATCTTCTGGTTCAACTCCTTCCAATTCTGGGTGTAGGGCTGCGTATCCGGGCCCTGGAAGCCTCATCTCTCCCCGGGGGACCTTGGCATAGGGGTCACCGGTTTGGAAGTTTATAAAGTACTCTTCGCCCGGTAACCACTCTGGCATTCTGTTCCGTATGATATTGTAATATTGACCTCTATCTCTACGTGGGTTAAGACGACGATAGGCTTCAGTGATACCAAATGGATCCCCAAGTGATGCATCCCAATACGCACGCTTAACACTGGCTATCCTAGCAGTCTCTAGTTCGGGACGTACATCGAACCCTGTTGTTTCACCAACAGCAGAACGAGTTGCCAGTCTTCCTACCCAACCAACAATACCGATAGCATCTGAATAGTAATCTAGAGTTGTCTTTGCAAGCTGATCGAGAGCCCATGGATCTCTTGGCTCATATGGAGCTTCACCACCGAGTGCAGGCTCTGGAGCTAGCTTTGGACGTGGCTCCCATCCAGCGGGCTCATCACCAGATCGCCATTCCTCAGTATGCATGTAGCGTACTGGCTTAAAGATTCTACCGATCGTTGCTTTGTACAGAGGATCTATTACACCAATACCAATATCGCTCGGCCCAGTAACAGGATATGGTCTATCTTCGTAGTGGAGCTTCTCAAAGTAGTAGGGATCAACTAAGTCTTGGATCAGAGGAGTCTTCTTCATTGCCTTAAACAGCCAGCTTTCATCGCCAGCGAATAAGGCTTCATCTTTGTATCTTGACCTAGCTCTTACTGTCCAGTGTGGAGCATAGTATGCTGGCTTTTTACCCTTAAATGGTGTACGGCCAAATATCCACCATCTACTGGACATAATCGGCACGTCTTTACGGCCGGAATATAGTTCTTCAAGCTCTTCTGGAGTTTTAATACCACCGAGTGCACGCGCAATCGGACCCAGTACAAGCGGTGCCGCCATGGCAGCGCCTATAGCCATACCTATACGACCGTAGCGTCCAGTTCTACTATATGCACCCTTGAATACCTTACCAAAGATACCACCCATTCTTAAGGGTGCTCTGGCAGCCCCAAGAACTCGTGTAGGCTCTCCTGTAATAGAGCCAACAAAACGATGCATATAACCAGCAAATGCACCAGTAAGACCACCAGCAAGAGGCAATGCGGCAATACTTGGGAGAGGTCCATACCACTCAGTTGATCCTGGAGCAGCTCTTTCTTGGAGTCTCGCAAAGGGCCCAAATACTCTTCCAAGAGTATGAGCCCTAGCCATTTGAAAACGCTCTGATACTTCAGCAGCAAGACCAGGTACACCACCTTCAGCGATAGTGCCCTTGCCATATCTCGCCATTAGTTGATCTATACCGTGGTAGATAAATGGCGCAGCTACGAACATTCCAAGAGCACCAGGTCTAAAGAATCTCTGACCAACTCTACTAACCATTGGTCCTTGACTCATGAGCTCTGGCATCAGCCAGCGGCCGAACATGCGGGCAGTACCGCCCTCATATACTCCACCTAAACCAAGTCTACCTCTGAACCTGGCCTTATCCCACATCTTATGGCCAACGTGCATTACCTTCTGGAATGTCGTTGACGGTGCGGCGGGATCACCACTAAATAGTTCTACCATACTCAAGAACGGATCGTCCATCAACGTAAAGAAACGTCGAGTCCACGTTCTTGTGGTAGCTTGCCAATAGCGCCATGCAGCTTGTAGTGGAGACTTACCTCCTCCTACCATGAACGAAGAAACTACTTCTCGTGATGCAGGATCCAAGCCAGCTCTTGCAGAGGGTAGAACCCTTCTACCACCAGTAACGAGTGTCTCATAGGCAGGAGCTATTTTGCCCATGTGCCAGAACTGTGGATCCGTGGCACCTCTTGGAACATAGCGACGCATCATAAGATGCGCGCTCTCTAGAATCTTTTCCCTAGGTGCCTGACCAGTTGCCTCGAGCCATAGGCTGCCCTTCTCTAGCGTAACACCACCAAGCATCTGCCTTTTTGTAAAATGCTTGCCGGTGAGAGAAGACAGGTACTCTCTCATGCCCATTGCTTCTTCTGGAGTAAACCTATAGGTAACTCCCTTTGCTGTGGTCAGAGCAGTTAAGTGCTCGTAGACACCAAACGTACGAAGGATCTGACTAGGAGATACTTCTTCAGCAAGCTTAGCAACATTCATTGCGAAGTCACCCCAACGCCATTTGGGGATGTTGCCAGGCCATTCTCCTAGGCCGAACTTTCTAGCATATATCAAAGAACTACTTAAGCCAGTAGTAGTGGCTTCTCGGATACCCCATCCGAGCATTCTTGGGTCTCTAAAGAAAGTCTCTGTAAACGCCCGTGGCATGGGCCTATGAGCACCCCACCAGATACCTCCTGCTCCTAAAGCAGATAAGGCGAGGGCACCAACGCCTCGTGCGGAAGACGTATCGGCCTCTCGCCTATAATTAAAGGGGGTATTGACTGGTTGGTTAGACTCTAAGGCAGGCATTAAGAGCTTCTCCGTCTGTCTAGGTTCCAATCTCCCTCAGGGGGAGCTTTCTCAAACCTTTCTAACTCTTGGTTTTCAGCGGCAAAGTCGATGTTGTGGAAGTATGGTATCTTCGGTTTCTGTTTCTCTTCGTCGAGTTTCAACTCTTCACCAGTTAACATTTCTAGCATAGCTACCTTTTCAAGGAAGCTCTCTACCGGTAGGCTCCTAAGTTCTTCTACCGTATAGCCAGGAAATGCTGTTACTATCTTCATGAAGAGCTGTGAGAACAGATCGTTTTGGAGATCGGTCCTTGCTGCTTCTAAACGCTGGAGGAGCTCTTTCGGTGTTCTTACTGTTGAGAAAAAGAGGATCAACTGTGCAATTGTGGTTACTATACCAGCTTGCCAGTTGTCAAAATCCTCGTTTGGCAAAGGGTGATCTATAACGCATTCTTTGAAGATCTCGTCTTCTAGTTCTGCTTTGGCCTGTGGGACTGTCGTAAAGAGTCCTTCGTACAATACCGCCTCTTCATAACCAAGGGGGCGCCATATGAATCCGCCCCATTCAAACCTGGTTACATATAGGACTCCATGTTCCTTATAGGCAGCAATGACATTTTTCATCATGGCCTCTTACAGTTTGCGTACTAACATCACCGCTTGGTCGGGTTCTAAGAAGTTAGAGCCCTCCATAATAACAGCGTGCAAAGTCGGGATTGTACCAGCTTTGCCACCTGTAAGAAGCTCAGGACCTACCTGTGGCCATAGAACACAGCGCTGAACTAACATTTCCTGGTAGTGTGCATCATCTTTAGCTTGCTGGACAATGTTCTTGTATTCCAGGCGCTTAATAGGACGCCACACAAAGTTTTCTTCCAGGTCGAAGCTCATCAAGTAGACTTCGCCAAACTGTTCCTTCCACATTGCGATCTCTTCATCGGAAGGGCCCTTTTTCCTGGCGCCCCAGCTCTCCATGATCGGATCTATACGCTTTTTCTTCTCCTCATCATCCTTAGGAGACTCGTCACTCGGTCCTTCTGGCTCTTCACCAGGTGCCCAGTCGGGACTTGTTTGTTCTTCGAGAGGTGTTTCCTCTTCGCGGCTACGTTCCATCTTAACTCCTTTCTATATGAGCTCTCCTATGAGCTCTGGTGGTAAATGCTTTCGTTCTACTCCGTACCTTAAGCACCTTTCGCATAAGATAGATACTGACTCATCAGTATCAATGAAAGCTCTCTTTTTATCTGGCATGATTGATTCTTCACAGATGTCGCAGAGGGGATAACCGTCTGCTATAAGAAGCATTAGCTCTTTAAACTCTTCATCGCACCGCGATGATTCGCAGACAGGTCAAGCAAGATAGGGAAAGTCGTCCATTAGGTTACTTTCTGTGCAATGAATTCGTACATCTCTTGGATGGGTTGCCCTGAAATCTGTACCTCTTGACCTTCGCCTATAAAGTGAACGTTGGTCAGTCTTTTAAAGGGTACATCATCAAAATGGGTATCAGAAGCATACTTAATCTTGATCGACGTACTACCTACTATGAGGTCTGGTCTTGTAAGGCCAGCATTCCGTATGTCTTCTTTTTGTTTTTCTCTATTGTCGGTCTTGATGTAACGCACTAAAGCCTCTTGGCTATTTGGTACACCATCATATGTCTTCTGGTTATTTCTTGCCTCTTCCTCTGCGCGTGTAGCTTCACTCTTCTCTTTATCTAAGAACCGTGGATCTTGAGCATTCTTGATCAGAAGACGCAAGTAGCCCTGGTGGATGAAGTTAACGAATATCCTTCCGTGTACTATAACCACACCGCCAGCTACTGCATCAAAGTATGTAGAATGATATCCATAGATGGGCTTTTTCGATTGTGTCAGTGCAAACTGAATGGCAGTAGCATCATCTATGAGTGTTCTATCTCCAAAATATACTGCTATCTGGGCGCCAGATATGGCATCATAGCTATAGATCCTTCGTCCATATAACTCTCTATAGAAAGCTTCTTGACTAAAAGTAGGCTCATATGCCAGGAGATCTGCTTCTCTTGTTACTGTCATTATTTGTCTCCCTTTTTGGGACCTTCCATTGCTGCTAGGAGGCGTCTAACTCTTATGTCTTGTACAAGGCCACCAAAATCCATTTCTCTCTGTGCCACATCTTCCCAATTTGTTGGGCCGTCGCCCCTCATGTCATACATGGGCTCTATGTGTCTTGCTACGAAAGAGCATACATTTTCAGTGATGAGGTCATCAATACTCATTGTCTGACCTTCATTCACTAGTTCAACACCATAAAGGGCTAGCCTTGATACTGCGCCGTACTCATTAACGAAGCTGATTGTAATATCAAATGGAGGTATTTGGTCGACTAGTACCGCCGCCCATACTCCATAGTTATCTCTATCTGCTGATTCCAGCTGATAATTTTGTACCAACATATCACTGAGTACTTCTTTGTTGAATACTGTGAATATAAGAGTCCCACCTATGGTACGTGGGCCACGTGTATATCCTTTTGGAGAAGTACGCCCTAGCGTACGTACAGGGAATTTCTCTCTGTGAGTTGAAAATGTAATTGTCTGTACGTCACCTAATACTTTGATTCTACTTCTATTTTCTGGATCTGCATTTTGGTCATAGAAATGCACTATTGCTCTGATGTCACAACCAGAGTAAGAAGTGTATTTTACAACTTCATCAGCGCTAGTAGATACTTTATTTGCATCGTCAGCCTGAAAATCAGACTGAGCATTCCAAACATTTTGCATATCAATTACGCCTGGATTTTCGTCTGCTTCGGCCATAGGTATACACCTCTAGGAGGGATAGAAAAAAGAAAGGGGAAAAGAGGAGCAAACCTCTCCTCCCCTTGATAGGCGGGTTACTGAGGGTTCTCTTTATGTTTGTTCAGTTAGCATATTGCCGGCAGGACGCCATGGAATGACTGCCCGGGCGACATAGGTCATGTTTTGTTCGGTGACGATATCGTCAATCGATACACCTGAACCCTCGTTGAGGATCTCAACTCCGAGAATTCTCATGACTGCTAGCTGACCGTATTCGTTGGCTGCTGTCAGAGTGACATCAAAAGGTGGAATCTGGTCGACGTACATTGCCTGACGAGGCTCGTGTTGATCACTCAACCTTGAGCTCTCAGCCTGCAATCCCGTTGGTGTATTGGGGTTAGACAGGTCTTCCACGTTCAGTGACTGATATGTGGAAGTTGAGAAGAAAGCCAAGTCTCTATTGATCCGAGGCTCATCTTTGTCAGCCAAGTACTTCCGAGATTCTGTACCCATTGTCTCTAGCAATGCAGCACGGTCGAACACGATGAATATGAGAGAACCGGCGATACCACGTTTGCCTCTATTAAAGGCACGCGGATCCGGGGAACCCATCGTATATATAGGAGCCTTTTCACGGGTAATCATGTAGGAAATAGCCTGTAGCTCTCCAATGATTTTCTCACCGAAAACGGCCCTAATATCGACTCCACTGAAGGAGTGGTAAGTTCCGGACGTTTGGCTTATGGTTCTTTCTGCCATTTATCGGTTCCTCCTTAGATAGCACTCAGGCTTATAGTCATGAAGATCTGTCTCAGCTCGAAAGCCGGTACTAAGAGCAGATCAAGATTTGCCTTACCTTGCACCCGTTCTACAGCAGATGCTGATATACTCGCTTCAGCCCGCTGGAGGAAACCTTCCTTGATCAGGTCTGTGAGCACACGATCTGTAGTAGTTTGCATGGCGTTCAACTGCGGAGTTGTGATTCCCTCACCCAGGAATGGGTTCAGTACGTCACGCAACCTCTTGATAGTTTCGTTCACGATCCTGACCGTAGTCAGTCTTGTGTAATCAGAAGCTGAGGTAGCAGCAGTTGGTGCGTCAACCACGATTGTACCACGTTCACGCGGTGTAAAGACAACATAGTGCACACTGACTAGGTCGTCCATTCTGCTCTTGCTCAGACGGAATGCAGAGGCAATTCCCGGGATCACCTTGTTTGTAGGTGCGGAATGTGCTGCCAGCTGCGAGACGAAACCTGCATAAGTAGCAGCGCCCGTAGCGATATAGCCGAAGCCTGTGGCATCGACTGGAGTGAACAGAATTGGCCAAGCCATAACAACCGAGATATGTCGACCAATGTCGACGTTCGGGCTCAGTGGGGTTCCATCTGCAACTTCGTCTGAAGTAGCGTTGAAACCTGGACCTCTCTGGGAGGTTACCTGTGCACTGATGTAGTAATATGTAACCAGGATCGTAGTCTCTGTGCCAAGCATGGCGTTTTCGAATATGATCTGATCCACACCACCAGAACCAGTTCCAGCACTAATGGTGAAATCCCTTCGCTCAGTTGTGCTGTCAACAATACAGTACACAGAACCAGCTACCACATCTTCATGACCTAAGTCAAAAGTATCTGTAGCAGCAGGAGTCAACGAATCGTTGTCTTCAAATGTGTAGGTGTTGACAGTCATTAGTTTGCCAGCCATCCACCTGTTACCTGCGAGGCCTGTTCCGTTAACTGTAACGGCACCGTTAGCATCGTAAGTAGGTAGCGTGCCAGCCCAGTTGGCGAGATCCTTCAGAGCAGTACTCCGGAAAGGACGTACACCAATTGAACCAATGCAATCGTTGTCATTCTTGGTAAGGTTGTAGCAGAAGTTTGCGAGTTGCCACGCAAAATTTGCTTCGTTGTATTCGTAGACGCTTCCGTCTTCGAAGTCATACTTATACTTCTCGTGATGCCATTCGAACATGGTCTCACCGCTCTCTTCCCAAGTACGGAAGTAGAGTAAGCCGTCAGTCGTCAGGTAATTATAGCTGACATCAACTGTATCCGTAGCAGCTAAGTCTGCCACAAACTCAATCTGATCAACATCACCTGTGCCTGCCCCTGCATGGAACCAGAAGTCGGTACCCCATTCAAGTCTGACTGGACTACCTCCCCCGAGGGGGTCCTTAATTACATACAAGGAATTTGGGTTAACTCTTGAGTTGTCGAGATCCAAAGTTGATTCAGCACCAGCAGCAACGTGCTGGGCCATTGAATAGTCAACTGCGATAGTGGGGGTATCGGCAACATTTGGAGTGTCCAGATAGACATCCATTGGAACCATGAAATCAAGCTGGGAAGCTTCCAAGCTAGCATATGCTATGTGGAGAGCCTCAAACAGCTCCATGGCTGTTGCGTTAACACCATCAGCACCATCCAGGAATCGAGTTCCTGGTGTGGTAACTAAGTCCATCCTGATCGGCACGGTTTCTGTACCAATATCTGTACCAGCCGATTCGGCGGTACCACTGGTAAAGACAGAGCCGAGATCAGTTTGAATCTCGTCTTTTATCATCTCGTATAGGATAGTATCATCTTCATCCGTCACAACGAGACGCTCTAAAGAGTGATCCCAGAAGATATACAGGTCTGTTCCGGCCGAAGCATCTTTGTCGAACGTTTCGATGGTAATACCGGCAGTACCAGCATCATCACCTACATGCAGCAATTTGGCTGCTTTAGCCGCGATACGCATGAGAACCACGTTTTGGGCTCCGCCGAAGCGGACTTCATACATGCCGCGGATCAACGTTCCACTCGCACCAAATGTATTGGCGGCATCAGCAGGACGAGTGACAGGATAGATCACATCCGCGTTGCCTTGTGCGGCGGTGCCAAGTACTGCAACTACAGGATCGGTACTAACTTCAACAATCTGAAGGTTCCCGTCTGTAAGTTCAGCGTAAGTACCCGGAAGATTCGGAAAATCTGCCATTTAGATTATCTCCCTTTGCCTGCTAAGTTTCTGAGGGTCTAGTCTTCGCTATAGTCTGTCAACGAAGCGTCTTGATCCGTCGTTACTATTGCGTTGACTATGATTTCTTCAAGGACCTTTTCTCGTAACTGAATGATTCTTTCAGTACGCACGAAATAAGTTATGGGCCTTCCAACCAGTCTTTTGTCTAGTATGATAAAGTCTTCTTCTCTATTGTTGAGATAGAGCTGATTGACTCCTCTAGACCTGAAAAACCACATGTTGTAATGCATGAAGTCTTCGAACCAGAGAGCCATTTTATTGGCTTCCTTATTCGACTTGCTCCACATACAAAACTCAATAACATTGTCACGCATCCAACCGAGTTCCCATATCTGGTATTTCGGTAGGATTGGATCTTCATAAACCTCCCTTACGGTAGGTTTAAGTTCTCTCGGCTGACCCAGCGGAGCTGTCTTGCTCATCACAGCAGGCTGTCTACTTCTAAGCCTAACTGAGATAGTTTCTCTCTCGTAGTTCTCAGGCTGAAACTCTTCGGTATAGATATACAGCCTATCTGCGGCCTTGCCTTCAGTAAGTTGATATATCCTGAGTGCCTCGCCTACGAGTTCGTAGAACCCATCTATGTCCACTGCCGGACTTGGACTTCTTAGCCGATTGGACGGCAATCTTTGCATGTCCGTTAGTTGCAATTTAATGCGTGCGAGTTCTTCTCTGACTAGCTCTGACATACTCTACCTTAATCCCAACTTCTGCTAGCGCGGTAAACGACCTGTCGATTCTTCTCATAGTAGAGTCGTGGGTCTCTAAGAGCCTTCACTCCACGTCGACCGATCACTTTCTGCACTACAACATTAGCAGCGGGTCCAGCGGATGGTCGCTGGGTCCAGTTTCTTCCGACTTGCGGTCTATCAGGGTCGTAAAGGCCTTTGATTGTCGTAACTGGCCGGACGCCCGTACCGCCAGTAAGGAGTACCTCCTCCCATTTCTCGATGCAATCCTTGAACTTTTCGTAGAGTGCTTCTCTTTCTCTGGGAGAAATTCCGGAGTAGCTGACTTCCATATCAGCCAGCCTCTTGCTCTTGCCCTGAGCATCAAGCTGATTGGTGAAAGCCAAATCATATGCTACTTTACATATGACCCATCTTTTCTTTGCCAATTCTACAAGAGCGGCATTTCCTATTACAGCTGGTACCAGGATATCCGCCTCAACGGAATACTCATAAATGAGCATGGCAATTGCTATGTCCGTTGTGTTCTCGGCATATGGGCCAAGGAGTACTTTGACCTGTGCTACAGTAGCATAAGCAGGATTAATCTCTGTGGCAAAGGTTAGTACATACTCTTGCATGACAGATTCATCTGTTGCGGTAATATCTCGCAATGAAACTATCACTACTGAGTTTTGCTCAAAAGGAGGAGCAGTCGGTGTGAGTATCAACGTGTCATCAAGGATAGTTGGATCATGACCAAAATCGTACTCTGGAGTAACAACCGTATCATCCCCGTTAATCGCTTGATATGAAATGTTTGACTCATACGAACTGATTGCCTTATTGAGCGTTATCGTAATAGCTCCAGTCTGAATAGGGTTAGGAGCTAGATCG
>Ga0224502_10000816_pt1 | contig 10723 bp, 9 predicted proteins | sample SF_Oct11_sed_USG_5_FD_169104 | JGI IMG/M metagenome (GOLD analysis project Ga0224502, IMG submission 169104) | Sediment microbial communities from San Francisco Bay, California, United States - SF_Oct11_sed_USGS_13 | ecosystem: Environmental > Aquatic > Marine > Sediment | place: USA: California... | reverse complement strand
CTTTTTCGATGGTTATTGAGTGCCTCCATTGTCTTTTCAATCACATAATACGGCATGGAAACGTTAATTTCTCCGGCAAGCTGGATAAAACGGGTTGAAAAATCATATTCCTTGGCTTTCCAGGAAAGATAAAAAGGATCAATGGGGATGCAATGCCCGCCCAGACCGGGACCGGGATAAAAAGGGGTATAACCAAAAGGCTTTGTGGCCGCAGCCTCGATAACCTCAAAAAGATCGATGCCCATTTTATGTGCAAGAATTTTCAGTTCGTTCACCAAAGCAATATTAACGGAACGAAAGGTGTTTTCCAAAAGCTTGCTCAGTTCAGCCGTCTGGGTAGAAGAAACAGGAACGGCCCGGGTGATGGAGTTATACATCGCACTGGCAACGTCCAGGCAGGATTTGGTAATCCCCCCCACCACTTTGGGGATATTCGTGGCGGTATATTTTTTATTTCCGGGATCTTCTCTTTCCGGGGAAAAAGCCAGAAAAAAGTCCTCTCCGACCTTCATATCGTTTGAAGTAAGACGAGGGAGAAGCATTTCCTGGGTGGTGCCGGGATAGGTTGTACTTTCCAGTACAATCAATTGTCCTTTGCGCAAATTCCCGGCGATGGTCCCCGTTGTTTGCAAAAGGTAACTCAAATCCGGCTCCATCTTTTCCGTAAGAGGCGTCGGAACACAGATCAATATACAATCCGCCTCGCTAAGACGACTAAAATCGATGGTCACATCAAATTGTTTTGCATCGAATATTTCCTTAATCGATTCGGAAGAAATGTGCTTGATATACGATTCTCCGTGAAGGAGTTTGTCGATCTTTCTCGAGTCGAGATCGAACCCGATAACACGAAAACCTTTTCGCCCAAAATGAATGGCCAAAGGTAACCCGACATAGCCCAGGCCGATGATTCCAATGACAGCTGTTTTCTGATCGATCATCTCCAGCAATTTTAAACAAGCTTCACTTTTATCGCTCATATTATTTTCCTTTAACTTGAACGGTTGATGAATCCTTTTCAAAAATTTTCATGCAGTTTTTAGGTTGAAGTTGTTTTAACACCAATGACAACTAGCGATTCATCCCCGGTGTTTTCCAGTATAACCATCTCATTTTCCGGCAGCACCAAGGACTGCCCTGCATTGAAAAACGTGCTCCGGTTATTTATTGTTGATTTGGCGACGCCTTTAATGACGATCAGATGTTTGCCGGTTGAACCATCGGTTTTGATCTCACATTCTGAGCCGGGATATATATTGCGCCTAACGATGCTGAAATCAAGCGTTGCTTCCAGAACGGTTAGGGTACCCCATAGATGGTGTGATGTCTTATGTTTTTGGCATTCTTTTCTCCCTTTTTCCTTCAGCTTTTCAACGATAGATTTTACATCACGGCTGTTTTCCAAATCAGAGACAAAAACAGCGTCCGGCGTTTCCACAACAACCATGTTTTTTATTTTGTTTGTTGCAATCAGGCGCTCATGTCCCATGATTAAAGAATTCTGGGTGTTTTCTGAAATAACGTCGCCCTCGATGACATTGCCGTTTGTATCCTTTGGTGTGAAATCATAAAGAGATTTCCATGAGCCAATATCGCTCCAACCAAAATCTGAAGGCAAAACAGCCGCTTTATCTGTTTTTTCCATAACTGCATAGTCAATGGAAATGTTCGGCAGCTGCTTGTAATCTTTCAGAGAAACCAGCGCTCCTTCTAAAGGCAATTGCTTCATTTTATCAAGAAGCTCAGCATGGTGGACACCTAATTCCTGAATCATTACCGAAGCCTTAAAGGTAAACATGCCGCTATTCCAAAAATAATTACCCGCGTCAATATATTGCTCGGCAGTTTTCAGGTCAGGCTTTTCAACGAATCTTTTTACAGAAAGCGCCCCAAAGGCTATTTCTCCGGCACCCTCGATATAACCGTAACCGGTTTCCGGATAATGCGGCGTTATTCCGAAAGTCACAATATATCCCATTTCTGCAAGTTTTATTGCGGATTCCAATCTTTCGTGAAACAGACCTTCATCTCGAATGACATGATCCGCGGGGAAGACGCACAACACTGCATCGTTCTCTTCTTTAATAACCTGGAGCATTGCCAAAAGAATAGCAGGAGCGGTATTGCGGCCGCAGGGTTCTGCGAGGATTTTTTTTTCGGCGGGTATCCCTATCTCTTCCATGTGCCTTGCGATTTCGTAAACATGGTCTTTTCCGCAAACGATACGGATATTTTCCATGTTTAGGGTAGGCGTCAGCCTTTTGATAGTGCTTTGGATTAGTGAATCCTCGCCGATGAATTTAACGAGTTGTTTGGGATGAAGTTGTCTCGATAAAGGCCAAAGCCGTGTTCCTGATCCGCCGGCCAACAGAATCGGATATACATTCAGTTTATTTTTCATAAGCAGGAATATGGAACCTAAATTGAGCGATTGTCGAATTTGCCGGTCGTAAGATCCCGCCTTTCGGGGAGATGCAAGGCATGAGATATGCAGCCCCGCTATATTAAGCGGGATAAACCTCCGTCTGCTACTGCAAATGTCTCATAACGCGGCAGATTCGGTAAACTCGGCAAGCCCGAAGGGTCTCAAATGGTGACAATTTTTTGCATAAATACATTCACCTATTGGATGAAAACTATTAGCGATTTTAGCAATGTATATTTATCTATAATTATTAATTTTTTATATTCCTGTCACTATTTGAAACGCTCAGTTTAGGTGTAAGTTAAAGGAAATCTTAAATATACTGTGATTACAAAGTGTTACTATTCGTCACTTTTTGTTTGTAATTATCGGCCTAAAAAGACTTAAACTTTAACGGAACATTTCAAATTAGATCTAACCCTAACGTTGCAAAAGTCGAGGGTGCTGCAGATCCAAGGCGTCAAGGGTGCAGCTGTAGTAATTTACCGCAAGCCCTTGACAACGATAGAGATGCGGTGCCATCGGCTTTCCCGTAGGGTAAATAACATGGCTGTTTTTTACTGATTTCAGGACGCCACCTGGAGTTCATTCCAGCAAAACAGTTAAAAAGGTTGAATGGCTTGTAATTATTGCTTTTTTTAACCCATTCTGTCATGTTATTTATGCAACTATAGGGTTAAGCTTCAGTCTTAGGGTACAATGCAACCGTCTTCGTCTTTTTCCACTTTGGTTATGCCGGGATATCTTTTTTCAAGATCTTTCAGCGTGACTTCGTGGGTCTTCACCTTCCGAATCAAAACATCCCGTTCCTTAATCATCTGAAGTGATTCCATGGTTCTTTTTATCGTATTTTTGAAGTCGATGTCATCCCACGACTTTAAAAGGAATTTGTATACGCCTGCCTCATTAATGGCCTTTATGGCCAGTTCAATATCTGCATGGTCCGTCACCATGATGGTTAATGTATCCGGATAGACGATTCTCACCTTTTCCAAAAATTCCAGCCCGTTCATTAACGGTATTTTATACTCGCTAATCACCATGCTTACCTGTTGTTTTTGCAATATATCAAGCCCTTCCTGACCGCTAGATGCTGTGATGACGTTGTAGTTTTCATCTGACAATAGGCGTTGAATGTACTCTATAAACAATTCCTCATCGTCAACGACCAGTATGGTATGTTTTTTTATCACTTTTTGCCTCCTGTGATATTCTTAACCCGAAAATTCCACGTAACAAACTTTATTTATTACTTATATAAATGCCTCTTTAAAAATTTCATAAAATATTCGGGTTAGCGGCTTCTTTCTGATGCCATACCCAGGCTGTCTTGATAATTGTTTCCAGATTTTCGTATTTGGGTTTCCACCCCAGCGATGTCTTTATTTTTTCAGAACTTGCGACGAGTCTTGCCGGATCACCCGGCCTTCTATCCGCTTCAAGAACCGTTATTTTATTGCCGGTTATTTTTTTAGCCAGCTCGACCACCTCTCGAACCGAATGCCCCTGGTTGTTTCCCAGGTTATAAACAGCACTCTCTTCGCCAGATAAAAGCGCTTTAAGTGCCAGTAAATGCGCCTGGGTTAAATCACTGACATGGATATAATCTCTGATACATGTTCCATCAGGTGTGGGATAATCTGTTCCGAATATGCTGATATCCTCCCTTTCCCCGGTTGCAACTTTTAAAACCAGAGGAATAAGGTGGGTTTCTCGAGTGTGTCTTTCTCCGATTGTGCCGGATTCATCCGCACCCGAAGCATTAAAATATCTCAGGCTGATATATTTTAAGCCATAGGACGAATCGCAATAGTGAAGCATCCTTTCAACAGCGATTTTAGTTGCGCCATAAGGGTTTGTGGGATTACAAGGATGATCTTCCGTTATCGGAATTTCCATAGGTTCTCCGTAAACCGCAGCAGTGGAAGAAAAAATAAACCGCTTGACACCATGTTGAATCATTGCACTCAACAGCGCTGTCGTTGCGGCCAGATTGTTACGATAGTATTTCAGGGGATTTTCAACGGATTCACCAACAATTGAAAATGCAGCAAAATGCATGACCGCGGAAATGCTGTGTGATGAAAATAATCGGTTGAGTATCTCTTTATCACCAAGGTCTCCTTCCACAAATGTTCCTCCGGACAAAAGGTCACGATGGCCTGTGGAAAGGTCGTCTAAAGTAATCACATCATGCCCCGCATCAAGCAAATCTTTTACCATGTGAGAGCCGATATATCCTGCACCGCCCACAACCAGAATTGTTTCGTTTTTCATTGATTTCGACTCCGTATTTACGAATGCATGCAGTTATGACATCAATTGAACGAAAGTCGAGGATGCTCCAGATTCTCCCGATAGCGGGATCTTCGTTTCACTACGAAAGGCATCAAGGGTGAAGCCCCGCTGTAACAAAGCGGGATAGACCTCCGTTGTCTACTGCGAACCCTTGATAACGAAGACGCCGTAGGAGTCAGGCCGTAGGCCATGGGGTATCATCGGCTTTCGCTCAGTTGATGTTAGGAATAATGTGTCTTAATCCAGGTCTGATATTCCCCGCTTTTAACCCGCCCTACCCACTTTTGATTTTTAATATACCATTTTATGGTATCACGAATTCCGATTTCAAGAGAGGCTTCCGGGAACCAGCCCAACTCCCGACTCAATTTGCCAAAATCAATGGCGTATCTGCGATCGTGGCCGGGTCTGTCTTTAACAAAATCAATCAAATCTCTTCGGCTCCGGTTATTGGTTAATCTTTTCATCTCATCCAAAATATCACAAATCATTTCCACAAGCTTAATGTTCTTCATTTCGCTGTTGCCGCCAATATTGTAGATCTCTCCGTTTTTCCCCTGTTTCATAATTTTCCAGATGGCAGTGCAGTGATCCCTGACATAGAGCCAGTCCCTGACATTTCCGCCGTCTCCGTAAACCGGCAAAGATTTTCCTTCCAGGGCATTGAGAATTATCAGCGGAACAAGCTTTTCCGGAAACTGATACGGACCGTAATTATTTGAACAATTGGATATGGTCATCGGCAGGTCGTAGGTCTTGTGGTATGCACGCACCAGATGGTCCGAAGCTGCCTTGGAAGCAGAATACGGGCTGTTGGGTTTATAGGGTGTTTTTTCAGTAAAATACCCTTCACTGCCCAGGCTGCCGTAGACCTCGTCTGTACTGATATGGTGAAAGCGTATCAGATGATCAAGCCGTGATCTTGCCGACTCCAGCAAATTAAATGTTCCGACAATGTTGGTCTGTATAAAAGCGTCCGGTTTTACGATAGATCTGTCAACATGAGATTCAGCGGCAAAATGACATACGCTGTCGATTTGATAATCTGCGAATATTTTCGCCATCCGGGTTCCATCGCAGATATCGGCCTGGATAAAAATATATTGATCAGGATAATCTATTTCAATGTCAGCCAGATTTTCCGGATTTCCGGCGTAAGTCAGATTGTCAACATTTATGATACGACCGGCATAATCGGATTCATTTAACAGGTACCGGATAAAATTTGCACCGATAAACCCGCACCCACCTGTGACCAGCATGTTTTTCATCAACTTACGTTTCCTTTTCTATTTCTTTTAACAAAACCTCACGAAATTTTAAAACAAACTTGTCAACATCAGATTTCCAGCCGGCCATGATATCCATCCCTTTTTCCTTAAGATTACGGTTTTCAAGAATTGAATTCATGGGCCTTGCGGTGGGCGTCGGATATTCTTCTGTTTTGCAAGGAATTATGGTATGAGGAACATCCATTTTTTTAAGAAAATAAACGGCTAATTCATACCATGTACAATATCCTTTTGCAGTTGCATGAAATATCCCTCGATAATTTGTTTCAATAAATCTTTCAATCTGAAGTGCCAGCCGATACGTCCAGGTCGGTGAACCGAACTGGTCATTCACCACTTTTATTTTATTATCGGAACTTCTAAGGGATAGTTTTAGCATTGTTTTTAGAAAATTGTGACCGCTGATGCCATATAGCCATGCTGTTCTGAGAATGATATAATGATCGGTTGTCCGCTTTATTGCTTCTTCACCTTCGAATTTGGACATCCCATAATAAGAGAGCGGGTTTGGCACATCCGTTTCCAGATACGGTTCCGGCACCTTTTTTCGACCGTCAAAAACATAGTCGGTTGAAATATGAATCAGACGGCCGCCATGTTTGTCTACGCATTTTGCAAGATTTTCAGCACCTGTTACATTCGCCTTCCAGGCCGACTCTTTTTCGATTTCACAATCATCAACCCGTGTATATGCGGCACAATTAACGATTATGTTCGGCGAAAATTGCTGGACCAACAATTCTATTTCCGTCAATTTAGTGATGTCCACTTCGTCTAAATCGACACCCAAAACTTCATGGGTTTCACCAAAAACTTTTTTGCAGTCGGCACCGAGCTGTCCTTTATCACCGGTGATCATAATTTTCATTTTCATTTTTCTCCAATAGATTTCACTTTTCAATCTTTATCAGACCCTCACAAAAAAGGAAGGAAAAAATCTCGCTCAATTAGAATCTTAATTGCGAATTTTGTGCTTTTTGCGGCAAAAAATATCTAAGCTTACCAAGTGTGAAGTGACTAAAGTGAACTAAAGTGACTAAAGTTGTGGAATTCCATCAATTTAATATAAACAGCCGGAGCGTAGCGACTCCTTAACTTTAGATCACTTCAAACTTTAGATCACTTGTAACTTTTCCGGCTTGTCCGGGTTAGGATCTTTACAAAACAATTTGACTCCCTTTTATAGATTGAATTAAGGTGATCACCATGGCTTCGTTGGATATTTTTGTGGATCAATATATCAATTACCTGGTTTTCGAAAAAGGACTTTCGGAAAAAAGCATCGAATCGTACAGCAGCGATTTATCCAATTACCTAGTATTTCTCAAACAAATGGGCATCAAAGACATTACCCAAACCGATACCCCCCTGATATTAAAACACATGATCGCTTTGAGAGAATCCGGTTTGGGATCAAAATCATGTGCAAGACACCTCATCACTTTGAGGGGATTCTACAAATTCCTTGCCCAGGAAAAAATTCTCGAGTTTGATCCCGCCAAACTCATCGATCTTCCCAAAAGCGGTCTTAAACTTCCGGATGTGCTTTCCGTTTCAGAGATTAACCTTCTTTTAAACATTCCGGATAGTAACAAACCTCTGGGAAAAAGAAATTCCGCCATGCTCGAACTTCTTTACGCTGCCGGCCTGAGGGTTTCAGAACTGGTTAACCTTAAATTTCTTGATGTAAATCTTGAAGCCTGTTTTGTCCGGGTTATGGGGAAAGGATCAAAAGAAAGGATCGTACCTTTCGGTCTTTTTGCAAGAAATAAAATTGACGACTACATCAATAATTCCAGGCCATTGCTTTTAAAGAATCGTATCAGTCAATATCTTTTTGTTGCAAGAGCCGGAAAGCCGATGACCCGCCAGGGTTTCTGGAAGCTGTTAAAACAATATGTAAAACAGGCTGGCATCAGAAAAAAAGTCACGCCGCACAGCTTTAGGCACTCTTTTGCCAGCCACCTCCTTGAAGGCGGTGCCGATTTGAGAACCGTCCAGGTGATGCTTGGCCATGTTGATATTTCTTCCACCCAGATTTATACTCACGTTGCTCGTGACCATCTCAGACAGATTCATGAAAAATACCATCCAAGAGGTTGATTCGATACTCGGCGTGCCCCTTACCAATGGATATGTTACCGAATGTTTCTCACAAGTGCCTATTTATCCCGTATTAAACGGGGAAGTTTGAAGTGATCTAAAGTGCCTATTTATCCCGAATTCATCGGGGAAGTTGAGGTAGCGCTAAAGCGCTGTCATTAAAATATAATTGGCAAAAAATCCTTAATTTTAGCTCACTTTAGTTCACTTTAGGCACTTGTAACTTTTTCTGTTTTGATATCAAAGTCAGCATATCAGCAATAAATGTCGAGAAGGATTAGCACTTTTCGGCACATCACCGATCCCCTATCCTTCTACAAATTTCAACGGTCAAACAAAATACGATATCCGGAGACAACTGTTCGGCAATGGTTCTATCGAACAAAATTTTTGCTTCAGCGGAAAATTCATCATCCTTGTCCCAAAATTGAACTATCACAGGAATACGAGGCGTTATTTCGAAAAAATATGCTGCATCTGCCATGTCAAGTGGAATTCCATCGAGTCGTTCGCATTTTTCTTTGAATTCTTCGATATTGTTTTCATATCGCGTCTCGATGATATGGGTGGGTATTTTGTGTGGACCACGAAAAAAGGTAGCGCCGCCGGGAATATCTTTTTCGGATATCCATTCTTTGCTTATGTTTATGTCTTTTGATCTTAAAAGATAATAGATAATGAAAAGTGCTAACAAATGATTTACATCCGGGTTGTCGTCCTTAAGCCGTATTATTTTAGACTCGTGGGGATAGACGCCATAATCTTCACCCCAAACGGATATTCGATATCCTTTTTTTATGGGATCATAATCGCATAATGCGAGTCGGCAAACATCTTCGGGATTTTTTTCAGCCATTTCATGAAAGTAGCTGCTGTCGATTGAATTTTTCATATTATGTTTAATGCCTCCGATGAGATTTAATAGCTCATTAGATCGAGGAAAACAGGCTTTTACATTTGACCTCCCCCGAAAAAAAGGCGCTTCGCCTATTGTATGGTTAATCACCCAACTTGCATCTCGCTTTGGGACAGTCGTTTCTGAAATGAAACAAACTTTTTGGTGACTCTATATAATTTAGCCCTCGGGGAGTTTTTCTTCTAAATCCTTTAGTGTTAGGGCAATGGATGATCTTTTTTTAAAGCGGGTGCTGTTTGAGTGGCATAGGGATCGTTCTTGTTGGGGCGTAGCTAAAAGCGAAGACCAAAGAAAGAACAGGCGCATCCCGAAATCGCATCTTTAAAAGAAATTGAAGATTGTAGGGCAAACCTATTGATTTTTCAAAGATTGATTCCTGCTCTTTCTTTACGAACCCTTGCCACGAGTTCACGCGGTTTAAAAAAAGATTATCCATGGAACGACTATTTAGGAAAACTCCCCGACCCCTTATATAATAAACAATTTCATTTTATCTCGTCAACTGCTCGATAATCTGCTGATGCTCAGGAAAAAGATTAACGAGAACATCTCGCTTTGCAATTTCCAAGTCGTCAAAATCGAATCCGGGCGAAACTGTACAACCCACTAAAGCAAAGGAGTCCGGCGCAGGCAAGTTTGCACCAAACCATGAACCATATGGAACCATCGCCTGGAACACCTCGCCGTCATCCAAATTCATGCCCAATTTTATCTGTGAGTAAATTCCTTGCCGGTCGATGATATGAATAATCAAAGGATCACCGATATAAAAGTGCCACAATTCATCCTGCTTGATGCGATGAAATGTTGAGAAATCGTTATTATGGAGGAGAAAATAGATCGCCGTACAAAAAGACCGGTCACCTCTGAACCGTTCAGGTAACGCGTGCTTATCGATATTTTCGGCAGAACGATATGTTTCTTTAAAATAGCCGCCTTCAACATGGGGCGAAAGTTCGAGCTTATCGATCCAGTATTGAGCATCGTTCATTCTACTACTCCCTTTATTTAGTAGACGTAAAAGACAGAGATATAATCCGGATAACCAGCAGGATTAACATATTCTATTTATAAAAATTAATCCAAAGTGGGAATCTACTTCAATCGATCCAGGATTTCCTTCGCGCCCTGGTAGTTCAGGCCTTCCTCATGCACGACAATTCGGTAAAACTTACATTCAACACAACCGACCATCTTCGACGCAAACTCTCCTTGAACCTTGCCGTCGCAAAAGGTTCCGGTAATGGCCCAGCACGAACGACCTCCCATTTTGCCGGAATTCATACTGTCTGTCCTGGATTCGATGGAAGCAGGGCACACCCCCAGTTTATCCACCTTTTCACCACCTGGTTGTCGCCCGCACTTCATGAATTCCCAACAATTCAATTTAGCCATAACGCCCCTCCAGTTTTGTTGAAAAAGAGGGTTTAAAGGTTTGTTTTCTAAAGACTTTATCAACGCCTTTAGCATTTCACTCGAATCCTTGAATCCTTGCCCCCTTCTACCCTTTGAAATTACCCCGATTCAATCGGAGTCGACCCACTTATTTTGCCCTAATTATCTGAGGGGTCGGGGAGTTTTTCTCTTAAATCCTTGAATATAGCGGAATGGGTGATCTTTTTTTAAATCGGATGCTGTCTGAGTGGCTTAGGGATCGTTAGAAAAAACAGGCGCATACTGAAATTGTAG
>Ga0224502_10000815_pt1 | contig 10731 bp, 7 predicted proteins | sample SF_Oct11_sed_USG_5_FD_169104 | JGI IMG/M metagenome (GOLD analysis project Ga0224502, IMG submission 169104) | Sediment microbial communities from San Francisco Bay, California, United States - SF_Oct11_sed_USGS_13 | ecosystem: Environmental > Aquatic > Marine > Sediment | place: USA: California... | reverse complement strand
TTCGCCGCGAAGCTGGAGGGGCCCGCACTGGACATCGAGCGATTCCGGCTTGCCAGCTCCTGGCTCACGCTAGGTGTGCAAGGGCGGTTGCGGCTCGCGCCCGCCTACCGGGCTGACCTGGCAATCGACTGGCGCCTCAGGGACCTGGCCGAGCGAAATTTCGCCGGCCGGCTCCGGGTCGACGGAAATGCAAACGGCTTCAGCGTCGAGCACGCGCTGATCGAACCGGTCGCGCTGGCCTCGGAAGGCACGTTGAGGCTGGAGAGCGGCATGCCGGTCTTCGACCTGGTAAACAGCTGGCGCGAACTCGAGTTGCAGGTCGACGGGCGCCGCCTCGTATCCCCGGAAGGCAGCCTGGTGCTGCGCGGGAATCCGGCCGCGTTCAGCGTGGAATTGCAGGCCGAGGCAGGAACCGACGACCTGCCCGTTTCCACATTGCACCTCGTCGGCGAAGCCACTCGCGAGGATCTGCAGTTTTCGCAGCTGACGATCGGCAACGAATTCGGCGAGCTGTCAGCGTCTGGTAAGGCCAGCTGGCTGCCGCGTCGGTATGCCGAGTTCGATGTCGCCATCACCGGTGTCGACCCGTCGCTTGGAAGTCCGCGACTCTCCGGCAGGGTAGCCGCCGAGGGCCACGTGGCGGCATCGTTCGACGACAGCGGCCCTGTGCTGGAGGCACGCATCGACACACTCAGCGGTGTCATCAATGATCAGCCGCTGGGAGGCGGCGGCGAATTGGCTTTCAGAAACGCAACCCTGTCCTTCAGTGGTGTGGAACTGGCCGTCGGCCAGAGCCGGCTTCGAGCTGCCGGCGCCTTCGGTGCGCAAGTGCGGGTAGATGGCGACTTCGACTTCCCCGCACTAGCGGAGATCGACCCGTCCTTGTCAGGGTCCCTGACCGGCGAGGTCGCCGTCAGCGGTGCACGCGCGCGCCCCGCGATCACGCTCGCCTTGCTCGGCGAGCGCCTCGCCCGCGGCTCGCTGGCGATCGGCTCCGCGCGCGCCGCGCTCTCCGGCTACGTCGACGACCACGACCTGAGTCTCGCGCTGCAAAGCGACCACGGTCGCCTCGAAGTCGAAGCGGACGGAGGCTTCGTCAATGGCGCCTGGGCCGGGTACCTGCAATTCGTTGCCATGACCGCCGGCGAATTCGGCACCTGGTCATCGGACTCACCGGCACGGCTGCGAGTCGGCGCAGAGCACGTCGAGCTGTCGGAACTCTGCGTGCACAACGCGGCTAACGAATCGAACACCTGTGTCCGTGTCGACCATAGCCCGGCCTCCGGCACCGATTTCGCCGCGTCGCTCGACAATATGCCGTTGGCGGCACTGCCCTATACACTTCCAACCGGCGTCCAGGCCCACGGTGTCATCAACGCGCAGACGACCGCACGAGTCACGGAAAGCGGAATATCGGGTAACGGCGAGATTCGACTGGTCGAGGCCGGCCTAGACGCCGATTATGACGGCGAACCGATCGTCATAGACCTTTCAGATGCCTTCGCCGAATTCTCGGCAACGGACAATGCGCTGCGGGCTTCGCTGCGCGTCGAAATCGCCGGTGGCGGCGGCAATGCGCAGCTCGTTTTCGAGCTGGACGACATGACGGATGCGGAGTCGCGAATACGTGGTGACGGCAGCTTGGCGTTCACCGACACTTCGCTGGCGGCGATGTTCGCGCCCGGCATTAGCGATCCGCAGGGACGAATCGAGGGCCGGCTCGGCGTCACCGGAACCCTTCGCCGTCCCGAGTTCAGTGGCGAAATCGCACTGAGAGAGGCGGCTTTCGGCGTCATCGCGGCCGGAATCCGTATTCGGGACTTCGAAGCCCGTTTGCAGCAATCGCAGCCCGGGCGTTTGCGCCTGACCGGAAGTGCCCGATCCGGCAATGGCCACATCGAGATCCTCGGCGACACGAGGCTCTCCGAACAGACAGGACTGCGCACCGACCTGACCGTTCGCGGCGCTGACTTCGAACTCGTACGCCTGCCCGATATCCAGTTTGCGGCCTCACCGGATATTGCCATCGTGCTCGACCAGAGCGCCGCACAGGTTACCGGCAAGCTGCGCGTGCCGCATGCGGTTATCAAGGTCAAGTCCTTGCCCACGGCAGCCGCGCGCACTTCACCCGATGCCGTAGTGCATCGCGAGACCGCGGCCGCGCCGCCCGTATACCGCAGGGTGGATATCAACGTAACCACGGAGCTCGGCGACGATGTCCGGCTCAGCGGATTCGGCCTTACGACCGGGCTGGAGGGCTCGGTTCGAATCGAAGGCGGTACGCACAGGCCTTATCTCGGCTTCGGGCGCCTAAGTACCCTTGGCGGTCGCTACAAGGCGTACGGGCAGGACCTCACCATTGAACGCGGAGTGCTGATTTTCAATGGGCCGCTGGACAATCCCAACCTGGACATCCGCGCGATTCGGCAGGCCGGCGATGTTGTCGCCGGCATACAGCTTTCGGGAACGCCAAACAACCTGCATTCGGAGGTATTCAGTGAACCGTCACTGGGGGATGCCGATACCCTCGCTTACCTGCTGACGGGCCGACCGCTATCGGCCGCGGCGGACTCCGGTGACGGCGACCTGCTCAACAAGGCTGCTTTTGCACTCGGGCTATCGCAAGCAGGGACGATAGCCACCCAGATAAAGACGGAGCTGGGGCTAGACACCCTGTCGATCGAGGGCGGGACGGAAGACAGCCGGGTGGTTGCCGGCAAGCGTTTCGGCGACCGCTTGCTGGTCGAATACGGCTACGGGCTGATCGACAAGCTGGGTACGCTTTTGCTCCGCTACCAGCTGACAGAAAGGCTGATGCTCGAGTCGCGTACCGGGACGGTGAGCAATGTCGACGTGGTCTACACGGTCCGGAAGAAATGAGCCGAAGGCCATGAGCGGCCGTCGGCGGACGGATCAAATAGCTTCCAGTTGGCTCTCGCCGACGTCCCAGTCGTCCCAGTCGGTTAGCTGATCGCGCAGCCATGCGGAATCCCGGCGCTGTTCGATCCGCCGCCACGCCGATTTGCCGTAGGTGGCAGCAGCCCGATCGGCGGTGTCCCGATCAGCTGCATCGAGGTCCGCATCGGCCGTCAGCGAAAATTCGAAATCGTCGAAATCGTCGTCCGTTGTTTCAGTGTACTTGCTCACATTAGTCTCCTCGATAGCAGCTAATCGACCCTTGTCGGGCCGACTGCCTCGGCTTGCGGATAAACATACCGCCGGGCAATTTCGCGAAATATATACTGAGCCTGCGGCCTGTCAACAAAAAATACCGCCGCAAATCAGTGGCCTTCCAAACCGTCCGATCTCGGCTCGCGAGCCCGCGTGAAAAGCCGTGCCCGGCTCCCGTTGGCCGACGGGTCTGGCCTGTCCGCCGGCTTGATTCCTTGCGGCTCGCAGCGCACATTGCGCAGGATCAGCCGACCCGCCAAGGAAAGCGCAAGTGACCGAATTGATCGAAGACGAACCGTGGGAAACCCTTCATGAGCTGCTCGACGCCGGGAACGCCGCGGCGGTCCAGGCTCTCGTCGACGCCTTGCCTCCCGAGCAGACGCCCCGCGTGCTGTTCCGGCTCAGCAGCGACGACCAGCAACGCCTGTTCGGCGTCCTGAAGCCCGATACGGCCGCCGAACTCCTCGATGAGTTTCCGGATTCGCTCGCCGCCGACCTGATCGAGAGCCTGGACGTGGCTCGGGCGGCGGATATCGTCGACGAGCTGCCGAGCGACCAAGGCGCTGACCTGCTCGGCTCGATGGACGGCAGCGACGCCGAGGCGATCCTCGAGGAAATGGACCCGCGGGTCGCCGCCCAGGTCCGCGGCCTCATCACCTATCCTCACGACGTCGCCGGCGGCCTGATGGAACCGGAGTATTGCGCCTACCCGGAGCGCATCGCCGTTCGCGATTTCCTGCGTGACCTGAGTGACCGGCGGGCCGAAATCGACCAGCTGCCGAGCCGGCTGCTGCTGCTCGATCGCCGCGGCCGGCCGACCGGGGGCGTGGACATCCGCGATGTGCTGTTGTCGACGCCCGAATCGCCGCTTGCTCTGCTGGCCAAAGACATCGATACGTTGCCCGTTGCGGCCACGCTGGACGACCTGGAGGAGTATTTCGACGAGTACGAGACGCTGGGCGTACCGATCGTCGACGACTCGGGCCGGCTCGTCGGTCGTGTTCGTCGGCGTGCGGTGCAGGAGGCAATCGCCGAGCGCGCGCAGAGCGACCAGCTGAAGGTCCAGGGTATCGTCAGCGGTGAGGAACTCAGGGCCATGCCGGTCGTCGCCCGTTCGCGGCGCCGCCTGTCGTGGCTGAGTGTGAATATCCTGCTCAACATCGTTGCCGCCAGCGTCATCGCGTTGTTCCAGGACACGGTCAGTGCCGTGATCGCTCTTGCAGTATTCCTGCCGATCGTATCCGACATGAGCGGCTGTTCCGGCAACCAGGCCGTAGCTGTCAGCCTGCGCGAACTCACGCTCGGCATCGTCGAGCCGCGCGACGTACTGCGGGTCTGGTGGCAGGAGGTCTCGGTGGGACTGCTGAACGGCGCGGCTCTCGGTGTCCTGCTCTCGCTCGCAGCATTCCTGTGGCAGGGCAGCCCCTTGCTGGGGGCGGTCGTCGGCGTCGCCCTCGCGCTCAACACCGTGCTCGCAGTATCAATAGGCGGCACCGTGCCCCTCGTGCTCAAGCACTTCCAGGTCGATCCCGCCGTCGCATCCGGGCCTATCCTGACGACGGTCACGGACATGTGCGGGTTCTTCCTGGTGCTGGGACTGGCCACACTTGCGCTACCCTGGCTGACGTGAGTCTGGCGAGACTGCCGACTCCGCCGCGGGCGCCCGGGTTTTCGTCCTCCGTGTGCCGGTTCCCGCGACAGGTTAGAATTCCGGTTCTTAAGCGTTTGCTGTCGCGTAACGGAGAAACTTGATTGGAACGCCTCGAGTCACTCGCCATTGAATACGGACAACTCGCCCTGAACTACCTGAGCCAGACCTCGGTGCTGGTGCAACTGGGCCTGATTGGCTTGCTGTTCTTCCCCGCACTGCTGCTGTCGCGCAAGGTAGAGCCGTTACTCGAGGAGCGCGCCCGGAACATCAAGGGCATGCCCGGCCTGCTTCGCGTCATCATCGCTTTCCTGCGCCGGTTCGAATGGCTGTTCTACGTGCTGCTGCTTGCTCTCGCCTACGTGACAATGGCGGCAGCCGGGTGGCCGGCCGATACGAGACTCGTCTATGCCGCGATGCTGCTTTCCGGCTCCTGGCTGCTGATCTCCGCGGTTTCGCACGCGCTCCGCAGCCGAACGGTGAGCAAGATATTTGCCGTCGCCGCCTGGGTATACGTCGCGGCACTCATTTTCGGCGTCGTCGACGACGTCGCCGCATTGCTCGACGGCGCCGGCTTCTCGGTGGGCAGCTTCCGGCTATCCATTCTGGGCGCAATCAAGGCGGCGTTCATTATCGGTTTGATGCTGTGGTTGTCACTGAGTGTCGGCAACTTCGTCGACGGGCGCATCCAGAAGATCGAGGAACTCACGCCGTCGTTGCGAGTGCTGCTCGGCAAGATCATCCGGATCTCCCTGGTCGCTATCGCCGCACTCATCGTGATATCCGGGCTCGGCATCGACCTCACGGCGCTGACGGTGCTGTCCGGTGCCGTCGGCGTCGGCATTGGCTTCGGCCTGCAGAAGGTGGTGTCGAATTTCATCTCGGGCATCATCATCCTGATGGACCAGTCCATCAAACCCGGCGATACGATTTCACTCGGCGAAACCTTCGGCTGGATTCGCGAGCTGCGGGCGCGATTCGTCTCCGTCGTCACCCGGGACGGCCGCGAGTTCTTGATTCCGAACGAGGATTTCATCACCCGGGAGGTCATCAACTGGTCGTTTTCCGACAAGTACGTGCGCCTCGACGTGGACTTCGGCGTCTCTTACGATGCAGACCCTCACGAAGTGATTCGACTCGCGATCGATGCTGCCGGCAAGGTCGACCGCGTCGACGCCGGTTTCAACCCACCGGTCTGCTGGATGACGGCCTTCGGCGATTCGTCGCTGGATTTCAAGCTGCGCTTCTGGATCAACGACCCGCAGGCCGGCCTGACCAACATTCGCGGCAAAGTGTTGCTCGCGCTGTGGGATGCGTTCAAGGCAAACGGTATCGGCATCCCCTACCCGCACCGCGAGGTCATTTTCAAGAACCCGGTCAATGTCGTTTCCAGCTGACCATCTGGCGCTGCGGCACGCCTTGATACGTGTCTGCACGGACGCCGGATGAACCCTCGCCCGGCAACGATCTCCCTGGTGCTCGGCAGCGGCGGTGCGCGCGGCCATGCCCATGTCGGCGTCATCCGCGCCATCGAGGAGCGGGGCCTCGATATTCTCAACATCGCGGGCACCTCGATGGGCGCCGTTGTCGGCGGAATCTATGCCGCGGAGAAACTCGACACATACTGGGAGTGGGCCCACCGGCTGAAACGAAACGACGTCGTCCGGTTACTCGACCTGTCTTTCACCTGGACGTCGATCTTCAAGGGCGAGCGCATCTTCGAAGTGCTGAAGGACCTGATCGGTGACCGGCAGATCGAGGATCTCGATCGCGGCTTCACCGCGGTCGCAACCGCGATCGACCAGCAACGCGAGGTCTGGATCAACAAGGGGTCCCTGTTTCGCGCAGTAAGGGCATCGACGGCCGTACCGGGCGTATTCAGCCCTGTCGAGCTCGACGGGCGCACGCTGGTCGATGGCGGCCTTATCAATCCCATACCGATCGCGCCGACGCTCAACGACACGACCGACCTGACGATCGCGGTCAACCTCAATGCACTGGGTGACACCTACCAGGGCCGCGGTGAACGAACCGCGGTCACCGAGGACGCGGACTCCGGCGGATACAAAGCTGCGATCAGCCGCTTCGTGAGCGAGTTACTCGATGACGAGGACGACGAGAAGTCGCCGCCCGACGCGGCGGACCTGCTGACCCGATCGATCGACGTTATGCAGGGAGCCATTGCGCGGCTCAAGCTGGCCGCCTACACGCCGGACAAGGTTGTATCGATTCCCCGCGACGCCTGTAGCTTCTTCGAGTTTCACCGGGCGGAGGAAATGGCGGAGCTGGGCTACGAGCGGACCTTGCTCGCGCTGGACGATCTCGACCTGTAGCCCGGGACCTCGCCGCCCGCGGCGACCGTGATCCATTGTTTCATGAAGCTGCGTCCCTTGCGGGTCAGGAACACCCGCTTGACGCGCAGGTTCATGGGATCCACCCGCAATTCGAGTAGCCCGGGACCCGGCGACTTGCGTGTCGTCAGCGTCGACAGGTCGGCGAGGTTTCGCGATAGCGCGGTAATCGATGTCGACTCGAGGTGCTGCAGCAACTCCCGCTGACTGAGGCCCTCGTTGAAGTAAACCGCGATCAGGATAAGCAGACGCTGGGCGGTAATGTCGGGACTGAGTCGCGCACGCGCGAATCGCAACGCGCGATCCATGGCCTGCAGTGTTCCGGGTACCTGTGTTTCCGCCATGGCTGTTCCGGGGCTGAAAATCCCTGAATATCGTTATGATATTGCAATAATTGCGATAACGCTACGATTTGCCTTGCACGAACCGCGCGGAGGCTTAGCAATCGTCATGCTTGCTGAGCGTCGCCGTCTACAGGGGCGAACGCGGTAACCTTCGCTCCTGCCGGCACGCGCAGCGCGTCTTCGTCGACCGGAAATTGCAGGTGCCCGCTATCGTCGGTAATGAAGACGACAAGGCGACGAGGGTATTTCTCGCGATAGTCCTTGAATGTGAAGCTCTCGGTTATCTCGGTCGTTCGCGCCTTGACGCCACTTTCTACGAGCTCCAGCAACTGGTTCATGGACAGGCGCCCCGAATACAGGACTCGCCCTCCCGACTGGCCGCTGATGCGGTGTTTCTCATGGCTCCTTTCCGCTTGCTGGGGTACCGTGAATACGGCATCGCGACCGAACTCGTAACGGTACCTGATGCAGGCAAGCTCGTTGAGTCCAGGGCGATGCGACAACGCCAGGAGGTGCCCGAGCCCTATGAGATCGAGATGACTTTCGGCGTATCGAGACACCGGGCTGCCGTAGAATACCGGCAGGCCTGCCATACGCGCCTTACTGATCCCGTCCCAGCCGGTGGACGCGACCAGGACTCGATGCCCGGCCTCCGTTAAAGCTGCAGCAAAAGCGAGCGCGGCAGGGTTGGCTCCGACAACGAGTACGCCGTTCGGCTCCGGGTTGGAGACACCGAGCCAGCGCGCCAGGATTCCACCGGTCAGGCTCTGGATGACGACGGTGCCGATGATGATAGTAAAAACCATGGGCACCAGATATTCGGCGCCGGGATAGCCCGCGGCCTCCAGCCGCAACGCAAAAAGCGCCGACACGGCCGCGGCGACGATGCCCCGCGGGAAGAGCCAGCCGAGGTACAGCCGCTCGCGCCAGTTCAGATCGCTGCCGATGGAGGAAACCAGTGCCCGCGCCGGGCCGCCAAGGAACTGAAGCGTCAGCAGGACCGCCAGCCCCCCGGCGCCCAGGCTTAGCAGCCCGCCCACGTCGATACGCGCCGCAAGAACGATGAACAACGCGGCGACCAGCACAAGCGTCAGACTCTCCTTGAAATCGAGGATGTCTTCGAGATCGAGATCGCGCATGTTTGCCTGCCATACACCCATCACCGTAACGGCCAGCAGCCCTGTTTCGCTGGCCACGGACTCGGAAATCCCGAAAACAATGATGACGGAGGCCAGGGCCGCATAATCCCGCAGGTAGTCGGGCAACCAATGGCGGCGGAAAACGACGCCAAACAGGTGACCGATGACGATGCCGAGACCGACGCCGACCGCGATCATCAGCCCGAACGTCGTGACCAGTTGCATCTTGGTCGCCGCTGTCTGGATCACGATGATGAAATCGAAGACGAGGACCGCGAGTATGGCCCCGAGCGGGTCGACCAGGATGCCCTCCCAACGGAAGATACTCGACAGCGAGGACGTGGGTCGGATAGTGCGTATCAGCGGCAGGATGACCGTTGGTCCGCTCACGGTGACGATGGCGCCGAACAATGCGGCGAGGTAGATATCCCAGCCGAGGAAGCAGATCGCGGACAGGGTGGCGGCGGTCCAGGTAATCAGGACACCGACCGTAACGAGGTTGCGAACCACTGCGCCGTGACCGCGGATCTCGGCCAGCTTCAGCGTCATGCTGCCCTCGTACAGGATGACCGCGACAGCCAGCGACACGACGGGTTCCAGCAGGTCTCCGAAGACCTCGTCCGGCCGCAGCCAGCCGAGCACCGGTCCCGCGAGGATTCCGGCGAGGAGCAGAAACAGGATCGAGGGCAATTTCAGGCGCCAGGCAATCCATTGACAGGCAAAACCCGCGAAAAGGACACCGCTCAGAATTAGTAGGTCGCTGCTGTGCATCGTCGGGAACCCGGCAGGGCCGCAACAGGGCTGCGTTGAATTTCCTCAAAAAGAAAGGGCCATCCGATAAGGATGGCCCCCTCGGGCGCCGCTAACTTTAACAGATCGCCGCGCTTACAGGTCCCCGCCGCGGTTCCTCCAGGGGCTTTCGGCCCCCTCGTCGGCACTGCGGGCAACCGGGTTAGCCCGTAGGATCCACGGAACCCTCAGGCAGCCTTGGCGTCCGGGGTTCTTTCGAGGTTCTCGGCCGCGAAGTTCCAGTTGATCAGGTTGTCGAGGAACGCATCGACGTAGCGCTTGCGATCGCTCTGGTAGTCGAGGTAATAGGCATGCTCCCAGACGTCGAGCACCAGCAGTGGAACGAGACGCGTCCCGATCGGTGAATCGGCATTGCCCGTCGTAATGATACGCAGTTCGCCACGATCGACGACCAGCCAGACCCAGCCGCTGCCGAAGAGGCCGAGTGCTGACCTGCGGAACTCGTCCTTGAAAGAATCCAGGTCGCCGTAGTGTGTTTCGACCATATCCTTCATACGGCCGTGAGGCTTGGCGTCGCCGTTCGGCGTCATGCTCTCCCACAGGAACGCGTGATTCCACACCTGCAGCGCATTATTGAGGACGTCAATCTCGGCGCGAGTCCTCGCGGTGGCAATGATGCGCTCGAGGGGCCTGTCGGCGAAGCTCGTGCCTTCTATCAGCCTGTTGAGATTGTCCACGTAGCCCTTGTGGTGGCGGCCATAGTGAAAGGAAAGCGTTTCTTCCGATAAATGAGGCTCCAAGGCGTTAGAATCGTATGGCAAGTTAGACTGTTCAATAGTCATGTTGGACCTCCATGGTCATTCGAAAACGAAATAGGGATTCAGGATGGCCCGGGGTACGGGCCTCGTGCAGTTCAGTAGCCGGCGCTGACCGCCGGCTGCGCCACCGCGGCGCCGTGAATATGCATTGCACCGAGCGTTCGCAAAGAAACACGATATTACCAAAAACGTTGCGTTAACGCAACTTTTGCGTTATCAAGGCTTTTATTACAAATCCGGCTCATCGGCCGGACCGGAACCGCAAGGAATACACACAACAATGACTGAAGACCGAAACCTGGCACTATTTTGCGATTTCGAGAACGTCGCGCTGGGCGTGCGTGACGCACGCTACGCCAAGTTCGACATTGCGCCCGTCCTCGAGCGCCTGTTGCTGAAAGGCAGCATCGTAACGAAAAAAGCCTACTGCGACTGGGATCGCTACAAGCAGTTCAAGGCGGGTATGCACGAGGCGGCGTTCGAACTCATCGAAATACCTCACGTGAAATT
>Ga0224502_10000812_pt1 | contig 10751 bp, 8 predicted proteins | sample SF_Oct11_sed_USG_5_FD_169104 | JGI IMG/M metagenome (GOLD analysis project Ga0224502, IMG submission 169104) | Sediment microbial communities from San Francisco Bay, California, United States - SF_Oct11_sed_USGS_13 | ecosystem: Environmental > Aquatic > Marine > Sediment | place: USA: California... | reverse complement strand
GGTCGGTGACCTGCACGCCATTTCGCCAAGCGAATTTCTCGAGTTCGGTGATGCCATCGTCCACGATCTCTCCTATCAGCAGGCTCGTCATTACAATCGGGAAATCGAGGGCGTTTACGTGGCCAATCCGGGCTACATGCTGTCGCGTGCCGCGATTCCGCGCGGCGCGGTCATCAGTGAAGTGGACGGCGAGGTGGTACGCGATATCAATGAGCTTCGCACACAGCTCGCACGGCTGGCCGACGGGGATCGCGCGACATTTCGCTACACGACAATGGAAGACCCGCGCAACAGCATCATTCGCTCAGTAGAGATGGATCGCACCTGGTTCCCGGCCAGGCATTGCCAGCGTGACGACAGTACAGGTGTCTGGCCTTGCGAGGATCTGGAGGCGGGCCCCGCGCCGACGCCGCCGCAGCCGGGCAGCACTCAATTCACGCGGAACGGAGATCCGCGGGCAAATGCTATTGCACCGTCTCTGGTGATGGTCACATTCGACCTGCCGTACACTGTTTCGGGCGTGGCCGATCGACACTATTACGGCACCGGCCTGGTAGTGGACAAAGAGCGTGGCTTTGTCATGGTCGACCGCAACACCGTGCCGATCGCGATGGGAGACGTTACGATCACCTTTGCCGGCTCCCTGCAGGTGAACGGTCGCGTCGAATATGTGCATCCGCTGCACAACCTCGCCATGGTTGCCTACGACCCGGCGCTGATCGGCGATACGCCGGTCAAAGCGGCGAAACTGTCGATGGATGCACTGGAGGCCGGCGATGACGTCTGGGTCATCGGGCTGAAAGGCGATCACCAGATCGCCCACCAGGCCAGCACGGTGGCTTCCGTGGACCCACTGATTCTCCCATTGTCACGCACGCTGCAGTTCCGCGACACGAACCTGGAGACCATCACGCTGGTCAACAGTCCGGAAGATTTCGATGGGGTCATCGTCAATCGTCGCGGCGAGGTGCTCGCCAAGTGGGTCAGCTACGCCTTTCGCTCCGGCGGCGAGGGCGGTCAGTTCAATCGCGGGATTTCTGCGGAAGTCCTGAAGGAGTTTGTCGAATTCGTGCGTTCAGGAAAACCCATCCGTTCGCTCGAGGCGGAGCTCGGCTACATTCCCCTGTTTGCGGCACGCAAGCTGGGGCTGGACGAGGAATGGCTTGATAGTCTCGAAGCACACAATCCGTCAAACCGAAGAGCCCTGACGGTCTCGCGACTGGTCGCCGGCACGCCGGCTTCGGAGGCCCTGGATAACGGTGACATGATTCTCGCCGTGGACGGCCGGCCGGTCACGACGTTTCGCGAACTGGAGCGCGCGGTCCAGAAGCCGGAAGTCACGTTGACGATCTGGCGTAACGAGCAGGCGATGGACGTGGATGTCGCGACCGTCGCGTTGGGCGGCGAAGGAATCAGCCGGGCCGTGTCCTGGGCGGGCGCATTGCTCCAGGACCCGCATCGAGCGATGGCTGCGCAACGCGGCATCGAGCCGAGCGGCGTGTACGTCGCGTTCTTCAGCTACGGCTCTCCGGCGACACGCTACGGTTTGTGGGCAGGGCGGCGAATCGTTGCTGTCGATGACGTCGATACGCCGGATTTGCAGACGTTCCTCGACGTCGTTCGTGACAAGGACGACAAGGCGTCGGTTCGTGTGAAGACCGTTTCCTGGAACGGCGCCGTGCAGGTCATCACGCTGAAGCTCGACAACCAGTACTGGCCAGCCTATGAAGTTCGTCACACTGAGGATGGCTGGAGTCGCAATTCGATCGGTTGATGGCGACGAGCCTGGTCCGAATATTGCTCCGGTATGCCGGGCTCTCACCCGGTTTCTGGTCGTCTGACGGATTTTCCTCACTCGGAAACAGACACTGATATTCCGCTGCTTCGGACAATCCGTCAGCCAGGCAAGTCCTTAATCGATCCTACGCGCCAACTCGTGCCATGCTCGGGCTAGTACGCGGATACCTGTGGAACGGGAACTGTCATCACCGCTGATCGCTTTAGGGCTTCCCTAAAAAGGCAAAGCCTTCAGCCGGCAATCATTGCCTGAATTGGCTCCATACGGAGCCGGATCGTCGGCGCGTCGCACGCCGCGCCAATCCTCCGCATAACGATATAACGAAAAGTTTTTGCAACTCTTTGCAACCATTTCGGAATCAGGAGCATCAATAGATCAAACTGATTTGAAATGGATGCGCTTTTTCATCGGTCGAATCAGTTAGATCGCGAAGCAGTTTGTAACCTTTTTCTGCGGCGCGGGCTAAGAGCAATAAACAGAGTTGGTTTGCCTGGGTGCTGGTGAGCCGTCTTTGCGAAGCAGGGTTGGCATCCCGTAAACGTAAGTACAAATGGTGTCTGTAAAGAGAGGGAGCTATGAAAGAGTCGAAACTGATCAAAGGTGTTGTCGCAACCGTTGCCGTTATCGCATTTGCTGTGCCGGCAGTCTCCTCGGCGTCGGAGCTTAAAGGCCGTGCAGAGAAAGTGACCTATTCGGATCTGAATGCCGATAAGGAATCCGGGGCAGAGATCCTCTATCGGAGGCTGCAGCAGGCTTCAAAGCGAGTCTGCGGCGTGGAATCCATCAAGAATGCCGGTGGCATTCGCGCAGTGTCGGAGCAACGCAGTTGCTACCGGGAAACCCTGGGTGAGGCCGTCGCGAAGATCAACAATGCGACGCTGACCAAAATCCACGAAGGATAGTCCGCAGAACAAGCCCTTAATCCTGGGCAAAAGTCCCGAAGAACCGGGCATCGCAAAGCGGGTGTTATCGAGTCTTAAGCAGTTTCGACTCGGTAGCACCCGCTTCTTGTTTTCCGAAGGGCACTCAGCGCACGCGGGCAATACGGCCGTCGCTCGGAAAGCGCTCGAACTGCAACGCATCATGGCCGGGCAGTACGCGATTGGCCGAGCCAGCCAGTTCTATCATCCGTCGTTGTGCCGCGACGTTGGCGGCGTGATCCGATTCTGCAAAGGTGGCACTTGCAGCGCTGTCCTCGAGATTGCGGTAGAGATAGACATTGTCCGAGGCCAAGACCCATGGCTCGTCGCCTTGCACAAGAACGTATTGCGAAGCGAAGGTGTGCCTCGCGCCGGTAAATAACCTGATGCCGGGCGCAATTTCCTGATCGTCACCGTCGACCAGCCTGACACGTCCCTCGGTATTGATCCGCACGAGTGCCTGCACGTCATCCGGGTCGATGCCATCGGATTGACCGTCGTCTTGCCAGGCATCGCCCGTGTAGTAGGCGAACTCGTCACGTTGAATCCAGACCGTCGCTGCGGGAAAGAGGTCGATGCCCCCCATGTGGTCCCAGTGAGCGTGGCTGACGACTACATCGGTCACCTCGTCAGGCGTCACGCCGGCCAGCCGCAAGGCCTCGTCGGGGCGCAGGTAATCTTCAATGGTCCAGAGTTCGAACCAGCGCTCCCGGTGAAAGCCGCTGTCGAAAAGGATGGTCCTGTCCTCGCTGCGGATCAGCCAGAACGCGTAGACCGAATCGATGATCTCGTCGGCCGGCGCGCCCATGACCATGCTGTTGACCCGGTCGCCGGGTGAATTCGCGTAGCGTATCGCCTCGATCGAATACTCAGGCAGTTCGGCCGCTCCGAGACAGCCGGTCGCGTACACCAGGAAAAGTAATCCTGAGCGCAACCATGTCATAACCGTCAGGCAAACAGGCGTTTGTAGATCTGGACGAAGTATTCCATTTCCTCGGGCATGGACATGCTGACTCGTGACCAGGTTGTGTCGTATGGCGGGAAATCACGCCCCGTCAGTATGCCGTACTCATTCATCTTCGCCTGGAAGTCGCTGTTCTTCATGCCGGTCTGGATGAAGGTGAAGTTGGTGTTGGACTTGATGTAGCGCAGGCCCAGCTCTTCGCACATGGCGGCGACAATCTCGCGCGACTCGCGATTCTTGCGAATAGAGAACTGCTGGAATTCGTCATCCAGGTAGCTCGCCTCGGCGGCCTTTAGCCCGAGGACCTGTGTGTTGCCGGTCTTGCGTTGCCACATTTCCCTGATCAGGTCGGTGTGGGCGAAGCCGAAGCCCACCCGCAGTCCGGCAAGTCCGTGGATTTTCGATGCAGTCCTCGACACGATGATGTTGTTGTGACCTTCGGCGACCAGATCCATCATCGAGGCGTAGTCCGGGTCCTCGACATATTCGTGGTAAGCCTCGTCCACGAACACGAGATATTTCTCGGACATTTCGAGCACGAATTCACGCATCGCATTCTTCTCGATAACCGAGGGGACCGGATTGTTGGGATTGACCAGGTATACCATCACGGTGTCGTTACGCAAGGCGCGGCGCATGCCGTCGAGGTCCGCGTTCAGCGCCTCATTGACGGGCACGCGGATGATCTCGGACCCGGCGGCCTCCGCATAACGCAGCAACGACTGGTAAGTCGGATCGACGCAGACGATCGAGCCGCCACGCAGGCTGGCGATCATGCCGGCGACGCTCAGGACTTCGCTCGATCCCGTGCCGACGATCACGTGATCCGTCGTCACGCCGTTGAGGTCGGCAATGACCTTCATCAGGTCGCGCGGGTCGTCGCTGTAACGGTTGGTCAGGTGCATGTTGGCCGATATGGCCTTCAGGGCGACGCGCGACGGTCCGTAGGGATTTTCATTGGAACTCAGGCGAATCATGTAGTCGGGCCGCGGGATGTCAGCCGCGATGGCGTTGCTCATCAGCTTCATTCGCGGCGTCAATGGCGTCCTCGGAATCGAGGGAATAAAGCTCGCGGCGGCGATGGCGCTGCCGCCGAGAAGGATCTGACGTCTGGTGAGGTTGGTCATTCCGAGTCTCCTTGTTCCTCCGGCTCCGGGTCACCGGGTTCGTTGTTCTCAGTCGAGCACTCGCAGCGAATCTTGCTTGCCCTGACTCGAATCAGGTCCACGTTATCGCCGATAGGATAATCGCCTTCGAAGTGTACCGGCTGGTCGTCGTCGCGTCGCCAGGTTTCTTCAGTCTCCAGGGTTTTGACGTCGCCCTGTGCATCGCGATAGCGCACCTGGATCGTGTACGCACCGGAAGCGGCCGCGCAGTCCTTGGTGTCAATCGTGCCGTCGGCCCGGGCGAGAGTATTGTTTTGCAAATATTCGATTTCGACGCGTGCCGAACAAATTCTGGTAGCCCGATGGGCTTCGAGCGTCATTTTGTGCGTGAACTCCATGTTTCGCTCGACGCGCATCTGCTGCTGCTGAGCGTGGCTCGTCACAGGCAGGCAGATAAGGAAACAGGCTGTTACTGCCAGAAGATGATTTGGATTCATACCAATTGCTGCCATTCGCCTGATTCTCTCCTCGAGCGGACGCCGCTTTTAATAGCGGTTGCGCCAGTATACGCCGGATACACGTAAGGCTTTACTTGACAGCGGTCTGATCTGACTCGCCAACTCGCCGTCCCGATAGAGCGAAATATCCATCGCGAGGCGTTTACGGTCAACGAGTCGTCGAGTCACGACTTCTCGTTGCGGCACCCGGCGATCCAGCGTATCGGCGCCAAGGACCATCGGCGTATCACATCCGCCGGGGGTGGCGCCGATTCGACCTGGCACCAGGCTTTCAGCCTGGCGGACAAGTGCACGCGCGCCGTGTGACCGGCGCGCGTGAGGCGGCTGGCTAGAAGTTCAGCATTACGCCAGCGCTCAAAGTCCGCTCGGCCCCATAGAGCCGCGTACCGACCGGTATGTCCGATCCCATCGCGCGATTGATGCCGGTCAGGTGATCCTGGTACTGCCTGTCCAGCAGGTTGTCGACACGGGCCTCAAGTCGGACCCGTTCCGTTGGTCGCCAGTCGAAGCCAATGTTGATCAATCCGTAGCCCGGCGTGCTCTGCTCGTCGTTGTATGACGAGACTTTGTCCTGGCCCGCATAGACCACCACCTCCGGTTTGATTAGCCAGTTTGCCGCGGAGTAGGTCAGGCCGATGCTGCCATTCGCCGGCGCCAGGCGGTACAGGTTGTCACTCACGTCGGTGCGCCTGCCACGAGACAGGCTGGCGATGCCGTCTAGAAACCAGCGATCGGCCAGGTCGATTTTCCAGGCTACGTCGAGGCCCCATATTTCTGCATCGACATTCGAGAACTGGAGAGCTGGCGATCCGCTCATCATCATCGACACCATGTTAGCCAGCATGTTGTTCGACGGCGTTCCCTGGATGTAATTGTCTACGTTGCGGTAGTAGACCTGCGGTGAGAGGCTGAATCGGCCAGCCGCACCGGTCAGACCGAGTACTATCTCGTTGGAACGCTCGTCGTCGAGGTTCAGGTTACCAATATAGGTGCGCCCGTCGGCAAGTCCGCCGGCGGCCTGCAACGGCAGCCACAGGTATAGTTCCTGGTAGGAGGGTGCGCGGGTTTTAGAACCGGCTTCGATGATCCATTCCGTCGCGTCGGATAACGAGCCGCGATACTTGAAGACGACGTCCACCGAATTCCAGTCGAGATCGCGATTGGCGGCATTGAATGCGTCTGCCAGCTCGCCAACGTTTGTCGCCATCGGTTCGGGCATGCCCATGGCGGCGACCGGGCCTGCATTCGTGTTGACCTGCTTGTAGCGCAGACCAAGCTGGATGTCCGACGCCGCGAAATCCCGGGTCCATTCCGCGAATACGCCAGCAACATCACGCTCCACGTCGACAAAGTTATCGATGCGGAACATCGCCATATTCGGATTGCTGATAACCGAATCGTGGTCGGCGCCAATGCCGTCGATACCGAGTCGCAATTCGCCCGAGCCAACTTGCATCGTGCCGGCCACGCTGAACTGTGCGCCGGAGCCGTGGGTCAGGTTCTGTCGATACATCATGGGCATCGGCGCACCGCGCAGCGTGAAGTTATCCATCAGGTGTTCTACGCGGTTGTAGGCAATACGTGCCTCCAGGCTCGAGGACTCACCGATTTCCCGGTCGACCTGCAGGCCGTACAGGTCAGAATCGATCAGGCGGATGTCCATTGGCAGGGCGGGCGTTCCGGCATCCTTCGTATCCAGCCGGCCGACGAAAAACAGCAAGTCCGTCTGGTCCGTGTGCAGGCCATAGCTCAGGTCGTAGCGCTTCCTGTGAAGACCCGAAGGTCGGATGACGCCGGCGGGCGTGGCGATATCGTTGCCCGAGTCGAACTCTGTCACAGCGCTCAGGCGGTGCGAGCGATTCGCGAGCGTCAGTCGACCGGCCGTTGTCGAGAGGTCGCCGTTTCCGGAAAAGCGGGTACCCAGCACGCCCGAGGCGTCGAAACCGGAAACCCCGAAATCGCCGCGAGCCATCCGGGTTGCAATGTGCCCGCCGATCGATTCCGGCGCCTTCGATACACCGGCAATGCCCCTCTCGACGACCAGTTCTTCCGTTATCATCGGCGACATGTAGGACAGCGGCGTGTCCATCGCGTTGGGGCCGCCGGAAATGACACCGAGCTGGTCAATATCGACCGATACCCTGTCGCCGAACATGCCGCGATACTGGGCTATACCCGTAATCAGGCCATTCGCGTTGACATTCGCGCCGGGGATGTCCCGCAGTGCCGTCGCCGTGTCGACCAGCATTTCTTTCTGAACTTCGATTCGCGACGAACTGGTCGAAACCGAGCGGCCGATGACCACGATTTCCTCCGGTTCCCGTTCGTCGGCCGATTCAACATCCTGCCCGAATCCCGCCATGGGGATGGCACACAGGACGGCCAGGGCTGCTCCCTGCCGATACTTCATTATCATTATCTTTCTCCTGAAGGCGGTAATCACCCACACCTCGAGAGAAGTACGTGGCGGGGTGTACTAAATTATTCGCGTTTCAGGAGGGTGGTCCGCGGGAGCGGTAATGGTTTATTGATCGGCTGGTGAATTCGTAATCAAACAACACCGGCGGCAAGGGGCGAGTAACGGTCAGGAGCACCGCCTCGGAATGATCGATCGCCGCGGCCGCTGCCAGCATGTGACCGAGTGGGCAGGTATGTGCCTCGCCGCCCTGGTCGCCGTGCTCGTGATGGCCATGATCGTCCGGCCCGGCCAGGTAGCGCACCATCTCGGGCGGCAGTCCGTCAGGGCAAAGTTCGAACCACAGGTCGCTGCCGGCACCGGCCGGCATGTAGCCCAGCGGCACGAGCGCGCGGGCACAAACCCCTGCAACGAGAAGGCTCGCCAGTGTCGCGCGCATTGCCCTGCTAACGGTCATGAACACAGGATACCTCTGTCACTGATGCCCGACAAAGGCTGAAAATCCTTATGTCATTTCGGGGCAGGCGGCCGATCGACAACAACGTGGTATCTTTACGACCCGGATCGGCCAGCCGATTCGATCAGACACCACCAGCAAGTGGTTTGAACGGGGAGCAAACATGCGCAAGGTCATTATTCTGTCTATCGCGGTGGCCGGTTTTGCACTGGCGGACGATAAGCCGAATCCGAATCATTTCCTCAACACTGACGTCTTCGAACTGGAGATCGCCGCCGACCCGCAGATATCACCGGACGGATCGCGTGTCGCCTACGTCCGCAACTCGCTGGACATTATGTCCGACCGCGTGCGCGCGAATATCTGGATTGTCGATGCGGACGGTGGGAATCATCGGCCAGTGGTTTCCGGCACCAATTCCTACTCGAGTCCCCGCTGGTCGCCGAACGGCGATCGCATGGCCTATGTATCCGCCGCCGAAGGCCGGGGCCCGGAAGTCTATGTGCGCTGGATGGAAAGTGGCGACACGGCGCTACTGAGCAACCTGCCGTCGTCGCCGGGCGGTATTGCCTGGTCGCCGGATGGCACGCAGATCGCATTTTCGATGCTGGTCAAAGGCGAATCGTCGACGCTCGCGAAGCCCCCCGCGAAGCCCGAAGGCGCCGAATGGGCGCCGCCGGTGACGGTCATCGACCGCCTGTATTATCGCGCCGACGGCCGCGGCTACCTCGAGCCGGGGTTCACTCACATCTTTGTCATCCCTGCTGATGGTGGAACTCCGCGGCAGGTAACTTCGGGCGATTTCAATCATGGAGGCCAGCTTGCCTGGTCGCCGGACGGCAGCAAAATCGTGCTCTCCGCGAACCGCAATGAAGACTGGGAATACGCGCCGCGCAATACCGACCTGTGGTCGGTCGACATCGCCTCGGGCGAGATGACGCAGTTGACCGACCGCGATGGTCCCGACGGCTCACCCGTCTACTCGCCGGACGGTCGCCGGATCGCCTACCTCGGCTATGACGATCGCAAGATGGGCTATCACAACACGCTTGCTTATGTGCTCGATGTCGGGGATGGCTCCATCGATGAACTGACCTCGGATTTCGATCGTTCTGTCAGCGACATCGCCTGGGCGGGCAGCTCGAATCGCCTTTACATCGCCTATGACGACCACGGAAAGCGACACATCGCCACGCTCGGCATGAACGGCAGCGTCGAATCGATGGTCGACGATGTCGGTAGCGTCGCCGTCAGCCGGCCATACACCAGCGGCGGCTTTTCCGTGGCGAACAATGGCAGCTACGCCTACTCGGTCGGGTCGCCTTACCGGCCCGCCGATGTTGCCATGGGCAGGCGCGGCGGCGATGCGCGAAAGCTGACACAGTTGAACGACGACCTGCTGGGTCACAAGAGCCTGGGCGCTGTCGAGGAGATCAACTGGCGGTCTTCGGTCGGCGATCACGACGTGCAGGGCTGGATCGTCACGCCGCCGGACTTCGACCCGGCGAACAAGTACCCCCTGATACTCGAGATTCATGGCGGGCCGTTTACCGCCTACGGACCGCACTTCAGCGTCGAGAACCAGATGTATGCGGCCGCCGGATACGTCGTGCTTTACACCAATCCGCGCGGCTCGACGAGCTACGGTGACGAGTTTGCCAACGAGATTCATCACAACTACCCGGGGCAGGACTACGACGACCTGATATCCGGCGTCGACGCGGTCATAGAGCGCGGCTTCATTGACGAATCACAGCTCTTCGTAACAGGCGGTTCCGGCGGCGGCGTGCTGACCGCATGGATCGTCGGAAATACCGATCGATTCGCAGCCGCCGTCGTTGCCAAGCCGGTCATCAACTGGATCAGCGAGTCACTCTACAGCGACATCCATCGAACGGTGCCCGGTTACTGGTTCGAGAAGTACGCCTGGGAAGACCCCGAGGAGTACTGGCGGCGCTCGCCGCTGTCCCTGGTGGGCAACGTCTCGACGCCGACGATGCTTTTGACCGGTGAAAGCGATCACCGCACGCCGATGCCGGAGTCCGAGCAGTACTACCAGGCCCTGAAGCTCCGCAAGATTGACAGCGCCCTCGTGCGCGTGCCGGAGGCGTCGCACGGCATCGCCTCGAGACCTTCGCATCAGATCGCCAAGGTCGACAATATCCTGGCCTGGTTCGCGAAATACCGAAACCAATAACCGGAAATCGGGGGCAGAGGATTGCCCTGGCCCCAGCTCTGACCCCGACTCTGACACCGGGTGGGAGTGACGATGAACAAGTACTGGATGCCAATTGCTATGGGACTCTTGTTTTCGGGCTGCGACCAGCAGTCCGCCGATGCACCTGAGGCAATCGATTATCCCGCGACGGCGACAATCAACCATGTCGATGCCTACCACGGTACCGAGGTGGCCGATCCCTACCGCTGGCTCGAGGATGACGTACGCGAAAGCGAGGACGTCGCCGCCTGGGCGGCGGCGCAGAACGAGCTGACCTTCGCCTACCTGGCGACGATCCCGGAGCGCGAGCGCATCGAGAAACGCATGACGGAGCTCTGGGACTACGAGCGCTTC
>Ga0224502_10000809_pt1 | contig 10765 bp, 11 predicted proteins | sample SF_Oct11_sed_USG_5_FD_169104 | JGI IMG/M metagenome (GOLD analysis project Ga0224502, IMG submission 169104) | Sediment microbial communities from San Francisco Bay, California, United States - SF_Oct11_sed_USGS_13 | ecosystem: Environmental > Aquatic > Marine > Sediment | place: USA... | reverse complement strand
TCATTCGCCGCAGGCGATCGCGGCCAAGCGCGGCAAGAAAGTAAAGGAAATAGTCGGCTGAAGCCGGCCAATAGTCGGCTGAAGCCGGCCAATAGTCGGCTGAGTCCGGCGGGTACAGCAGAGATACGATCATGGCGAAGCCTAAAGAGTTGAAAGTCACATTGGTCAAGAGCAAGCACGGGCGGCTGAAGAGCCACAAGGCCTGTGTTGTCGGCCTGGGACTCCGCAAGATGCATCAGACCGTGACGGTGGTCGATACGCCCGAGAATCGCGGCATGATCAATCGCATCTCTTACATGATCGCAGTAGAGGAAGTCTGACATGCGACTGAATGAACTGTCGCCCGGCAAGGGCGCCAAGAAAGACGGCAAGCGCCTGGGCCGCGGTCACTCCGCCGGCCAGGGCAAGACGAGCGGCCGCGGCCAGAAGGGCCAGCACGCGCGCTCGGGCGGCTTTCACAAGGTGGGCTTCGAAGGCGGCCAGATGCCGCTGCAGCGGCGCCTGCCCAAAGTCGGCTTCCGGTCGCGCAAGGCACACCTGTCGGCGGAACTTCGGCTGCACGAGCTGGCTATACCCGAGGCGGACGTGATCGACATCGACGTATTGAAGAAGCTCAACCTCGTGCCCGCCTTCGCAACCAAGGTGAAGGTGATCAAGTCGGGTGAGCTGGACAAGGCCGTCAACCTCAAGGGCATTGCGGTGACCAAGGGTGCCCGTGAGGTAATCGAGAAGGCCGGCGGCAAGATCGAAGAATAGAACCATAAGGCATTGTGGGAGCGCCTCTCGAGGCGCGACAACAGAAGACAGGAAAGAACGTGGCGAAAAAGCCCCAACAAAATCCGGCAGATATAGCGAAAGCGGCGGGCAAACTGGCCGAGCTCAAGGCTCGTCTCCTGTTTCTCGTCGGTGCGCTGATCGTATTCCGTGTTGGTACGTTCATACCGGTGCCCGGCGTGGATCCGGTTGCGCTGAAGGACTTCTTCGATCAGCAGGCCGGCAACCTGCTGGGCCTGTTCAACCTGTTCTCGGGCGGTGCGCTCGAGCGGTTTGGCCTGTTTGCGCTCGGCATCATGCCGTACATCTCTTCGTCGATCATCATGCAGATGGCGAGCCACATCGTGCCCAGCCTGCAGCAGCTGAGAAAAGAAGGCGAGCAGGGGCGCCGGCAGATCATCAAGTACACCCGCTGGGGTACCGTCGCGCTGGCGAGTTTCCAGTCGGTCGCCGCCGCGTCCTGGCTGCAGAACCAGGCAGGCCTGGTGGTCAACCCCGGGCCGAGCTTCCTGATTACCGCGTGCATCACGCTGGTAACCGGTACGATGTTCCTGATGTGGCTGGGTGAGCAGATCACAGAACGCGGCATCGGCAACGGCATCTCGATGATCATTCTCGCGGGAATCGTCGCCGGCTTGCCGGGAGCGATCGCCGGTACCGCTCAGCTGATCAACAATGGTGAGATGTCCCCGGCGACCGCAATCATCATGCTCGTCGGCGGCATCGGCGCGATCATTTTCGTCGTGTTCATGGAGCGCGCGCAGCGCCGTATCACCGTGAACTACGCAAGGCGCCAGCAGGGCCGCAAGATGTACGCGGCGCAGAGCACGCACCTGCCGTTCAAGATCAACATGTCGGGCGTAATCCCGCCGATCTTCGCGTCTTCGATCCTGATGTTCCCGGCGACCATCGCGCAGTTCTTCGGGCAGGCTTCGGCCGACGCGAATGCGCTGCAGCGCGGCCTGCAGACGCTTGGCGCGAACCTGGGTCCTGGTCAGCCGATCTACGTGCTGCTGTACGCAGCATTGATCGTGTTCTTCTGCTTCTTCTATACCGCGTTGATGTACAACTCCAAGGACACCGCGGACAACCTGAAGCGAGCCGGGGCATTTCTGCCGGGCATCAGGCCCGGTGCGCACACGGCCGAGTACATCGACCGTGTCCTGACGCGGCTGACGTTCTGGGGCGCGATTTACATCGCCGGCGTCTGCCTGCTGCCCGAGCTGGTCCGGATGTTCAACCCGAGCATACCGTTCAACTTCGGCGGCACGTCATTACTCATTCTCGTCGTCGTGACGATGGACTTCATGTCGCAAATGCAGGCGCATGCGATGAGCCATCAGTACGAGGGCATGATGCAAAAGGCCAACCTGCGCAACTATGGCAGGGGAGGCCAGCTACGATAGTGGTTGCTTCCAGCGCGGTTTGGGCCGCAATAGCGAACCAGTTACGTTGAGCCTAGGGCTCGTGGGAGAAAGCTCATGAAAGTAAGAGCATCCGTCAAGAAAATCTGCAGGAACTGCAAAATCATCCGCCGCAACGGCACGGTGCGGGTGATCTGCACTGATGCGCGTCATAAGCAGCGTCAGGGTTAAACCAGAAAGCAGTCCGCGAGAACAGCAGGATTATTTGAGGAAAAGTTAGTGGCACGTATAGCAGGCATAAACATACCGCTGAACAAGCATATCGTGATCGCGCTGACGTCGATTTTCGGAATCGGCAACTCACGCGCGAAAAAGATCTGCGAGGCAGCGGGCATTGCACCCGAGACCCCGGTCAAGGACCTGGCCGAGCCCGAAGTGGCGAAGCTCAGGACCGCCGTTGCGACGTTCACGGTCGAGGGCGACCTCCGCCGCGAAACTTCTATGAATATCAAGCGGTTGATGGACCTGGGCTGCTATCGCGGAATCCGCCATCGACGCGGATTGCCGCTGCGTGGTCAGCGTACGCGGACGAACGCGAGGACGCGGAAGGGTCCGCGGCGGCCGATCAAGCGATAGGACCGTCCGTTTGGGCCTACTACCGTCTCTTGTAGCGAACTAAATACTTAGCGAGTCTTTTTTAAGATGGCAGAAGCAAAGAAAAAGAAGGTTAAAAAGCACGTGGTGGACGCGGTTGCGCACATCAACGCTTCCTTCAACAACACGATCATCACGATCACCGATCGCCAGGGCAATGCACTGTCGTGGGCGACGGCTGGTGGCTGCGGTTTCCGCGGTTCGCGCAAGTCGACGCCGTTCGCAGCGCAGGTTGCATCCGAGAAGGCCGGACGCACGGCGCTGGAGTTCGGGGTCAAGAACCTGGACGTTCGTGTCCGTGGGCCGGGCCCGGGCCGTGAGTCCGCGGTGCGCGCCCTGAACGCCCTGGGTTTTCGTATTCAACACATCGAGGATGTTACGCCGATTCCTCACAACGGCTGCCGCCCGCCGAAAAAGCGGCGCGTATAGAGGCTAACAATGGCAAGATATTTAGGACCAAAGTGCAAACTGTCCCGCCGCGAAGGCACGGATCTGTTTCTCAAGAGCGGCGTGCGGCCGCTCGAATCGAAGTGCCGGTTGGAAATACCGCCGGGCGGAGCGCCGCAGCGCCGGCCGCGCCTGTCGGACTACGGTCTGCAGCTTCGTGAAAAGCAGAAGCTGCGTCGCATGTACGGCGTGCTGGAGCGCCAGTTCCGCAATTACTACAAGCGCGCCGCGCAGCTCAAGGGCTCGACGGGCGAGAACCTGTTGCGCCTCCTGGAAGGGCGCCTGGACAACGTCGTGTACCGGATGGGCTTTGCAGCTACGCGTGCCGAAGCCCGTCAGCTCGTCAGCCACAAGAGCATCGAGGTGAACGGCAAGGTCGTAAATATCCCGTCTGCCCAGGTGAACGCAGGCGATGCAGTGAGCATTCGTGAGAAAGCCAGGAAGCAGCTTCGCATCCAGAGTGCTATCGAGATTTCAGGCCAGGTTGGTCTGCCGGAGTGGGTAGAAGTCGACGCAAAGAAGATGGCCGGGGTTCTGAAATCGTTGCCGGACCGGGAGGATATCCTGCCGGACATCAACGAAAACCTCGTCGTCGAGCTCTACTCCAAGTAAGTCAGGAGGGATTATTCCCATGCAGGAATCTGTATACGAGTTTCTGAAGCCGCGCGTCGTCAAGGTGACGCCGGTCAATGACCTTCAGGCGAAGGTCACCATCGAACCGTTCGAGCGTGGTTTCGGCCATACGCTGGGCAACGCGCTGCGCCGTATTCTGCTGTCGTCCATGCCGGGCGCGGCTATAACGGAAGCCGAGATCGAAGGCGTGCTCCACGAGTACACCAGCATCGAGGGTGTCCAGGAGGACGTCGTCGACATCTTGCTCAACCTGAAGCAGGTTGCCGTGCGCATGAACGCCCGCGACACCGCCGAGCTGCGGGTTTCGAAGAAGGGCCCGGGCACCGTCACCGCGGGTGACATCCAGCTGGATCACGACGTCGAGATCATGAACCCGGATCACGTCATCGCAAACCTGACCAGCGCCGGTGAGCTGAACATGTTGCTCAAGGTCGAGCGCGGCCGCGGCTATCGTCCCGCGACGCAGCGCCCGATGTTCGAGGAGCAGACGGGCCCGATCGGTCGTCTGCAGCTCGACGCGTCGTTCAGCCCGGTGAACCGCGTTACCTACAACGTCGAAGCCGCGCGCGTCGAACAGCGCACCGACCTGGACAAACTGCTGATCGATATCGAGACCAACGGCACGATCGATCCTGAAGAGGCGATCCGCCGCGCGGGCAGCATCCTCAAGGACCAGCTGTCGGTGTTCGTCGACCTGCAGGGCCAGGAAGAGGGCACTGGCGCGCAGGCGCAGGACCAGGTGGATCCGATCCTCCTGCGGCCCGTCGACGAGCTCGAGCTCACGGTTCGTTCGGCGAACTGCCTCAAGGCCGAGAACATCATGTACATCGGCGACCTTGTTCAGCGTACGGAAGTGGAACTCCTGAGGACGCCGAACCTCGGCAAGAAATCGCTCACCGAGATCAAGGAAGTGCTCGAAGGGCACGGCCTCGGGCTCGGCATGCGTCTCGACAACTGGCCGCCGGCTAGCCTGCGCCCGGAACACGAGCTCGCTATCTAGGAAAGGACAGACAAATGCGCCATAGAAAATCCGGTCGTCGACTGGGTCGCAACAGCTCGCACCGCAAGGCCATGTTTCGCAACATGGCGACGTCGATGGTGAAGCACGAAACGATCCGTACGACGGTGCCCAAAGCCAAAGAGCTGCGTCGCGTTGTCGAGCCGCTGATCACGCTCGCGAAGGAAGACAGCGTGGCAAACCGCCGCCTGGCATTCGATCGCCTGCGCGACAAAGAAGCGGTTGGCAAGCTGTTTTCGGATATCGGCCCGCGTTTCAAGGATCGGCCGGGCGGCTACCTGCGCATCCTCAAGACGGGCCCGCGCCCGGGCGATGCCGCGCCGATGGCCATCGTAATGTTGACCGAGAAGGCGACAGAAGCGAAGGCGACGGCCGCCGAAGAATAAAGTTGCAAGAGCGCGCCTCGGCGCGTGATCGGAAAAGCCGGGCTTTGCCCGGCTTTTTTCATGGTGAAGAGCTGGGCGCCGGCAAGCCATCCAGGAAGGATCGCAGGCCCGCGAGGTAGTTGCGCTCATCCCGCAAAAAGGCGTCATTGTGCGTGCCGCGAAGCTCGAGGAAGGATCGGGGCTCGCTGGCCGCCGCGAATATCGCCTCGCCGTGGCGGAAAGGGACAATCTCATCATCGCGGCTGTGGATCACGAGTACGGGACAGGCGGCCTGCCGCACGAAGTCCGCGGTCGCATGCCGCAGGCGGCTTAGCCAGCGTACCGGCAGCCAGGGGTAGTACTCGGCCGCGATGTCAGGGACCGAGGTGAACGACGATTCGACGATCAGCGCCAACGGACGGTAATGTGCCGCCAGGTAGCCCGCGGCCGAAGCTCCCATCGACCGCCCGAACACGATAATGCGCCCTGGCGACGTCTCGCTGGTCTCCGTCAGGTAGCGCCAGGCGGCCTCCGCATCCCGGTAAATGCCTCGCTCGCTCGTGCGGCCCCCGCTTTGCCCGTAGCCGCGATAATCGATGATCAGCACCGACAGCCCGAGCTGCAGGAATTGGCGGACGGATTCGAGGCGGTGCGAGATATTGCCGGCATTACCATGAAAGAACAGCAGTACGCGGTCCGAGTCGCCGGGGATGAACCAGCCGTGGAGCAGGATGCCGTCACTCGTTTCGATCGCCACGTCGGCGTAACCGACATCGATGGCGGCGGGCGTACGATCGAGCGAACGTCCCGGAACATCCGGCAGATACAGCATGCGCGACTGCATCAGGTAAACCACGAGCGCCAGGACAGAGTAACAGGCGATACCGGCAAGGAGCAGCTTTAGCATGGCGATCGTCGGCCGGTGCCGGTTCAGGTCTCCGATGCCTGGCGGTTCTTCGTCGATGCCGCCAGTTTTTCGATGAGCTGCGATACGTACTCCGGCGAGTGCGTGTTCTTCGCAACCAGTACGTATACGGCCGGAACGACCACCAGGGTCAGCAGCACGGAGAAAGTGACGCCGAAGAAGACGACGGCGCCGATCGACTGGCGTGACAGCTCGCCGGCACCGGAAGCGAGGAGCAGCGGGACGGAGCCAAATGCCGTGCACATGCTGGTCATCAATACGGGACGCAGGCGGGTCTTTGCGGACTGGATGACTGCCTCGCGATATTCCTCGCCGCGATCCCGCAACTGGTTCGCGAATTCGACAATCAGGATGCCGTTCTTGGCCGCGAGCCCGATCAGCATGATGGCGCCGATCTGGCTGTAGATGTTGATCGTGGAGCCGAACACCCACAGGCCGATGAGCGCGCCGGTTATGGCCAGCGGCACGGTCGTCATGATGATCAGCGGATGCTTGAAGCTCTCGAACTGCGCCGCGAGCACGAGGTAGGCGATAACGAGCGCCAGAACGAAGGTCACGTAGATCGAACTTCCCGTCGCCTTGAAGTCACGGGACTCGCCGTCGTAGCCGAGGCGGGCGGAATTCGGCAGGTTGTCGTGCACGATACGCTCCAACTCGGCGAGTGCGTCGCCGAGCGAGTAGTTGTTCTCCAGGCTGGCGCTGATCGTTATCGAGCGCAGCCTGTCGAAACGACGCAGGTCGACCGGGCCGGCAATCTCTTCAAGCCGCACCAGGTTCGACAACGGGATCAGGCTGCCGGAGGTCTGCGAGCGTACGTAGATGGTCTCGAGGTCGCTGGGCGTCTGCCGACGCTCATCGAGGCCCTGGAGAATGACCCGGTACTCTTCGCCGTCGCGGACGAAGGTGGTTACCACCCGCGAACCGAGTATCGTCTCGAGGGTCCGGCCGACATTGGACAGCGATACGCCGAGGTCGGCGGCCCGGTCGCGGTCGACGAAGACGTCGATTTTCGGCTTGCGCTCGTTGTAGTCGGATTGCAGGTTGGACAGGCCGGGAAGTTTCGATGCTTCCTCCATGACGATGTCGCGCCACTCTGCAAGCTGGTCGTAGTCAGTGCCGCCCAGGACGATATTGAGCGGCCGCGAGCTCTGGCCGATCGCCCACGCGCCCGGCGCGAACGCGAATACCTGCGCGCCCGGTAATTCGGCAAACTGACGATTCCAGTTCGAGACGATTTCCTGCGCCGTACGTTCCCGCTTCGACCAGACCTGGAGTGGTGCGACCACCCGGCCGACATTCACGTCCGCGCCCGCGCGCCAGCTTCCGGAACGCCCGAGCACCCGGAGCACGTCGCCTTTCTCTTTGTCAGCGAGCATGATTTCCTCGACGCGCTTGATATAGCCCACCGTGTAGTCGAGGCTGGATCCATCCGGCGCCCTGATCATTGCCATGGCGAGCCCGCGGTCCTCGCGCGGCATGAATTCAGCGGGCAGCCGGTTGAGCAGCAGCAGGCTGCCGAGCAACAGGGCGAGCGCCGTGACGATCACCACGAACGGGCGCGCCGACGTTCGCCGCAGCACGCCCTCGTACCAGGACGACAGCCGTTTGAACATCGCGTCGACGAAATGCGCGACCCGGCCGCGGTGCAGGCGATTGTCGTGGAAGAGCTTCGATGTCAGCATCGGCACGAGCGTCAATGCGACCAGGCTCGAGAATGCTACGGCCGCGGCGAGCGAAATGCCGAATTCATTGAAAATGTCGCCGATGTTGCCCGGCATGAAAGATACCGGAAGGATTACCGCGATCAGTACCAACGTGGTCGCGATCACGGCGAAGCCGATTTCGCGGCTGCCGTTCACGGCCGCGAGCAGCGTCGGTTCCTTGCCCTCGATGCGCCGCACGATGTTCTCCAGCACGACGATGGCGTCGTCGACGACCAGGCCGATCGCGAGCACGAAGCCGAGCAGCGTCAATGTGTTTATCGAATAGCCAAGGCTCGCCATGACGGTGAACGCCGAGACGATCGATATCGGGATTGTCACGGCCGGGATGATGGTCGCGCGCACGGTCCCGATAAAGCCATAGATCACGATGAGCACGAGACCCAGGGCGATGGCCAATGCCTTGCCGACCTCGATCAGGGAGGCGCGTATGAATACCGCGGTATCGATGTTGATCGCCAGCTCGATGTCGGGCGGCATTGTCGCCTGCAGTTCGTCGAGACGTTTTGTGACGTCGGTATTGACCTGCAGCAGGTTGGCCTGTGCCTGGGGAATAATGCCGAGGCTCATGTCGGCACCGCCATCGGTAGCCGAGTATGTGCGCGCGTCCTCCGGCGCGAATTCGACGTCGGCGACCTCCCCGAGGCGGATCAGGTAATCGCCCGCGCCCTGCTTGAGGACCAGTTGTTCGAAATCGCCGACCGACTGGAAGCCGGTGTTTGTCCGGAGCGTAAACTCGCGCGCCGTGGATTCGAGACGGCCGGACGGGATCTGCACATTTTCCCTGCGCAGGGCATCCTCGATATCCGCGACGGTCAGTTCGCGCGCAGCGAGACGCTTCGGATCGATCCAGATGCGCATCGCCGGGCGCCTCACGCCGCTATTTCGGACCTGCGCGACTCCGTCCACCGCGGACAATGCATCTACGATGTAGCGCTCGGCGAAGTCCGAGACCTCCATGATCGAGCGGGTGTCGCTCGATACGCTGATCCACATCGATGTTTCCGCAGCGGAGTCCTGCTTGCTGATCTGCGGCGGCTCGGCTTCGTCCGGCAGCATGCCGAGGACGCCCGACACCCGGTCGCGAACGTCGTTCGCTGCGCCGTCGATGTCGCGGTCGCGGGTAAACTCGAGGGTGATGATGGACCGCTCGTCGTAGCTGACCGACGAGATCTTGGTGATGCCGGCGATCCCTGCCAGCTGGTCTTCGAGTACCTGGGTGACGCGGCGCTCGACGATGTCCGATGCGGCACCCCGGTAGTCGGTGGTGATGGACACAATCGGCCGCTCGATGTCCGGAAATTCCCGGATCGGCATGCTGCCCACCGACATTCCGCCGACGATGACGAGGATCAGCGAGATAACCGCTGCGAATACCGGACGGCGGACCGAGACGTCGGAGATCAGCATGGGGTCAACTGCCGGTGGCGGGCGTGCTGCTCGAGGCGGTCTTGGCCTCGGAGGTTTCGACCTGCGCGCCGTCCCGGACCTTGTGCGTGCCCTCGGTTACGACGCTCTCGCCGGCGGCGATGCCTTCGGTAATGACCACGAAGCCGGGGATCCTGCGCCCGAGCTGTACCAGGCGTTTTTCCACCAGGCCGTCCGTCACGACAAAGACGTACTGCCGCGATCCCTCCGGCACGATCGCCTGCTCCGGCGCCATCAGGACATCGCCGCGATCGCGCTGCAGATCGACGGTCATGAACATGCCGGGCTTCAGGAGCCCGTCATCGTTCGGAATCACCGCTCTTACCTCGACGGCTCGCGACACCGGGTCCAGGCGCGTATCGATACTTGCTACGTTGCCGCGGAACTCGCGGTCCGGAAACACAAGGCTGTGCGCGACGATGCCCATGTTCTCGTTGATGACGTTGACGAAGGTCTCGGGGACCGAGAAATCCAGCTTGATGACACTCACATCGTCGAGCGTCGTGATGATGGTATCCGTATTCACGAAGCTGCCAGGGCTCACGCGCCTGAGGCCGATGCGCCCCGAGAACGGTGCGCGCAAGCGGGTGTTCCTGAGCTTGGCGCGCGCCGCCTCCACGTTCGCCTCGTCCACCTTGACCTGGGCGAGCAGTGCCTCGAGGCTCGACGCCGAGATCGCCCTGGTCGACTCGAGTTCCTTGCTGCGGTTGTAGAGGCTGCGGCTTTCCGAGAGCGACGCTTCGGCAAGCGCGAGTCCGGCCAGGATTTCGCTGTTTTCCAGTTCGAGCAGCAGATCGCCTTCTTCGACGAACTGTCCTTCCTCGAACAGGATTCGGGTGACCAGGCTCGTGACGCGCGGGCGGATTTCGACCGACTCATTGGCCCTTGCGGTTCCCAACGCCTCGATTTCATCGACCAGGGGCCGCAATTCGATGCGCTCCGTTACCACCCTGGCAGCGGCGCCCCAGGCACCGGCTGGCCGGCTTTGCGGATCGTCGCTGCAGGCGGCGAATAGCGGCAGGCTTGCCGCCATTATTATTAAGGATTTGAGGCTACGTATCTTCACGGGAATCGGCCGCGCGGCGCCACCGGCACTCGAACAGAGCTCGACAGTTTACTCCTTGGCGCCGAAAAAATATCACGCATTACAAATCGTTACAGCCGCCGAAGCCGGTCAGCAGGACGCGCGAAATGGCGTGAAAATGATTTTACATAAGCCCTTATCCGCGCCCGGAGATGGTCGTTAGTTATTGAAAATAAATATAAAAACGGGAAATTTCACCAGCTGTGAGGCCCCTCACAGCCAATAATGACCGGGCGCACTAAAGTGATAATTCTGCGAATCCGGGGAGATCGCCATCAGCAAGGACAGGGCATTCGATGATTGCGTCATCCTGTCGAAGGAAACCTTCGACCCGGATGCCGTGTTTCTCGAC
>Ga0224502_10000807_pt1 | contig 10778 bp, 13 predicted proteins | sample SF_Oct11_sed_USG_5_FD_169104 | JGI IMG/M metagenome (GOLD analysis project Ga0224502, IMG submission 169104) | Sediment microbial communities from San Francisco Bay, California, United States - SF_Oct11_sed_USGS_13 | ecosystem: Environmental > Aquatic > Marine > Sediment | place: USA... | reverse complement strand
AACGGTATTTAAATGGATACCAATCATTCCAACCTATGGTAACTATAAGGTACGAGAGTCTAAGGTTATCTATCGGGGCGCCATTGAAAAGCTGATGGATGCCCAACGAGTGTATAACTACGGTCGCAGTCGTCAGGTTCGACAGGTTGCCCTTGCCCCAGTACCCAAATACTGGGTTACTCGCACTCAAATGGAAAATGAGGCGGATAAAAACTCACTGTCTACATTGAACACTAATGTGGACCCCGCCCAATTCTATACCAATGACCCTGAAGTGCCCGGTCCCCCTCAGCAGATTGGCGGTTCCGTCGTTGATCCAGGCCTGCAAGATGTCGTACAGACCACCCTACAGGATATAGCGACCAGCGCTGGAAGGCCTAACGATATAGAAGGGGTAGAAAATACTTTATCAGGTGTTGCGATCCAGAAGATCGAGAACAAACGCAATACCATGAGCATTAAGTATTTTAAGTCTCAGGAGATCGCTATCTGCCATACGGGACGTATATTAATAGATGCCATACCCGAGGTTTATGATACACAACGTCAAAAGCGGATTCTCAATGAAGATGATAGCTTTGATATGGTCACTCTTAACGAGCAAGTATTTGACCAACAAACACAGCAATTTGTCGTATTAAATGACCTCAGAAAAGGCAAGTATGATGTAACCTGTGATGTAGGCCCAGCCTTTAAGAACCGTCAACAAGAAGCGGTTAAGGCTATGACTGAGATATTCAGAGAATTCCCGACCGCTGGCGAAATGTCTATGGATGTACTGCTCAGCAATATCAACTCACCAGGTATTGATTTGGTTGCTGAAAGGGTCAGACGACAGTTGTTGGAATCAGGCGCCATACCTGAATCACAGTTAACTGATGAAGAAAGAGAGGAGTTAGCGATTGCACAACAACAAGCCGCTGAAAACCCACCGCCGCCCGATCCGGTTGAACAGGCAGTACTGGAGCAAACACAGGCACAGACTGCTGATGTTATTAGTAAAGCTGAAGAACGCCAAGCTAAAGCTCAGATCGAGGAGAAGAAGCTCCTACTTCAAGAACAAGACCAACTAATGAAGGCTCAGAGCGAATCCGAGCGTCTTGGATTAGAAGAAATGAAGCTGTTCATGTCACAGCAACAACAGCAATTTAATCAGTTCATACAAAGGCAAGAGTCAGCAAACAACATTTTATTACAGCAAATCAATGGCTTGAAAGGCATTAGAGAGGCATCCGGTGCCGATGCTATTATGGGTCCGGGTATTGTCGAGGCCTTTAAACAGCAAGCCGATCAAGTCAGTGAATCACAAGATGAAATAGAGGTATCGTTTAGTGATGAATAAGCAATATATTGAAATACTTACAGGAAACAAAACAACCGGGGGATAATATGAACAAAAAACCACAAGAAGAATGTGCTGAATACAGCAGATACCATGTAGAGAATCATGTATGGGTATCTCTGTTTTCATTGATATTTTCTATTACTACCTTGGTGATTGTGATAAGGGCTTGATATGGGCGTAACTCTAGATGAGGTAAGAGAGGCATTAAAGATAGCCGGAATCAGAGAGGTAAGCTTAGGCGACCTCATTAACATGCCTATTGATGAGGAGACTAAGGAGGTTATGGACAGGCATGCAGAGGAGATTTTAACGGGAATGGAAAATGACTTTATAGAGTTTATGACAAAAAGAGCGATATAGAAACTTGCTATTACACGCCAACTTGTGATAAATAGTAACTATGAGTACGCGACTCTAATCGCGGCATAAAGCGAGGTAACTATGAGCGAGCTACAACAAGAGGCTGAGCAGGAAACTGTTGAAGAGCCTCAAGAGGCAGATTTAGCACCTGATAGCCCACCCTCTGAGGGCGAAGAAAAAGCAGAGAAACAAGATAGCGAAGAGTTAATACCAAAGTCTGAGGCAGACCAGATTGCTCAAAAGGCAATCAACAAGCAACATCGCAAGTACCGAGAGGAACAGCGAAAACGAGAGGAGCTTGAGAAGCGTCTCAAGGATCTCGAACAGCAAAGCCAGACTTTAAATAACGTTGATGTTCCCCCTATACCCGATTCGTGGGATGAAAACTACGAGGATAAGGTTAAGGCACGGGATGCGGCTATCTTGCAAAAGGCGAAGTTCGAGGCATCTCAACAGTTACAAGCTGAGAGAGAAGCTAACGATCAGCGCGCAAGAGAAGCAGAAGAACTTAAGCAATCACAACAGCGAAACGATAAGTTCTTGGAAAACGCCCGTAAATTGGGTGTTAGTCAGGAGGCATTAAACGAAGCTCAAGACATTGTCATTAGTTATGGTGTCGGAGATATGCCGGGCTTAGCTGCTGCGCTAGTAGACGACCCCGACGGGCCCGTTATGGTCCAATATCTCGCATCTAACTTATTGGAATTGAATGAGATTGTTAATGCGGACCCAGTACTTGCTGGGATCAAACTCGCTAATGTGAAAGCAAAGGCTGCTGCTTTAAAACCTAAACCCACGGCAGCTCCCGATCCTGCCACTAGCTTAGAGGGCAGGGGCGCCCCTCCTACTGATAGGGGGCCGAAAGGAGCTACTTACGAATGAGGAGTAGCCGCTCATGGCAAATAGCTCAAATAATCTGGGCAGTAACTTTACGCGCCCGCTTGCAAAAGTGTTCCTTGAGAAGTTTGAAGCTTCTCGCGTCCTAACAAAGACGGTTGACACCCAGCTTTTAACCGGACGTTTCAACCCATCATCTGGCACAGATGTTGACTTCAAAAGACCCCACGACTACAAAACGGACCGAACCAACACGGGTGATATTTCCGCTGTGGATAAGTCCGATATCATCTCAGGAAAGGCAACGGGTACCGTACAGCAGTACTTCACGGTCCATGTTGATTGGGACGAAGTAGACGAAGCACTAAAACTTGATCAATTGGATGAAATCCTAGCCCCTGCAGCCACTCGTATGGTGACTGACTTAGAGGTTGATTTCGGCTCTTATATGTTCAAGAACGGTAACCTTCACTACGGAACCCCTGGAACCGCGATTGATGCTTGGTCTGATGTAGCTGGTGCGGGCGCTTTGATGGACTCCATTGGCGTGCCTAATGATGGTCAGCGTTACTATGTGATGAACCCCTTTGTAGCCACTAACCTGGCTGATGTTCAGCGCGGTTTATCTTCTGGTAAAGACTCATTGGTCACCACCGCATGGCAGAACGCACAGGTTACCTCTATGTTTGGTAACTTAAATGCGATGACGTCAAACGCGTTGGCCTCTTATACCTCTGGTTCAGCGACGGACCGTGCGGGTACTTTGAGTGCCACTCCAGATGCGACCTATATCACACACAAAGATACGATGATTCAAACCTTAGCTATTGCTGATATCGGCGCAGGAACAGATACCATTACAGCCGGCGAGATCATTACCATTTCTACTAACAGCCGTAACCGTTTAAGTCTGTCAACTCGTAACACGTTCTTAGATGGTGCTGGTGCTGAGGTGATTTGGTCTGGTGTGGTAACCGCAGATGTGACCTTGTCCGGTGGCGCTGGGAACATCACGGTAGCCGGTCCTGCTTTGAATGAAACTAATGGCCAATACAATACGGTAAGCTCTGCTTTAACCTCAGGTGATGTGATTAACATCTTGGGTTCAGCCTCTACTGTGTATCAGCCTGCTATGTTCTTTCATAAGCAAGCCTATGGCATTGGTAGTGTTCCATTGAAGAAACTGTTCGCAACCGACACCATTGCGACAACTGAAGACGGTATGCAAATACGCGTCACTAAGTACTCCGATGGTGAAGCTAACAAACAGCGTGTTCGTTTTGACTTGTTGCCCGCTTATGCAACATTCAATCCGTTCTTTGCTGGTCAAGGCTTCGGTGTATAACTTCATGGGGGCCTTGCGCCCCCTTTGGATTTTTATGATTAAGTGGTTAAAACCCAGTGGTATCGAAGTGGAAACAAATGAGGAATCTATAGAAGCCGCAGAAGCTTTAGGATGGAAAAGAGTGAATGACGGTGAGAAGGGATCAGGGCAGCCTGGATCTGACCAGTGGCATGAGACTGCTGTACTGGGCATGGACTCTAAAGAGGAAATCTATCAATATGTTGTGGCTGTATGTGGCGAGCATATTGATTTAAGAGGTTCTATCTCAACCATACAAAAGAAAGCAATTAAGGCGTTGACTAATGGAGACAGCTGATACGGTTATAAAAAGTGCCTTACAAGAAATATTGGTTCAGGCGGTTGAATCTCCTTTGCAGCCTTCGGAATATCAAGACGGCATCTTATATCTAAATCGAATGATGAATGCCCTGGCGGTTAAGGGCATCAATGTCGGGTATACGCAAATCTCTACTTTAGGGGACGATATTACTGTGCCCGATGGTGCCTTGGATGCGATTGTCGCTAACTTAGCGGTGCGCTTGTTCCCACAATTTTCTGCTCCTGGCACTCCCATTAATCCGCTACTAATTCAAGCAGCTAACGACGGCATGGGCGTATTGCGTCATCTTGCTATTACGATGCCTGTGGCGCTCTTTCCTGATACGCTACCCATCGGGTCGGGCAATGAAGACGATGTGTTGACGGAGAAATTCTACAGCGCAAGCGAAGAAGAGTTGCTGGGAGAGCAGGGCGGGTACATCAGTATCGAATCAGAAACACCAATACCTTGAGGATAGACCATGACAAACAATAGAGCGATTGGTGTAAAAAAGAGTGACTTAGGCGCAGGGACATCGCTATCGGATACGGCCACACTCGATTTTGTTGAAAACAATATCAATAAAAAGATTACCTACTCTAATTTTCTTTCTAATTTAGGGGTAAGCGGTAGCATTATTCAAACCGGGAAATCAACCGGAACACCGATTCTAAATAAAGCGGGGACCGTTAATAAGATACGTAATCTCACCGCTGGAACTGGAATAAGCTTAACCTTAGATGCGTTCAATAGTGTTGAGATATCCTCCACCGTTCAATCGTCCAGTACAACCACCGTTAACAGTGTAGCGGACTTACCCACTGCGGTAGCGGGTGTTATTACTTTAGCGGCCAACACGACTTATATTATCGGTTCGTCCTTTACTACAGCCGATCGGTTTGCGGTCAGTGATGGCACATCGATAGTGGGCGCAAGTAGTTCATTCCCTGTGATTACCTATAGTGGTACAGGCAATATGTTTACCGGAGCGGACGCCCGATTCACCATCAGAGATGTTGGCGTGAGGTGTGTGAGTGCGGAGCTGTTTGATATGGACGGTACAGGCCTTTCCACCAGTGCGCTGTCTGTTGAAAACGTGAACTGCGTCTCATGTACAAGTTACGCCACACTGAAGAACTTAAAATCGGTTTGTATTGTGAATTCATCGTGTGACACTGCGAATGGTGGTATTACGTTTGACGGGTCTCTGAACTGGAAAAGCGTCAAGATCACAGGCAATACTTTTCAAAACTTTCCCAACGGTACAACCACCTTTGACTTGGGGGCGGCTGTCATTCCTTTTATTAATATCGATAAAAACTTTGTTGAGAAATTACCGGCGGCCTCTGGCAACACGTTCATGAGCGGGTTAACTCTGGGCGGGAACATACCCAGTGGCGGGCAATTGATCGTAAAAGATAATTATTCAGACATGGTAACCCCTATAACAACAATGTCTCAACGAGATAATCGTGTGTTGTTTAGAGATAACGCCGGTATTACAGATACGAAATATTGGAGCTTGGTGTATACGCACGGAACCGCCACAACCCCGATAACCACTTCTAATACGCCCACCATTATGCTGAATACCTTTGTGACCAGTGCGTTAGATAACCGTACAATGACAAAAACCGTCGCGGGGAGAATTACAAACTCAGGGGACAAGACAATCGTCGCTAAAGTTACGTTGATCGCCTCTATGATGCCAGCGACCGGAACCAACGTTGAAATGGGACTTTATATCGCTATTGGCGGTACTGAGGTCTCTGCCTCAGAGGTTACCGGAGAGACGGACGCCAACAAGCCGATTGTAATGACAACAGAGCTAACCCTATCTATAGCAGCCGGTGGTTATGTTGAGCCCTTCGTGGAAAATCAGTCAGGACTAGAAGACATAGACGTTGTGGACGCGTTTTTAGAGGTTACTTGGTAATGGCCAGAAGACGGCTACCCATCAGCAACGGGTTTTATGTATCCGATGCCCTGCCCATATCAAATCAACGATGTGTCAATTTTCGTCCTAATGTGCCACAAACTGCCACTATTACCCAAGATAACCTTTTTAGTACGGAAGGATTGATCCAACTGGCCACCGCAGGATCTATACCCACTTGTCGCGGGGCGCATGTCATGGACTCCATCCCTTATTTTGTGATCGGTAATAATCTCTATCGGTTAACTCGCGTGGTCGCGGGAAGTGATGAAAACTTTACCTTAGATGATATGGGTGTCATTGTAGGGGTGGAACGTGTGTTTATGGCCGATAACGGGACGCAATTGTGTATTGTGGCACCCCCGGACGCGGTAACCACCGGCAAATCGTACATATTCACCACGACACCGGATACTTTGGCCGAGATCACCGACGCTAACTTTGATGGCCCTGCCGCCTCTGTGGTTTATGCCAATGGGTACTTCTCTTTTCATAAATCAGATGGCAAGAAATTCTTTCATAGCCCCTTGAAGGATGGACGGGGAACCCCTTCTGGTACGGCGTATGATGCGCTGGATTTCTCCAATGCTGACGCTGACCCGGACCAAATACGCGGCCAGGTGGTCTATAAAAACCAACTGTATGTATTGGGATCAGAAACCACACAAATATTTCGTGATATTGGCCGAACACCCTCTACTTTTGCCGCCATACCGGGCGCGGTGATCGACGTAGGATTGACCGCTCCACACTCCATTCAAAAATTTGGTGGAGGTTTTGCCTTTGTTGGGGCAGGCGTCAATGAATCCCCTGCTGTATGGCATATCACGGGATCAGGACGCAGCAAACTATCGACCACAGCCATTGATAACGAACTGTCAAAGCTCTCCGACCCCAGTACGATATTTTCATGGGTTTATGCCGAATCTGGCGGCTATTTCTACGGAATCACTGTGCCAGAGACAACTTACGTCTATGATGTGGCCAATTCAAGATGGCACGAAAGACAATCCAAGAAAGGAAAGACACAAAGTCAGTTCCGGGCCAGTCATATGATTGATGCCTATGACCGGATTATTGTGGGAGATACCCAAGACGGTCGAGTGGGTTATCTGGATAAAAACACGTATACGGAATACACCAGTATTATTAAACGCTTTGTGACCTCCCAGCCCTTTGATGCCGATGGTAATCCGGTCTTTGTGGCCTCAATGGAGGCGGTGGTTGAGTCCGGCGTGGGGCTGACCAATGACGTGGTAGTCGATGGCCTGACAGGGGGCGAAGACCCGAAAATTACTTATTCCTGGTCCGATAATGGCGGCAGAAAGTTTGTTGGAAACTTATCAAGGTCCATGGGCAAAATCGGCGAATACACTAAAAGACCGATATGGAACCGATGCGGGCGATTTCCTTTGGCGAGATCGGTTAGGTTTGAGGTGGCATCCCCTACTAAAGCCACACTGATTAAAGTGATGGCGGATATATGACGATTATCTCCCCAGCTTTGGGCGACAAAATTATACAGAGCGATACGGCAAATATAGAGCTGTTTACGTGGATGAATGAAATAACAGATGCGATCAACAACGCTGAAATATTAAGTGGCACGGGCACACCAGAAAGCGCTGTAACCGCCTCAGTGGGTCGACTGTATGTGGATACGGCTACGAATGATTTGTATTACAAAGAGACAGGGGACGGGGATACGGGATGGGTTCTGACAACGTGAATTATGTAGCGATTGACAGCTTCTTAGATGATTTTGTTACATTCAGGAAGCATTGCGACACTTTAAGTTATGAGGGAGAGATGAATCCGGTAGATGGAATCTTTTACCCAGGGGTGAACATCAACATTCCAGAGCAAATAAAGCAATTTATTATTGATAAGCTTGAGTTGCATTTTGGCAGGCCCATAACCCCGAGAGCCATGTTTTTACGACTGACCACATTAGGGGCTGACGCACCGCATCAAGCGCACACTGATTTAGCCATGAGTAAGTTGGGTATGATGCTCTATATGAACAGACTAGAAGACTGTTTGGGTGGGACTTCGTTTGTTATCCACAAAAAAACCGGACTAAAGGAAAACCCAATCAACAAAAAACAAGAAGACGTTTGGAGGGAGGACACAAACAACCCGGACGCCTGGAGCATTCTTGATATGTGTTCAATGGTGCCAAATCGCGCTATGATATTTGATAGCTCTAAAATGCACAGAGCCGAACCCATAGGGGGGTTTGGTGAGGGCGCTGAAGATGGGCGCCTCGTGTTGGTGTTTTTCTTTGATTAGAGTAGGGACATACGACGACTTAGAACAGATCGTTATAATGGCGAGAGAGTTTTGGGGCCATACGATATTTGATGACCCATTTTGTGCGATCAGTGTCGAGGAGATGGCAAAATACTGTATTGATCAAGGTTTGATGGTCGTTTTAGATGTTGACGGGCCAAAAGGGTTTGCTTGTGCCATAGCAGGGCATTTATTGGCAAACGTGGATGTAAAATCAGGAACAGAGGTCGCTTGGTGGGTCAATCCAGAGCATAGGGGCGGCAGAAACGGAATCAGTCTGATCAAAGCCTTGGAGAGCCAAGCCAAAGAAGTGGGTATAAAATGGTTTTCTTTGGCGTTTATGGAAAGTTCCATGCCAGACAAGATAGAGGATATTTATCTAAAAATGGGCTACAAAAAATCTGAAACTTTATACACAAAGGTGTTGTGATGGCAGGCGTAACAGCAGCAGTGATCGGCGCAGGTGCCGCCATAAAAGGCGCCGTTGACAGTCGAAAAGCGGCCAAAAAGGCGTCAAAAGACGTCAAAGAGGCCAATATTCAGTCCGCCGCACAGTTAGCCGAGGCGGGATCAAAAGCTGAAAAAGACATATTGGCTGGTGCAGAACGTGCTGTGGAAACGGTAGGCAAGGGTGTTTTAGAGGCCGAAGGTCGTATCGATCCTTTTGTGCAGCCTGGACAAGATGCGTTCACCCAGGCGCAAGAGCAAATTATGGGTAATCTGCCCATTAGCGGGCCTTTAGCAGACTCAATACGCAATGCGTCGACCGAATTTGTGCGATCAAAGCCGCATTTATTTAATCTAACCCAACCCGTCAGCCGGGAAGTGGACCGACAAGGCGATTTAACGGTGAGCGCGGTAACCCCCGCTTTTACAGAAAACCTATTAACCGCAGGACAACAAGGCCTTGCTGCGACAGGTGACGTAGCGGGCATTCGACAAAGAGGACTAGAGCGCCTTGGTGATATTGCTCAGGGCTCTGCCTCTCAAAGAGCCAGTGCTATAGTGGGCCAAGCCCCGCAGTTAGCCCAACTCAGCGCGGGAGCGAATGAAGCTCGATTATTAGGACAGGCGGCAGGCCAGCAGGGTACGACGAATATTGCGGAGACTCTCGCTAATCTGGCTGGGAGGAACTTTTAATGGTCTCGCCATCACAAAGAAGATTTAACCAGGGTAGACTGGTAGGCAGCATAGTGGATAGGGCAAGAGCCTCTACCCCGGCCCGTCTCTCTGATGTGCCTCAACCGTTTGGCGGTCGATTCAACCCAAATTCGAGAAGTCCGTTTAGCTCTCCAGAGGAGCGAAGGGAGTTTTTTTTGGGCCAAAGAACAGAGCCACAGACAGCGGTAGCCTCCTCTGATGCGTCTCCACTGCTCAGAGCCGGCTTGCCTGATGTGAACCTAGGGGCATCTCCCAACCTTAGCAACAACTTTGGCAGTATTGATGAGCTGGTGAAATCTCGTACTGACCCCGCATTAGGGTTATTGCGAGGGGGTACCGATGAGGCCTTAAGACTCTCCGAGCTGGGCCAACAAGAATTTGCACCCCTAGAACAATTTGGCGGATTAGATGCCTTTAATGAGCAAAACGCCCTATTAGGCTTATCTGGCCAAGAAGCTCAAGAAGAGGCCATCGGTAACCTGCCTATTAGCGCCTTTGATCGCGAACTACAGCAAAGACAAAGCAGAGGACAGCTCAGGCGGGCCAATGCCGCTGGAGAACTGGGAAGTGGCGCCACCCTCAGGGCCGCTCAACAGCTCGCAGGCGGACAGCAAGCAGACTTGATACAAAGACGCCTACAACAGTTAGAGCCGCTCATAGCAGCCTCTAGGGGCGTCAGATCGACCTTATCCGGGGTTGATGAGGCGGCGCGCTCTAGACAAGCGCAATTGGAATCTGGTCTTGGAATACAAGAGGCTAATATCCGTTTGGGATCCCAAGCGCCTTTGATTCAATCTAACTTACAAAACGCTGAGTTGTCGGGATTACAGAGAATTTCAAGTGCCAATCGACGCGGTCAAACATTGGGCCAGGTGGCTGGCTTAGCGGGCCGTGTTGCGCCTCAGATCGGATCACTTATCAGCTCTTTTGGAAGCCCACCGACGACTAACTTACAAACGGGCGGCTTTATCCCAGAGGCAGGAACTATAGGACTTGCATAATGGTTAGTGAAACTTTAGCACAAGCAATTATTAATCAACGCGTCCCTGATCTTATTGGCCAGTTTGAGCAGGGTCAAGAGGTCACACGTCAAAAGCAAACCAGAACCCTAGCCGGACAAGCGCTACAAGAGGGCGGGGGACGCGCTTTAGATGAGCTAAAGGCATTGAACCCAGAGGTTGCC
>Ga0224502_10000805_pt1 | contig 10782 bp, 8 predicted proteins | sample SF_Oct11_sed_USG_5_FD_169104 | JGI IMG/M metagenome (GOLD analysis project Ga0224502, IMG submission 169104) | Sediment microbial communities from San Francisco Bay, California, United States - SF_Oct11_sed_USGS_13 | ecosystem: Environmental > Aquatic > Marine > Sediment | place: USA: California... | reverse complement strand
CTGGCGCATGGTTACGTCTGCCATTTCGATTCTCCGGGTTAGGCCTCCGCATACCCCATCGCCCAACCCCTTTTTCGGTGGGGCACCCAGTGCGACGTGTCGGTATGCGTGTGGATTAATTGCCTCTAGGGCGCGCGCTTTATACCATAGCCCGTCGCGGCCAACAACGCGTAATCGAATCAAAGTCGCGCCGGGCGGCCCCGGATCCTGACCATACCGAACCCTATGACCGTAACGATCAAGACTGCCGACGAGCAGGACAAGATGCGAATTGCCGGCCGCCTGGCGGCCGATGTGCTTGACATGATTGGAGATTATGTCAAGCCGGGTGTCACGACCGGGGAACTGGATCGCATCTGCCACGAGTACATCACGGAGGTCCAGGACGCGATCCCGGCGCCCCTTAATTACCGGGGCTTCCCGAAATCAATCTGCACCTCCATCAACCACGTCGTCTGTCACGGCATTCCCGGCGATCGCAAGCTCAAGGCCGGTGACGCGGTGAATATCGACGTCACGGTGATCAAGGACGGGTTCCACGGGGATACCAGCCGGATGTTTTTCGCCGGCAAACCGAGCATCCAGGCCCGGCGCCTCGCCGACGTGGCCTTCGAGAGCATGTGGCTGGGCATCGAGGAACTGGCCCCCGGCAAACATCTCGGCGATGTCGGCGCCGCCATCCAGCATCACGTGGAGAAGAATCGGTGCTCCGTCGTGCGCGAGTACTGCGGCCACGGTATCGGCCGGGTCTTCCACGAGGACCCGCAGGTGCTGCATTACGGCAGCCCCGGCACGGGATTGGAACTGCGGGCCGGAATGACCTTGACCGTGGAACCCATGGTCAATGCCGGCAAGGCCGCGGTGAAGCTCCTGCCCGACGGCTGGACCGTGGTTACGAAGGATCACAGCCTCTCCGCGCAATGGGAACACACGGTGCTTGTTACCGAAACGGGCCACGAAGTACTGACACTTGGTGCAGACGCACGCTAAATCCCGGGCCTCGCTGGCCGCCACGGACGCCGACCTGAGAAGTCGGTTCCTCGCGGGCGAGTCCGTCGTCGACCTCGTCCACGCGCGTGCGGCGGCCACCGACGAGTTGCTCCGTGAACTGTGGCAGACCCACATGGGGCAGCTGTGCGGGGACGTGGCCCTCGTCGCCGTCGGCGGTTACGGCCGCGGCGAACTGCACCCCTGCTCCGACGTCGACATCATGCTGTTGCTGCCGGAGTCCATCGATGCCGACGCAGAACAGGCCCTGTCGGCGTTCATCACCTCCCTGTGGGATGTCGGCCTCGAGATCGGGCACAGCGTGCGTACCGTGCAGCAATGCGTAGAACAGGCCGTCGCGGACCTGACCGTCGCGACGACACTGATGGAGGCACGGCTTATCGCCGGCCCCGAGGCGCTGTTCCGGGCAATGCAGGAAGCCGTGGCCCCGGATCGGATCTGGTCATCCCAGGAATTCTTCGCCGAGAAGCGACGCGAACAGATTGCCCGGCACCATCGCTACCACGACACCGGGTATAACCTCGAACCGAACGTCAAGGGCAGCCCCGGGGGTTTGCGCGACATCCAGATGATCGGCTGGGTCGCAAAGCGGCATTTCGGTGTAGACACCCTGGACGAACTTGTCGAGCACAGGTTCCTGTCGCCGGGGCAGCTGAGGCGTCTGAAAGGTGGCCAGGCATTCCTGTGGCGCGTGCGCTTCGCGCTGCACATCCTCACCGGCCGCGCCGAGGACCGGCTGCTGTTCGACCACCAGGTCAAGATCGCCCAGATGCTCGGCTACGAGGATGCCAGCTACACGCTCGCCGTCGAGCAGTTCATGCAGCGCTACTACCGAACCGTGATGGACCTGTCGCGCCTCAACGAAATGCTGCTGCAGCTCTTCGAGGAAGCGATCCTCATGAACCCGGATGCACCGCCCGAGCCGCTCAACGAGCGTTTCCAGGTCAAGAACGGTTACCTCCAGACCGTGCACGAGAACGTCTTCCAGGACGAACCGTCGGCGCTGCTCGAGCTGTTCCTGCTGCTTCAGCAGCATCCCGATATCCGTGGTGTCAGCGCCTATACAGTCGGACACATCCGCCGCAACCTGTACCTGATCGACGAGGGCTTCCGCCAGAATCCGAGGAATCACAGGCTGTTCCTGTCGATCCTGCGTGCCCCGGCAGGCGTGACCCACGAACTCCGCCGCATGAATCTGTACGGCGTGCTCGGGCTATATATCCCCTCATTCGGCCGAATCGTGGGCCGAATGCAGTACGACCTCTTCCATACCTATACGGTCGACGAGCACACGCTATTCGTGGTCAGCAACCTGCGGCGCTTTGCCCTGAGCCGTTTCGACCACGAGTTTCCGCATTGCAGCCGCATCATGCAGTCGCTGGAAAAGCCGGAGATCGCTTACCTCTCCGGGCTCTTTCACGATATCGCCAAGGGCCGCGGCGGCGATCATTCCGAACTCGGCGCCGTCGACGCCGAGTCGTTCTGTCTCGAACACGGCATGAGCCAGTACGAGGCCAGGACCGTCGCCTGGCTGGTGCTGCACCACCTCGCGCTGTCGACCACCGCCCAGAAACAGGACATCGGCGACCCCGACGTCGTCAATGAATTCGCTGCGCTGGTCGGCGACCAGCTGCACCTGGATTACCTCTACGTGCTGACCGTGGCCGACGTTCGCGGCACCAATCCGAAACTATGGAATTCCTGGAAGGCGTCACTGTTCCGCGACCTGTACGAACTGACCTCGCGCGCGCTGCGCCGTGGCCTGGAAAATCCTATCGACGCCGACCAGCTGATACTCGAAAAGCAGGCCGAAGCCCGCGAGTTGCTGCGGGACAGCGACATCAGCGACGAGCGCATCGACACGGTTTGGCAACTGATGAACGACCGCTACTTCCTCCGCCACCGCAGCAACGAAATCGCCTGGCACACGGAGTGGCTCGCGGATTCCGATACCGCTTCCGAAATAGGGCTGGTCGACGTGCGCAAACAGGCCGGCGGAGACCGTGTAGAGGCTGTGCTTTACACGCCGCGCAAGAAACACACGTTCGCACACGCGACGGCCGTGCTCGACGAACTCGGCATGACGATTGTCGACGCGCGGGTCATGCCGCTGCAGAACCATTACAGCCTCGACTCCTTCGTCTTCATGGAACTCGACAAGCGCATGGACATCGACGAATCCCGGATGGCCAAGATTCGCCGCTCGCTGACGCGGGTGCTCACCGCGAGCGACGACGACGTTGCCAAAGTGACACGAGTCTTACCGCGGCAGGCGAGGATGTTCACGACGAAGACCGAAGTCGAGTTCAATCCGGAGACGACGCGCGGCTTCACGGTGATGGAACTCGACGCGGCTGACCGCCCCGGCCTGCTCAGCAAGGTCGGCAAGGTATTCCTCGACGAAGGCATCGACATCGACGCCGCGAAGATCATGACGATCGGGGAGCGAGCCGAGGATGTCTTCTACATCAGCGACGAATCGGGCAGACCGCTGGGAGAAGAGGCAAGATCGCGCTTGCGGGACGCCCTGATCCGCGCCATCGATGAAAACAATACCACCCAGTGAGATTTGCAATGACGGATGCCCAGATGACGGACCTCATGAAAATAATCGAGCACGGCTTCGAGCACGGCGGCCGGATGAGCAGCGATAGAGCACTCAGCGAGCTGTCGGACGCCGTGGAAACCGCGATCACCATGCTCGACAATGGTGAAGCACGGGTCGCCGAGAAGATCGACGGCAAATGGCACGTCCACCAATGGCTGAAGAAAGCCGTCCTGCTGTCGTTCCGGCTGCAGCAAAACGAAGTCGTCGAAAGCGGCCATTCACGGTTCTACGACAAAGTGCCGCTCAAGTATGCGGATTACAGCGAGGAGCAGTTTGCCGCCGACGGCGTGCGCGTCGTACCGGACGCCATCGTCCGACGCGGCGCCTATGTTGCGCCCGACGTTGTCCTGATGCCGAGTTACGTGAACATCGGCGCCAACATCGACAGCGGCACGATGGTCGACACCTGGGCGACCGTCGGCAGCTGCGCGCAGATCGGCAGGAACGTGCACCTGTCCGGCGGCGTCGGTATCGGCGGCGTGCTCGAACCCGTTCAGGCGGGTCCTACGATCATAGAAGACGATTGTTTCATCGGCGCGCGCTCCGAGGTGGTCGAGGGGGTGGTCGTCGAGAAGGGGTCGGTGCTCTCCATGGGTGTCTACATAGGGCAAAGCACGCGCATCTATGATCGTGACACCGGCGAAATCAGCTTCGGTCGCGTACCGGCGGGTTCCGTCGTCGTTCCGGGCAATCTGCCGTCTAAGGATGGCCGCTACTCGCTGTATTGCGCAGTCATCGTCAAGCACGTCGATGCGAAGACGCGCGCGAAGACCGGGCTGAACGAACTGCTGAGAAATGCGGAGGACGAACTGTTGAGAAGCTCGAACCCGGATGGACGATGAAATGTTGACCGTTTACGGCATCAAGAGCTGCGATTCCTGCCGCCGGGCGAGGAATTTTCTCGAGACACGCAATATCGAGTTCCGGTTTCACGACCTGCGCGAAGACGGCCTGGACATACAGATGCTGGAGCGCTGGTCCGCGCGCGTCGACTGGGAGCGCCTGCTCAACAGGAAGAGCCTGACGTGGCGGAAGATCCCGGAAGCCGATCGCGTCGGTATGAACAAAGAAAGAGCCTTTGCCGCGATGCTCGACTACCCGACGCTGGTGAAGCGCCCCGTGCTGGAACACCCGTCTTACTTCGCGGTCGGATTTTCGGAACAGCGATTTACCGACTTCCTCGACAAGACCGGCTGACGGTCGGCTGCCCGGTCAGCCGATGCGGCCGGTGATGTAATCTTCGGTCAGCTTGTGCTGCGGGTTGGTGAAGATCTTGTCCGTCTCGTCCACCTCCACCAGTCGCCCGAGGTGGAAATACGCGACGCGCCGGGATACGCGAGCCGCCTGCTGCATCGAGTGCGTGACGATGACGATCGCATAGTCCTGCGACAGCTCGTCGATCAGGTCCTCGATACGCGCCGTCGCGATCGGGTCCAGTGCCGAACACGGTTCGTCCATGAGAATCACTTCCGGGTTCACGGCGATGGTGCGCGCGATACACAGCCGCTGTTGCTGGCCGCCCGACAATCCGGTGCCCGGCTCGTCCATGCGGTCCTTCACTTCTTTCAGCAATCCCGCGCGATCCAGGCTGGTGTGCACGATATCGTCGAGCTCCGCGCGGTCCGCCGCCAGGCCGTGGATCCGCGGCCCGTAGGCGACGTTGTCGTAGATGCTCTTGGGGAACGGATTCGGCTTCTGGAACACCATGCCGACGCGCGCGCGCAACGCCACGGGATCGAGGTCGCTACCGTAGATGTCCTGCCCGCCCAGGGTAATCGTCCCGGTTACGCGGGCGGACTCGATCGAGTCGTTCATGCGGTTGAGGCAACGCAGGTAAGTGGACTTGCCGCAACCGGAAGGGCCGATGAGCGCGATGACCTGGCCCCTCCCGATTTCGAGCGTCACATCCCGGATTGCGTGATTGTCGCCGTAATAGACATTGACCTTTTCCGTCACGATGTACGGATCCTCGCAACTGACATCGCCGACGGTTTCCTCGCCCAGCTCCGTCACGCGCTCGACGACCTCTCGAGCCGCGGCGCCATTCGGCTTGTGCGGTGCCGGCTGCTCGCGGAACTCGGCACGTCCGGCTTCCGCCAGCGCCTGTTCATCAGTCATCTTGGTCTCGGTCATGCTCGCCATTCTCATACAGGTACCTTTCGAGCTCAAATAGGCCACCTACCATTTGCGTTCCATTCGTCTCCGGATGATTACGGCAGCCAGGTTCATGATCAGCAGAAAACCCAGCAGGACGATGATGGCTGCAGAGGTTCTTTCCGCAAACGCCCGCTCGGGACTGTCCGCCCAGAGATAGACCTGGACGGGCAATGCCGTTGCCGGATCCGTAAATCCACCGGGCACGTCGACGATGAACGCCACCATGCCGATCATCAGAAGCGGCGCCGATTCACCGAGCGCCCGGCTCATGCCGATGATCGTGCCCGTCAGCATGCCCGGCAGCGCAAGCGGGAGCACGTGGTGAAACACGACCTGCATCTTCGACGCACCGAGACCCAGCGCGGCCTCCCGTATCGAAGGCGGCACCGACTGTATGGCTGCGCGCGACGCGATGATGATGACGGGCAGGGTCAGTAGCGACAGGACCAGTCCACCGACGAGCGGCGCCGATCGCGGCAGGGCCATCCAGTTGATGAATACAGCCAGCCCGAGCAAACCGAAGACGATCGACGGCACCGCCGCCAGGTTGTTGATGTTGACCTCGATGAGGTCGGACCAGCGATTCCTCGGCGCGAATTCCTCGAGATAGATCGCCGCCGCGACGCCGATCGGGAACGCCAGCACTACGGTCACGATGAGCATGTAGAACGACCCCATCAGCGCGCCTTTGATGCCGGCCAGCTCCGGCTCACGGGAATCGCCGTTGGTAAACAGCGCCTTGTTGAAGCGTGTCTCGAGACGGCCGGCTTTGCGTAGCGATTCGACCCAGGCCACCTGCGCATCACTGACCGGGCGCAACGATTCTTCGATCGTCGGATCGATATTGCCCTTTACCAGCATGTCGACGTTAGACGATGCGGGCACCCACAGCGTGGACGTGGAGCCGACGAGAGCGGGATCGGATCGAACGAGGTCGCGCAGCTGGTAACCCGCCCCGATACTCACGAGGCGGTACAGCTCGCGCCGCTCATTCCTCCCGGACACCTCGGGAAACTCCTTACGCAGCGCACTGCGGACCAGCCCGTCGAAATCGGCGTAGGCCAGGTCGAGCTCACCTTCGGGTGCGAGCACGCTTTCCGAAAGCTCGACATCGAGCTTGATGAAGGTCTGCACGAACGCCGACGAACCCTGCAGTACGAGTGTCGCGAAAAAGACGCCGAGAAAGATGACTCCAACTGCGGTGGCGAGCATGCCGGTGGCCCTGAACAGCTTCTCCTTGCGGCGCCTGCGCGCCAGCCCCGCTTCAACGATCTCCCGGGAGGTTCTCCGATCTGCTGCCATGATGTTACTCGTATTGCTCGCGGTACTTGCGCACGAACGACAGGCCGATCACGTTGAGGCAAAGGGTGACGACGAAAAGCATCAGGCCCAGAGCGAACGCGGCAAGGGTCTTCGCGCTGTCGAACTCCTGGTCGCCCACGAGCAGCGTTACGATCTGCACCGTAACGGTGGTCACGGCCTCGAAGGGATTCGCGGTCAGATTGGCCGCGAGTCCCGCAGCCATCACGACGATCATGGTCTCGCCGATAGCGCGGGAAACGGCGAGCAGTATGCCACCGACAATACCCGGCAGCGCCGCCGGCAGGATGACCCTGACCATGGTCTCGGAGCGCGTCGATCCGAGAGCGAGCGCCCCGTCACGCATGGCCGTCGGGACCGCGTGGATTGCGTCATCAGACAGTGACGAGACCAGCGGAATGATCATGATACCCATGACTGCCCCCGCGGCGAGCGCGCTCTCCGACGCGACCTCGAGGCCCATGGATTCGCCGGCCATACGCACCCATGGCGCAACGGTCAGCGCGGCGAAAAACCCGTACACGACCGTCGGTATACCCGCGAGGATCTCGAGCAGCGGTTTCGCGATCGCGCGCACGCGGCTGGATGAATACTCTGCGAGGTAGATGGCGGTCATCAGGCCGACCGGGACGGCCACGACCATCGCGATCGCGGTGATCAGGAGGGTACCGGCGAACAACGGTACCGCCCCGAAACTGCCCGACGAGCCGACCTGGTCGGCCCGGATGGCCGTCTGCGGACTCCAGTTCAGGCCGAAAAGGAACTCCGTCAACGGGACCTCGCTGAAGAAACGCAGCGCCTCGAACAGTACCGATAGAACAATCCCGATCGTGGTCAGTATGGCGATACTCGATGCGGCAACGAGCAGGTAAAGGACGATCTGCTCGACCCGGTTTCGTGCACGAAACTCTGGCCGAATACGGCGCAGCGCAACGGCACCGCCTATACCGGCTATGCCGAGCGTCAGCGCCGTAAGCATCTTGCGGCTCGCGGCAACATACTCGTTGTAGCGAACGGCTGCGTTGCGCATGACTGCATCGATCTCGCCACTGGTCGCATCGCCAGCGGCGAGATTGCGGATGTTGTTGACGAGCAGATTCAATTCTCCCGCCGACGTCGTTCGTTGTGCATCGGGCAGGCTGTCGACAATCAGCGCAACGATTATCTTCGGCTCGAGCAGTACCCAAACAAGAAAGACGCCGAGGGCCGGCAGCAGGCAGGAGATCAGGGTGAAATAGCCGTAGTAGCCCGGCAGCGAATGCAGCCTTGAGCCGTGCGCCGGGCCGCCGACGACAGCCAGGGAGCGACGGCGCCCCATGTAGAACGCAGCCGCTGCCATCGCTGCAAGCAGGAGTATTAGCGTGACGTTCTGCATCGGTGCCTGAACTCGTCTCCTCGGACGAAGTTTGCGGCGGCCCCGACCAGGCCGCCTCCTCGGTAAAACCCTATGGCTTCCTAGTGATTCGCGAGTTCCAGGGGTTTCAATTCCCTGACGTTCGCCTCGACTTCGCTGCGCTCTTCTTCCGGCATCGGGATCAGGCCGCGATCCGAGAGGTAGCCCTCATCGCCCCAGGCACGCTCGCTCGTGAATTCGCGCAAAAAGCCACGCAGCCCGGGAATCACATCGACGTGCGCCTTCTTGGCGTAAAAGTACAGCGGACGCGAAACCGGGTAGCTGCCGTCTGCAATGGCGTCGAAGGTCGGCTCGATGCCGTCAACGGCAGCTCCTTTCACCTTTTCCGCGTTCTGGTCCAGGAAACTGAAGCCGAAGATGCCGAACGCTTCGGGATTCGCCTCGAGCTTCTGCACGATCAGGTTGTCGTTCTCGCCCGCCTCGACGAAAGCGCCGTCTTCGCGGATGGTATGGCAAATGGCCTTGTAGCGATCCTTGTCGGTGTCTTTCAACGCCTTGATCCACGGCACGGTATTGCAGCCGCCTTCCATGGCGAGTTCCACGAAGGCATCGCGCGTACCGGAGGTCGGCGGCGGACCCAGTACCTCGATGCGGGTCGCCGGCAGTTCCGGGTTCACGTCGGACCAGGTCTTGTAGGGGTTCTTGACCAGCTCGCCGGCGCCGGCGCCCGGTACCTCTTTCGCGAGTGCGCGGAAAATATCGGCACGCGACAGCGACACGGGTGTTGCATCGATCGCGTTCGCGATGACGATCCCGTCGTAGCCGATCTTGACTTCCACGATTTCGGTCACGCCGTTCGCGGCGCAGGTATCCACCTCGGACTGCTTGATCGCACGCGATGCGTTCGTCACGTCGGGATAGTCCACGCCCACTCCATCGCAGAACAACTTCAGTCCGCCGCCCGAGCCCGTCGATTCGACTTTCGGCGTCTTGAATTCCGTGCTGCGCCCGAAGCGCTCCGCAACCACGGTCGAGAAAGGATAGACGGTCGACGAACCGACGACATAGACGAAGTCACGACCGGACTGGGCACCGGCCGTACCGCCGGTTCCCGCCGCGATCAGAACGCTTGCCAGCACCACCTTTGCTGTGCTTCTCTTTGCCACAATCAATCCTCCGGGTTCCTTGGGCGTTGTGGGGCAAAGCTTAGCGGCGAATTGTTACCGAAATGTTGCAGCAGGGCGCCCGGGCGCGATTACAGAACAGCAGCGAAGATATTTTTTGTTATTTATTTTTCCGTCGGTTACGAGTAGTTTCTTGACCCGTTATCAGGACCTGGGGGCCGACCGCTTGCAAGATCCCGTACTAAGTTTGCTCTCCGACCTCATCCGGCGACGCTCGATTACGCCGGACGATGCCGGTTGCCAGGAACTCATCGCGACGCGCCTGCAGGCACTCGGCTTCGCCTGCGAATCGATGGTGTTCGGCGACGTCACCAACCTCTGGGCGCGGCGCGGCGAGGGCTCCCCCGTGTTTTGCTTTGCGGGGCATACCGACGTCGTGCCACCCGGTGACAGCGGCGAGTGGCAGTCGGATCCCTTCGAACCCGATATTCGGGGCAGATACCTCTACGGCAGAGGCTCCGCCGACATGAAAAGCGGTCTGGCAGCGATGGTGGTGGCCGTCGAGCGCTTCGTCGAGGACAACCCCGACCATCCCGGAAGCATCACCTTCCTGATCACCAGCGACGAGGAAGGCCGCGCGCGCGACGGCACCCTGAAGGTAATGGAAGCCCTGGGGGCTCGGGGCGAACAGATCGACTGGTGCGTAATCGGCGAGCCGTCGAGCCATGCCGAACTGGGTGACGTCGTCCGCATCGGGCGCCGGGGCTCCCTTAGCGGCATGCTCGAAGTCCGCGGCGTGCAGGGGCACGTTGCTTATCCGCATCTTGCCGACAATCCGATCCGGCGTTTCGCGCCGGTACTCGCCGAACTTCACGGGATCGTCTGGGACGACGGCAACGAGTTCTTTCCTCCGACGAGTTTCCAGGTCGTCAATATCCAGAGCGGCGTCGGTGCCCCGAATGTCACGCCTGCGCAGTTGTCGGCGAGATTCAATTTCCGGTATTCGACGGAGTGGGACCATCACGGCTTGAAGGAACGGGTGCACGCTATCCTCGATGCCCACGAGATCGACTACGAACTGCGCTGGCATCTTTCCGGCGAGCCCTTTCTCACCGAGCCGGGCCGCCTGATCGATGCGGTCAGCCAGGCGGTCGAGGAAACTACGGGCCGGGCGCCGGAATTATCGACCGGCGGGGGAACCTCGGACGGGC
>Ga0224502_10000804_pt1 | contig 10803 bp, 9 predicted proteins | sample SF_Oct11_sed_USG_5_FD_169104 | JGI IMG/M metagenome (GOLD analysis project Ga0224502, IMG submission 169104) | Sediment microbial communities from San Francisco Bay, California, United States - SF_Oct11_sed_USGS_13 | ecosystem: Environmental > Aquatic > Marine > Sediment | place: USA: California... | reverse complement strand
CCGGAGGCTTCACTGGCGGCAGTCTCCATGGCAATGACCGCCGAGCTTCCGTCACCGGTTTTCAGAACCCCGGGAAATCGGGCCTGGCTCTGGCTTGGCTTCATACGGCTGTTTTCTCCAGCTCCTTTGAGCTCTGTGCAAATTGCTGCCCCTCGACCCACACGATGGCATTGGTCGGGCAACGTGAAATGGCTTTAGGGTCAGCCAGATCGTTCTTCTCGTAGTTAATGACGGCCAGGTTATCGACCATTTCAATCAGGCCGGGGGCTGCATCGGCCACGCATTTGGTGCAGGCGTTGCAGGCCACGCTGCACAAGTCCTCGGCCGCGTCGCCATGCAGCAGGTTACGGCACTGCACAATCAGTTTTTGCTCCATCGGCATGAGCACGAACAAATCCTTGGGGCAGGTCTCCACGCAGTCGTTGCAGGCCGTGCAGCGCTCGGGGATCACCACCGGCAGCTCGTCTTCGTTCATGTAGATGGCATCGAGCAGGCAGACCGTTTCACAATCCGCCAGGCCCAGGCAGCCCCAGGTGCAACCCTTGCCACCGCCGGCGACTGCAGCTGCCGCCTTGCAGGTTTCAAAACCCGCATAATCCGCTTTGCGATGGGCTTCGTTCTTACCGCCCGCGCAGAGCAGGCGGGCAACCCGCTTGTTCGCTTCCCCGGCGTCCACGCCAAGGTAGCCGGCCACGTCTTCGACGTCCTCGGGGCCCATGACCGTGCAGTCCGAGGGCTTCTGTTTACCCGACACCACGGCCTCGGCAAACGCCCGGCAACCTGGCTGCGAGCAGGCTCCGCAGTTGGTGTTCGGAAGCATTTCCTCGACACCGAGAATGCGCGGATCCTCCCACACCCGAAAGCGCTTGTTCACGAGCGAAATCACGAAGCCGAAGAACAGCCCCACGCCGCCAAGAATCAAGGCTGAATCGAGGATGGGAATACCGGTCATGACTTACGGCTTGCCTGCACTCGCCAAGTCAGCCTGGCTCAACAGCCAGGCCGACAGTTTGCCCGCCGGATCCGCAGCCGCATCGCCGGTCGGCGTTGGCACCACACACAGGGTTCGGAGCAGGGCATAGTCTTCCGCCTGCTGCGCTGCGCTGATGCCGCCGAGCGCTCGTTTCCTGACTTCCTTGGGAAAAGTCACCGCAACGAAACGTTCGTAGGTGGTCTCGCCGGCCGCCGGGTCATGCACGAAGCTGACCGCGCTTGCAGGCAGCAGCGCCGCAACGGCTATACCCTCGAACGCGGCGAACGCTTCCAAAGCCGCGTCGCCGGTTTCCTGCTGCACGAAAATGCCGGGCGAAATCACACGCGCCAGCGCCGCCGGCGGCGCATCTCCATCGGCGTTGAAGACCAACTTCATGTGGCCATCGAGAAAAGGCACGACGGAAGCGGCGGTGAAGTCCGCACCCGACATTTCGATGACCAGGCCGGGCGCCAGGGCCCGCTCGGAACGGCTCCAGCGGCGGAAGGGATAGCGTTCCAACATGGCTGCGTGCTCGTCTTCGCGGTATTCGCCCCGTGTCGCCAGTTCGATCACGTGTGCGGCCGCGAAAGCGCGCCCAATTTCTGCCAGCCTGTCAGCAACCCCTGCCCCCAGGTCGTCACCCTCCCCCAGCGTCAGCACGAACAAGCCGTCACCCTGGGCCAGCAGGGCGTTCAGCACGTCCTGTGAAGCGCGTACCGGCCCCTCGGCATCAGCATCGATGCGCACAGACTGTTTGGTGAAGGAAGAAAATCGTTCCATGTTGACCTTGCCCCGGGCGAAAAAGCCGAGGGTCGCCGATTGATCCTCTTCGGCGTCGCCGGTTCCCGTCAGCAAGCCCCGCACCTGGTCAGTGGTCTTCGCAACGGCCGCTTGAAACAGTTCGATACGTGGGCGGATGGCGTCCAGGGCGACGCCTTTTCTCTCTTCAGACGGCATAGCGTTCGAATTCCTTGTTCAGTCGTTTGATTTTTTCTTCCGCAGAAACCGGCGGAACAGCGCGGATTTGGTCGTACACGGGCAGGCTGTCATCACGGAAGAATACGCCCAGTCGCAGCATGTCCCTGCGGTGCGCCAGCGCCCGCCCGTCGTCGAGGTTCTTGGGGTCATGGACCCGGCGCGCCTTGAACAGCTTGTCCAGCCCGGGCGGATCCACGCCGTCCTCGTGAACCAGCAGTTCCGTCAGGTCGGGATTCTTGATCTGGTCCTGGAATACGTCTGGTGTGAACTTTGGACACCGTTGCAGGATGCGGATAAATGAGAATCCGGGGTGTTCATATGCTGCCTGCAGGGTCGCGTAAAGATGCGCCGGAACCCAGTCGGCAGTTTGGGCGACGAAGGATGCGTTGGATACGCCCAGGGTTGCCTGCAACGGGTCGAGAGCCGGCAGAACCGAACCGCGCGGCGAAGTCATCGAGCTGTAGCCCTGCGGGGTTGTCGGCGACGTCTGATTTTTCGTCAACCCGTAGATGTTGTTGTCGAGCATCAGTACGACCATGTCCGCGTTGTAGCGGGTCGCATGAATCCAGTGCCCCGCGCCAATCGACGTGCAGTCACCGTCCCCCATCACGACGAAGACATCCAGTTCGGGCCGTGCAAGTTTGAGCCCGGTCGCAATCGGCAGCGCACGGCCATGGATGCCGTGGAAACCGTAGGCGTTGACGTAGTGCGGAAAGCGGCTGGAACAACCGATGCCCGACACAAATGCCATCTTTTCCGGCTGCAGCTGTTCCTTGGCCAGCAAGCGCTTGACCGCGTTGAGCGCACCGAAGTCGCCGCATCCGGCACACCATTTGCCAGGACGCTTTTCGTAGTCCTCCGCCTCCAGGCAGACGCTGCTGTCGGCTTCGAGATCGAGCAGGGACAGGGCAAGACCGCTCATAATGACGCTCCTTTCTGAAGTTTCACCGGTTCATCCAGTTTCGCAACAATGCTTTTATAAATGTCCTTCGGCCGCAACGGCTGCCCCGGGCAACTGGTCCAGCAGTCAATGTCGACCAGCGTATGCGCCCGCAATAACCAGGCAAGCTGTCCGTAACGTCGCGTCTCTTCGGTGATGTACGGGTCGCCCACGGTATCCGAATAGTTGATCTCGACGGTCATGACCTTCCTGAACTTTCTGAAAATATCTTTCAGACCGGGTTCCAATGGCGAAAGGAAGGTCAATTGGCAGGCCGAAACCTTCTTGCCTTCGGCGCGGGCGCGGTCGACTGCCTCTTCGATGGCCCCGTGGGTCGAGCCCCAACCGACCACCAGCAAGTCGCCTTCCTCCTCGCCATTAACGGTCGGCGGCATCAGCGTCGACTGGAACACGGCCAGCTTGCGGCTGCGCATGCGCATGCCCCGCTCGTTACTCGAAGGGTGATAGGAAACCAGGCTGTCCTCGTCATGCGCCAGGCCGGTCACCGTGTGCTGGCCGCCCGGCGCGCCCGGAATGATCCGCCGCGACAAGCCGGTTTTCGGGTCCCAGTCATAGGGCCGCAAACCCTCGGGAACCGGCGAAAGATCGATTGGACCCTGCTGCCAGCGGACATCCAGTTCGGGCCGGGTGAACTGCTGCACGCCGGTGGCCAGGTTGGCGTCGGTCAGCACGATCACCACGCAGCGGAAGGTTTCGGCGATGCGGCGCGCCGTGACCATGGAATGAAAACACTCTTCAATCGACCGCGGCGCGATCACCACGCGGGGTGCGTCGCCGGGCTGGCCATAGATCGAAGAGAGCAGATCGGACTGCTCCACCTTGGTCGGCAGGCCGGTAGAGGGCCCGCCGCGCTGCACGTCCAACACCACCAGCGGGATCTCGACCATGATGGCCAGCGCCAGGAACTCGGTCTTCAGCGCCATGCCCGGACCGGAAGTAACCGTCAGGGCAACCTTGCCACCGTACGAGGCGCCCAGCGCCACGCCGGCGGCGGCGATTTCGTCTTCCGCCTGATGCACCATGCCGCCGTAGGTTTCAAAGATGTCGGAGAGTTCGTGCGAGACCGAAGTGGCCGGCGTGATGGGATACATGGCGCAGAGGTCCATGCCGGCTGCGATGGCGCCCAGCGCGCAGGCCTGGTTGCCGTTCATTACGATGCGTTCTTCTTGTGGCGGTATGGATTCGATATGAAACCGGAACTCCAGGTTCTTGCGAGCCCATTCCATCCCCGCCTTGACCAGCTTGATGTTGCTTTCAATAACCTTCTCGGATTTCAGCCGGAAAATATGGGCAATCTGCTTTTCGATAATGGACAGGTCCCGCTGGTAAATTTCGGCCAGCAGACCCAGTGCGAACATGTTTTTGCCATGGCTGGGGTTGTCGACGATCTTGAGCGCTTCTTCCTCGATTGGGACCGGGATGAAGCGGTAGTTCTTGGTCGACATTTCTGCCATCGCCTCGGCATATTGCTCCCGGATGAAGTCGTCTTCATGGTCCTCCCACATGGACTCGTGAAGAATGATGCAGTTGTCGTCAAGCGAATCCAGCCTGTGGCGTGAAAGCAGCACCTGCTCGTTGAAGGCGATAGCCAGCTTGGACTGGTCACCCCAGTTGGTAATCTTTTCCTTGCCGAAGCGGATGATGTTGCCGGAGGTGCTGGTGACGGTGTGGTGAGGCGGCTCGATTTCCGCCGGGATGATCTCTACCGTCCAGACGCCATTGCCCATCTTGGCGCAGGTTTGACCGAAGATCTGGGCGCATTTTTGCGCTCCCTCACCCGAGTTGGTGATGATCTCGACGGTATGTTCGGAAACCTCGGTGATTTTCGTTTCCTTTTTGGCCATTTTGCTCAATGTTCTGTTCTCCAGAAAAACCCGAATCCGGTCTTGCGTATTCTACTCAAACGCCACGGCTCACTTTACATGTGTGATTACGAATTAATTTGGCCTAGATCAAGTGAGATGCAATCATTCCGTAAACTTACCTCTTTGCGCTCCCGAACAACGGGCTCATCCGCGAACTGCGCCCCGTCAGAGGTGAATTCTGCGGCGGCCGGCATCGCAGTCGTTGGCGGGAACGCCGCAACTACCGGCTACAGCAAGGGCTCCAGCGCCGACCAGACCTGTTCGAGAATGAGCGGTTGGGCGTTGGCTGTGGGATGGATACCGTCCTCCTGCATCATGCCCGGCTCCAGGGCGATTTCCTGCAACAGGAAAGGCAGCAGTACGATACCGTGCTGCTCGGCCAACTCCGTGAACGTGCCATTGAACTTTTCGGTATAGGTCTGGCCGTAGTTCGGAGGGAGACGCATCTCGGCGAGGATCACGCGGGCGCCGGCCGCGCGGCTTTGCTCGATCATCGAGGACAGGTTGCCGCGGGTCACCTCGAGCGGCAGCCCGCGCAGGCCATCGTTGCCGCCGAGTTCGACAATCACGATGGCGGGTTGGTGCTGCTCGAGCAGGCGCGGCAGCCGCGTCAGGCCGCCCTGGGTTGTCTCGCCAGTGATGCTTGAGTTGAAAACGCGGTAAGCGTGACCATTTTGATCTAAGCGCTGCTGCAGGAGGCTGGGCCAGGATTCGCTCAACTCCATGCCATAAGCCGCGCTGAGACTGTCACCGACGATAACGATGGTTGCATCCACGGCGGCGGCGCCGACCGGCCAGAGAAATATCAGCAGACATAACAAGCGAAACCTGGAGATCATGGGTACCTCACAAAGCGACTCACGGCAAACCGTACTTAAAGCGCAGGACCTGAGCAAGCGGGTCGCCAGTCCCGAGGGGCAGCTGACCATCCTGGACCGCGTCAACCTGGAAGTCGCCGGCGGCGAGTCGATTGCCATCGTCGGGGCTTCCGGAGCCGGCAAGTCCACATTGCTGGGACTGCTGGCCGGCCTGGATGTTCCCACCTCAGGCCGGGTCTGGCTGGGCTCGGCGGAAATCACCGCGCTCGACGAAGACGGCCGCGCGGCGCTGCGGGCGGACAAGGTTGGCTTCGTGTTCCAGTCTTTCCACCTGATCGCGTCGCTGACCGCCCTGGAAAATGTCATGCTGCCGTTGGAACTGGCCGGCGCCGCGGATGCCCGCGAAGCCGCACTTCAAGCGATTCGAACCGTTGGGCTGGAGCCGCGCAAGAGCCACTATCCTCACCAGCTTTCCGGCGGCGAGAAGCAGCGCGTCGCGATCGCCCGTGCTTTCGTCGTCCAGCCTGCCGTCCTGTTTGCCGACGAACCTACCGGCAACCTGGACAACCGCACCGGTGAAAAGGTCATTGACCTGCTGTTCCGGATGAATACGGACACCGGGACCACGCTCGTGTTGGTGACCCACGACCTCGGCCTGGCCGAGCGCTGCGACCGGATTCTGTTCATGGACGCCGGCCGCATCGAGCGTGAATCGAACGGGAGCCAGACACCTTGAGCAACCGCCGCGCCGGCACCTTGCGCCTCGCTTTGAAGCTGCTGACCCGTGACTGGCGGGCCGGCGAACTGACCGTGCTGGCAACCGCATTGCTGGTGGCGGTTGCCGCCATGACCGGCGTCGCCTTCCTGACCGACCGCGTTGGCCAGGCTGTCGAGATGCGCGCCGCCGAATCGCTGGCCGCAGACCTGAGACTCGATGCCGCACGACCCATTCCGGAAGACTACGAACGGCTAGCCGGGGAAAATGGCCTGCGAAGCGCCCGTGTCACAAGGATGCCCAGCGTGATCTTTGCCGGGGACGCGAACACCCTGGCTGCGGTGCGGGCGGCGACTGCCGGCTACCCGCTGCGCGGCCGGCTCAAGACCGCGGAGCGCCTGCTCGGCGACGCCCGGGTCACGGACGCCATTCCGGCACCCGGGGAAGCCTGGGCTGCGCCCAGGCTGCTGGCCCGCCTGGGCATCGACAGCGGGGCCGAAGTCGAGGTCGGAGGCACCGTGCTGCGCGTAACCCGCGTGCTGGCTTTCCGGCCCGACGAGGGCTGGAGCTTCGTCGATCTGGCACCGACGCTGCTGATCAATGAAGTGGATCTGGCCGCAACCGGCCTCATCCAGCCGGGAAGCCGGGTCTCCTATCGCACGCTTTTCGCCGGCGATCGCAGCGAAGTGGAAACGTTCAAGTCTCTGCTGGAAGAGCGGATCGAAGACGGCGAGCGGCTGCTCGACATCAAGGATACCAACCCGCAAATACGCTCCTCGATGGAGCGCGCGGGCCGCTTCCTCAACCTGGCTTCGATGGTCTCCGTGCTGCTGGCGGCAGTGGCTGTGGCGATGGCCGCGCGCCGCTACTCGCACCGCCACCGCGACCGCATCGCCCTGCTCAAGTGCATGGGCGCCAGTGAGTCGACCATTTTTCGGAGCAACATGTGGCAATTGCTGATGCTGGCCCTGGCCGGCGGCGCCCTTGGCTCGTTGCTGGGTTTCATCGCCCAGCTCGGGCTCGCCTGGCTGATGCGCGACCTGATCGGCCAGGCCCTGCCGGCAGCGGGGCTGGCGCCGGCCGCGCTTGGCATGATCACGGCCTTCAGCGTGCTGGCGGGATTCGCCCTGCCCGACCTCGCGCAGATGGGCAAGACGCCGCCCCTGCGTGTGCTGCGCCGCGACCTGGACCCGCCGCGCCTGCGTTATGGAGCCAGCTGGCTGGCCGGCATCGCCGCCGTGCTGGCGCTGCTGTTGTGGATCATGCGCGACGCCCGACTGGTACTGACCATCTTTGCCGGAACCGCGGCAACTTTCCTGGCGCTGGGCATCACGGGCACGGCATTGGTCAGGGCGCTGCGGGGCTTTCGCGGAGCGGCCGGCGTTGCCTGGCGTTATGGCCTGGCCAACATCGCCCGGCGCGGCCGTGAGAGCGTGGTACAGGTGGTCGCCTTTGGCCTCGGCATGATGGTGCTGCTGTTGCTGTCCACCGTACGCACGGACCTGATGACGACCTGGCGTCAGAGCCTGCCGGATAACGCGCCTAACCAGTTCCTGATCAATATCCAGCCACAGGAGGTCGAGGCGATGTCTGCCTTCATTGCGCAGCGGGACCTCACGGTGCCCCGCTTCGTGCCCCTCGTGCGTGCGCGCATGACCACCATCAACGGCGAGGATGTCACGCAAATGACTTTCGAGGATCCGCAAGGCGAATCGTGGGCCAGGCGCGACGCCAACCTGAGCTGGACCGATACCCTGCAGGCCGACAACCGGATCGTCTCGGGCACGTTCTGGGCGCCCGGCTCCGCCGGCTCCGAGGTATCAGTCGAGGAAGAATTCGGCCGCGAGCTGGGCCTTTCGCTGGGTGACGAGGTCGCCTTCGATATCGCCGGGGAAACCGTCAGCGCAACGGTCACCAGTTTCCGCACGGTCGAGTGGGACTCCTTCAGCCCGAATTTCTTCATGGTGTTCTCGCCTGGCCTGCTGGACGAATTTCCGGCCACCTACATCACCAGCATGTACGTCGATGATGCCCGACGTGATGTGGTGCTCGACCTGATGCGACAGTTCCCAAGCGTCACGGCCATCGACCTGGACGCTGTGCTCAGCCAGGTCCGCGACGTCATGGACAAGGCAGCGCTGGCAGTGCAGGCAGTGTTCATATTCACATTGCTGGCCGGTCTGATGGTGTTATGGGCCGCGGTGCAGGCCACACGCGACGAGCGCCGTTACGAGAGCGCCATGCTGCGAACCTTCGGCGCATCCAAGCGGCGCGTGCTGAGCGGTGTCGCGGCCGAATTCCTGGCCATCGGTCTCCTCGCAGGGGTGCTGGCGGCTTCGGGCGCCACCCTGGCCGGCTTCCTGCTGGCGGAAAACCTGTTCGACCTCGAATACCGCTTCAGCCCGGAACTTTGGCTGGCCGGCCCCTTACTGGGCATGCTGTTCGTCGGTGTCAGCGGCATGGTCGCGACCTGGCGCGTCATTACGCACGCGCCGGTCAACGTGCTGCGCGCCGCCTGACGCTGTCTTGTAGGCCAGCCGCATAGTAGCGACAATTTGCACATGAGCGGCTTCGGCGATCATTTCCGGCACCATGGCTACGCCATATGCGAAGGCGCAATCCCGACCGATGCTTTGCGGTCCATCCAGCGTGCGGCAATCCGCATCGTCAGTGCGTTCGACCCCGAACGACACCGAACCATATTTACCACCCGCAACCAGCTTCATGCCCGGGATCGATACTTTCTGGAGTCGGCCGAGACCGTGCACTGTTTCCTCGAAGAGGAGGCGGTCGACAGCGAGGGCCGACTGCTGCGTGAGAAGGCACTGGCGGTGAACAAGATTGGCCATGCGCTGCATGACCTCGTGCCCGAATTCCGGGATTTCTGTCGCCAGGCGGTCATTGCAGAAATGCTTCACAGCATCGGCATCGAAGCCGCCGAGTTATGGCAGACGATGTACATTTTCAAACAACCCGGCATCGGCGGTGAGGTCCGCTGGCACCAGGACGCTACCTACCTGCACACATCGCCATGCTCGGTCGTGGGCCTGTGGGTGGCTGTCGAGGAGGCAACCAAGGACAATGGCTGCCTGTGGGTGCAACCCGGCGGCCACCGCTCACCGCTGCGAGAGATCTACGAGGTCGAGCACCTGACCGGCAAAGGATCGCAGCGAACCCTCGACCGGACCCCGTGGCCGCAAACCGGCGAATCCATTGCCGTGGAGGTGCCGGCCGGCAGCCTGGTCGCCTTCAGCGACCACCTGCCGCACTACAGTTCGCCAAACCGCTCGGCTCTTTCGCGGCATGCCTTCACCATGCATTTTGCACCGCTGGGCGCGCAGTGGTCCGGCAGCAACTGGCTGCAGCGGCGGCGCCTGCCGCCATTCACGGTCCGATACCAAGATGCGCTGCGCCCGAATTGAAGCAGAGGGGAATTTCCGCTACATTCACGCCTTCGCCGGGGTATGGCATGCAGTGCCTGTCCCAACCCCTGTTATCCATTCGAAACACACCCAAACAGGCCAATCGCCATGACCCTCAAACGCCTCGTCGTACTGCTGGTAATGCTCGCGCTAAGCACTTCCCTGCACGCCCAGCGCTTCAACCAGAAGCGTGAATACGAAGGCGTGCGGGACGGGACCTGGGAGGCCGCGCTGCTACTCGGCTCGCAAGGCAGCCTGGGTGTCAGCGGTGAAAGCGGATCGTCGGTCGATTTCGACAGCGAATTGGCCTGGGGTTTCAGCCTCGGCTGGAACTGGACCGAAAAGTGGAACTTCAGCTGGCGCTTCATGCTGGCGAAGCCCGATTACACGGCGACCATCGTGCCGGAAGACCCCGATCTGGCCGCCCGGGTTCTCGACTATTCTGCCGACCGCTACTCGAACCAGCTCAGCGCGACCGACCATTTCCTGCGCGGACCCCTGACACCCTATATCCAGGCTGGGCTGGGCTGGACCAAGGTCGACTCCAACGTTCCGAGCCAGCCCCCGACCACGGGCTGCTGGTGGGACCCCTGGTGGGGTTACATATGCGAAACGTCCTGGAATACCTACGATGCGACCGGCTTTTCCTACAGCGTCGGGCTGGGCCTGCGCTGGGACATCAACCAGGCGCTGTTCATGCGCGGTTCTTACAACCGCGAGTTCTTCAGCGCTGATCGTGCCGATTTCGACTTCGACACCTTGGCGCTCGAGGTCGGGCTGATGTGGTAGTTCCGTTCAGGACCAATCGCCCCGGCCCAAAAATCCTGGTCGCACCCGTCACGATCGCGCTGTTGGCGGGCCTGCTGCCGATCCTGGCCGCGCACGCGGCATATCTGCTGAATGTCCACGCCGCAACGAATCTTGCGCCCGAGTTCATCTGCTTACCCTACCTGGACGGATGTGTTTCCATCAGCCGCGCCGCCCGATCGGGTCCCGGGTTGCTGCTGTTCCGTGCACTGATGCTGCCCAACGTGTTCCTGCTGTTGTTGACCTGGGAGAACGTGCGCAAGT
>Ga0224502_10000803_pt1 | contig 10804 bp, 8 predicted proteins | sample SF_Oct11_sed_USG_5_FD_169104 | JGI IMG/M metagenome (GOLD analysis project Ga0224502, IMG submission 169104) | Sediment microbial communities from San Francisco Bay, California, United States - SF_Oct11_sed_USGS_13 | ecosystem: Environmental > Aquatic > Marine > Sediment | place: USA: California... | reverse complement strand
CGCACCGTCCAGCAGCGCGTCCGCGACCGATGCCAGCAGCGTCCCCAGACGTTTCTCGCCGCTCTGCTGGAGAACCGGCAACGCCGCGCCCAGCGACAGGCTCAGGTTGGTGCCCGTGTCGCCGTCAGGTACGGGAAACACGTTGATCTGGTTGAGTAACTCCTGGCTGTCGATAACGCGATGGATCCCCGAGATCATGGCGTTGGCGAAGCCGTCGCCGGACAGTTGTGTCGATACCGGGGCCTTCAAGTCGGGTGGTCCGGGTTACTCGCGCGGCAGCAGGAAGCGGGTCCCGCTGTAATCCAGGATGACGCCCTCCGGCGTGATTTCCTGCACGACCGGTCCTTCGGCAAGGCGTGATTTTTCGCGGTGCCGGACCATGTTGATGAAGACGAAGCGCTCTGCCTGCTGGGTACTGTAAACATGTATGTCCAGGTGCAGATCGGGCAACTGAAGCCTGCCGCTTGCGCGCAGCTCGTCGGCGGTCGGCAGTGCCGCGAGCGTATATACGGGCTGCGGGCGCGGCTGGACGGGCACAACCGGAGGTGCCTCGAGCACGTCCTCGGAGGCCGGCTCGGGCGCAGTCGCGGCGCTCGTCCTGACCGCCGATTCACGGTCGCGCGCTTCCTGGATTCTCTCCGAGAACGAAGGACCCGCATCGGGCGGCTGTTGCGCCCCCGACATCTGCGGCGACGACGTGTCGACCTGAGGCGCGTCGTCGCGCAACAGGACGCCCAGCAACACGGCGACGTTGATGACCAGTAACAGTCCGAGCGCCCAGAGCCAGCGGGGCACGCCGGGCGACTCGGAACCGGACGGAACATTTGCGAAATCCGACCCGCTTTGCTGCTGGCGCTCGGTCTCGGATTTCTTCAGTGCATCAAGAATGAATGACATTGATCAATCCTGGGCAAGCCTCGATGTCGTCAGGCGGGGTGCGTCGTTCGACCCGAGCAGCGAATTGATGATGATCTGTGTCTGCTGTCCCGCGAGACCATCGACGAGCAGCCGGTGGTCGCGCTGAAACTCGATGACACGTTGTTCCAGTTCAGCATCGTAGATGGCCGCATCGAGCGGCTCCGCCCGGTAGCGGTCGTCGATGGCGGCGAGGCTCTCGCGCAGCCACACGACGTTGTCGCCGCGCGACCCCCGCGCGAGGGGCAGCGCCTTGCCGTTCGGCGGCCTCCAGATCAGGATGAAGTCCCCGAACCACATGTCCGCAACGTCCATGAATGGATGCGTGACATCCACGCCGGCAATCGAAAGCTGCACCCTGTCACCCTGCACGGCTTTGAGCACCACGTGGTGTTTCTGGCCACCGCTGTCGGTGAGTGCGAGGATTGCCGGGCGGTCGAGCTGCCGCAGGCTGCTCCACGAGCCTCGCTGTATCAGGCAGGCGTATCCGGCGCTTTCCGCCAAATCGCAACCGCTGGTAACCGGCTCGTTGAGATCGAGGCCCCAGAGACTGAACAGCACCTCGAACGCAGACCCCAGCTGGGTCAACTCGCCCGCGAGCAGCAACTGGTCGTCCAGTGCTGCATCGACCGCCGGATCGGCCTCGACCTCTGTCTCGGCTTCGACCTCCGGCACGGGTTGCGGGTCCGGGTCGCGTATGGCCGCCGTCGTGGTGACGGGCTCCGTCGCGGTGACAGGCGCCGTCGCACTGTCATCGGCGGCGAAGGCACTCGCCGGTTTCGCCTGGACAGGCTCGCTGCGTTGCTCGAGCAAGGGCCAGAGGCTCACCGCTATCACCGCGACGGCGACAGCGCCGAGGGCCGGTATCGCCCAGCGCTGCAGCGCTGACGTGTACGGTATTCCCTCGATCTCGGCCGCGGCGCGCTGCACGAGCCGCCGGTTCACACGCCGCGTCTCCTTGCTGTATGCGCCCAGCAGGGCACGATCACAGATGACGTTAATCAGCCGCGGAACGCCCTGGGTGAGCCGATAAACCTCGCGCTTTGCGGCGCTCTCGAATACTTCGCCGAGTGCGCCGGCGACGCGCAGGCGATGCTCTATGTACAGCGCAGTTTCGTCGCGCGAAAGCGGCTCGAGGTGGTAACGGCCGGTGATGCGCTGTGCCAGCTGGCGCAGGTCGTCTCTCGCAAGCAGGTCTCGCAGTTCGGGCTGCCCGATGAGAATGATCTGCAGCAACTTCTGCTTGGTTGTCTCCAGGTTGGTGAGCAGCCGCACCTGTTCGAGCACGTCGCGGGACAGGTTCTGCGCCTCGTCGACGACAAGTATGACGCGCCGGCCGTCGGCGTGGGCCTTGAGCAGCTGCTGGTTGAGACTGTCAACCAGCGCCTTGACGCTGCCCCTGTTTTCCGGCGCGAGTATATGGAGTTCTTCGCAAATGGTCTCGAGAAACTCCAGGACGGACAGTCGCGGGTTCAGGACGACGGCGACGTCCGCGTTGTTCGGCAGCTTGTTCTGCAGCAGCGTGCGAACGAGCGTGGTCTTGCCGGTTCCGACCTCGCCGGTCAGCTGCACGAAGCCGCCGCTCTCGGTTACCCCGTAAACGAGGTGAGCGAGCGCCTCGCCATGGCGCTCGCTCATGAACAGGTAACGCGGGTCGGGCGTTATCGCAAACGGCTTTTCATTGAGCCCGAAGAAACTCGCATACATGACTAGGTCCGCCGGCTGTGTCGAACAGCGCCAGATTCTACCTTATTCACGGCCGATCCAAGGTCCTGGCGCGAGAGACTGCCGCGCTGCCGAAGCGGTCGCGAATCTCGTCGATGGCGCGATCGAAATCTGTTGCCTGGGTCGCATCGCGATTGCCGAACAGGTCCGGTTGCTCGGACCGCGACAGCGAACTGCAACCTACGCCAAGCAAGCGGATGCGAGCGTCCGGATCGCCGCTCAGCCAGCCCGACAACAACTCGCGAGCCAGCGCATAGATCTGGTCGGTGCTGTTCCCCGGCGGCTGCAGGCGCTTCTGCCGCGTGAACGTCTTGAAGTCGGATCGCCGGATCTTCACCTGCACAGTGCCAGCACACAGCGCCGCCTTGCGCAGACGGCCGGCCGTTCGTTCCGCGAGCCGCAGCAGCTGTCGCTCCATGGCCTGCCGATCGCAGAGATCGTTGTCGTAGGTCTGCTCGTTGCTGATGGACTTCTCGGCGCGCGAGGCGATGACGGGACGGTCGTCCATTCCCGCAGCGCGTTCACGCGTCTTGCGCGTGAATCGCCCGAAGATCGGTTCGAGATCATGGTCCGTGGCATCTCGCAAATCGGCGATGCTAGATACGCCGATGCGCTGCAGGCGCTCAAGCGTACGTTTGCCGATGCCGGGAATGACGGATACTGGCAGAGGATCGAGGACGTCGTGCAGGCAGTCGGCAGCGACGACGACGAGTCCGTCCGGTTTGCGGAGCTCCGATGCGATCTTCGCGACCAGCTTGTTCGGCGCGATACCGACCGAGGCGGTCAGCGAGGTGCGTGCGCGAATTCGTTTCTTAACGGCTACCGCAATTCTTCGACCGCCGCCGAAAAGGCGGCGGCTCGACGTCACGTCCAGGAACGCCTCGTCGAGTGACAGCCCCTCCACCAGCGGCGTGAATTCGTTGAAGACCGTGAAAATCTCCCGGGATACGGCCTGGTAGTGAGCCATACGCGGCGCCACCCGAACGAGATCGGGGCAGCGTCTGCGGGCTTCCGCCATCGGCATCGCGGAGCGGATGCCGAAGACGCGGGACTCGTAGCTCGCGGCGGCAACGACACCGCGCTTGCTGCCGCCGCCGACAACGAGCGGTTTGCCGCGCAGTGCGGGGTTGTCGCGTTGCTCGATGGAGGCATAGAAGGCATCCATGTCGACATGCAGGATGACGCGTTCCGCCATCGGCTCACTTGCCCCTGTCAACGATGAAGCGCGCCAGCCAGGCCAGGGCGGTGGCCCTGCCAAGTGGCTGCAGGTAGCCGAGCCCCTGCGCCAGCAGTTCATCGCAGCGTCGCCGGGAAGCCTCGATGCCGAACAGGGCCGGATAGGTCGCCTTGTTCATGCGCTCGTCGGACCCTGCGGTCTTGCCGATGTGCTCGGTCTTGCCTTCCACGTCCAGCAGGTCGTCACGAATCTGGAATGCGAGGCCGATCGCGCGCCCGAAACCGTCGAGGGCATCGCACTGCCCGGGCGGCACCGGGTCCGCCAGCGCGCATGCGGACATGACGGACGCACGGATCAGCGCGCCTGTCTTGAGCGCGAACATGTGCTCGAGTTCGACGGCGTCCAGGGTCCGGCCTTCGGCCCCGAGGTCCATGGACTGGCCGCCGGTCATGCCCGTGGAACCACAGGCATCGGCGACCAGCTTCACCAGCCTCGCACGAACATCGCCGCCAATCCCGTCGATATCGGCCAGCACGGCAAATGCGAGCGGCTGCATGGCATCAGCGGCAAGAATGGCCGTGGCCTCGTCGAACTTGCAGTGCAGCGTCGGCACGCCGCGGCGCAGATCGTCGTCGTCCATCGCGGGCAGGTCGTCGTGTACCAGCGAGAATGCGTGGATCAGTTCGATCGCGGCCGCGGGGGCGTCGAGCAGTGATTCCGGTACTCCCAGGCACTCCCCGGCCGCGTAAACCAGCAGCGGGCGCACCCGCTTGCCGCCGTTGAAGATCGCGTAGCGCATTGCTTCGTGCAGGCGGCGCGGCTGGACTTCGCTGCGCGGCAGGACGCTGTCGAGCTTGTCCTCGACGCGGCGCGTGTAGTGGGGGATACGATGTTCGAAGTCGTTTGGCACCGGGCCTCGCTGGCCATTCATCGGCCCTGTAGCGTACACTTTTTCCGGTCAGGGGGCGCCACCTTGTCTGGGCTATAATTCGCCGTCCCGTCATCCTCGATCACGCCGGAATCAAGCATCATGAGGGCAACAGCGAGAGCCCAACCCAATATCGCGCTCATCAAGTACTGGGGAAAGCGTGACGGCCACCGTAACCTGCCTGCGGTGGGTTCGATCTCGGTCACGCTCGACGAGCTCTACACGATGATGCGGGTCGAACTCGATGGCGCGCTGCAAGTCGACGAGTTGCAGATCAACAGCCGCGCCGCGCGATCGATGCTGCCGAGGGTCTCACGGTGTCTCGACACCGTGCTCGGCGCCGACCGCTTGCGCGCGCGCGTGACGAGTACGAGTAATTTTCCGATAGCGGCCGGTCTCGCGTCGTCGGCCTCTGCATTTGCGGCCCTCGTCGTGGCTGCATCCACGGCCGGAGGACGCGCGAGCACCACGGACGAGTTGGCCGGTCTTGCCGGACGAGCGTCGGGATCCGCCGCGCGGTCGCTGTATGGCGGCTTCGTCGAACTCCGCAACGAGGGCGATGCTATCGACGTCAGCACGATTCTCGATGGCGACACATGGCCCCTGCGGATAGTTGCCGCGGTGACTTCGAGAGCGCCGAAACCGGTCAGTTCCGGAGAGGCCATGGAGATCAGCCGCAGGACATCGCCTTTCTATTCGCGCTGGGTCGAGGAGCAGGACATGGATCTCGCAACGGCGCGGGACGCCATCGTCGTCCGTGACTTCGGCAAGCTGGCCAGCGTTGCCGAGCACAATTGCCTGAAAATGCACTCCGTCATGTGGGCGTCGCGGCCCCCCGTGGTCTACTGGAATGCCGCGACACTCGCCTGCCTGGAGCGCGTGCGCGAACTGCAGGCGGAGGGCGTCGGCGCGTTCTTCACAATCGATGCGGGCCCACAGGTCAAGGTGGTGTGTCTGCCCGGCGACGAGTCGCGTGTCGTCGATGCGTTGTCGAGTAGCGACGGCGTTGAGGCCGTTCTGATCAGCGGCATCGGCATGGGCGCCGGACTGGTGAACGGGGACTGATGCGGATCACGGCGAGCGCGCCTGGCAAGTTCGTGTTGTCGGGAGAGTACGCGGTTCTGGACGGCGCCCCGGCGATCTGCGTGGCCGTCGACCGCCGCGCTGTCGTCACGATCGAAACACACGCTGGCGAGCACCACAGCGTGCGGGCGCCCGGATTCACGACGGCGACCGGTCGCTTCGATACGGATGGCGGTCGGCTGACATGGCTTTCCGAAGACCGGGATTTCGGGTTGTTCGATGCGGTCTGGAATGCGTCGCAGCCGACGTTCGACGCCGGGCCGATGGCGATTTCTCTCGATACCGGGGCATTTCGCGACGCGGCAAGCGGAAGCAAGATCGGCCTCGGGTCGAGTGCCGCGCTGGCGGCGGCGCTGGCCGTCGCCTTCGAACCGATGGGCGGTCGCTGTGCGCAGGAAGCAGCACACGCGGGGCATCGAGAGTTCCAGGGCGGCTCGGGCAGCGGGGTCGATGTTGCCTGCAGCATCGCCGGCGGGACCATCGAGTACCGCATGCCCGATCGACAATCGAAATGCCTGGCATGGCCCCGCGGCCTGCATTACAGCGTGCTCTGGAGCGGTGTCGCTACAGGGACCCGTGGCAGGCTCGCGCGTTTCCGCGGCCAGCCCGACAGCGCGTCACGCAGCGAACTGCGCGTGGCCTCGGCAGCGGTCGCGGCCGCACTGGAAAACGGCCGCGCCGCTGCGGCTCTCGCAGCAATTGGGGACTACACCCGGGCCCTGCTGCGCTTTGACGAAGCCCACAGCCTGGGTATTTTCGATGCCGGCCATGCGTCGCTCGCTGGACATCCGGATGCCGAAGGCGTGGTCTACAAGCCCTGCGGCGCGGGTGGCGGGGATATCGGTGTCGCGCTGGCGACGAGCAGGGCATCGCTGGCATCATTCGAGCAGATGGCGGTGCGTCGCGGGTTTACACGGCTTGCGCTGGGCATTGATCCTCGCGGCGCGATGCTGCACGACAACGACGAATTGTGAAAGAATCCCCGATATCCGGTTTCTACCGGCTGGACATCCAGCAACGCATCGACCAGCTCGAGCAGCAAGGCCTGCTGGCGGCCGAAGATGCTGCCTTGCTCCGCGAAGGTCGCCACGTCCTGCTGCCGGCCGCGGCGGACAGGATCATCGAGAACGTCATCGGCGTGTTCGGCCTGCCCTTCGCGATTGCGCCCAACTTCATCGTCAACGGGATCGCTCGGCTGGCACCGATGGTGGTCGAAGAGCCGTCGATCGTTGCAGGCCTGAGTTTTGCGGCGGCGCTGGCCCGGCGCGCCAGTGGGTTCGAGGCACGCTGCGATGAATCACTGCTGATCGGGCAGATTTTCCTGACGAATATGGCCGACGTCGATGCCGCGGCCGCGTGTATCGAGGCCGCTGCGGATGAACTGCTCGCGGCGGCAAACGCCGTGCATCCGCGCCTTGTGGTACGAGGCGGCGGAGTTCGCGACTTCGAGGTGCGGCGGCTCTCGTTGCGGAGCGGCGACGCGGCGCTTGCCGTGCACCTGCTCGTGGACACACGGGACGCCATGGGCGCGAACCTGGTCAATACCATCTGCGAAGCCGTCGCAGCGCGCATCGTCGAGATCGGTGGTGGTACGGTAGCGATGCGTATCCTGTCGAACCTGGCCGATCGCTCGGTCACAACGGCCCGGGTCAGCTATGCGGTCGAACAGCTGGCCGCCGGCGGACGGGACGGTGAAACGGTGCGGGATGCGATCGTCACGGCGAGCGATATCGCCGCCGCGGACCCCTATCGTGCGGCGACTCACAACAAGGGCATCATGAACGGCATCGATGCCGTCGCGATCGCCACGGGCAACGACTGGCGCGCAATAGAGGCCGGCGCACACGCCTATGCGGCGATTGATGGCCAGTACCGGCCGCTGTCGCGCTGGAGCGTGGGCGGTGCCGGCGAACTCGTTGGGGAAATCCGGGTTCCGCTCAAAGTCGGCACCGTGGGCGGAACCGTTGCCGCCAACCCGGCCGCTGCGCTGGGACTGCGCATCGCGGGCGTCGATTCCGCCGCCGAGTTGGCAGAACTGATGGCAGCGGTCGGGCTGGCACAGAATTTTGCAGCCTTGCGCGCGCTTGCCACGAGCGGCATACAGAAGGGGCACATGCGCCTGCATGCGCGTAGCCTGGTGGCTGCGGCCGGTATCACCGGGGATCGTTTCGACGAGACCGTCGATCAACTCATCGCGACTGGCGAGATCAGCGAGACGCGTGCGCGAGACATCGCGGCACAGTTCGAGGCGGAACGGCAGCGGGACGACGAACCGATGGGCACGGCGGCCGGCAAGGTCATACTGTTGGGCGAACACGCCGTGGTCTACGGCAGTCACGCCCTGGCACTGCCGATCCCCGGCGCCGTTAACGCGACGGTGAGAGAGGCGCAGAGCCTGACGCTGGATGCGCCCGACTGGGGCCTGTCCCGCGCTATCTTCCGGGATGGCGGCGGCGTCGATGCGACCGTGTACTGCATCCTCGACAACCTCGGTATCGGCCGCGGTGATTTCGCCATTCGCGTTCGATCGGTGCTGCCGCGCGGAATGGGTCTCGGTTCGTCGGCGGCATTCGCGGTCGCTATCGTGCGGGCATTCGACAACCTGCTTGGACTGTCACTCGGCGACAGCCGCGTGAACGAGATCGCCTTCGAGTGTGAAAAACTAGCGCACGGCAGCCCGTCGGGTGTCGACAACACACTGGCGACCTTCGCGCGGCCGATACTCTTCCGCAAGCGTGATTCCATCGAGGTCACGCCAATTGATCTCGCACGGGCGCCACCGATCGTGGTCGCGTGCGGCCATCAACCGGGCGTCACGCACGAGCAGGTAGCAGGCGTTCGCGCGCGCTACGAAGCCCGGCCCGAAGCCGTCGGCGCGATATTCGACCAGATCGATGCGCTGAGTGTCAGCGGTGCGGAAGCGCTGGTCGCGGATGACTATGCGGCGCTCGGGCAGCTCATGGACATTTGCCAGGGACTTCTGAACGCGCTGGGCGTGTCGACGCCCGAGCTGGAGCGGATGGTCGACATCGCGCGACGGGCCGGCGCCACGGGTGCCAAGCTGACCGGTGCCGGCGGCGGCGGGTCGATAGTCGCCGTATGCCCCGGTAACGTGGAGCGGGTCGTCACGGTGTTGCGTTCGGCGGGCTATACGACGATCGATCCGGTAAACGACAGGGAAACACGTTGAACAGCGTTAACAGGGTAGTTTCGTCGGAAGACGAAGAGCTGATACTCGTCGACGAGCAAGACAGGGAGCAGGGTCACCTGTCCAAGGCTGCATGCCACGACGGCGCCGGTGTCCTGCACCGCGCGTTTTCGGCGTTTCTGTTCAACGCCGCCGGCGAGTTGCTGCTGCAGCAGCGGGCGGACTCGAAACGCCTGTGGCCGGGTTTCTGGTCGAATAGCTGCTGCAGTCACCCGCGACGGGGTGAGGCGATGAGTACCGCGACCGGACGTCGCCTGCACGAAGAACTGAACCTCGCGGCGGAGCTCCGCTTTGTCTACAAGTTCCGTTACCAGACATCGTATGAGGATCTCGGCGCGGAGCACGAGCTGTGCCATGTTTTCCTGGGACGTATCGCCGACGATGTGCAACCGAACGCGGAGGAGATCTCGGCGATCCGTTTCGTGAGCGCTGCTAGGCTGGACCGCGAATTATCGCAGAGTCCGGAGCGCTTTACGCCGTGGTTCAAACTGGAGTGGGATGCCCTGAAGACGGATCACTCCGCCATCCTCGAGGCGTATTCGAGCGTCCGAAACATCCCACAGACATAGTCGAAAAAGCTTGCCGGTGTTCGGCAACGGGCTGCTCGCTGTGCGAGCTTTGGACCGCATTGCCGAACACCGGCAAGCCTTGTCTCAACCTACATACTTGTAATACTCGATCCCGAAATCGCTGAAGTGCCGATCATCCGACCGGCCGACCCGATCGATGACGAACTCGTTGACGGGCAGGTAGTCGAGGCCCTTGGCCTTGCGGCCGGCGTGCAGCGCTTCGTACTGATCGAATGTGATGTCGACGGCATGCGCAATAGCGTCGCCGAAGCGAATGGCCGCGGTCGCCTCGCGCCAGCCGTCGGCCATGAAGAACGGGATAACCTCGGCCGCATCGCCGCTGCCGTAACCCAGGGTGAGTACTTCATCACCGGCAGCCAGGCTGTCTTCTGCCAGCGCCTGTTCGAACCCGGCCGCCATCCACGCCGGCAGCGCGGCCGTGTAGAGATTGCCCAGGTCGCGCATCGCCTCGCTGCCCAGTGCGAGCTTGTCGAGGACCTCGCGGCTGTAGTGGTCCGACCCCCGAAACGCCCTGAGAATCGCCATCGTGAGCGGGTAGGCTTCGTATTGCAGGTGCTCCGGATCGGCGAGCTCGGCAACGCGCGGGCTGATATGCATCTCATCGAGAACGGCTTGCAGCTCAACGCCGGCTTCCTCGCAGTAGGACGCGAGTTCGGCGTGATCGGTTGATCCGCTATTGCCCAAGGCGAACAGATACGAGATCGCCCAGCCGGTCTCCGGCATACGCCGGTATGGTCGGTGCATGAAGACGGTCTTGAGCGAACGCAGGTAGTCACCCGGCTGCAACTGGCGCTTCTCGTACATGTCGGTAAGGGCGTGCAGGGTCTCGTCGACGTAGCAGGTCGTCGAATACTTGCCGTTGAATACGGGGAAATCCTGGATGTGATGAGTTTCTGAGCGGTCCTGGCCGCAGAAGCGCACCATCGGCTTGCGGAAGTCCATGATGCGGTAGTCCGATGCGGAACCGGAGCCGACGAGGTCCACGACCGCCAGCTTCGGGTTCTCCTCCAGCAGCATGGCCACGGCGCCGGCGCCCTGGGTGGGTTCGCCGCTCGATCCGCGCGCGTACTCCGCAATATCGGCGCAGACCACGATCGCCTGGCCGCCGGCGCCATCGAGCGCCAGGTGCCGGATCGCCCCTTTCATGCCGTAGACGCCACCGAGGCAGGCATGCTTGA
>Ga0224502_10000802_pt1 | contig 10804 bp, 10 predicted proteins | sample SF_Oct11_sed_USG_5_FD_169104 | JGI IMG/M metagenome (GOLD analysis project Ga0224502, IMG submission 169104) | Sediment microbial communities from San Francisco Bay, California, United States - SF_Oct11_sed_USGS_13 | ecosystem: Environmental > Aquatic > Marine > Sediment | place: USA... | reverse complement strand
GGCACCCGCCACCGAGCACGCTGCGGCATCGTCCGGATTACTGGCGGTCGCGATTACCGTTGCCCCGGCATGGTGAGCCCACTGGATGGCGTAATTGCCAACCCGGCCTGCCCCACCCATGATCAGCAGCGTTCTGCCTTCGACGGCGTCGTCGGCGAATACGGCGCGGTGCGCCGTCATAGCCGGAATGCCGAGGCATGCCCCGACGTCGAAAGCCGCCTTTTCCGCCAGGCGCGGCGCGCAGCTGCTGTCGACCGCGACATACTCCGCCGCCGTCCCGAACCGGCGTTCGTGCTGCGCCTGGAAGACCCAGACACGCTCTCCCTTGCGGCTCTTGTCGACACCTTCGCCGACCGATTCGATGACACCAGCGCCGTCGCTGTTGGGAATTACGAAACCGTCGTTCAACAGGTCGGGGAACGCACCGGCACGCTTCTTGACGTCTGACGGATTGACGGCGCTCGCGTGCAGGCGTACCAGGACCTCGCCCGGGCCGGGACTCGGCGAGTCGACGTCGCAGAGTTCCAGAACGTCCCGGGCCGCGCCGAACTGGCGGTAAAGGGCTGCGCGCATCTTCGCTGTTAACCTCCCGATTCGGCCTAGCGCGGATCCGCCAGCGGGATCGTCATTGCGAGGGCCACATTGACCTCGGCCTGGACCTTGTTTTCGAGTTGAAAGAAACGCATGACTTTGATGCTGCTCATTATATTGCCGAATCTCTTCATATAGTCCTGGCGCTTGGTCAGTATTTCCTGCTGTACTTCGAAATAGGTATTCATCAGGCGTTTGGCGTGTTCGTCGCTAAGGTCGCCCGAGTAATAGCGATCGACGAACTCGATGAGTCCTGCCAGGTACGGTTCGTTGATTGCGCGCCTCTCCGCGCTGTAGCGTTCGTACAGCGGCCAGAACTCCTTGCTTTCTTCTTCCGTGAGCAGCATCTCCTCGCGCAGGATCTGGCGAAACTCCGACGCAACCACGGCTTGCGTTTCGCGTATTTTCGCGCCGACGTCCGCACCGTCTTGCGCGGCAGCGGGCACGGCGGCGATTAGCAGCACGACCGCGATCGCACGGCGTATCAGGTGGCTCATGACATCTGCCTCCGGTATCTTTGCAGGATTGCAGGTTCGGCAGTCTACCACCCCCGCCGGTCAGGAAGCGCCAAAGTCCGAATGAGCCAGGAGCAAAGCAAACAGGTGCTGCGTTTGCCGAAGCGGCACACCCGCGAACATCGCGTGGAACCCGATCCGGCACTCGGGGCGCGCCTTGTTCGCGCACAGTCCATGCCCGCGGCGATCGTCGCGGGCCTTGTCACGGTTATCGTCTTCAGTATCGCCTGGGCGATGTTGTCGACCGCACTCGGCCGCGTATTTCCGTGGATGACCGTGGTCGAGGGACTGATCATCGGTCTCGCGGTGCGACGCGCGGGCCGGGGACTGGACTGGCGATTTCCCGCCATCGCCGCCGTGACGGCGCTGGCCGGGGCCCTGGCCGGCAACGTTATCGTGGCGGCTGCGTTTACGGCAGCCGAGTTCGATACCGGTACGCTGACGGTACTCCGGGCCGTTACCGGGTTTACGTGGCCGGTGTTCTTTGACGAAGTGATGACGGCCGCCGACGTGGTCTATGCGTTCGCGGCCGCGGCGGTCGCCGCGTACTATGCCAATCCTCGCCTGACGCGCGACCAGTATGCGTCGTACCGGGCGTGGCGGGAAAAAGGCGAGGACGAGCGCTGACCTGCCCGTTCACACGGGCATGAGTAGCTCGTCTTTCTCGATGGCGCGGCCCGACAACGCGGCAAGCTGCGCCGACACGTAGCTTTCGACGTCGTGGACAGCGTTGGTCACACCGAGGAAATAGGCCGGCTCGCGACGCAGCAGCGCCCAATTGTCGGTCGAGATGATACGGATAAGGTGGGTGATGTTGTTGCGTATGGCCTCGATGTAAGGGTTATGGCCATCGAAAAGAACTTCGATATAACGGTAGGCACGATTGAACTTGAGGTTGAGCCGGTCGCGCATAATCTGCTGGTAGAAGACGGGTGTTTTCTGTAGCAGGTCCTGGCCGGATTTGTACCTCACCATGTATTCGCCGGGCTTGGAGTTCTCGACCGCGACGCCACCGATTACGAATTCCTTGTACAGCCGGTCCCGGCATTTTTCCAGGTAACAGCGATCGGCCATCTGGGCGATCATGTCGGCCGTGCCGAGCAAGTGACCACAAATAACGTCGCGCGGGTCGTCCAGTTCGATCTCGTCGAGATCGACTTCGTAGCCAGTGAAATGCACGATCATGCTGGCGACGCCGGCGTCTTTCGCGAGGCCCAGTTCAGGAAGATAGTAGCGCAGGAAATTAGCACTGCGCGACACGTGGTACAGGGTGAATTCGGCACCATTGACGAATTCGCTGTCGCGTTCCTCGTGGCGGATGTAGCCCGAGTCATGGAACAGCGCAGTAATGATGGCCATCCGGGTACGCTCCGGCCCCAGGCGCTCCGAGGCATCGACGCTGCGCTCGTGCCCTGCGACCAGACGAGCGAACGCAAGCGTCATGTCCAGCGTGTGCTGCATATCGTGATACGTCGTATCGCAACCCAGGTAACCGGGGTAACGCCCGGTGAACAGGCGTTCGAAATCGTGGAAAGCCAGCCACAGCTTGTCGAATGGCGCACCCGGGAACGTCTCGGAATACAACTTCCAGACCGCGTTGCGGACAGCGGCAGGATCGCTGACCTGCACGGTATTGGTGACGTCGTAGTTGTTGCGGCGATCCTGGGACACGATCTTCTTCTTGTCGTTGGCGATATCGCCCGATGCCTGCTTGCGTCCGCGATCAGTCATGCCGTCCTCCTGACGGCAAAGCGGGTCCTTGCGCAGTCGGGCGCTGCAGGCTCAATGATACACCGCGAAACGCAGTCGAGTTGGCCGTGATTCGACAATAAGTCATGTTGGCGAGAGCTTAGCAACCGGCGTTGCGCGGCGTCTACCGAGATTCAGAGCCCGAACTCCGCGATTACCGGCGCGTGGTCCGAGGGCCTTTCCCAGGTGCGCGGCTCCCGGTCGACATAGCTTGCCGTGCAGCTTTTGGTCATCGCGGCGCTCGTCAGGATGAGGTCGATTCTCAGGCCTGCATTGCGCCTGAACATCGCCGCGCGATAATCCCACCAGCTGAAGCTCTTTTCGGGCTGGTCGAACCTGCGGAACACGTCGGTCAGGCCGAGGTCGAGCAGTTCGACGAGTGCGGCACGTTCCGCCGGGCTGCACAGTATGGCATCGCCCCACTTCTCCGGGTCGTAGACGTCCTCGTCGGCGGGCGCGATATTGAAGTCGCCCAGCACGACGAGATGCTCGTATTTGTCCAGCTGCAGGGCGAGATAGTCGCGGAGCGCGCGCAACCAGCCGAGCTTGTACTCGTATTTCTCCGAACCGACTTCGGAGCCGTTCGGCACGTACAGGTCGATCACGCGTACACCGTCGATCGTCGCAGCCAGTACGCGGCGCTGCGGGTCATCGAGGCCGGGGAGCTCCAGGTCCGGGTCCAGCAGTTCTTCCTTGCTGACGATCGCAACGCCGTTGTAAGTCTTCTGGCCGTTGGCGAGGGAACGGTAGCCGGCTGCAGCGAGCTCTTCCTGCGGGAACATCTCCGTCAACTGCTTGATTTCCTGCAGAACGAGAACATCGGGATCGTTTGCCGACAGCCACTCGAGAACGTGCGGCAGGCGCACCTTCATCGAGTTCACGTTCCACGTCGCGATCTTCATCAGGTGACGATGCCGCTCTGTCTCAGCAAGGCGTCTATCTCGGGCTTGCGGCCACGGAAATCGACATAGGCCTGCATGAAGTCCCGGCTGCCGCCGATCTCGAGGATCTCGCGCCTGAAACGGGCCGCCGTCGGCGCATCGAAAATGCCGGCTTCCTCGAAAGCGGCAAACGCATCGGCCGCGAGCACCTCGGCCCATTTGTAGCTGTAGTATCCGGCCGCGTAGCCCCCGGCGAAGATGTGCGAGAATGCCTGCGGCAGCCGGTTGTACGCCGGGTGGGATAGCAACGAGACCTCCTCACGTACTTCGTCGAGGACGGAGAGGACAGCCGTGGACGTGTCCGGATCGTATTCCGTGTGCAGGCGCATATCGAACAGGCCCAACTCGATCTGCCGCATCATCGCGAGCGCGGCGCCCGTGTGCCGGCTTTCCTCGAGGCGCTCGAAAAGGTCCTTCGGCAGCGGATCGCCGGTTTCGGCGTGTGCGGAACAGCGTTCGAGCACCTGGTAGTTCCAGGCGAAGTTCTCCATGAACTGGCTGGGCAGTTCGACGGCGTCCCATGGCACTCCGTTGATGCCGGCGATGCTCGGATAGTCGATGCGCGTGAGCAGGTGATGCAGCATGTGCCCGAACTCGTGGAACACCGTTACAACGTCGTCATGCGTGAGCAGTGAATTGCCGCTGTCGCCGGGCGGCGAGAAATTGCACACGAGGAAGCCCACCGGTAGCGTTGTCGATCCGTTCAGGTTCTTGCGGCTGATGCAGTCGTCCACCCACGCGCCCGTTCGTTTGCCGCTGCGTGCGAAGAGGTCGGTGTAGAAACCGCCCACCTCTTCGCCGTCCGGGTTGTGCACGCGGTAGTACTCTGCATCCTCGTGCCAGGTGACGACGCCGGAGTCGCGGGAGAATTCGACGCCATAGAGCCTGCTCGCGAGTTCGAAGAGCCCGTCCACGACCGTGCTGGCCGGAAAATATTGCCGCAGGGCCTCGTTCGAAATGGAGAATTTTTCCTGCTTCAGTTTCTCGAGCAGGAAAGATACGTCCCAGGGTTCGACAACCATGCCCGCGAATTCCCGCAACTCGGCGAGCTCGGCTTCCGCCGCCGACCGCGAATGGTCCGCGAGGTCGCGGAGGAAGTCTGTAACCTGGCCGGAAGACTCCGCCATCTTGGTCGCGAGCGAGTAGTCCGCGTAATTGTCGAAGCCGACGAGCCTGGCGGCTTCGTGGCGCAGCGCCAGTATCTTGTCGATATTGTCGCTGTTGTCCCACTCCGGGTTTGCGCCCTGGTCCGACGCGCGCGTTACCCAGCCGTGGTAGTAAGTTTCGCGCAGCGAGCGGTTCTCGGCCTGCGTCATGACCGCGTGATAGGTCGGGTAGTCGAGCGTCAAGAGCCAGCCATCGTGGCCGCGGCTCGAAGCTTCGGCGGCTGCGCGCTGCAGGACCTGTGGCGACAATCCCTCGAGTTCGGCATCGTCGTCCACGGTGAGCGCCCATGCGTCGGAGGCGTCCTGTATCTTGTGGTCGAAATCGGCCTGGGCTGCCGCGAGGGACCGTATGATTTGCCGGAAGCGTGTCTTTTCCTGCTCCGGTAGATCGACCCCGGCCAACCGGAAATCGCGCAGGGCATGGGCCACGGAATTTCGTCGCGCCTCGCTGGCGTCAGCGGCCAGGCGGCCTTCGACCCGCGCATAGGCCTGCTGCAGCCGGACATTCTGTGACAGCTCGGTGCCGTACTCGGTCAATATCGGTAGCGCTGCGTTGTAGGCTTCCCGCCACTCGCGAGAGCCGAGCACGCCCTGCAGATGGCTCACCGGAGACCAGACCTGCGAAAGTTCGTGTCCCATGTCCTCCAGCGGCACAACGAGCGAATCGAAATCCGGGTCTGCCGATGTATCCAGGAGTCGTTCGAGTTGGCTGCGGTGCGCGGAGATGAGATGCTCCAGCGCCGGCAGGACATGTTCGGGCGCGATCTCGGCAAACCGCGGCAGCGAGGAAGTGTCCAGTAGTGGGTTGGTCATTGGCGTTGCTGATATGCTTTTTCGGCGCAGGATGTTAGCACGGCTCCGGAAGGGGCGCTCCGGCGCCTGTTCCCGGAACGAAAATCGCGATACAGGAGTCAGGCATTGGCTATTGAATACGATCTGCTGGTAATCGGCGGCGGCAGCGGCGGGCTCGCGCATGCGCAGCGCGCCGCGGAATACGGCGCCCGGGCAGCCGTGATCGAATATGGGCCGCTGGGCGGCACCTGCGTCAACGTCGGCTGCGTGCCCAAGAAAGTCATGTGGTACGCGGCCGAGGCCCGGCATCACCTGGATCATGCCCCCGACTACGGCTTCGATGTTGCCGTGCACGGGCACGACTGGGCTGCACTGAAAGCGCGCCGCGACGATTACGTGACCCGTCTCAACGGCATCTACGAGAACAACCTCGACAGGCGCGGAGTTGACTATATCCGGGGAGCAGCGCAGTTCGTCGATCCACAGACTCTCGCGGTCGGGAACGAACATTTCCGTGCGGACCGCATCGTCATCGCGACGGGAGGCCGGCCGATCGTGCCCGACATACCGGGTGCCGGCTACGGCATCGTATCCGACGGCTTCTTTACCCTCGAGGAACGGCCGCAGCGCGTCCTGATTGCCGGCAGCGGCTACATCGCCGTGGAGCTGGCCGGTGTCTTCAACGCCCTGGGCAGCGAGGTAAACATCGTCGTCCGCAAGGATGGCCTGGTCAGGAGCTTCGACGCGATGCTGGGCGAGCAGGTCATGGAGGCGATGCGCGACGGCGGCATCCGTATCGATACCAGGGTAATTCCCGCGAGCCTCGAAGAGCAGGACGGTGCGCTCTTCATGAGCAGCGACGACGGGCGCCGCTTCGGCCCGGCGGATTGCGTGCTCTGGGCCGTCGGCCGCGAACCGAACAGCGACACTCTGGCGCTGGATGCGGCGGGCGTGAAGACGGACAACGAGGGCTTCATACCGGTCGACAAGTTCCAGCAGACCAATGTTGAACACATATTCGCGATCGGTGACGTAACCGGGGCACAGGCCCTCACGCCCGTGGCGATCGCCGCCGGCCGGCGCCTCGCCGACCGCGTTTTCGGAGGGATGGAGGGCCGCCACCTGGATTACAGGCTCGTCCCGACCGTCATCTTCAGCCACCCGCCAATGGGCACGGTGGGCATGACCGAGGCGGAGGCCCGGGCCGAGCATGGCGACAAAGTAAAAGTCTACCAGTCACGCTTCACGCCGATGTATTACGCGCTCGGCCAGCAGAAGCAGACCTCCGTCATGAAACTGATAACCGCCGGCGACGACGAACGCATCGTCGGCTGCCACGTTATCGGCGACGGGGCCGACGAGATGATGCAGGGTTTCGCGGTCGCAATCCGGATGGGCGCGACGAAGAAGGACTTCGACGACACTGTCGCTATACATCCGACTAGCGCCGAGGAACTCGTGACTATGCGCTAATCGAGATTCGTTGCAGGACCGGCTGCGTGTCGGGGCGCACGCCGCGCCAGATATGGAACGACTCGGCGGCCTGTTCGACGAGCATCCCCCAGCCCATGACGGCTTGCGCCGCTCCATGTTCGCGCGCCCACTGGCAGAAGGGTGTGGGATGCACGCTGTACGACAAGTCGTAGCAGAATGTCCGCGGCGAAATCGCGTCCCCGGGGTACGGGGGCGTCTCGCCGCCGTGGATGGCGGATGTCGCGTTGATCAGCAGGTCATAGGGTTCCGTCACCGGGACGGCGTCGAATCCGCAGGCGCCGACCGGGCCGCGGCTGGCGAAGCGCTCGACGAGATCCTCCGCGCGTCTCAGGGTGCGGTTGGCGATGCAGATTCTCTGCGGGCCCGGCTCCAGGAGTGGGGCGACGATGCCGCGCGTTGCGCCGCCCGCCCCGAGGATCAGGATATTGGCGCCTTCGAGGTTCAACCCGAGATTGACCACCAGGTCGCGTACCAGCCCGATGCCGTCCGTGTTGTCGCCATGGATCCCGTCGTCGCGAAACGTCAGCGTATTCACGGCGCCCGCGGTGCTGGCGCGCTCGCCGAGATGATCCACGAGCCGGCAGACAGCGCGTTTGTGGGGAACGGTGATATTGAGGCCCTTGCCCCCGGTGCGTTGAAACTGCCGCACGGCTTCCTCGAGTTTCTCGGGCGCCACGTGCAACAGCTCGTACTGCATTTCCTGCCCGGTCTGCTGTGCGAACAAGCGGTGTATGACGGGCGACCGGCTGTGTGCCACCGGGTCGCCCATGACGCCATAACGGTCAAGCGTCACCGTTTGCGTTACCAAGAACGGTTGCCCGGCCGCGAGGACACCTACTCACTGAGCCAGCGCGCGGCGTCCATTGCGAAGTAGGTCAGGATGGCGCTCGCGCCCGCGCGCTTGATGCAGATGAGCGCCTCGAGCACCGATTTTTTCTCGTCGAGCCAGCCGTGGCCGGCGGCGGCCTTGAGCATCGAGTATTCGCCGCTGACCTGGTACGCGAAGGTTGGCACGCCGAATCGCTCGTGAACACGGCGGATGATGTCAAGGTACGGCATCGCCGGCTTGACCATCACGAAATCCGCGCCTTCGGCGAGGTCGAGCGCAACCTCGCGCAGCGCCTCGTCGCTGTTCTCCGGGGCCATCTGGTAGGTGGACTTGTCGCCGCCGCCGAGATTCGCGGCGGACCCGACCGCATCGCGAAAAGGGCCATAGAAGCAGGACGCATACTTGGCGGCATAGGCGAGTATCGACGTGTGCCGGTGATCGGCCTCTTCCAGGGCGACACGAATGGCGCCGATACGGCCGTCCATCATGTCGGAGGGGGCGACGATATCGGCGCCGGCCTCTGCATGCGACAGGGCCTGGCGGGTGAGCATCGCGACCGTCTCGTCGTTCATGACGTATCCGAAGTCGTCGATGATGCCGTCCTGGCCGTGTGTGGTATACGGGTCCAGTGCGACATCGGTGATTACCGCAAGATCGGGATGGGCTTCCTTGATGGCCTTGACCGTTCGCTGAACGAGGCCGTCGGGGTTCGCGCATTCGACGCCATCGAGACTTTTCTTGTCGGCGTCGATGACCGGGAACAATGCGACGGCAGGGATGCCCAGGTCGACCGCCTCGCCGAGGGTCTCGAGCAACCGGTCGACGGTCTGGCGCTCGACGCCGGGCATCGATTCGACCTTTTCGGCGCGATCCTCGCCATCGAGAACGAAAACCGGGTAAATTAGGTCGCTGGCGGAAAGCCCGGTCTCGACCACCAGGCGGCGAAGGGCGACCGTGCGGCGAGTGCGCCGCATGCGAATCCGTGGGAACTGGCCGGGAGCTTGTGTACTCATAGCTAATCTGAATGACAAAAAGATAGCGTTATTTTCCCTGTATTTAGGCAGTGTTTCCACGCCTTAATCGCAGATTTCCGCAGGATCAGTAATAAAAACACCACCGGGCGGGTCAACTCGTATGAACAGCAGCGATGCCGAAGCAACGAGGCGGCAGAAATTCGATGAACTCGTGGCCGTTTACCACCAGGACATGTATCGCTATGCAGCGTGGCTGAGCCGCGACAGGACGGTCGCCGAGGACGTTGTACAGGAATCGCTGCTGAGAGCCTGGAAGTCATTGGACGCGCTTAGGGACGCGCCGGCTGCCAAGCACTGGTTGCTGACGATCGTTCGGCGGGAGAATGCCCGCTATTTCGAACGCCGCCGCCTCGAAACGGTGGACGTCGACAACCTGACGCCGTCGCAGGAAGCGTTGCTGGCCGACCAGCCGGACCACGAGCTGGATGATGTGCGTGCCGCGATCTACAGGCTCGACGATGATTATCGCGAACCGCTCGTACTGCAGGTCCTGATGGGCTACAGCACGAACGAGATCGCCGAGCTGATGGGGCTCAAGCAGGGCGCGGTGCTGACGCGCCTGCACCGGGCCCGCCTGAAGCTCAGGGAAGACATAGTGGAGGAAACCGCCCCCGGGCAGATGAAATAACGATGAACTGCGAAGAGTACAGACTGGCAATAGCAGCAGACCCGTCCCGCGAAGACGGTAATGCGCACGCGGCGGCCTGCCCGCACTGCCGGGCCCATCGCGACGAGCTGCGCGCACTCGATCGCAGGATCGGCCGTGCGCTGCAGATCAGCGTGCCGGAGCTTCGCATGCCTGATCTGCCGGACGTCGATACGAGCAGCGTCGTCGCATTGCCTGCGCGCCGGCGGTTCACGTCGCCGGCCTGGCTGGCCGTCGCCGCCACGCTGGTTCTCGCCGCTTTTGTCGGTATCCGGATGATCGGTGACAACGTGACATACGCGTCACTTGCCGATGAGATCGTCGCTCACCTCGACCACGAGCCCTATGCGCTGCGCGTTACCGACGAGCCCGTCAGTGAACGCCGGTTAGCGAAGGTGGTGCCCGCGGAGGTGGCGAGCATGAATCACGATGCCGGCCTTATCACGTATGCCCAGACCTGCGTGATCAACGGTAAGAAAGTGCCGCATCTCGTCATACAGGGCGAGCACGGGCCGGTAACGATACTGTTGTTGCCGGACGAAGCGGTCGACGATGCCGTGGAACTGGAGGGCGAGAGCATCAACGGCGTTCTCCTGCCGGTCGGCGGCGGCAGCGTCGCCATCATCGGCGAGAAAGACGAAAAACTCGAATCGATTCGGCAGAATGTAATGAATTCAGTGACGTGGAGCACCTGACGCCCGCGCTACTGGCAACCCATGCCCGGCCTTGGGCAAAAAACTAGGAGAGAAAATCATGTCAGAGAAGAAGACTGTAAGACCCGTTGCACTGGCCGTGGGTGCCGCCCTGGCCAGCTCGTTCGCGATCAGCGGCGTCGCTAACGCCGACACCGTCGACAACCCGTTTGCCATGTCCGCCCTGAGCGCCGGCTACATGCTGGGCGCGGGCGAAGGCTCCTGTGGCGGCGACAAGGAAGGTAAGGACAAGGAAGGCGAGGGTGCCTGCGGTGAAGGTTCCTGTGGCGGCGACAAGGAAGGCGAAGGCGCCTGCGGCGGTGACAAGGAAGGTGAAGGCGCTTGCGGCGGCGAC
>Ga0224502_10000801_pt1 | contig 10812 bp, 7 predicted proteins | sample SF_Oct11_sed_USG_5_FD_169104 | JGI IMG/M metagenome (GOLD analysis project Ga0224502, IMG submission 169104) | Sediment microbial communities from San Francisco Bay, California, United States - SF_Oct11_sed_USGS_13 | ecosystem: Environmental > Aquatic > Marine > Sediment | place: USA: California... | reverse complement strand
TTTGCGCCGGACTTGCGGATCGTCAATCTCGAGACTAGCGTCACGGTTAGCGACGATGCCTGGCTCTCGAAGGCGATCCACTATCGCATGCACCCCCGCAACGTTCCATGCCTGACCGCAGCTGGTCTCGACTGTTGTGTGCTGGCCAATAATCACGTCCTGGACTGGGGGCGCGCAGGGCTGGAAGAGACGCTGACGACCGTCAGCAACGCCGGCATTGCAACCGCAGGAGCCGGTCACGACATCGATGCGGCCATGCGGCCGGCACGGCTGCACGTGCCAGGCAAGTGCAACGTACTCGTGTTCGGTGTCGCGGCTGCATCGAGCGGCGTCCCGGACAGCTGGCGCGCAACGCCTGATCGAAGCGGCGCCTGGCTGTTGAACGAGCTGTCACGCGACAGCGCGGACCGGGTCGCGGCCCACGTCAGGAATTTCAGGCGCCCGGGCGACATCGTAATTGTCTCCATCCACTGGGGCAGCAACTGGGGATACGCTGTCTCCTCCGGGCAGCGGCGGTTTGCCGAGCGGCTCATCGACAGCGGCGTCGTCGATGTCATTCACGGGCATTCATCCCACCATGCGAGACCGCTCGACATCTACCGCGACAGGATCATCCTGTATGGCTGCGGAGACTTCATCACCGACTACGAAGGCATCGGCGGTCACGAGCGATTTCGACCCTGGCACGCTCCAATGTACTTTGCCTCCATTGACACGGTCTCGGGTTGCATCGAGCGGCTGGAGATCGTCTTGCTGCAGCAGCGTCGCTTTCGCCTGGCGCAGACCGGCGACGAGGATCGCCAGTGGTTCTGCGAGACACTGAACACCGTCGAAAAACACTTCACGACCGTCATCGAGATCGCGGATGATCGCCTGATCGCGAGGTCGGGCCACGTTGACTGACCAGGAGCTGTATATGAATACACCAGGCCCGGAAAACGAATGCACTATCACCGCAGGCGATGTCAGTCTATCAGGATTCCTCGACGTTCCGGATGACGCGGCGGGCATCGTCGTGTTTGCGCATGGCAGCGGCAGCAGCCGCTTCAGTCGACGCAACCAGGCAGTTGCCGCGTTCCTCCGCGAGGCACGGCTCGGCACGCTGCTTTTCGATCTGCTGACGAGCGACGAGGAACGCGTCGACGTCCTGACCCGTGAGCACCGTTTCGACATCCCGCTGTTGAGCAGGCGCCTCGCGGATGCCGTGCGTTGGGTGGCTAAACAACCCGATGTCGGCGAGCTGCCTGTCGGGCTGTTCGGCTCGAGCACCGGCGCGGCGGCTGCGCTGATCGTTGCAGCGGAGCTCCCGGACCTGGTCGCCGCGGTGGTTTCGCGCGGTGGACGCGCCGATCTGGCCGGCGAGTTCCTCGGCAAAGTACAGGCGCCGACTCTGCTTATCGTCGGCGGTGCGGACACGGAAGTGCTGCGGCTCAATCGGGCCGCGGACGGCCAGCTCGTCTGCACCTCCGAGGTTGCCGTCATCGCAGGGGCGACGCATCTCTTCGAAGAACCCGGCGCGCTCGAGCAGGTGTCGCAACGGACCCGGGACTGGTTCCTGGCTCACCTGCGACGAGACGCCGGCGCGGGGCGCCAGGCGGGCCGGGAACCCGGGATTGCTGTTTAGACGCATCGGTACCCCTTCGAGTCTCGGATCAACAACCTGCTGCCAGGTCCGCCGTGGCTTTGCCGAGACCCGCGGTTACGTCGGCCAGCGCCGAGTAGTCGATCTGGTCCGCCCTGTCCGTCGGGGCGTGAAAGTGCGGATAGCGATAGAAGGCCGTATCCGTCACCATCAGCGTTGACAAAAGGATAATACGATCACGACGCAGCAGCAGGTGCGACCATGAGAGACGAGCAATGCGTGCGCTTCCTGCAATGGGCGTTGCCGCAGCTGCACATGCGCTGGCGGGGCTATCGCAAGGTTCGCCGACAGGTGTGCAAGCGCGTCGATCGGCGTATTCAGGAACTCGGCCTCGTTGGCTTCGAGGCCTACCGATCCTGGCTCGATGAAAACGACGATGAATGGCAGCATCTCGATGCGTGCTGCCGGATCACGATTTCACGGTTTTATCGCGACCGCGCCGTTTTCGACGCCCTCGCGGATCATGTATTGCCGGTACTGGCGGATGCAGCAAGTCGGCGCGGCGATACTCTCCTGCGGATTTGGAGCGCCGGTTGCGGTTGTGGCGAAGAACCGTACACGCTGGCCGTCATCTGGCGCAACGAGCTCCGACACCGGTTTCCCGGGATGGACGTCGAGATTGTTGCGACGGACGCCGATCCGAATGTGCTGCGGCGTGCCCGTGCAGGGCGTTACGAGTCCGGCAGTCTCAAGGAATTGCCCGAGCGCTTGCGCGAGCGGGCTTTCTACCGGGATGACGATGCATACCGTATCAAGCCGGAGTATCGGCGCGGAGTCCGGTTTCTGGAGCAGGACATCCGGGAAGGGCAACCCGACGGCTGCTTCGACCTGGTTCTATGCCGGAACCTGGTCTTCACTTATTTCGACGACTATTGGCAGCGCGAATTTCTTCGCCGCATCGCCGGGACGATGCACGATGGCGCGGCACTGGTGCTCGGCGCCCACGAACACTTGCCGGACGATGTATCCGGCCTGCGTGCGTGGTTCGAAAAACACGCGATTTATCGTCGTGAATCCGGCGTGCATGGTCCTGCGGGTTAATGCAAGACAAGGTCCGCTCGTGACCACCATCTCCCGCTACGGACCGCCTGGTTCAGGTTGACCTGATGTTGGCATTGAGACGAAACAGGTTGGTCGGGTCGTATTGCTGCTTGATCTTGAGCAATTGCGGAAAATTCTCGCGGTAAGTCCGGTTCACCTGCTCCTGGGTTTGGTCAAAGTAGTCGTTAACGTAGAAGCCGGTCGTGAAGGGCCCCACATTCGACCAGTGCGAGTTGATGTAGTCGATATGGTTGGCGCCGTCTGCGCCGGGCGCCCAGCTGACAAAGGACATCAGGATATACTGCGCCTCGCGGTGTGAGAATGCGGTCTCTGTACGACCGATCCGTGAGATGGCGCCACCGGATTGCGCAAACCCGATTCGCGTGCCGCGATCCGGATGCAACTCAAAGTTGTCGACAAGCTTGTCAATGAGATCGCCGCTGATCTCGGTTAGGAATCCGGACTTCATTCGCCCGGTAAATGCACGGGTATCATCAATGTCGCCGGAGCGTTGTACGGCGACATAATCCTTGGACTGAATACCTTCGGATACTACGGTGCCGGCTTTGCGTAACGGCGCGACGTGCTTTTCTGCTTCGGCGGCATCGCCGCTCCAGACGAAGTAAATTCCCAGGGAAGGATCCTTCCCCGGGCGATTGCCGATGCCGGCACCCATGCTCATTTCATCGGGCATCTTCATGGAATGCTCGGCGTAGAAACGAAGAACTTGCCTGGCTTCGGACATCGGGTAGGCGACGTAGCCTGTGACAACGTCGCGTTGCATCTCGTGCAACTGGAACAGGAAGGACGTAACCACGCCGAAGTTCCCACCGCCGCCACGCAGCGCCCAGTAAAGATCCGCATCATTTTGCGGGCCAACGCGACGCAGCTTGCCGTCCGGCGTGACGATATCCATCTCCAGGACGTTGTCGATCGACATGCCAAAGCGCCTGCCGAGCCGGCCGAATCCGCCGCCCAGGGTCAATCCGCCGACGCCGGTATGCGAAACCGTACCGGCTGTCGTGACCAGGCCGTGCGCCATCGCCTCGTAGTCCAGCTCGCCCAGCAAACTGCCGCCCGCTATGCGGGCTGTCTTCGCTGCGCGATCGACGCGGGCATTGCGCAGCTGTGAAAGGTCGATCTGCAGACCCTTGTCACAGCTGGAGGTGCCGGCAGCAGCATGGCCGCCGCACTTGACCGCCAGTAGCAACGAGTTGTCCCGCGCGAAATTCACTGCGTGCTGGACATCGGCGGCACCCGTGGGCTGCACCACCAGCGCCGGGTGTTTGTCGTAGGCCGGCTGCAACAGTAAGCGCGCGTCGTCATAGGCCGCGCTTCCCGGCAGCAGCAGCTTGCCTTTGAGGCTGTCACTCAGCTCCTGCACCACGGCTCGCGACAGCGTAACTTGCCCACCGTCGCTGTTTACCGCGTCGATATCCGACGGCACCGAGGTCGGTGTGTGTACCAACGAGGCTGCGAGCGCATGTGAACCAGGAATTGCCGCTAGACCAGCGGCAGAAAGAGACGAACGGAGGAATCTGCGACGATCCATATCAAGTTGACCTTATTCTTGTTTGTTATACGGACACTGTAATCTCGGGAACCGGTGATTGGCAAATGCTGCATTTGACAAAATAAGGATCCATCGCGTAACTGCCCGCTGACTCGTTAAGTGGGCTGCCGAATCAAGATGACGATTGGGAGGCCCTCGGGGCCTGGTTCACCGATGAAAAAGAGTCGGGCGAAGAGCTTCGGCGCCTCAGAGATGCACGGAGAGCAACGAAGAGCAGGCAAGCTGACATGCAGTCAGCAATGTCCGGTGCGATACAGAGCTGAAAATTCGCGTGCCGGTAGTTCGACTAGTTCGGATCGCCCAAGGGCGATCCTCACCCTACGGAGGCACTGCGTGCGTCCTTGTTCGCTGTGCGAATCAGTCTGTCCCTGGCCATCATCACTTAACTGCAGGCAACAACGCGGCCCCACTCCACTGACATCACGATCATTCGGCGAGCTCTTCCTCAATCAGCGCGAGGAGTTCTTCAGATTGTGACCGCGCCAATCGGTACAGCACTACCATCGTGTCGGTGTCCTGCTTGGTGTACAGAAAATAATTTCGGAACAGTTGATCCTGTAGCAGCGTAGGATCCGTCACGCTCATGGTGGCGATATCGAAGCGATTCATCATCAGGGGGATGTAGCCGTCATCGATTGCCTGGAGAAAGTTCTTCTGAAGGAGGGCGATGTCCTTGTGGCGCCGGTCGAGTCTGAGGACGCTTTTCTTTATCTCCGCGTTACGCAGCAGGCGAAAATCCCCGCTTTCCTGCATCGAACGATAGGTGAAGTCTGAAGGCACAAAGAACTGGTAATTGGGCGGTGTGTATATGGCCTGCGCCTGCTTCTCGGGCGACAGGTCGGAAATGGTCGGCATCAGGTCAATAAATTGCGCTACTTGCTGCGATTTTGCCTCGCCGCTTCTGATGACAATGTCGAGGTTCTCGATATCGGTCAGCAAGTCGTCGCGCAGATCGGCGAGGTAGCGTTCCTCTATCTCGGCGTCCTGCAAATCCTGGAACCAGCTCTCGAACCACAGCGCAACATTGATGCCGATGACAATCATCAGAATCTCGATCAGCAGGGTGGCGCTACGGCCATTTCTGGACAATTTGAGCATGAGCATTACTTTAGATGCCGGAACCCTGTGAGTCGATTAAGTGATCGTATGGAAATAGCCTTTTTCGATCCAGTCCAGGCCTCCCGGCGCGCTGTGCTACTGCGATTTCGATCTCATGCGTTAATTTCGCGTGTATCAGCTGTGCATCGTTATGCACAGTGATGCAGTGTGAGCAACGGACATCCCGGTAACTGGTTGATCAATATGCATAGAATCAGACACTTAGATCTCTGAAACGCCGCGTGTCGGTGGTAGATTGACTCGCCAGTTCGGTGCTTGCGTTTAATGTTCTGACAGGCCGGTGTCACGTGGTAACTGCCTGCTCCACAAACGCCGCAATAGCATCCGCCGCCGCAACAACCCGCGGCGCAAAGTCAGCTACCTGATTTGGACTAATCTCATGCTCCGCGCAGGCCGCAAGGGCCTCGGCTCCTTTGTAATCACAGACAGAAAGGCGCAAAGCCAGATGGTCGGGTGGCGCACCGAAGGCGGAACCGGGTAACGCCAGTACACTTTTCTGCTCAAGCAAGGCGTCGGCGAGTTGGCGAGAGGTCAGGATGTCCTTCTCTGTCAGGCGCTGCCGCATCGGTTCGAAATTTGGCCAGAGGTAGAAAGCACCCTGCGCTTGCGGGCAATCAATATCCGCGTTCGCGATGCGTTCTACCGCGACACGCGCTACGGCCGCATGAATGCTCGTGCAGCGGCGGATGTAGTCTTCGATGTCTTCATCACCGCTGACGGCCAGCAGAACGGCTTGCTGTATCGGTGCGGCTACGCAGGACCAGGTCTCGCTTGCGATGGCGTTCAGCGCGCTGAGGAGGGAACCCTGGTTTGCTGGCACCAACCCGAACCCGACTCGCCAGCCGCCGAGCGACAGGTGTTTCGACAGACCAGTCGTTACCGCGGCCGTGCCTGTACAGTGCGCAGCGATACTCTGCCGTGTGCCATCGTAGGCGGTCAGTGCATAGATCTCGTCGCTGATCAGGTAGATGCCGCAACGCTCGCAGATATCGACGATCGCCTCGAGGTCTTGCGCCGGTATCACCAGGCCGGTGGGATTATTGGGGGAGTTCAGGATCAGCTTCGTTGGGTTGGCGCCGCGACTCCTCAGGTCGAGGATCAACGTCTCCAGGCGGTCCGCATCGATGTGGTAGCCATCGTCTGAGAGGTCCGCCGGCAGCCAGTGCACGCGGTCTCCGAGCATCGTTGCCTGCGGCGCGTAGCTCACCCATGAGGGCATCGGCAGGATCAGGTCGCCTTCGATGGCCATTTGCAGCGCATAGAGGATTAGTTTGCTGCCGGGTGCGACAACGCACTCATAAGCCTTGGCGTCGAGGCCGAGTCGGGCGCAGAAGTAGGTTTTCGCCCGGGCGCGAAGTTCCGCGAGGCCGGCGACATCGTCGTAGGCATTCCGTGTTGCGGCGGCGGCCAGGGCTTCGGTCAGCCTCGGGTGCACCGGGAACGGCGATTGCCCGAAGCCCATGTGCAAGAGCGGTTGCCCGCCGCCGATACTCGCCTCGGCGAACTGATTGGCGCCCAGCGTTGGGGATAGCGGCAGTTCGGCGATCGCCGGCCGAATCTTGATGTTCATCACGATGGCTTCCAGGGCTCGACTTCGAGGCCCAGTGTGTCATCCTCGAAGTAACCCAGTGGACGAAGGGAAGGCTACCATGCTTTTCAACCGATCAGTCTCCATGCTTCTTTTCTGTCTTCTTCTTCTGCACCCGGGTGCCACGACCATGGCTGAGCGCGATGAGTGGCCGAGGGCTCGCGACATAGGGCTGGTCGTCGGCACGTTCAAATCGGGCCCTCTGAATGCGATCACGGACGTCGAGCATGTGCGCGTCGGGCACGCGACCCGCATCGAGGGGGAAGACATCCGCACGGGCGTCACGGCGATCATCCCGGGCCCGGGCAATCTGTACACGCATCCAGTGCCGGCGTGGATCCATGTCGGCAATGGCTATGGGAAGCTGATCGGCGAGACCCAGGTGCGTGAGTTCGGCGAGATCGAGACACCGATACTGCTGACCTGCACGCTATGTGTCTGGAGTGCGGCAAATGCGCTCAAAGACTGGATGTACGAGCAACCGGGTATGGGCGAGCACACCCTGAATCCCGTGGTCGGCGAGACCAACGATTCACGTGTGAACAACATGTGGGTGGACCCGGTCGGCAAGACGGAGGTCTACGCGGCGCTCGAGAACGCCGCGACCGGCCCGGTGGCGGAAGGCAGCGTCGGCGCCGGCACGGGCACGCGGGCTTTCGGCTGGAAGGGCGGGATCGGCACGAGTTCCCGCGTGCTTCCGTCCGAGCTCGGCGGCTACACCGTGGGTGTGCTGGTGCAGACCAACTTCGGCGGCACGCTGTCGATGAACGGTGCGCCTGTGGGTCGTGAACTGGGCGAGTACGCCTACCGTGGCGAGCTCGAATCAACCACGCGAACGGATGACCGCGAGGACGGTTCGATCATGATCGTTGTTGCCACCGATGCGCCGTTGAACGCGAGGAGCCTGGACCGACTCGCGATGCGGGCAATAATGGGGCTTGCGCGCACCGGGTCATTCGCCCACAACGGCTCGGGCGACTACGTGATCGCTTTCTCAACCGACCAGGCAGTGCGCCGGCCGCGGAGCAGCCGCCATCCTGTTACGACACCGGAACTGGTCAATGAATCGATGTCGCCGCTGTTCGCGGCCACCGCCGAGGCGACCGAGGAGGCCATCTACAATGCAATCCTGAAAGCGACAACGGTGGAAAGCAGTCGCGGCCGTCTCGAGGCGATCCCGCTCGAGGAAACAATAAAGATCCTGAAAAAATACAACGCAGTGGACTGGGACGAGACGCTGCCGCCGACGGGGAGGTGAACGACGGGAGCATCGTCATCGGCTGCGCGACCGATCACCGGAGCTGATGCTCCCTTCCGTGCGCGCGAACAAGTCCCCGCATGCTTTGCTTTTGGCAGTGAACTACTTCGCAAGTATGCCCGTATTCTGCCCCGCGACGGCTCGATCGACACAGTAACGCGACAACGGTGCGTGAATATTGCGTGTGTCAACTGTGCATCGTTATGCACGGTCATGCACCCAGGGCAACGAACGTCCCGGTAACTGGTGGACAAAAACGAATCGAATCAACCACTTATATTTCTGAAGATCCGCGCGTCGGTGATTCGATCGATTCGCACCGTCGGGCGCCTTCGGCGTCGTGGTCCGCGCTGCAAACCGCTCCGACCCTGGCCACCAAATCACTCGATGCCCTGGCCGCAAAGGATCATACGTTCTTGCGTTTGTGCTTGCGTGACGCTCTGAGAATCGTCCGGCGGACGAGCGCCGCAGTATCGTCCTGCACGAGCAGCAAACACGGTATCAGGATCAGTGTGAGAGGCGTTGCGAACAGGATGCCATAGCCCATCGCGAGCGCCATCGGTGCGGAAAATGGGTCCGAACCTCCAATGCCGTACGCCATGGGAAGTAACCCGGCGACCGTCGTTAATGACGTCAGCAGAATCGGCCTCAGGCGAAGCTTCGTCGCATTGACGATGGCTGTCTTCGCCGAAACATCGGGCTCTGTTTCGCGGATCCGGTTCACAAGACTTACCAGTATCAGCGAGTCGTTGACGACGATTCCAACCAGACCGATGACACCCAGCATGGCGAGAAACCCGATTGCCTCGCCGTGAACGGCGAACGCAAAGATCACCCCGATGAGGCCGAACGGAACAGCGAACATGACGACCAGCGGCTGGGTGAGGGAATTGAACAACAGCAACAGCACGAGATAGATGCCGACTGCCGCAACAGCAAATGCGATGACCAGGCTGCCCATCGACTTCTGGGTTTCCTCTGCTTCTCCCCCGGTAATGATGCGCATGCCTGGCCAGTCTGACTGGATGTCGATCGCATCGAGGACCGCGGCAGTGGCGAGCAGTGACGTCGTCTTTTCCTTGTCGATATTCGCCGAGACAGTTATCGTGCGTTCGTTGTCATAGTGGTAGAAATTTGATGGACCCGCGTCTACGTGAAAATCGGCAACTTCCTGCAATTTCACGAAACGGCCATCATTATTGGGGATGACAAGGTTGCCGAGCACTTCGGGCGAGCCGCGTGCCTCCTCCTCCAGGATGACGCGGAAGTCCACGTCTTCATCACCATAGCGCACGGACGTTACAACCTCACCGTCATAAGCCAGGCGCAGATTCTTCGCCACGTCCGCGACACTCAGCTTGTGTTCTGCGAGCCGGATATAATCGAGATCCACCACGATCTGCTCCTTACCCGACTTGTCATCGCGTTCGATGTCGCTTACGCCGTCGACCTTGCCAAGCTCCGCAACGACCGCATCTGCGAGAGAGCGGCGCTGTGCGTCATCGCTGCCAATGATTCGCAGCTGTACCGGTCGACCAATAGGAGGTCCGCCACTGTCGATTATGTAGGTGAAGTTCTCGAAGCTCTCGAGTGTGCTGGTCTGCTCGCGGAGCGAGCCGACAATGTCGTCGGCATTGCGATCGCGCTTTGCAAATGCTGTGAGATATATACCCATCAGCGCCCAGTTTTCGTTTTCGCCCAGGTTATACCAGCCGTGCGTGCCAATTCGTGTGGTGTACGACGCCAGTTCCTCTTCGGGCAATGCCGCGATGAGGGCCTCTACCTCCTGGATCTTTTCTTCAGTGTGTTCCAGGGAAGAACCACTCGGCAGCTCGGCCAGTATGTAGAACTCGTCAGCAGACTGTGTCGGGAACAGCACAAAATCCATGAACTTTGCTGCATACAGGAACGCCGCGATCATGAGCGCCAGAAATATGGCGATAACAGCGTAACGCGCCGGCAGTAACTTCTGCAGAATCACACGGAAGTGCTCGCGAATTCGCACGAACCACCGGTCCTGTGCGGGCTTCTCTACGGCTTTGCCGCCGTGCGTGCCCGAGATCAGGTGCGCGGGGATGATGAAAAGCGTATCCAAGAGCGATATGGATAGCGCAAGTACAACGACGAGTGGTATTACGTAGATGAAGTCGCCCAGCATTCCCGTCATGAAGAACATCGGCGTGAACGCGAGTGCCGTCGTCACGACGGTCGTGATGACAGGCTTCGCAACGGAGTAAGTGCCCTCGACCGCCGCATCGAGTGGTGCCATACCTGTTTCACGACAGCGCCAGACATTCTCGGCGACGACGATACCATCGTCGACGACAATGCCGATGACAAGGATCATCGCGCCCATCGCGATCGTGTCCAGAAACGCACCGAATATCGGCAGCAGGAACAAGGTGCCAAGCAGAACGACCGGAATGCTCAGGGCCACCCAGAATGCGGAGTGCCAGTTGAGAAAAATCGACAGCATCAGCATTACCAGGCCCAGGCCAATCAGGCCGTTCGAAACCACAACATTGAGACGATTCTTCACCAGGCGCGATTTGTCGTTGGAGTATTCGATGCGGATTCCGTCCGGCAACTGG
>Ga0224502_10000799_pt1 | contig 10817 bp, 10 predicted proteins | sample SF_Oct11_sed_USG_5_FD_169104 | JGI IMG/M metagenome (GOLD analysis project Ga0224502, IMG submission 169104) | Sediment microbial communities from San Francisco Bay, California, United States - SF_Oct11_sed_USGS_13 | ecosystem: Environmental > Aquatic > Marine > Sediment | place: USA... | reverse complement strand
TGCTGTGGGGCCGTCGTTTAGTAATACATGCCAATCTTGTTCGCTTGCCGCACTCACGTTATCCCAGAGAGCGGTGTGCGCGGGCGGCGGCGTATACTCCGGCGCAAGTTCGATCGGTTTGAGCGACGTGCACCCAGCTGCGAAAACAGTCAGAACTAACATAGTTCGCTGCCACGCCGCGATTGCAGACAATCTGCTGTTGGTCATCGAGTTCATTTCACGGCCTCCATGCTGCTGCATGGTAATGGGAAATAACTGGCCGCGCTAATTGCGGTGGAGTCAGACGGTTGTCAAATCCCTACCGCCATTGTTTCAAGACTTACCTGTCAGAAGCGGCAATCGACGTTAAGGCCGTAAACCCGGGAAACGACGAGATGGGTGATGGCGCGCCAGTTCGATCCGAGCATGAGATTGGCAGTCTCGAGGTGGGCAAGCTTGCCGACTTCGTCGTCCTCGAGGATGACCCGAGGCGCGTCGAGGCGACGGCTATATCCGACATCAAGGTCAGCGAAACATGGATGGACGGCACGCAGGTTTACAGCGCCTGAGGATTTGTACCTGCAGACGGCGACTGATCGTGCGACCCGCCAATTGAGTCTAGCGCTTGTCGGCACGTTCGGATTCCCGAAGGCGCTCCTGTTCGATTTCGATGCGTTTGAGCAGGTGCGCCTTTTCGGCTTCCAGCCTTGAGGTCGTCACGTCAAGATCGGGGCTCGATTGTTCGGACAGCCGTTCAAGTTCGACGTCGATGGATTCTATCCTCGTTTTGAGTTCTTCCAGCGAAGCAGCCTCGGCCGCCTTGTCAAAGACGATCGCCTCCGCCTTCGGTTGTGCTGGTTTTCTCCTGCTGAGCGACGGTTCGGGTATGAACGCACGGTCGTCTGCGTAAACACGGGAATTCATGAAGGTCGGCGAAACGATTTCAATGTTGGCTACGTGCAGCGCATCGAGCATCGACTCCCGCAGCCGTGACCGCGCGGAAATCAGGCTCTCAACATCTTCCAATAGACCCGCGACTCGATACAGGATGGAAAAATCACCGAGTTCACGAACATGGACGAAGGGCTCTTTCAGACCGCTTTCCGACGCAGCTTTACACAGAACGTCAGCCACTTCGGTCCGCGGGACATCGTAGCCCAGGGAAACTTCGGCGGAAATGACGGTGCCGGATGCCCGGACGACTTTGGTCGGCTGGGTCACCAGAAATAAATTTGGGACTGTCACGAGGTCGCGAAACTCGGTCTGAATTTCCGTATGGAGAAGACCCATCTCCGTGATGCGGCCTGTCAGGTCGCCAACAGTGACAAAATCGCCGGGACGAGCACTCCTTATTGCCTTGAGCATGATGCCGGCCATGATGTTGCCGATGAATGTCGTAGACGAGAGTGCAATGGCCGCACTCAAAAGAATACCAAGCAGGCTGAGCAACTGACCCCGAAGCGCATCGTTGACGGGCAGGGCTATAACGAATGCTATGACGGCCGCCAGTGTCAGTGCGAGCATGATCAGTTGAAAGCGGAACTGGGCATCCGGATTCTCGCTCCAACGTCGACGCAGCGATTTGTTCAGGAGTAACAAAATCGCCACTGAAAGGATGGCTGTGACCAAAAGTGGAACAAAGCGCCAGAGCATTGTAATGACACTCTCGGGATTCATGGTATTTCGTCTCCACGGTAAGACAAACGGTGCGGTTTCAGTGGGCAGCTTCGTCCAAAGTACTCTCGCCTGCAAGCCGCCGTTAAATAAGACGGAGTCGGGACCCGTTACGATTGCAACGCCTACAATCAATCTTGCCTTGTTCTGCTCTGATTCAGAAGACTTAAAAGGCCGGCCCAAAGCATTCCCAAATCTGACATCGAAAAAACTGCCGATTCCCGCATCCAAAATCAGACCTGCGTGTATCTAATGGTCAGTAACAGATTTGGAACTGGGCCCAGGCTTGCTGGAACCTGGGTTCAAGAAGGAGTTTCGATGTTCCACCTCATAACCACCAGCGCCCTCGTGCTTGTCCTGTCATTTACGGGATCAGCCTACGCCCAGCAGGATGACGCGCCCTGGCAGGAAGACCTGAGCGCTTTCCTCGAGGTGCTGTATGCCGAGCATGACAATCCGTATTTTCATACACCCCGCGCCGAGTTCGAGCGGGCGATTGCGAACTATCGTGCTGCACTTCCCGGGCTGAGCCGAGCCGAGCGTATCACCGGTTTCGCTCGCCTTGTGGCCATGGTCGGTGACGGCCATACCTGGATGCCAATGCATCGCCTGCCATTTGACGGACTGCCGCCGGGACCGGTTTTCTCTTCCTTACCGATCCGTTTCGAGTTGTTTGATGATGGTCTGTACGTCGTTGGCGCTTCGCACTCCCATGCTGACCTTCTCGGCGCGCGTGTTACGGAATTCGGCGACGTGCCGGTCGATGATGCCGTTGCGCGCGTGATGGAGCTGCTGCCCCAGGACGCGACCAACTTCGCGCGGGAGTTTGTTGCGGAATGGCTGATGCAGGTCGAATTACTCATGGCGCTTGACCTTGTGGCCGGCGACCAGGTCAAGCTCTCGCTACTCCGCGACGGAGAGAGCCTCACCGCTGATCTTGCGGCTCTGGATGTTGGCGTGATGTATGACTGGATTTTCTCCACGGATGGCGGGCCCATAGGGCAGCATGAGTGGCAGACCGCGACAGAACAACAGCCCTTCTGGATGCAGGCCTTCGATGGCCATCTTCGTATCGAGGAACTGCAAGGCGCGACCTATTTGCAGTTTACGGAGATACGTGACGGTGACGACCAAACCTTCGCGAATATGGCGCAGGCGGCAGTGACACAGGCCGAGGCCCGGGACAAACCAGCACTGATCATTGATCTGCGCCGGTGTCTTGGCGGTGATGGCACGCTTAATGATGGGCTCGTGAATGCCCTGGCGAATAGCGACACCCTCAATCGTGACGGACGGTTGATAGTGCTCACCAGCCGGATGAGCCATTCCGCCGCTGTCATGCTGGTGTCGGCGCTGGAGCAGCGTACGGCCGCCCGTTTTATCGGCCAGGCAACGGCCGATCGGCCCAATCACTACGGCGAAACGAATATCTTCGTCACACCGAACTCGGCTCTGCCGATCATCTATGCGAGCGAGTATTACCAGACGTCGACACCGGACGATCGACGTCGCTTTCGCGCGCCGGATGTTGCCGTTTCCTACACTTTTGCGGACTACGCCGCCGGTACGGATGCTGTTCTGGACACCGCGCTCAATCAGATCGATGGAGACTGATATGTCGTTCAAACGTTTTATGCTGTGTGCCGCTATTGTCTCGCTGGCCGCCTCCGCACAGGCCGATAATCCCTGGACCTATGATGAGAGCGACGATGAGATCGGCCGTATCTATTACTACGAACGCACCAATACCGACGGCTCGATGGACGAGCGTGTCACCGTCTTTCGTCGCGATGCCACCCACATCGAGGTCTACAAGGAAAATGGCCTCTGCCACCGCGCAGCGCTGGTAACCGCGCAGCTGGATCTGGACACTCTCTCGGCACCGGTTATCACGGGCGGTGCGCTGCAGCCTGACGCCCGGCACGTCGAGTTTGCATTCCTCGAGCTTAAGCCGGCAACAGGCATCGTGGAAATGCTCGTGCAATTGCCGGACAGGGAGATCCGCAATGACCTTGAGATAGAGACCGGCAACTGGACCCTGTTCGATTTCGACCTGGCCAGCTTTACGGTAGCGACGCCACATCTGGATAATCCGGAGGACGGTTTTAATTTTGGCATGGCTTTGATGTGGGCAGATCCGTCGGCGGCGGACCCGCTGTTCTGGATGGGCGAGGTGAACGCTGAGCACGCTGGACGGGGCGAACATCTCGGCGTTGTAGCAGACGAATATCGCCTCACCGGTTCGGCTTTCGAGATTGAGCTCTCGACCGGCGAGGAAGGACGGCTGTGGTTGCATGGCGAGGATGGGCACGTCGTTGATGCCGTCATGCCGGTCCCCAATCACCCAGGCTATACCGACTTTCGCCTGCGCCTGCTTAATGTGAGCGATGGCGGGGAGGTCGAATGGACGAGCCTTTTGCGAGCGCATTTCGAAGGCTGTAAAAACTGAGTTGTCAGCAGTACTGAACGCTCGATTCCCGGGGTCCCATGACCACCGGTTTCAGCGAGTTAGATCACCCGAAAGTTAGTAACTGATTCCTGAAGGCTTTCTGAGTATACTCAGTTTTAGCCTCAATTAACTGCGCTTATTAATATTCTGCTTTGCAGGTTTCTTGATTTTCGGACATCGTGTCTGCTATACGTGACACTGTGTCACATTCACGAGCTATAAATCGTCTGTTCGCTGAGCCGGAGCCGATACCCAAGATCGGCCGGTCAGAGCGCACGCGTGCCGAAATACTGGATGCAGCGTTCGAGTTTCTGTGGTCGCGCCCGTTTCGGGATATGACAGTTAACGCCCTGATGGCGATGACGTCGATCAGCCGTTCAGCCTTCTATCGCCATTTCGACGACATCCACGGAATGATGCAGGCCCTGCTGACGAGGCTGGAGTCCGAGATTCTCGAAGGTGTGAGTCCCTGGCTCTCTGACGGCGGAGATCCGGTCGCTTTGTTGTGTGAGAGCCTCGCGACCGAAGTGCGTATCTGCTATCGGCATGGTCCCTTCATCAAGGCAATTAGTGACGCCGCAGGAACCAATGCGCACCTCGAAGACGAGTGGAACTGGTTCCTCGACCGATTCGACGATGCTGTGAGCGAGCGTATTGTCGCAGACCAGGAACTCGGCCTGATCGAAGCTTTCGATCCCCGGCCAGTCGCGACCGCGCTTAATCGGGTCGACGCCGCTATGTATGTTCGGGCATTCGGGCACAGACCGCGCAGCCGGCCGGAGCAGGTTCAGGATGCGATCACGCGCGTCTGGATCTCCACGCTGTACGGCCAAAGGTGGGCGACAGGCCGCACATCCACACTGGTTCGAGAGTAGGTACCGTATTCGCACCAGCCAGGGGGGCGGAACGGCAGTAGCGCAGGCAGTTTTGGGTCTCACTACAAAAAAGAAGAAACGATAAGGGGAGGAGCGAACAATGACGGGAATGATCTACAGGCTAATAACGACCTCGGCTGTTCTGTGCCTTGCGGCGTCAACTTTCACCACGAGCGTAGCCGTCGCACAGACCCATGCCGGTCAGCCCGAGAGTGTGGTGGACCCGGTAAAGATCTACTCGCCGTACGTCGAGCGCACGGCCTTGGATTCGAATCTCGCTGAGGGTGTCTACTGGGGCGACACGCATTTGCATACATCGTACTCGACCGACGCCGGCATGATGGGCAACAAACTCGGTCCGGAAGAGGCTTATCGTTTCGCCCGAGGCGAGGAAGTCCTGACGTCACATGGGGAGCGGGTTCGCCTGATCCGTCCACTGGATTTCTTGGTTGTGGCGGATCATGCCGAAAACCTTGGCCTGGCGCCTTTTATTGCGGAGTCGCACCCCGAGCTGTTAAAGAGCGAGTGGGGCAAGGCGGTTCACGACATGGTCAAGGCCGGCGACTCCCGAGGCGCCTTCCAGAGATGGCTCAGCGACGCGGTCACCCCCGGGACGGACCCGATCAACAACCCGAAGATGGCCCGGACAGTATGGGACCGCGAGATCGAATTCGCTGACAAGTTCAACGAACCCGGCCGCTTCACTGCGCTGATCGGGTTCGAGTGGACGTCCATCTCGACCCGCGAAAACCCGGGCAACCTGCACCGCGTTGTGATCTTCAAGGATGGCCGCGACAAGGCATCGCAGGTAGTGCCGTTCTCCACGTTCGACTCCTACGACCCGGAGAAACTGTGGGACTACATGGCGAACTACGAGGAGAAGACCGGCGGCAGCATCCTGGCGATTGCGCACAACGGCAACGTGTCCAACGGACAGATGTTTGCCACCGAACGCCTGAATGGCCGACCGATCAAGCGGGAGTACGCGGAAATGCGTGCCCGGTTCGAGCCACTGTACGAGGTGACGCAGATCAAGGGCGACGGTGAGGCGCACCCCTTCCTGTCACCCAACGATGAATTCGCTGACTACGGCACCTGGGACAAATCCGACATCGTTGGCATGAATCCCAAAGAAGACTGGATGCTGAAGCATGAATACGCTCGCTCGGCCCTGCAAATCGGCATGCAACTCGAAGAAAAGCTGGGGGTCAATCCCTACAAGTTCGGCATGATCGGTAGCACCGACGCCCACACGTCGCTGGCGACGACCCGCGAAGAGAATTTCTACGGCAAAGCGGCGCACCTCGAGCCCGAAGCGAACCGCTGGGAACATACAATCATTGCGTCTCTGTCCGGTAACCCGGAATTTTCCAGCTATTCCTACGAATCGATTGGCGCCGGTCTTGCGGCGGTCTGGGCGCGTGAGAACACGCGTGAAGGCATCTTCAATGCAATGATTCGGAAGGAAACCTACGCCACGACGGGCACGCGCATCGTTGTTCGCTTCTTCGGCGGCTGGGACTACGAGAACGACGAGGTATATCGTCCCGACGTGATATCCATCGGTTATCGCAAGGGGGTGCCGATGGGCGGTGACCTGGCGGTAAGACCTGAGGGCAAGGCTGCGCCGACATTCATGGTGGGGGCACTGAAAGATCCGTGGTCCGGCAACCTGGATCGCATCCAGATCATCAAGGGTTGGATCGACAGCGACGGCGAGCGCCAGGAGCGCGTATATGATGTGGCTGTATCCGATGGTCGGAGCATTGACGCCGACGGCCGCTGCCGGACCCCTGTCGGCGACACCGTCGATGTTGCAGACGCAAGCTATCTCAACACGATCGGCGACGCGGAGTTGCGCGGCGTCTGGACAGACCCGGACTTCAATCCCGAGCATCGGGCCTTTTACTATGCGCGCGTGCTGGAAATTCCAACGCCCACCTGGCAAGCCTACGACTCGGAGTTTTACGGCGTAGAGATGCCCGACACCATTCAGATGAAGGGCCAGGAGCGCGCCTACACGTCTCCCATCTGGTACACGCCTTAAACGATAACTTGTCCCCCAAAAATTAAGGGTATGGAGCGAATCATGACTAATTTGAATATCAGGGCGGCAACGACCCTGGCCATTATGTGTCTGGCAACTGTCTTTGTGCCTACGAGTGCACGCGCACAAATCAACCCTCAGATACAGGATGCCGACGCCAGCAAGCTATACCCGGGCAAAGCGTATTCACCCTACGCGCAGCGTGCATTCCCCAGTAATGTCTACTGGGGCGAAACGCATCTGCATACCGGGCTGTCACTTGACGCCGGTTTGTTCGGCAATACGCTGTCGCCCGACGACGCGTATCGATTGGCCCGTGGCGAGGAGATCAAATCGTCAACAGGTCTGCCTGTAAAGCTCGGCCGGCCGCTTGACTTTCTCGTCGTCGCGGATCACTCCGACATGATGGGTATCGCCATCGATATCAAGAGCGGTACTCCGAACATCGTGGCAATCCCGGAAGGCAAGCGCTGGCACGAGGCATTCGTGCAGGGCGGCCAGGCGGCCGGCAAAGCGGCATTTGAACTGATCCAGGCATTTGCTCAATTCGAGCTTCCCGAGAAGATGGTTGCGGATTATTCGCCCGGTTCCGCGCCGTTTGCCACCATCTGGGATACGATTATCGACTCTGCGGAGAAGCACAATGAGCCGGGCCGGTTTACAGCCTTTATCGGCTACGAGTGGACCTCGGTGCCCCAGGGCAACAACCTGCATAGAAACGTCATCTTGCGTGACGGCGGTGACCGGGCCCGGCAGGTCCTGCCGTTGACCACCCAGCCGCCGACCGGGACGACCGATCCGCTGGATCTGTACAAGTGGCTCGAAGACTACGAGTCACGGACAGGAGGACAGGCTCTTGCCATCGCACATAACGGCAACTTGTCGAATGGCTGGATGTTCCCGATGGACCGGCGCTATTCGGGCGGCAGGGTCAACAAGGAGTACGTGGCGCTGCGAGCCGAGTGGGAGCCACTCTACGAAGTGACCCAGATCAAGGGCGATGGTGAGGCGCACCCGGCCTTGTCCCTCAATGACGAGTTCGCGGACTACGGTACCTGGGACAAGGGCAACCTAGACTTGTCGGTCCTGAAAAAGCCCGAGATGCTCGCCGGCGAATACGCTCGCGAGGCGCTGAAGAACGGCCTTGTTCTCGAAGAGAAGTTTGGCACGAACCCCTACAAGTTCGGCATGGTCGGTGCGACCGACAGCCACACGGCACTGGCAACAGCCGAGGAAGAGAACTTCTTCAGCAAGTCCGTCAGTGTAGAACCGTCGCCGACCCGAATCGAGCATCCCTTTATCAAGTCCGATCTCGCCGCTATCGAGGGTGATGAACTCGTTGCGGCCGGTTACCAGGCTATCTGGGCGACTGAAAATACGCGGGAGGCGCTGTTCGATGCGATGGCGCGCAAGGAGACTTACGCAACGACCGGCCCGCGCATGTTGGTTAGATTTTTCGGCGGCTGGGAGTACACGGACGATGACCTGCGGAGTCGTGCGCCGGCATTCCGCGGCTACGAGAAAGGCGTACCGATGGGCGGTGACCTGACAATGGCGCCTCAGGATAAGGCGCCAACGTTCATGGTGTATGCGCTGCGCGATCCAATTGGCGCGAATCTTGATCGTATCCAGGTTGTCAAAGGCTGGGTCGACGATCGGGGTAAGACCCAGGAGAAAGTCTACGATGTTGCTTGGTCGGGTGACCGGAGTCCCGGCACGGATGGCAAGCTGCCGCCGGTCGGCAATACCGTTGATATCGAGGCGGCCAATTGGACCAACACGATCGGCGCATCAGAACTGGCAACGGTCTGGACCGATCCGGACTTCGATGCGGATCAGCGAGCGTTCTATTATGCACGGGTACTCGAGATCCCGACGCCGCGCTGGGTGCTGTATGACAAGGTCCGGTTCGGCATCGAACTACCTGAGCGTGCGGAACTGATCCACCAGGAGCGAGCCTACACGTCGCCGATCTGGTACACGCCGTAGCAGTGGACATGGTTGAAGCAGAATTACGATGCCAATGGTTGGCAGCATGAAACGGAGCAAGAAAATGAAACGAGTAGTGTCCATGGCGCTTGCTGGCGCTGTCAGCTTAGGGCTGGTGGTTACGGTACAGGCGGAAGGGAAATCGCTGTCCTCAACAATGGACGTATTCGTCTTCCCTACGGAGGGCCAGGATTCGTCGCAGCAATCAAAGGACGAGGCTGCGTGTTATGAATGGGCTGTCGGCAATGCCGGCGCCGACCCCTTCGATCTCTCGAAACAAAAAGAAGCAGACCAGCAGCAGGCGGAGGCCGAGCAGCAGGCTGCGGAGCAAACGGGTCAGGGTGCCGGCGCACGAGGTGCTGTGCGCGGTGCAGCTGCGGGGGCCCTGATCGGTGAGATCGCCAACGATGATGCGAGCGAAGGCGCTGCCTGGGGCGCCGCTGCCGGCGCGATCCGGGGCCGTCGGACGGGCCGGGAAGCGCAGGCGCAGGCGCAGCAGCAGACGGCCGCGCAGGCCGAGCAGCGCGAGCAGGCAACGGCAGAGCAATTGTCAAACTTCAAGAAAGCCTTCTCGGTCTGCCTCGAAGCCAAGGACTACATGGTCAAGTATTGATCGCCCGGAGAAACAACATGATGAAAAAGCTACTTTTTACAGGTCTAGGACTGGCCGTTTCCGGTGCGGTTGTCGCAGAGGACGTAACCGACGTCACGCGCATGGTCTGTGCAGCCGGCCAGGCGCAAATCTGCCTCGAGACAGGCGACTGCTACGCGGCGACGCCCTGGGAACTGGCGGTGCCCGATTTCGTCATTATCGACACGAAGAAGGGCACGATCTCCACGACGAAAGCGAGTGGCCTGAACCGGTCGACCGCGTTCACGAAAACCGAACGCAAGGAAGGATTGATTCATCTGCAGGGCGTGGAGGGCGGTCGTGCGTTCAGCTTTGTAATCCATGAACAAACAGGCCGCCTGACGGCGGCGATTGCCCGTGATGGGATAAGCGTAACGGTATTCGGAGCCTGTACCGCCGCGAAACTTTGACAGGATCGATGCGGGCCGTGATGCGCTACACACGCCTGTTGGCGAAGCGTTCCGGAACAAGACGACGACAAAAAAGGAAACTGGAATGAAGACTCTGATAGTTCAAACGATGTGTACATTTGCCGCGCTTGCAGTTACGACAGCGTATGCGTGGGATCCCAAGGAGATCGAGGAACGCCACGAGAAAGCGCAGGAGGCAAAGGCCGAGATGCTGGACAAGGATCCGGACATGCAACGCTTTTTCGATAGTGCCGTTGCGTACGTGATCATACCGACGGTTGGCAAAGGCGGTATTGGCATCGGCGGCGCGCGCGGTAAGGGGCTGCTCTACGAAGGCGGCGCTATTACGGGCGAGGTAACGCTCACGCAATTGACCATTGGCTTCCAGTGGGGCGGCCAGGCTTACAGCGAATTCATCTTTTTCAAAGACGATGTGGCCCTTGCGGATTTCAAGCGTGGCAACTACGAGCTGGGCGCCCAGGCCTCAGCTGTCGCTGTTACCGCAGGTGCATCTGCGGATGCCGCCTACAGCGGCGGCGTGGCGATCTTCACACAGGCCAAAGGCGGGCTGATGTATGAAGCGTCGGTCGGCGGACAAAAGTTCAAGGTAAAGATGAAGTAGGGGAAATCGATGCATCGAGGGAGATTATTCCTGCTGTTGGCCACCTTGTGCCTGGTGGCGCCTTTCGTACACGCCGAGGACAAACCGAATATCGTCCTCGTGTTTATGGATAATTTCGGTTGGGGCGAGCCCGGCTTCAAT
>Ga0224502_10000797_pt1 | contig 10821 bp, 6 predicted proteins | sample SF_Oct11_sed_USG_5_FD_169104 | JGI IMG/M metagenome (GOLD analysis project Ga0224502, IMG submission 169104) | Sediment microbial communities from San Francisco Bay, California, United States - SF_Oct11_sed_USGS_13 | ecosystem: Environmental > Aquatic > Marine > Sediment | place: USA: California... | reverse complement strand
CCGGATTTTCGGAACAGGTCGTCGCCATCGACCTCGAGAACAATACGGCCTCCCTGCGCCTGGTTCTGGAGACCGGCCAGCAGGCTGTCATGGGAACCATCAGCTACGAGCAGGATGCAGTCCGATCGGGCATACTCGAACTGCTTCCGCGCTTTCGGGAAGGCCAGGCCTACGACGCCTGGTTGTTGGAGAAATTTCGCCTTGATCTTTGGCGCACTGGCTATTTCGACAACGTCGAACTCATCGAGGAACGACGTCTGGAAGAGGTGCCTCCGCGGGTCAATTTAATGGTCCGTGCATACCGCCGCCTACCCAACACCTACCAGGGCAGCCTGGGTCTTGGCACGGACACGGGCATTCGCGCCCAGGTGTTATGGAGCCGCTACCTGCTGTCCGAACGCGGCGACCATTTCAACATGGGTCTGGGTTGGCAGCAGAAGTTCAACGAGTACTCGTTTCGCAGCAATTACCAGGTCCCCCGCCAGGCCACCGCCCGTGAATTCTGGACCGCTGATCTGCTGATCAACCGCAAGCGGCAGGATGTCAGCGTCAAGGAAAGCGATACCTCCGAGGATTACATCGAATTGACCAGCGGTGACGTCACCGATTACTCGATCAAGGCGGGCCGTCTCATCGTGCGCGACTTCGAGCGGGGCTACCAGCAGGTGTTCGAGACCTGGTACGGGCAGTTCCTCTACGAAACGGTGGCCTTCGACCTGGCCGACGTCGCCAGTGACCTGGGCTTCGGTGGGCAGGACGAACTGGGCCGCTTTACGGAGAGCACCAGCTCGCTCGCGGTGGGCGTGAACTGGGACTGGCCGTACATGCGCGGCAGCGGTTTCCAGACGGTAGGGCACCACCACCGGGCCTGGATAACGCTCGCCAACGAGGCATGGGGTTCGGACAAAGACTTCAACCAGGCTTATATTTCGAGCCGCTGGCACTATATGCTGGGGGAGCGCTGGAAGCTTTTGCTGAGCGGGGAGCTGGGTTATACGGACGCGGCCGTCAACGACGTCGAGCTCATGCTTACGGACAAGACCCTGCGCCTGTCCGTTACCGATTTGCCCAACCTTTATCGATTCAAGGCCGGCGGCAGCAAAAGCGTCCGTGGCTACGCCTTCGAGTCTCTGAGCAACAATGGTTTGGGTTCGAACAACATCGTAGTGGCGAGCGCCGAGATCGAAATGAACTTCCGCCCGGACTGGTCCCTGGCGGCTTTTTTTGACGCCGGCAACGCCTTCAATGACTGGGGTGATTACGAACTGCGCAAAGGCGTTGGAATGGGTCTGCGCTGGTACAGCATCGCCGGCCCGATTCGGCTCGATGTGGCGCGGGGCCTCGATCTGCAGGGAGATCCCTGGCGCATCCACTTCACCATCGGGACACCGCTGCTATGATCCGCCGCCGCATTGCCGTCCTGTTCCTGCCTGTGTTGCTGATTTTGCTGGTAGCGGGCGCCTTTGCCTGGCTGCTGCACACCGAATCCGGCGCGGCTTGGGTTTTGGAGCGGGTCGCCGCGTCGACGCCGGGGCAGCTGAAGTACCGGAAGATCAATGGCGACCTGCAGTCCGGTCTCCGCATCATGGACCTCGACTACCACGAAGAGGTACTGTCGGTGACCGCAGATACGGTCGAGTTGCTGGTCGACCTCGGGTTCTGGCCGCCCGCAGTCAACGTGCACGACCTCCGGCTTGGATCACTCGAGGTTCGCCAGGCGACTGCAACCGAGCCTGGCGATGCAACCTCGCCGGGCCAGTGGCTGCCGGCGCTGAGCCTGCCTCTGCCCGTGGAAATCAGACAGCTGCGCGCGGATCGCATTGCCTGGTATACGGACTCGGAGACACCGTCGTTGGAGGCACGCGGGTTGTCACTGTCCGCCGACTGGTTTCGGGCGCTCGAACTGCATGGCGCGGAAGCCGCTATTGGCTCGACGCGCTGGCAGGGAGATCTTGCCTTCGGATTCCAGGCGCCTCATTCGCTGGATCTGGACCTGTTCGTATCGGTGCCGGCCTCCGCGGAACTCGGCCTTGGCCATGCGCTCGAATTTCACGCAGTTGGCAGTGGTGATCTGCTGCGCTCACGTTGGGAACTCAGACTCAACGACCCGGGGCTGTTCGCGAGCGGGGAGCTGCGCGACCTGCTCGGTGAGCCAGGTTGGGACTTGCAGTTGGCCGCCGGCCGCTTACAGTGGCCTCTGGACGGGGCCGAACCGACCGTGACCCTGGGCGAACTGGTGGCCAGCAGTTACGGCATCGCTGGCGATTACGGCCTGGAACTGGACGCGCTGATCGGCGGCACCGGTATCCCCGAGTTGGAAGGCCGGCTGGTCGGCACCGGCGATGCTGCAGGTCTGGACATCCAGTCCCTCGACCTGGAAGGCGACGCGGGCCGGCTGCAAGGCATGGGGCGAATCGACTGGCAGGACACGCTGCAGTTGCAGGCGCGGCTGAGCGTCCTGCGGCTCGACCCCGGCACCTGGCTGGCGGAATGGGGAGGGGCCGAACCCGTCGAGGGACAGCTGGAGCTGAAGTGGAAGGACCAGAAGCTCGACATCGAGCGGCTCGACTTGGTGGCGCAGGGGACATTCGAAGCACTGCAGGGATCGGCGGTCGTGGACCTTGCCGAGGCTAACGTGGCTGCGCGGCTGAATTGGCGAAACCTGGCCTGGCCCCCAGGCAGCGATGCCCCTTATGTGACCAGTGCTGACGGCAGCGCGACCCTGCGCGGCCGCCTGGATGACTGGGGCATCGAGGGCGAACTGGCGATCAGCGGACCGGATTATCCCCCGGGACGACTGCAGGTTCGTGGAACGGGCGACGCCGATTCACTGCACTTCGATGTGCCGGGCGCTACGGTGCTTGGCGGCAGCCTGGCCGGCACGGTGGACCTGACCTGGCAGCCTGACGTGCATTGGTCGGTTATGGCGCAGCTCGATAATCTGGCGACGGCCCCGCTGCTGCCATCCTTCCCGGGCCGGGTCAGCGGTGAGCTCTCCGTGCGGGGGCGCCCGGAGCCGCCCGTGACGGAAATCGACATCAGCGAATTGCGCGGTGTCATTCGCGAACGGCAGGTCAGGGCCAGCGGCGGCTTGGTGCTTCACGAAGGGCAAGTGACTGCAAGTGACCTCCGCCTGCGCTCGGGGGGATCGAGCGCAACGCTCGACGGCCGCATGGATGGTCCGGAGGGCCTGGCCTTCACCGCAGACATCCAAACCCTCGCGGATTTGCTGGACGGCGCCAGCGGCTCCTTCACGGGCAGCGGCATCGTATCAGTGGATCCCTCACAACCCGTGTTGGGGCTGGACGGCGAAGGTCATGGGTTGTCCTGGGGCGGGATCAACATCGGCGAGTTGGTGGCCTCGACGGAACGGGCGGGTGGCACTAACGTGAGGGTCGGACTGCGGGGTGTGGAGCTTGGCGAGACGCGGGTGGAGAGCATGACCGTCATTTCCAGCGGCGAGCTCCCCCTGGACCACATTGAGTTGAGCGCCCACCTGGCCGAAAGCCGGGTCGAACTGCAGTTGGATGGCCGGGTAAACGACTGGCGCGCTCTGCTCGACCACGGCTGGTCCGGTCAGTTGCGCGTGTTCCGGCTGGATGGGGACAGCCTGGGTTTCATCGCGCTGGAGCAGCCAGCAGATCTGCGCGTGAACGACGGGGCGTTCGCCCTGGCACCGGCCTGCTTCGGAGGCTCCCGCGAGGGACGTCTGTGCCTGGAAAGCACCTGGCGCACCCGGGGCGAGCGCACGCTCGAAGCCTCGCTCGAGGCCGTTTCACCGAATCTGGCCCTGAACCTGCTGGGCTCGGATTTCGCTTTCACACAACTGCTCTCGGGAACCCTGGACTGGCGCCAACAGCCCGGATCGCCGGCTGCGGCCCAGGCGAGGCTGCAGATCGCGGCGGGCGAGATCATCGAGCGGGGCGAAGATGAGCCGATCATCAGGACCGGCGCCGGATTGTTCGGTTTCAAGGTCGCGGAGGGCCGTCTTTACGAGGGAAACCTCGACATTCCCTTCCCGGGCGCAGGCGGCATAAAAATGGATTTCGGCGTTCCTGACCTGTCGGCCGGGCTGGACTCGCCGGTCCAGGGGCGGCTGCTGATCAATCTGGCTAACGTTGAGCCGATACTGCATCTGTTCCCCGGCGTCGAAGGCACCTCCGGCCCTTTGTCAGCCGACATGAACTTTTCCGGTTCGCTGGCCGATCCGAAGTTTACCGGCCACGCCTCCCTGGTGCGCGGCACCATTTCGCACTTTGCGTCCGGCCTGGTGCTGGAAGATATCCGGCTGGCCGGTGCGGTCTATCAGTACGACCAGACCGAACTCAGCGGCACATTCCGGGCAGGTGGCGGACAGGGCACTATGCGCGCCGTGCTCAATTTCGGCGATATCCTGAAACCGGAGCTGCTGTTGCAGATCAACGGTGACAACCTGACCCTTGTGAACGTGCCTGATCTCACCGTGACCGCGAACCCCGATATCCGCCTGGTCTGGCGCGAGGGTGTGATTGACGTGGGTGGACGCGTGGTGATTCCTGCGGCTCGCCTGTCGCCGCGCTACCTGCCGACCTCGGCCTCGGCGGAAAGCGCCGATGTCGTCATTGTCGCCGGAGTGGATCCGTTGATCGAGGCGCAGCCGGCCAAGCCCACCGAATGGCGCATCAGGGGCGAGCTGGAACTGCAGTTGGGCGAAGACGTCCAGCTGCAACTGGACCGCGCCAAGGCGCAATTGCGCGGCACGACCCAGTTCAAATGGGAGACACAGCTGGTGCCGGTTGCCGACGGAGGATTCAGCCTGAGCGGTGAAATCTACGCCTATGGCCAACTCCTGAAAGTCACCGAGGGGCGGATCAATTTCTCCGGCCGGCCGGCGGACAATCCCTTTCTGAACATTCGCGCCGAGCGTGAAATTTACGGCAACTCGCAAATCAGCCGTGCCGGCGTGCTGGTGACCGGAACGCTAAAGCGGCCAATCCTCGAGCCCTACAGCGTGCCGATGACGACCCGGGAACGCGCCCTGGCCCTGCTGATCACCGGCAGCGATATCGACTACGAGCAGGGCGTCGGTACCGTCGAGGTCGGCATGTACGTGGCCCCCAAGCTCTTTATCAGTTACGGCATCGGCCTGTTCGAGGATCAGAACGTGATCAGCGCGCGCTACGACCTCGGCAAGGGCTTCGGCATCAAGACCACGTCCGGGCAGCGGGAGACCGGCGCGGACGTGACGTACACCATCGAGCGCTGATTATTGGTTAACATGGACGTCGCTGCCCGAGGAAGCCATTGATGCAAACGCTATCCCCCATCCAAATTCGTGTACTGGGTTGTCTGATCGAGAAGAAAGAAACAACCCCTGACCAGTACCCTTTGACACTGAATGGGCTGCGCACCGCCTGCAACCAGAAGACGGCCCGGAACCCCGTGACAGCCTATACCGAAGGCGAGGTCGGGCACACGGTGCGCGAACTCGAGTCTTTGGGCCTCGTTCGCGAGGCGTGGGGCGCACGGGTTGCCAAGTACGAGCACCTGGCCGGCAAAGTCCTCGGCTTGCAGAGCAAGGGACTGGCCCTGCTGTGCCCGATGATGTTGCGCGGCCCACAGACGCCCGGAGAGCTCAAGACCCATTCGCACCGCCTGTTCGAATTCGAAGACCTCGACGACGTGCAGTTCGGGCTGCAGCGGTTGGCCGAGCACGAGCCGCCGCTGGTCATGGCGTTGCCCCGGCAGCCTGGACAGAAGGAAGTGCGTTACGTTCACTTGCTGGGTGGCGAGCCAGATTTGGCAGACTACGAATCGCAGTCGATGGCCAGCCCTTCCACGGGCGGCCTCGGCACCCGCGTAGAAGCGCTGGAGCTGGCTGTTGAGTCATTGCGGGACGAGTTGGCCGAGCTGAAGGCGCGGCTTGAACCAGGCGAGGACAGCGACTTCGCCTGAACCCGCGCGCCTCCGCGGCTGCTCGAGCCCCGAGAGCGATGCTTTGGAAACCGAATGTTGGGGACGCCCCTTTTCTGACCACCAGATCATCCCAATCTATCAAAAGGAAATCGTCATTCATTGCGACCACAGGAGTTCGATCATGGCCCATGTCTTGCCCCCGCTGCGCTTTGCGAAGGATGCCCTGGAACCTGTCATCTCGGCGGAAACCATCGATTTCCATTACGGCAAGCACCACCAGGCCTACGTGACCAACCTCAACAAGCTGGTGCCCGGCACCGAGTTCGAAGATGCCACGCTGGAGGAGATCGTGATGAAATCCAGCGGGGGCATCTTCAACAACGCGGCCCAGGTCTGGAACCACACCTTCTACTGGAACGGACTCAGCCCGGAAGGGGGCGGTGAGCCGGGCGGGGCGCTCGGCGCCGCCATAGACGAGGCATTCGGCTCCTTCGCCGGGTTCAAGCAAGCCTTTGTCAAGTCCGCGGTGGGTAATTTCGGCTCCGGCTGGACCTGGCTGGTCAAAAATGCAGATGGCGGGGTAGAAATCGTCAACACATCGAATGCCGCCACGCCATTACGGGACGGCAAGACGCCGTTGTTGACCATCGACGTCTGGGAGCACGCCTACTATATCGATTACCGCAATGCGCGCCCGAAATACCTCGAGCAGATCTGGAAGCTCGTCGACTGGAACTTTGTTTCCTCCAATTACGGTTGAGCCACGATGGAAGCGAAAATCAATGTCCTTGGCGAACCGCTCGTGCCCTGTTCCCTGGAGCCGCTCACGGGTTTTTTTCGTGACGGCTGCTGTAACACGGCTCGCGAGGACCTCGGCCTGCACGCGGTGTGCACGCGGGTTACTGCAGAGTTCCTCGAATTCTCGCGCTCGCGCGGCAACGATCTGACGACGCCGATGCCTGAATTCGGTTTTCCCGGCCTGAAACCGGGAGATCAGTGGTGCTTGTGCGCGGCGCGCTGGCAGGAGGCTCTGGAGGCCGGGGCCGCTCCGCGAGTGGTATTGCAGGCCACGCATGCCGCTGCGCTGCGGGTGGTCAAGTTGGCGGACCTGAAGAAGTACGCGCTCGACGTGATGTAGAGCCGAATCGATTTGGGACCATCGACGGTATGGTTCTGCAATAATATCGGCGTCGCACCGCTATAATCGGCGCCCATGGACCACGTAACCCTTGCTTTCCTGTTCGGCGGCCTCAGCGCGCTGTCGCTGCCGCTCGGCGCCGCAGTCGGCCTCTGGCTCAATCCGGGGTTGCGGCTGACCGCTGCCGTGATGGCGTTCGGCGCCGGCGCGCTGCTGTGCGCGCTGGTGCTGGAACTGGTGGTGCCGGCGCTGGAACACTTTCCCGATGACCCCTTGGAAGGCTTCAAGTGGCTGGCGCTGGGCGCCATGCTGGGCTGCATTGTGTTCATCGCGCTCGATAACCTGCTGTCACGGATGGGGGGGTATCTGCGCAAGACCTCAACTATCGCCGCCCGCCTCAAGCGGCTCAAAAAAAAGCACTACCGGGACATACTCGACAAGCTCTCGCTGGTGGATCTTATGGTCAATCTGCCGCCGGAAGAGATCCGCCGAGTGGTCAGCGATATCGAGAAGCGGCTGTTCAAAGCGGGCGAACTGATCTGCCACGAGGAGGACCCCTGCGATGCGCTGTTTCTGGTCGAGTCCGGCCAGGTGAGCATCGTGCAAAATGACGCGAGCAAGGACGGGGCGAAAACGCTGCTGGGACCGGGTGAAGCTTTTGGCGAGTTGGCTCTGGTTACCGGGCTGCCGCACATCGCACGGGCTGAGGCAGTGGTTGACACGACCGTGTGGGAAATCCACAAAGATGACTTCAGCGAGGTTGTCGCCGTATCGCCGGGGCTGCAGAGGAACCTGCGCAGGCTGGTGCACGGCCGCGCCGGCCGGCCGCAAGACGCCGTGATCGATGGCAAACGGTCCGCTGCCTGGCTGCAGGCCGCGACGCAGAACCTCGAATCCGAGGTCGGTGAGCCCACCGAGGCGGAAATCGTCAAGGCGGCTAACTCCGCGCAGCGCGGCGGCAGCAATGTAGCGCTGGCCATATGGCTGGGCATCGCCCTTGACGGCATCCCGGAATCACTGATTATTGGCGGTACTATGGACGGTGCGTCCGTCAGCCTGGCGCTGATCGGCGGGCTGTTCCTGGCCAATTTTCCGGAGAGTATGTCGAGTGCCGTGGTAATGAAGAAGCAGGGCAGTTCCGGCCTGCTGATCATTGGCATGTGGTGCTCGTTGATGATCATGACGGCGGTCGGGGCGGCTTATGGCAACGTATTCATCGCCGACGCGCCGCACCACCTGCACGGGCTGCTGGAAGGCATGGCTGCCGGCGCCATGCTCGCGATGATCGCGCAGACAATGTTACCGGAGGCCTATGACCATGGTGGCTGGCTTACGGGTCTAATGACAGTTACGGGCTTTCTTGCCGCCATCTGGATGGGCATGCTGACGCTCTAGCGATAGACCCGGTAAAACACCCACCCCAGCGCGAACCAGGCGCCGACCAGACCCCATTCGACCGGCCAAAGCAGTGCCGACGGGCTGCCGGGCAGATACAGCATCAGCAGACCGAGGCTGCCCAGCAGAGCCAGCCAGCCGATAAGGACACCCTGTTTGAGGCGGAAGGGACGCGGCATATCCGGCTGCTTTTTCCGCAGTTGCAAAAACGAGATGGCGACAAGCAGATAGGCGACAACTACCGCGAAACTGCCGGCGTCGACAATCCACACCAGCAGCACGCGCCCGAACAAAGGCGCCGCCATCGACATCAGGCCGATCGTCAGGATGGCGTTGGAGGGCGTCTGGTACTTCGGATGCAGGCGGCCCAGCCAAGCCGGCAGCATGCCATGTTGCGCCATGGCGTAGACGGCCCGGCTGCCGCCGACCAGGAACGCGTTCCAACTGGTGATGATGCCGCCTACGCCGCCGAGCACCAGCAGGTTGGCACCAACCGCGCCCCAGGCGGTGCGGGCCGCGTCGGCTGTGACCAGGGCCGCGCCGAATCCAGAAGCCGGAACCAGCAGGGCGACGGCCAGGATGATCAGGACATACCATGCCAGAGCCATGGCGATCGAGCCCAGCAGCACGCGGCCAATGGAGCGGGCCGGTAGGTGAATTTCCTGCGCTGCCTGCGGGATGACGTCAAACCCCACGAACATGAATGGCGCCATTACCGCTACTGAAAACACCCCAGCCAGGCCCTGGCTGAACAGTGGTTGCAGCCGGTCCGGCGACCCGTGCAGCAATGCGCCGCTGAGCAACATCGCGCCTGCGACCAGGATCAAAAGCGACACCGTCGTCTGCACCACGGCCGAGGCCTTGACCCCGATGTAGTTGATGAACGTGACCACTGCCGCACCAGCGGCGCCGACGGCCGCCCAGGTCAGGTACACGTCCCAGCCTGCAATCTGCCACAGCAGGCCGGCCTGGTAGCCCGGAAACCAGTAGTCGATCACTGTTGGCAGCGCGACGGCTTCGAAGGCGCAGACGGAAACGTAGACGAACACGATCGCCCAGGTGCAAATGAAGGACCCCAGGCGACCCAGGGCCCGCAGGGAGTATTCGTGCTCGCCCCCGACCACCGGCATGGCGGAGGCCAGTTCGGCGTAGAGCAGGCCGATCAGCATGATGGGGGCTCCCGCGACCATGAAGCCCAGCATTGCGCCAAGGCTGCCGCCGTTGCTGATCCACAATCCGGAGAGGATGACCCAGCTCCAGCCGACCATGGCGCCAAAGGACAGCGAAAGCGTGTCTTTAAAGTCCAGAACCCGTCTCAGGTCATGTCCGCCGTGCGTCATGGCCGCTATGCTAGCACCAGTCACCGTCGGAGGGTGCGAGCAACTATGAACGAGTACCAGTGCATCGTCATGGGAGCCGCTGGGCGCGACTTTCACGTTTTTCTGTCGTTTCTGCGCGGCAACCCGCAGTTCAGGGTCAAGGCTTTCACCGCGACCCAGATTCCTTTCATTGACCAGCGCAGTTTTCCGCGCTCCCTGGCCGGTCCGGGATACCCAGACGATATTCCAATCTATGATGAGGCAGAGTTGCCGCGGCTGATCCACGGCCACGACATCGACTTTGTGTTCTTTGCCTATAGCGACATTCCGCATGCAGAGATGATGCACAAGTCCAGCCTGGTGCAAGCCGCTGGGGCCAGCTTTGTCATGCTGGGGCCCGACCACACGCAACTGGCCTCATCCCGACCCGTCGTCAGCATCACGGCGACACGCACCGGCGCCGGCAAGAGCCCGCTGACCCAGTGGCTGGCCCGCCTGCTCACCGATCGTGGCCGCCGGGTGGCCGTGATTCGCCACCCGATGCCGTATGGCAATCTCGATATGCAGCGCGTGCAACGATTCGCGACGCCGCAGGATCTCGCTGACCAGCAATGCACGATCGAGGAGCGCGAGGAATATGAGCCATATGTGGACATGGGCATTCCGATTTTCGCCGGGGTCGATTACCAGGCAATCCTCGACCAGGCGGAAACCGACGCGGACGTTGTGCTCTGGGACGGCGGCAACAACGATTTTTCCTTCATCCGGCCGGACCTCGATATCGTCGTGGTGGACGCCTTGCGCGCCGGTCACGAGATCGACTACTTCCCCGGCGAGGTAAACTTCCGCCGCGCCGATGTGCTGATCATCAGCAAATGTGGCTCAGCCGCGCCGGGCGCAGTGGACGGAATCCGCGAGCGCGCCTCACGCTACAACCCCCAAGCAATGATCTGCAGGGCCGATTTGCGCATTCAGGTCGAAGAAGCCGAGCGGCTGGTGGGGCAGCGCGTGCTGGTCATAGAAGATGGCCCCACGGTCACGCACGGCGGCATGGCTTTTGGCGCCGGCATGGTT